>CXWL01005613.1_pt1 | contig 15756 bp, 13 predicted proteins | sample 590931 | NCBI WGS metagenome assembly CXWL01 (sample SAMEA3498368, study PRJEB10139) | groundwater metagenome | biome: water well; material: biofilm material | place: Germany | collected 2015-04-27 | reverse complement strand
GAAATCAATCTGTATGCAGCTTACCGCAGTAACAGCGAAGAATGGATTTTGCACATGGTGCGGACCGGCATCGGTGTCGCTTTAATGCCGGAATACACATTGCCCAAACCGTCGACCGACATCAGCTATCGCTATCTTTGCGAACCGGAAATTACACGACAGGTTTATGCGATTCAAACATCGGCAAAACCCGAATTAGAGAGCTTGATTACTAAATTGAGCAAGATATCAAAATCAGCAGGCGTTGCTGCTTAAGCACGACACTAAAAAGCCATCTATTGATGAGCATTAACTTCCAGTTCTTCATTAAAGAGGGAAGCCAATTCGGCTTTTTGCCACTTTATGAGCTCCAGTTCGCCATTGGCATGTTCCACAATGGCCGTGCAGCTTTCCACAAAATCGCCTGTGTTTACGTATAAAAACCCTTCGATTCCTTTAATTTCGGCGTGGTGAATATGCCCGCAAATAACGCCATCCAAGCCTTGGTCTCTCAGTGTGCTGACGATACTTTCTTCATAATCGGAAATAAACTGAACCACATTTTTAACTTTGAACTTTACAAAAGCAGCAAGCGAAAAATTCGATGGCATCCCTAAGCTTCGCCTGATCATTCGTACAATCCGGTTAACCCAAATGAGAAAATCATAGCCTTCACTGCCCAACTTGGCCATCCATTTGTGACATTTGGCTATGGTGTCATATTCGTCGCCATGAACGACCAAAAATTGCTTACCGGTGGAAGTGGTATGGACATCGGAGTTTTTAACGATGATATCGCCAAAGACATAATGATCGTATTGCCTGATGTTTTCATCATGGTTACCAGGCACATAGATAACTTGAGTTCCATGCCTGGCCTTGCGCAGCACCTTTTGAATCACCGTATTATGATCTCTAGGCCAATACATTTTCTTGGAAAGCGACCAAAAGTCAATGATATCTCCAACCAGATATAGTTTTTCACTGTCATTGTGTTTTAAAAAATCCAGTAAAACATCCGCCTGACATTGTGTGGAGCCAAGATGCAAATCTGAAATCCAGATGGTACGGTAAGTGTTGCTACTCATAATTTACCATTATCTTTGCGTTATAGAAATCTGGCCCATTGCTGCTGAACGGTTTGATTGTAATGTTAGTAGAACGCTCGCGACCCTTACAAGTCCTAGTTTTACTTAACATAGAGGTGGCCCCCCATTCATTAAAAAATCTCTCGTCAAGCCAACTAAGGCTGAACCTGCGACCGACGTATATCGGTTCGATAATAACAGAACCATATTAACGTTATATGACAATCCGGGCCATAGACTTTAGCTTACGAAATTGTCACAAAAATTTAACCATCCTGTCATTTTATATTCATGGGATTGACACGAAACTGACACCAAAGCTCATTAAAGTATTCCGATCTTTATTTAGCTATGGGAATCCCATGAACAAAACAGATGCGGAAATGAACTTCAAACCTGCCAAACGGCTAGAATGTTTTATTATCTCCAGGAATGGTGTGTATGCCGTAAGCCCATCGGGAACTGGCACAGCGGCAGATTCAGAAGCGTTAATTAAAGAAGCTCAGGCATTACGTTTCCGTGTGTTTGCCAAGGAAATGGGGGCCAAACTGGAAACCGAATCGGAAGGTCTGGATTATGATGAAGTCGATAGCTATTGCGATCATTTAATTGTTTATGATAACAGTATCAATAAGATTGTTGGCTATACCCGATTGCTGAGCCAGCAGCAGGCCGATCAGTTAGGACGATTCTATTCCGAAAGCGAATTCAATCTGGATCAAGTACTCGCTCTGCCCGGCCGTTTTCTGGAAATAGGCCGCACCTGCATTGATCCGGATTATAGAGGCGGCGCGATCTTAACAACGCTTTGGTCTGCACTCGTCAAATACGCGCTGGAAGGCCATTTTGATTATTTAATCGGCTGCGCCAGTATTACACCGGGCCCGAGTGGATTTGCAGTGGATGCCGTTTACCGGACTATCGATGCAAAAAATATTGCCTCCTCTTCAACTCAAGTCACTCCCAAGGTCCCTGTACCTTTCGAAAGACGATGCGAACGGGATGAATCAGGTATTCCGCCTTTGCTTAAGGCTTATTTTCGTTTCGGAGCCGTGGTTTGTGGTGCCCCCTGCTGGGATGAAGACTTTAATTGCATGGATTTATTTATATTGCTACCACTAAACCAATTGCAGGATCGCTACAGCAAACATTACATGAGAGGTTATAACACCATGGATGGTGTGTATGTCGCAAGCCAGTCGGGAACTGGCGCGACGAACACCAGGGATGGTGTGTATGCCGTAAGCCTGTCGGGAACAGGCGCGGCGAACACCATAGATGATGTGTATGCCGAAAACCCGTCAGGAACTGACTCGACGATCGTCAAAGACGGCCTCTTTGCCGTAAGTGAAGCAGATGTCAAGCTCGACGCAGGCTGGTAATGAAATTGAAAATACGCCTGTGCTGTAAACTGTTTTTGACTTTTCTTCTGTTTATCAATGGTCTGATTATCGCCGGGGGCATTTTCCCGCTACTGACATTGCTATGTCCGCCGGGTGATGCCAAGAATAAAAAGGATTTCCTAAAAGCCCTTTGGCTACAGTGGTTCAGCAAGATTATTAATCTTGAAATCAGCAAAGACGGAGGACTCTACAAACAAGGCACACTTTTAGTCAGCAATCATATTTCCTGGCTGGATATTATCGTTATCGGACAGTTTTTTCCGGCCTATTTTGTCGCCAAGAACGACATTTCGGGCTGGCCTGTCATTGGTTTTCTGGCCCGGCAGAGCGGCACCATTTTTATCCGTCGCGGCGATAAACGGCATATCCGCGCTACCGCCGAAAAAATGGTCTGGCTGCTAAAACAAAACAGCACTATCATTGCATTTCCTGAAGGAACGACGACCGCGGGTAATGAAGTTCTGCATTTTCATGCATCCCTATTTCAGCCGGCCTTATTAACCCGCTCACCCATTCAGCCGCTGGCTCTTCACTACCTTGGAGCGGCTAAAGATCAGGCGCCATTTATTGGCGACGATGGCTTTATTCCGCATTTAATCAGAATATTGGCGATGGATAAAATTGAAGTGCATCTTTCATTTCTCGGCGTGATTGACAGTTCAGGAAAAGATCGCCAGTCTGTCAGCCATGAAGCTCGAGACCTGATTGCTGAAAAAATTTACGGCTATTCAGCTAATCACTCTGTAAGGCAAAAGTACGTCGAAACTGTTCAAACAGGAATGCTATAAGGGTATCCAGACTTAAATCACAACTTACCGTGACAAGCACCACCCTCGTTTAATGCAATGCCTATTCTTATTTGGCTCAACTGAATTTTGAGCCGTATCTTATATAACACACACTTATGATTCGCGTTCAATTCCCTGAACTAGAACAACTTGAACGAATAGTTGAACAATTCGGTGACCGCGCTCGGACGGAAGTGATCGAGCATATTCACTACAAAGATCTTGAATTTCCTATCCACTGTATTACGCTGGGATCAACGCAGCCCGATGTGCCGGTATTAGCATTGATTGGCGGCGTTCATGGCTTGGAGAAAATCGGTTCGGAAGTAATCCTGTCCTATATGCACTCCATTAGTCAACTGCTGGATTGGGATGAGGAATTTCTAAACCGTCTTGAAAAATCTCGCCTGATCTTTGTTCCTATCGTCAATCCGGTCGGTGTATACTTGGGAACACGCTCTAATGGCAACGGCGTCGACTTAATGCGCAATGCTCCCGTAGAAGGAGCGGGGGGGTCCCGCCTCTACAGCGGACATCGCCTCTCGCCTCGCTTACCGTGGTTTCGAGGTAATGGATTGGCGATGGAAAGTGAGGCTCAAGTTTTGTGCCGGCTTGTCGAGAACCAGATGTTTCAGTCACCCCTGTCCATCGCGCTGGATTTGCACTCAGGATTCGGCATTCAGGACCGCTTATGGTTTCCCTACGCCTCGCGCAAAACGCCGTTTGCCTTTATTGCAGAAACCCTGGCTTTAAAGGAACGATTCGATCGATGCTACCAGCACCATATCTATAGAATTGAACCTACGTGTCAGGAATATATGATCAACGGTGATCTGTGGGATTATTTGTTTGATACATTTTTGCAATCTAGGGCACAAAATCAACTGTTTCTGCCTTTGACTCTGGAAATGGGCTCATGGCTTTGGCTACGAAAAAGCCCCATGCACCTATTCTCAAGGCATGGCTTGTTTCATCCACTCTTGCCCCATCGACAACAACGAATTTTTCGAAGGCACTTTATGCTGTTTGATTTTCTACACCGGAGTATTTTGTATCCAGACAGCTGGTCACAACTGAAGCCTGAACAAAAAGTGGTCTTTGAAAAAAAAGCATTAGAGCTTTGGTATGAATGAAGCACTAGGCCGGAACTGGATTTTACTACGCGGTTTGGCACGTGAATCTGCTCATTGGGGCGATTTTATACCCCTTTTGCAAACCACATTTCCGGATGCACAACTAACATTGCTGGACTTGCCAGGAACAGGACGCTTTCATCGCGAAGCCAGTCCAAACTCTATCAAAGCGATAACCGAGACTGTACGTAATTATGCCGTCGAAAATAATTGCATTCAGCAACCCGTAACCATTCTGGCTCTTTCGCTGGGAGCCATGGTTGCGTGGGAATGGATGCGAAGCTTTCCTGAAGATATCTGCGGTGCAACCCTTATCAATACCAGCTTTGCCGATTTAAGCCCTTTTTATCAGCGGCTACGCTGGCAAAGTTATCCAAAATTTATTGCGTTAACGGCGACAACCGATTTACGAAAGCGGGAAAAGGGAATTTTACAGTTGGTCAGCAACTATCGCGCGCAGGACGAGCAAGTTATTGATGCCTGGCAAAAAATACAACATGATCGCCCGATAAGCCTTAAAAACTGCTTCCGTCAGATTGTAGCTGCTGCAACCTATCGGCCAGGTGATACGAAAACCGATCAATCCGTTTTACTTTTAAATGGACAATGCGATCGTCTGGTAGCACCTATCTGCTCTGAAACGATACACAAAAAATGGCACCTGCAACTCAGGCGCCATCAATCGGCCGGTCACGACCTGCCTCTGGATGATGGCGCCTGGGTTGCATTGCAATTGAAAGATTGGGTAGATCAAAATAAGTCCGGCACTTCCTTGTCAACTTAGCATTGATTTATAAAAACCCCATAAGGTCAGCTACTTCAAAATGGGCGTACTGACTGTTGCCGGCATAAAATTCGCTATTATCGGCGCCGTGTAATTAACCGATTTGGACTGATCCGAACTTCTTTCCGTATCGGTTTCGGGATATCCGCAAGGTTGTCCTGCGCATTTCGTTGTTAAGGCAGGCGAACTAAAATACATCAGGACGGGCTGCTTGTAGCTCATGATGGTAGCAAAAGAGTTTTGAACCCCCCAAGCATAAGAATAGCCAAATACGCCTGTGAAATTACTGTACTCACGATCATGTACCAAACCAAGACTATGTCCTATTTCATGAGTAAACGTATTGATTGCGCAGTAATAACCCTTTTTCGCATCGACTGAATTGCCATCACCGATAGTTCCATAACCAGCCCATTTGTTAGCCGGCTTGCCCCCAGCAAACTCTACATAGGTAGTCCCACAAGAGCCAGCCGTTTGGGCATACAGAGGCCTGAATAAGAACACTAAGTCCGCACCATATTGCAACCGCTTCTGGCTTATTGTCGCAAATGCACCTCGGCTATTGGCTAAATCATCTAATGCCTGGGAATTACTATTACTTTCAATGTAAGTTGTCGGTTCCGTATAGACTAATCTCAGCTTCATGTTGATGCCTGAGTCAGTATAGGCTTGGTTACTTGCCGTGACCAATAGTGTAATGCGTTGCTTCGCATAGGCAGCCGATTGGCCGACAGTGGTATAGACAACCATTAAATCAACCACCGACTTGTTTGTTGCGCTAGGTACGGTTGCAGCTGCCGAACCAACTGTAGGGGCAGAAGTGGTTACTAACGCTGCTTTCGCAGCATTAAGTGATGTTAATGCCTGATCATAATTAGTTTTGGCTTTATCAAAATCAGCTTTTGCAGAATTTAGATTACTCATTAATTGGGTAGTCGTAGTTATAGCTGTCTGGTAAGAATTTAAAGCAGCTAAATAAGTCTTTTTAGCTGCCCTAAAGTTGATAAAAGCTGTATTCCGTATGTCATAATTTTGGTCCGTTGCATTGGCTTGATAAGTTCCATTTGTAGAAGTGTATAAGCTTCGAGCAGCAACAAATTTTGACTTTTCAGCTTGGAAATAAGCCCTAAGAGATTTTAACTTAGCTTGAGCACTATTCAGTAAAGCCGTATCCTTGGTAACCAAGGCTGAGGCAGCATCAAGATCGTTTTTTGCAGCATCAGTAACGGCTTGCAATTGGTCAACCTCAGACTGAGTCGAATCCATTTTGATAGCGCCCATCATTGTTTCAGCCGGGATGATGGAGTCGCCTTCATAGCCTGCATGCTGAAGCTTATTGGTGTCAACAAGGTAAGTAACACCTTTGAACGACTCAATGTTGTATGTACCGTCAGGCGTGGTTACTATCCCCATTGTGCCGCTCGCACCCTGAGACAAAAAAACGCGGTAGCCTTCACCTTCGTCCGACAAATAGCCCACCCAGGTTTTGCTTCCGTCATCCTCATTTACAGTGTGATCGTGAGCGACGCTATATTGACCTATCGGCAGATCCAATGTAATGGTTGAACCGTCTTTAACATTCATCATAGCGTCAACCGGCAAATCAATCGCCGCAACACTCCCCGTAGGAAATTCACGATATTTTGACGGTAAAGCATCGAATTTGGGTTGAATAAGAATAATGTCTTGCTTACTACTGGTATCCGAGTTTGGAATGTCAGTCTGCGCTTCATGCGTTCGACTCATGACAATTACCGTTTTAACAACACCGCCTTCTTGGTTAAGCGTATAGTTGTAATTGCTAAGCAATGACTTAATGGCGTTGGTCCAGTTGTCGGCAGAAATCGATTGACTGACAACATCCTTGCCGAGATCAGTATTAATCTTGAAGGTAATGCCAGAGCGTTGAGCGACTTGAGCAAGCGTCTCTGGCAGTGGCTTTCCACGAACGGCATGATAAATCGCAGAAGGCTTTATTTTAATTGGATTTGATGATGCGTTAACATCAGCAAACGATTCAGCAGTTGAAAGAATTACGCCTGTTGCAACCCATAGAAAGGTTCTTTTGAAAATAGGAAATGAAGTCAAATCGGTCACCTTAAAAATATCAGTTACTGAGTAATCCAACCGATCCAACTCAGTAAGGTTGTAGAATTATTTTCAGTATAATGGGAGTATTAACATTATTTCTAAAAGAGTAGCCTTTTTTATGCGGACTAATTAATCAATTGATAACACTTGATTACATTTACAAAGAACCGGAGGGGCGCTTTGAAAGGCATAAAAATATACGTAAAATTATATCTTCATATTGTATAAAAAACCGTGACTCAATCCTGGTTTCCATCAGAAAACACCCGTCAACATCTTATTAAAAACTTTTTGTGTTGTAGCGTAATTCAAACTTCAAGATACTTGTTAAAGAATAATCTTAGTAGAGGTTGTTTAAATCTTTAGTTTTGCCGATTGCCTGGTGATACTCTCAATGACCCTCACCAAAAGATCAGGTTGACCAGTTTGAAAAATAGCGCTATCAGTTTCTTTGCGTAACCAGGTGAATTGCCGTTTGGCCAATTGACGTGTGGCAATAATGCTCTTTTCTGTCATGGTCTGATAATCATATTCACCTTGTAGATAAGACCATATCTGACGATAACCAACCACTCTAATGGATGGCATTTTTTCCGACAAATCGCCACGGCTATAAAGCGCCTTTACTTCATCGACAACACCCCGCTCCAGCATTTGCAGGAACCGGATGGCTATTCTATCGTGCAGAAGCTTGCGCTCTTGCGGGGCAATAATCAATTTTATTTTTTGAAAGGGTATATCGGTTGATTGCGACTCCTTAAAAAAGGACGTTAATGATCTGCCAGTAATTTCATAGACTTCCAGGGCCCGTTGAATGCGTTGTGGATCATTGGGATGAATTCTAGCGGCTGATTCCGGATCAATTTTAGCCAAGCGTTGATGTACTCTTTCTTTACCCAGCAACGCCAGCTCTTTATCTAGCTTTTCCCTTATGTCCTGATTTGATGCGGGTAAAGTGGCAAGTCCGTTATTTAACGCATTAAAATAAAGCATGGTGCCGCCTACCAATATCGGGATTTTTCCTCTATCGGCAATATCTTTCATTAAGAGCAGCGCCTGATCCCGGAATTGACCGGTCGAAAACACTTCTGAAGGGTCCAGAATATCGAGCAAATAATGAGGAATCCCGCCTCTTTCTTCCAGAGAAGGTTTCGCCGTCCCTATATCCATACCTTTAAACACCTGGGCGGAATCGACACTGATGATTTCACCATTCAAAGCTTGCGCCAGTTGCACGGATAAAGCTGTCTTGCCGGAAGCGGTCGGTCCCATCAAAAAAATTGCGGGCGGAGCATTTTGATTATTCATGGTAATTTTGAGGACTTACCCAGCACCAATGTTGGCATCTGCGCGTCTGATTTTCTGTTACTGTCCACGAAGAAAGAACTTATCGAGTTCCTGAGTGGAGAATTCTATCCAGGTAGGCCGGCCGTGATTGCACTGCCCTATTCTCTCAGTTTGCTCCATATCGCGAAGTAATGCATTCATCTCACTGATGGATAAACGCCGGTGAGCACGAACCGCACCATGGCAGGCCATCGATGCCAGAATCTGATTGGATTGTTCCTGTAACCGATGGCTCAAACCGTGCTCGGTTAAATCGGCCAGCACATCACGAACCAACGTTTCTACATCGGAATGGGCTAATAAGGCCGGAATTGAACGCAAGACTACCGTTTCCGGTCCTGAGCGATCCAGTTCGAACCCGAAAGTAGCAAAAAACTCGTGTTCCTGCTCTGCCAAATCAGCATCTTTCGGACTGACTTTGATCTTGATGGGTAATAATAATGGTTGTCGAATCACGGCACTACTTTGATATTGCTGTTTTAATTGCTCATAACAAACCCGCTCATGGGCAGCATGAGCATCAACCACAATCAGGCCTTTTTTTGTCTCCGATAAAATAAAGATATTATGTAAATGAGCGATCGCAAAACCTAGCGGCGGTATTTCCTGATTTTGTGGTTCCAGCGGTTTTTGATTGCGCTCAGAATCAGAATACAACGACACATAAGCCTTGATTTCTTCTTCTACTTTGAAGGGCAAAGCTGCCTGTTGAGGCTGCCATTGCCTGATAAGCGGTTTAGTTTCAAATGGCGAGGTTGGTGCCGCAGACAATGGCGCAAACGCTTCATGATGCTGAACTGGTATTGTCTGCGTCTGTTCGCTAGGTCTTAAATCAGCCAATGAACGATGTAACGCTGAAAACAAAAAATCATGTACCAGCCGCCCTTCCCTGAATCTGACTTCAAGTTTTGCCGGATGCGCATTAACATCTACTAAAGCGGGATCCAGCGTCAGATATAAAACAAATACCGGATGCCGGCCATGAAACAGAACATCCTGATAAGCCTGTTTTACCGCATGCGAAACCAGTTTATCTCTGACCAGTCGGCCATTAACATAAAAAAACTGCATATCCTGCTGACTGCGTGAAAATGTCGGCAAACCAACCCAACCGCTTAGCTGTAAGCCTGAAGCCTCAAAGTCGATTTTTAAAGAATTTTCAATAAAAGCGGAACCACAAATATCGGCAACTCTACGTTCCTGGTCTTTATCCGTTTTTGCGGGCTTTAAATTGAATATTTCTTTTTGGTTGTGCGTCAGAATGAAGCCGGTATCAAATCGGCTCAGCGCCATGCGTCTTACTAAGGCTTCAATATGACCGAATTCGGTTTTTTCGGCTTTCAGAAACTTCCGTCTGGCGGGCGTGTTGTAAAATAAATCACGCACGTCGATCGTTGTCCCCTCAGGATGCGGATCCGGTTGCGGATCAAAATCCTGTTCCGAACCATCCGCACTCACGCGCCAGGCACAATCGGCATCAGCGGTTCGCGAAATTAAAGTTAGTCTTGAAACAGAGCTGATACTCGGTAAAGCCTCACCGCGAAACCCCATGCTGGTAACCTGTTCCAGATCTTTTAACGTGGCTATTTTGCTGGTTGCGTGCCGGGATAACGCTAACGATAAGTCGTCTTTGATAATGCCGCAACCATCATCTCTGACTTTAATAAGCCGGGCGCCGCCTTGTTCGATATCGATAATGATTTGTCCGGCACCGGCATCAAAACAGTTTTCAACTAATTCTTTAACCACGGATGACGGTCTTTCAACCACTTCACCGGCAGCAATCTGATTGACAAGTTGAGTAGGAAGAGAATGAATACGCATTTGCCATGCCTGAGCAAAGGCTCATATTCTATATGAATGGCAATGTTCTTGATAGTTTAGAAAATTTCATTTGAGTCTTGGTTTGCCTGATGACAAACCAAGACTAAGGCTAGGGCCAGACGACCCCGTTTAAAGGGCTGCAACCCGGCTATCGACCGGCGCAGATTGTCTAAAATAATTAACTACACCCTTAAAAATCGCGTTGGCAATTTTTGATTGATAGGAAGAAGTTATTAAATTACGCTCTTCTGAAGGATTCGAAATAAAAGCTGTCTCAACCAAAATCGATGGGATATCGGGTGACTTTAACACCAGAAAACCGGCCTTCTGGACTGCCCCTTTATGCAACTCACAAATGTCCTGGAAATTTTTCAACACATGGTCGGCCAGATTGACGCTCGCCTCCTGCGTAGCAGATTGCGATAAATCCAGTAATACCGAAGCTAAAACGTCTTCTTTGTCATCCAAACTGACACCGCCGATTAAGTCAGACGCGTTTTCACTGTTCGCCAGCCAACGTGCCGCTTCGCTGGATGCGCCATTTCTTGATAAGGTATAAACCGAAGCGCCTTTAACGTCTGCATTTTGATAAGCATCAGCATGTATCGAGATAAACAGATCCGCTTTAGCGGCTCGTGCGATTTGCATTCTGCTTCTAAGGCCAACGTAATAGTCGCCTTTACGAATCAGGACGGCTTTCATTCCCGGTTGCTTGTTGATCAATGCGGCAAGCTTGCTGGCAATAGAAAACGTTATTTTTTTCTCTTGAGTACCCTTAGGCCCGCGTGCGCCAGGATCATCGCCACCATGACCCGCATCAACAGCAATAACAACACCTTTTGCTCGTTTAGTCAGAGTTTTTGAACCATTCGGGCTGTGTTTGGCTGGAATGGAGCTGGTGGACGCCAATTGTCCACCTGCTATTTTGTCGATGTTCGAGCGGTTTACAACCGCTTTTTCGGCGGTCTTGTGATCTTCAGCATCGGCAAGATTATCAGAATTCTTGTCCAAGAGATCAACGATTAAGCGATGCTCATCACCATTGTTAGTAGTCAGCTTGAAATTCTTTGCCGAAATTATTTTTTTAAGATCAACAACAACTCTTAAATCGGAACTATCTTTGGCTGCCGCGCGAACTTTGGCAAACAATGGATGTGATACGGATGGCTGATTGATGGGCCGGGCAAGATGCGCGTCCTTTATATCAATGACTAGGCGTGGAGGATTTTCAAGCACGAACACCCTATGACTTGGGGAAGACGTGACTTCAAATGTCATACGAACCTGATTGGCAACCGATGAAAATCGCAATGCATTAATACTGGTTTGTTGCGCAAAAACTGCTCCAGCCGTTAACTGCAATCCAATAGCCAATAAGATTTTACCGAAACCGCTCACAACCATCGCTCCATAGTGATACTTTTGATGAGATTATAGCAGTATGTTATTGTTTTTACATATCGACTAAAATTATTTTAGTTACCTGAATGAGCTTCCATCGTCAGTAAGCGTCCAAGCCCTTCATTTTCCAAGGTAATCACTCTATCCGGCTCAGGTAGAAAACCTTTGCCCTGATCAGGCCACTCAACAAAACAAAGGCAATCCTGGTCGAAATAATCCCTGATACCAACCCACTCCAACTCTTCAGGATCGTTAAGACGGTATAAATCAAAATGCACTATTTTCCGGTGCCGGATCTGATACTCCTCCACCAATGTATAAGTAGGACTTTTAACCGTTCCTGAATAGCCGGCAGCACGAAGAATGCCTCTAACCAAGGTTGTTTTACCTGCGCCTAACTGGCCATATAAAAAAATCAGATTCTTTTCAGGTAAAAGCTGCCAAAGTTCTGCACCGAATTGTTCGGTCTCTCGTTCATTACTCAGATATCGATTCACTGATTAGCCCACTGCCTTAAATAAGGCATTAAATCGCTGGCCAACAACCCTCTTTCCCCGGCTTTTTTTGCAGCTGAATCAGCCGCCCAGCCATGCCCAAAAACACCCTGTTGGGCTGCATTTGCTAACGAAAATCCTTGTGCTAGCAATCCTGCAATGACACCCGCCAAAACATCCCCCATACCACCCGATGCCATGCCGGGGTTTCCTGTCGTAGAAACAGCCACTTCATCTTCCGAAACAATTAGCGTCCCCGCTCCTTTGAGAACAGCTACTCCGCTATATTTAGCCTGAATGGCAGCGGCCGCAGCAAATCTGTCATGCTGAATAGCCGATGTTGCACAATTTATTAACCTGGCCGCTTCACCCGGGTGTGGTGTTAATATCCAGTTGGATTTTTTTTGTGGTGCTTGAGCCAATAAATTTAATCCGTCTGCATCAACAACCATGGGTTTTTGAAACGCTTGCGCGGCTGCAAATAATTCTTTTGCCCAATCGCTTTGTCCTAGCCCCGGCCCCAAAACAACCACGCTGGCTTTTTCCAGTAAAACTGTCAGTTGCCGAGCATTTTCGACACCGTGACACATCAGTTCCGGCCTATCCGAATTCATATGGCCTGCATGATTAGAATGCGTCGCCACACTGACTAAACCGGCTCCCACCCGCAATGCTGCTTCGCCCGCCAATCTTGCAGCACCTGAATAACCCAGATCGCCACCCACGACCAGCACATGGCCATAACTTCCTTTGTGCGCGCAACGATTTCGCTGCGGCCATGCAGTCTTGACGACCCGAACCGCAGAAACTGGAACCTCGGCAAAAACCGAATCCGGCACCGCCAGCGAGGCATAAATAATATCACCGCAGTACTCGGCTGCCAGACCTGTCAACAAGCCTTGTTTCAGACCAATGAACGAAACCGTGGCGTCAGCTTTGACCGCGAGCCCCATAACACTGCCTGTATCTGCATTCAAGCCTGACGGGATATCCACAGCAATAACCTTTTCAGCCTGATGATTGATGGTTTGAATGGCTTCGGCGTAAAGACCGGATACCGGTCTGTCCAGTCCTGTTCCCAAAAGCGCATCTACAAAAACATCTGCGCTAATAACTTGATCCGCTTCAAATGAAATGACTTTTCCGTCTACAGCAATAAAATTTTGATAGGCAAGCAACGCATCACCTTTCAAGTTTTCAGGATCGATCAGACTGTAAACACTCGCTCGTAATCCGGCATTCAATGCCAATCCGGCAATAATATAGCCATCACCTGCATTATTACCGGCCCCGCAAAAAATCGCTAATGACTGCGTATTCGGCCATTTCCTGCCAATCCAATCAAATACCTCCTTTCCGGCTCTACTCATTAACTCAAAACCTGAAATGCCCGCTGTTTGAATAGCAAGCCGGTCAAGTTCTCTAACTTGCTGAGTCCGGTAAAGTTTGATGGGCAAATTTTGCATAAAATTGATGGTGAGGTTGAATCGTCATCTGAAGGGACTGCGCTTTTGATCCCGCTAAAAATTTAGGCTACTTGATAGCAATGTACTTTAGCTTTGCCTAACCGTTGCTGCTGTTGATTTGATCATGCGGCAAAAGCTTGCCGCTATGACCTGCCATTTTTCCGTCACCCAGACAGCTAACAACCTGAGTAGCTCGCTATCTTTTTGATTAGATATTGTTTTGTTATGTTGGCATAATCCTGGCTTACTACTTGTTACTATCAAGATTTCAAGACCCGAGGACCTGTCATGAGCAAAAAATCAACGAATCTGGCTGTGATCAGCAACAACACCTTTGAAGCGGCTAAAGCGGTTAATCTTAACCATTATGACATCAGCAGCGCCTTACAAACAACGCTGGATTTTAATAAATTGATTGCCATCTTCAGCAGCAAAATTGAAGCGCTGGTGCCTCATAGCGCTTTTATCTATTCCAACACCGAATTTGGCCTGGAAGTCAAAAGCGGCGTCTTTACCCGGCATTCCTGCAGCTATGCGCTGAAAGTCGAAGAGCAAAAACTCGGTACTTTAAAATTGATGCGCAACCATAAATTTCCGGAAGCCGAATTAAAACTACTGGAAACGCTGCTGTGTTGTTTGATTTATCCGTTGAAAAATGCCACGTTATATCATCAGGCCATCCGTATGGCGTATACCGATCCGTTAACGCAAGCCAATAACCGGACATCCTTTGATGATTCGGTGAATCGGGAAATGAGTCTGGCTATCCGGCATGCCAAACCGTTGTCGATGATCTTTCTGGATATCGATCACTTTAAACGCATTAATGATCAGTACGGCCATGACTGCGGCGATTTTACGCTGGCCTCAGCTGCCAAACGGATTAAAGAAAGCCTGCGCGGCAGCGATATGCTGTTCCGCTTTGGCGGTGAAGAGTTTGTCATCCTGCTAAGCGGCACCGATTTGCCGGGTGCCGAATTATTGGCCGAACGGATACGTTCATCGATTGAGCACCATACGCTGGCGTTTGGCATGGAAACGCACAATATTACCGTCAGCCTGGGTGTCAGCACGTTCCAGAACGAAGACCATGCCGACACCTTTATCAAACGCGCCGATGCCGCCATGTATCAAGCCAAAAACACCGGCAGAAACCGAGTTGTGGTGGCGGCACCCTGTATTGTTAATATGCCAGCAAAAAAATCTGCTTTTTAAACTGGCTTTAACCTTTTACCAAACCGCAGGCAATACGGGCGCCGCCACCGCCCAGTGGTGCCGGGTTATCGGAATAATTATCGCCGCCTGCATGAATAATCAGCGCACGCGATTTGACATCACTGAGTTTCAAGCGGGGGGCAAGTACGGCATAAACGGCTTTACCATCCTGACTGACAACCAAGCCGGGCAGATCGCCTGCATGACCATCGGCCCAAGGTGCTCCGTGGTGCTTGCTCGACTTAGGATCAAAATGTCCGCCCGCTGACAATGCTGCTACTGGCTTGCCTTCTTTTTCCTTAGGCTCGCAACTGGGTGTTTCATGGACATGAAACCCGTGAACACCGGCGCTCAAACCTTCCAGACTTGGCGTAAAAATCAGTCCATAGGAGGACTCTGATACTGTGATATTGCCTATCGGCTTTAACACGCCTTGCTCGTTAACTGAATTCATGGGCACAACCAGATCAGCAGCGGTTGCGCAACCCACTGACGAAATAAATAATGCAATTGCTGAAGATATTTTCATTTACTGTTCCTTAATGTAGGGTATTTGATAATTGGTAAGTCACCCTTACCGGCTGATCTCATAGTAAAACCAGCCGAAGGCTAAAGCAATCAAAAAAACTCAACCGTGATAAATCTTCACCGCAAATAAAGAGCGGCTTAACTTGATAGAACTGAAGTTTCCTAAAAATTCATCAGGCCACCATGCGTAGCAACACAGCCACCAGAGAATTTTT
>CXWL01014500.1_pt1 | contig 15759 bp, 18 predicted proteins | sample 590931 | NCBI WGS metagenome assembly CXWL01 (sample SAMEA3498368, study PRJEB10139) | groundwater metagenome | biome: water well; material: biofilm material | place: Germany | collected 2015-04-27 | reverse complement strand
CAGCGCGTGGTCAGCCAGGAGATGATGGTCCACGAGCAACGAAGACGACTGGGAGCCGGACTCGACCCCCAGAGTTTTGAAGGCATCGCACAGTTGCCGAGCCGGTTGCTCCATGGGGGTCGAACAGCCATTCGCCATTGAGGCATCGGTTGTTCCGGACAACGGCACGAGACAGGCGTACGCATTGAAGCTGAACGCCAGCAAGAACACCACGATGGTGCCGGCGAGAAATGATCGGAAACGATGGGAACGTGTTCGCATGGCGTCAGTCTATCCCTCGTCCAATCCAACCGTCAACGGTATTTCTAATACACGATCACTCGGTCGGCTGACGCGAACATGTCCACCATCTTTGCGAGTGGAATCGGCGTGACTGAAGAGGCGACCCGCGCCGGATCGATCTTGTACAGCAGCATCATGGTCTGATTGCCATAGATTTCAACACCCAATTTGTTCTTAAGGACGTCGAAATACTCGCCATAAGTATGCGGGATCTGCTCTATCGGCACGCCCATCTGGTCGGAGAGGCTCTGCCGCTCACGCTCGGGCAGCGCTGCGCGATCGAGCGCGGTTGAGTCTGATCCGATCAACCCTCTGAACCAGCCAAAGCCTTTTGTCACGGACGTGACCGCGCTGGCATCCACTAGGATTGTCACCTTGTGCCCGGCCTTGACCGCCGCCCAGGCGACATTCGGCACCGCGCAGATCTGCGCATCGTCCAGCGCGAGCGACGTTTTCATGTGGATGAGAGTGCGCGCTGGCGTTGCTTGTTGCGCCTGGACGAAGCTCGGAGTGAGGAGTGTGAGGAAGGCAAGAATCACCATATTACTGATAGTCCACATCGTGTATCACCTCCTTGTTGAGAGATAGGTTCCTTTTACGCCGCCACGGGATAACGTCATTCTTGTGCCTGCAGGACCTGCTTCATCTCTTCGAACTCCTGTTTGCTGATCTCACCGCGGACATAGCGTCTCTTAAGAATATCCAGGCTCGATTCTGGCCGAGTGGCGGTCCTCTGTCCCATCAGCCATTTGACGAGGTAAATGATACCGGCTATCACGAACACCCAGAACAGCACCATAAATAGCAGACCCGCGCCCATCATGGGCATCCATCCACAGTCCGTCATCTCACACCTCCCTGCCGAGGTTTTTCCTCACAATCCAATTCCGCTACCCGGCGCAACAGGACAGCTTGCTCACATCCTTCTTGAAGGTCAGCGCGGCCAGTTTAAGTCCTTCTGCCATGGTCAAATATGGGTGAAACGTTTCAGCAATGTCCTGCACCGTGAGTCCGAAGCGGATCGCCAGGGTCGCTTCCTGGATCACCTCGCCCGCTTCGGCTGCAAGAACGTGTGCGCCCACCAATCGCCCGGTTTCTTCCTCAGCGACCAGCTTAATAAGGCCTTTGGTATTCCGGGCGGCGAGGGCCCTCGGGACATGCTCAAGCGGCAGCAGTGCGCTTTGCACGCGAAGCCCTTTCTCCCTCGCTTGTCGCTCGGTCAAGCCGACACTCGCGATTTGGGGATCGGTAAACGTGACGTGCGGTAAGGCCGTGAGATCGAATACTCTGCCGACGCCGCTGAGGGCATTTTCGGCCGCGAGTCCTCCGGCATACGCGGCGACATACACATACATGGGATCGCCGATACAGTCGCCCGCCGCGTAGATGTCCGGGTTGGTGGTCTGCAAGTGGTCGTCCACCTGGATCTCACCCTTGGGCCCCACTGCTACCCCGGCCTCCTCCAAACCGAACCCGCTGGTATTGGGACGACGTCCGGTGGCGACCAGCAAGCGCTCCGCCCGGCAGATCTCCGGCTTCCCGTTCGTCTCGGTGTGCACAAGATAGCCTCCATCTCTACGCTCGACTTGGCTGATTGTGACGTTCGTGCAGATCCGGACTTTTTCGTCTTCCAGGTAGCGCACGAGCGCTTGCCCGATTTCAGGTTCCTCCGCTCTCGCCACGTGCGGCCCGCTTTCCAGCACCATCACTTGGACACCGAATCGCGTGAACAGTTGCGCAAACTCCAGACCGATGCTGCCTCCGCCGATCACGATCAGCGAGGTTGGCAAGGCCTCCAAACTGAGGGCTTGTGTGCTGTCCAAATACCCGGCCTCCGCCAGTCCTGGAATGGGTGGAGCCCAGGGAGAAGCCCCCGTGGCAACCACGATCTTCTCCGGCTCATAGACGGTGTCATTGATGCGCACCTGGCGTCCGCCCAAGAGCTGAGCTTCTCCCCGGATGATCGTGATGTTGGGGTATACGGCGGCCACATCAATATACTTCCCTTGTCGCAGCGCAGTGACCAATTCGTCTTTCTGCTGAACCACGCGCTGCCAGCCTGACGGCGGAGGACAGGCGGTGAGCCCTTCAAACTGTGGGTAGGCGGAGTGATAGCACAGCTCAGCGGCCTTGATCAGCGTCTTGGAAGGCACACATCCGATGTTGACGCAGGTTCCGCCGACGGTTCCTTTTTCCACGATGGCCACGCGTGCTCCGAGTTCCGCAGCCTTGATCGCAGCCGCGAAGGCCGCCGAGCCCCCGCCGATCGTCATCAAGTCATAGTCTCGCCCCTTGGACGAAGGAACGGCCCGGGATGGCTCAAGCGGCCGGCGCTCCACCATCACGCCGTGATAGCCCGCTTTCTGGACTGCATCTATCAAGACGTCGTCTCTGACATCGTGGCTCGCTACGACCGCCGCCTGTCCCGCGCGCCAGGATCCAACCTGCGTTTGCTCGACCCCGCGAACTGCTTTCAACGCTTCCGTGACGTGGCGGGCACAGCCCTCGCACGTCATGCCTTCCACCCGCAAGAGGATATGGTCTCGCTCGCTCATGAATATTCCTCCTTCGTGGCACACAGGCTCGGTTGCTTCCCGATCAGTCTTACGCACTTCCTCTCAGCGCGTCATGACCGAAGCGTATCGGCCCCGCGAAGTGTGTCCCGCCACATCGCACGAGGATCATGTCGTTGATCCAGATGACGTCCCCTCGCAGATTGAACACCGGTCTGCCATTGGTCCTCATGGCGGTCCGTACATCGTAGATGAGTCGATCCGTCGTAACTGAGGAGGGTGGACAACCCTTTTTCGTCGACGATGGTGACGGTGCGGCCCTTGATATGAATCAGACCATAGTTACGGAACCGGCCGAGGGCATTGCTTACCGTTTCACGGCTGCAGCCGATCAAGTTCGCCATTTCCTGGTGGGTCAATGTGGTCCCAATACCTCTTGACTCCTCGCGCCGGCGGAGTTCGAACAGCAGTTGAGCCAAACGCGCCGGCACATTCCGGCACACCAGGTCTTCGATTCGGCTCTGGGCACGCCGTAACCGCAAACCGATCAACCGTGTCAGCTTCATGCCGATGTTCGGATGCATGGAAAGGTAATTGCCGAAGTCTTTCGCGTGAATGACGCAGAGCATGGCATCGTCCAGTGCTTCAGCAGCTGTTTCGCGCGGCGCTCCTTCCAGCGCTTCCAGCTCTCCAAAAACCTCCCCAGGCTCCAGGACTTCCACGGTCACTACTTTGCCGCCGGCACCGATGTTCGTGAGTTTGATCCGGCCGTGTTCGAGCAGATACACGTTGCGACTGGGATCTCCGGGAAGGTAGAGCGGCTGGCGCTTTTTCACTTCCTGCAAACGGATGATCCGTTCCATCTCCTGCATCTCGGCCGGTGTCATCCCGCCGCACAATCGGATGCGTTTGAGATAGCAGAGTGTGTTGGGAGCGGCCTGTGGATGGTCCATAACGGCAATCACGACGTTACTCCGATGGGATGAATTCCACGTTCACTTCTTTGCCCAAGTAATTGACAACTACTCCCTGCTTGTCGTATTTCAGCACGGCCCCCATGACGTTTTCGTCCCCCCCGTCTTCCTGGCCGAGGATCTTGCGGATCTCGTCCTGACTTTCACCGTTCAACACCCTTCGGAACAGCCCTCGGGTCCTCGCCACGAAGCGGTTGTTGATAAAGATCAAATCCACTTTGCCGTCCGTCAGCCGCACCCCGGCCATCGGCCCGACCGGCTTCCGCTGATCGAGCAACAGGATGAACGTCGCCTCGTGTTCGGCCATCACACCGGGAATCTTCTCATTCACCAACCTGTTGGAGGCGGTGGTCTCAGGATCGCCGAGTTTGACGCCAAACAAGGAAATGTCACGACTGGTAAACGACGCCGCATCCATCACATCATGCTGGCTCAGTTCGTAGGGTTGGGCGTAGGCGGCGCCAGCCGTCGCGGCGAAGAAGACTATCGCCAGGGCACCTTGTCGCATCCAAGTCATCGTGTCCCCCTTGCTTGAAGTGGCGGATACGGATCTCTTACCACTGCTAGCGCTAAAGATGCTCTCTGACCCAGGGTCATGGCGTGCCGCTTGTGCGAGGAGCCGCATCCAGTTTCTCAACCATGTTTTTCGCTCGGGAATCTGTCCCTCCGGTTTCCACATATCGACGGTACGCCTCAACGGATTTAGCGCTATCGTTCAGACCATCGGCATAGAGTTCCCCGAGTGCCAGATACACGTCGCTGTAGCGAGGGTTGACGGCGAGGGCTTGCCGGAAGGCCCGCTCGGCGGCGATGAACGCGCCCTTCCGCTGCAGAATCAGTCCCAGGGTGAAGAATGAGTCTGGATTCTCCGGCGCATACGTGACGGCAAGATTCGCCGCGGCCAAGGCGTCGTCTAATCGGGGAATGAGGTCCAGATAGACGTAACTCTTCAAGACGTAGGTATCGCCGAACGCGGGATCGTACGCGATGGCTTGATCGAGCAGCTCTAGCGTCTCTGCAGGCGGCCGCTGCTTCTGCAGGAGGGCGAAGGCTTCTTCGTAGACCTCTTTCGCCGCCGCGAGCCGTTCCGTCTCCGTCTTCGGTTCCCGCACCCGAAACCGGTGTTTCACTCCCTCGATGAAGACCACATCGCCGTCGCCATCGAGCCGGGCAAACTGGGGATGTTGCCGGCCTTTGGTTCGCGCTTCGACCTGGCTGGTGACGTAGCCCGCGAGTTCGGCGCCCATGAGCCAGCCATTCTTGTTGTCATCTGCTGCGCCTTGCAACCCCGACACCAAGGCGTCAACAAACACGCTCGTTTTCTCGGCCCACACCGGCTGTTTTCCCTTGTCGGCCGCCGTCAGGACCTGCACCGCGCGCTTATCGGTTTCGTCCTCGGGAGACAGGCGGCCTTCCAGCGAAAGCTGGTGAGGGGCCGTCACTTCCCAGCCACGCACGCCTGCATCAAGCAGGAAGACCACATGCTTGGCCATGACCCGGTTCGAAAACTCCTTCAAGTCGTCCAGGGAGACGGCCTTCATGAGGGCGCCCGGGTGCGCATCCCATGGCACCAAGTAGCCCAGATCGTGACCATGCCGATCTGTGGTGACTCCGGTGTGGCCTGCAAAAAAGAAGACGACCCGGTCCTGGCGCCCGATCCTTTGTAACAGTTCGTAGGTGAGCAGATGTTGAAGGCGGCGAAAGCCGGCGTCCTGATCGTACAGTTCCACGATCTCCTCGAAGCCGAGCTGCTTCAGCGCCGCGGCCACAGCCTTGCCGTCGGCGACCGAGCCGGTCAACTTCGGTGCGACCAGATAGTCGTCGACGGCGACAATGACCGCCCAGGATTTATAGTAGAGCCCTTCGGGTCGGCCGATTTGGGCGGAGGCCGGCAGCACGCTCGCGACCAACAGCGCAAGCGCCACGGCATGGCGGGTCATGGACGACACGTGCGGCATGGAAAGCCTCTCTTTAGCGCAACGGGATGTTCTCCACGCTGCTCACGATCGGAATGGGTTGGAAGACCGGATCCTGGGCCCCCTTTGTCGATTCCGCCTCGATGCGTTGGAGAAAGGCCGGCGGGCCCGTGACCGGCGCGTAGTTCAACGACACCTCGACATCGAATGATCTCGTGTCTTTCGGTGTCGGGAACGTGAAGGTTTCGATACGAGTTTCATCCGGCTTCAGTACCGTGTCGCTGACGACCTTAACGGCCTTGAAGTCGAAGACCGTTGGCGTGCCCTTCGCATCGGCATAGGTTCTCCCGTAGACCCGCTGGTCGTTGAACACGGTCTTGAGATTCTTGCCCTTGATTGTCAGGTCGAGCATCACGCTGGCCCATCCGGGATGCGTGGTCGGCAGATTGTGCGGCACCAGGTTCCGGAGCGTGACGGTGACCGTCGTCTGCGCCCCCTTCACCTGGGTCGCGACATCCAACTTGGCCGCCTCCTGCCGCAGCTTCCCGAGCCGTCCCGGGAAGGAATGATTCGCGATCGTGCGCTTCTTCTCGCCATTGGCCGATTCGCCGACCTGCTCCGGCATGTGGCACGTCTGGCATTGCTTGCCGGACTTGACCGACGCACTGGCGGCCCAGCTACCCAACAAGTCGTTCTTGTTTCCCAGGTTCGCCGCCGTCGGCACGGCCAGGTGGCAATTGAGACACAGATCGGTCTTTCGGAACAGGTCAAGATCCATCGACTGATGGGCGAGGTTGTGCACGAAGTCCTTGTACGGGCCGAACAAGGTTTTACCCGTGACGTATTTCGGGACCGGCGGTTGTTTGGTCCGATCCACGTGCTGGATCAAATGGCATTGCGCGCAGCCGACCCCATCGAGGGCAGGATCTCCGGACTGGGCTTGTGTCACAAACGTCTCTGCCTGTTCCGGAAATTCATTAATATGCGGCGCGTGGCAGCGGAAGCAGCGAGCCTTGTCCTGTCCGCTCGAGAAGGTCAGGTATTCATGGAGGCTGGCGCGGAAGGCCGGGGAGTGGATAGACCGCGAGAGCGGGGACGCTTCCCATTCTTCATAAGCCCGCTCGTGGCACCGCTTGCATTTCGTGGCCTGAGGAAACGCTTTGTCAAGACTGGTCTTGGTTGCTCCGTCCTCCGCCCCTTGACTGAACGGGACAAGGGTCCAGAAGAAAAGACCGCTGAGGATCACGACGAATCCGAAGAGGCCCACGGCGATACGATGGCTCATGGCGTCGTCTCCCTCCCTGCGAGAGTTCGGCTGCGAAAGGTGAGCAGAGTCGGCACGGCATAGTCGGTCAAGAGCTGCTTGGCCTCCCTTCGTTCCCGATCGGAAGACAACGACGCCAGATAACGCTCGAGCAGCGAGGGCTCCGCTTCGGGCAGCAGGGCAGAGGAGAGCACGGCTTGGATTCGAGCCGGTCGCGCGCCATCCGCCACCGCCAGTGTGAACGGAATTCTGCGCGTGATGCCGCCCCGAATCAGGGGGTCGGCATTCGGATCGCGGAGGAGTTCGGCGTAGGTCGAGCCAAAGTGCTTCCGCTCCTCGGCCACGATGTTGCCCTGGGCATCGATCGCCGTGATTGTGAGCACGAACTGTTTCAGGAGCGGATCCCCGCCGGGGAAGCTATGCGGGAGACTGCCGTTTCTGACCAGGACGGTTCCTGTCAGGTGCTGGTCGGACCGCGACACGTCGATGTCCAGCCTGGACATCCACTCCGCCTGGAGATTCCGGTTCTTGAGCATCAAGGCCGGCACGATGACGCCGTGAAACTCGTGCCGTCCGATGGGACGAGTCATCGCGCCTCGTTTGGACGTGGCGCTTCCCGTCGACGGTTCCATGTGACAGTCCTGACAGACTGTTCCTTGCAGAATTTCACCGGGCAAATCCGGCCTGGTGACATCCTTGACCTTGTCAAAATGACAGGCGGCGCAGTAGTGGGCGCCCCGGTACAAATCCGATTGCAGCGCAGGGTGCACCAGATTCTCCTCCGGTGATGGGAAGGGCCCGAAGAAGGTCTTGCCCGGCTTCAGGGCAAAGGTGGGGGATGGGCTGCCGTTGTCCGAGTGGACGCGGTCCACCGCATGGCAGGTGGCGCAACTAATGCCTTCGACGGTCACCGTGCCACTGAGCACTTGATGGGCAATCTTGTCGGTGTGCTGCGGAAAGGCCGTGACGCTTGGGACGTGACAGGACAAGCATCGCGTGCGCTGTTCCCCGGTCGGCTTGGTCTGCAACCAGAGGCCGAAGACAGCCCGGAAGAGTGGCGACGCGATGACGGTCCCATGCGGAAAGGTGATATCCGCGCGAGGCGGGGCGTTCGAGAGGATCGCTCGCTCGCGCCCCATGGTCCATTCGTCGGCATGGCGATCATGGCATTGCCGGCAATTGTTCGATCGAGGAAAGACTTGCTCGATCTCGCGCATCCATTCGCTCCCCTCTGGGCCGCCCTCGGACAGCTCCACACGTGGAGCCTTGTTCAACTGCTCTGCGGACATCCCGGTTCCCAACACAAGCAGGACTCCTACAGTCGCAGCCATCACCAACCTTGTATTGATCACCATGACGATGGTTCCTCTCTCGAGCCGGTGTCCGGCTACAAGGATGGACTCGGATCGAGCACGAGTTGCAGCCAGGAGGACACCGCCTTCTGGCCGTTGCGTTCCTGAATGCCCCCGTCCCAGACGGCCAGGACCAGGGCCTGTGCGCGGCCCGGCCCAAGAGGTGCCTCGTTTTCCTGATCCGTCGTTTCTACGGGCCGCGTCATGACCACATGCCAACGGCCGTCTTTCCACAGCGCTTTACCCTGGACTCGGCCTTGGTATTGGGTCGGCGTCAGCGTACTAAACCCGCCGCCCAGCAGCGCCTCCACCGACGACACCCGCCGCGGAATGGTCTCGAACCGGCGGATTGCGCCAGGCTGATCGGTTCTGTGATCGAGCGAGGCCCGCAGATCGATGTCTGTTTGCCAGTCCGCCTTCCACTGCCAGATATTCACGTAGTGATCGAGCTGGCCCATGCAGAAAAACGCGGGCGCATCCCCGAGGGCCAGGCCGAGTGCGGCGCTATCACGAAACGTGCCCGGGGTGATGCGGTCGTTTTTGGTGCGATCCTCCCACGTGAGATAAAAGGCGACCTTCTGCCCGTTGTGCACGGAGCGAACGAGGATCGATGTGACCGAGGGCGTTGGCCAAGCCGGTCGGGTGATCAACTGCCCGCTGAGCGGGAGCGTCAGCGGAGCGACGCGGTTCCAGATCGGATCGTCAGGAGTGGTCGGCACCGGTCCGGCGATCCGGTGAGATCGCAAGAACAGACCTTGCGAACTGACCGCGGGAATCCCGATCCACGTGAGGCCAGCGGCCAGGACCAGCGCTAGGGCCAGCACACGTGGGGCGTGATGAGGCCAGAGGTCTCGTTTAACGGTCCGTCGTCTGGAAAGGGCCATAACTCCTCCCTCTGTTTTTCTGCCGGCCATCGGAAAGACTCCCGGTGGTGGATTCCGATGTCAACGCGTCTGCGTAGCCGCAACTACTCGGAATCGAGCCTCCGCTGTATGTGTGTACGCATCGACCTGGTCGCCGAGGTAGAAATCCACCCGGTAGACACCGATCGGCCAGCCCTCCTGTGGCCGTTTCAACCGCACATAGCCCGACTTATCATTGAGCGTCAACATCGCCGTATCCGTGCCGATCAGGGTGTTCGGCGGCACCGTCCCTGCGCGCTCGGCCATCCAGCGGGTGGTGAGGATGATTTCGTCGGAGGGCACACTGGTCAACGTGAAGACGATGATGATCTCGGGATCATCTGTTGCAAACGTATCAGTGGGGCCGATCGGGATGAACTCTTGCAACCCGGTCGGGAGATCGTCCTGCACGACGCCTCGCGCGGGAACCATCCGCCGGAACCACCCTTGCGCATACCCGAGTTCAAGCGGAGCTACCTGGGTTGGAAGAGGAATCGCCTCCGGTAATGGCCGACTTGGGCCGGTGGCGGGCATCGGGGTCGTTTCCGATCGTGGTCGCACGAGTTCAATGGCGACCTCAATAGCTGGTACTACTGCCGCCGTCTCGGTCGGCGAAATACGCCGTCGGGCATCCTCTAGTGCAGCCTTGACAGCGTTCACATCAGGAAACGTCATCCCGTAGCTCAGTTCTTTCCGCCAATCCTGTATTTCCAGGACGCGTTCGAAGCGGCCGGCGGCGTCCTGCCAACGACGGAGCTTGGTCAGACAGAGTCCGATCCGATACAGCGAGTCGGGATACCACTCACCGAACTTGCTGACGCCAATGCCCGCCCGGAATGACGCGATGGCCTCTTCATACCGCCCGAGTTCCATGAGGGTGAGCCCAAGGTCATAGCGGATTTTGTAGTCGTCCGGCATGATCGCGAGCACTTCTCGCAAGACCGGCTCGGCTTCCGCATATCGCTCCGCTCGCATCAGCTGCCACGCCTTGCCCCGGGTCAACGCCCATTGTTTCCCGCGCACCGCCATATCCACACCGGGGATCGTGATGTTCTGGTTGGTCACGGCGCGCCGTCCCTTGTCGCTCGAATCGCCCTTCACCAGACCCAGCAGGTTCTGTGCGGCCGCCGCTTCAGGGGAATCTTTTAGCGCACGAGCCAGGACCGTCTCAACTTCCCGTCGCGCCTGTTCGTATTGCAACACGTCGTAGAGCGCCCTCGCATAGGGTAAGCGATAGACCAGGTGGTCGGGGTCAAGTTCCGTGGCGCGACGAAAACTGTCCGCCGACTCTTCCAGTCGCTCGACGTTGCGGAGGGCTTTCGCCAGGCGGAGGCGGGCCAAGGGATTCTCCGGATCGAGCCTCGCGACTTCCTGCAAACTAAGAATCGCGCGATTCTGATCTCCCATGCGATCGAAAAGACTCCACATGGCCCAGTGAACATCCAGCGCATTCGGCGCCAGCTCGACCGCGCGGCGGTAGGTGGCCAGGGCTTCCTGGTTCCGCCGGTTGGCGGTGAGAAAATCTCCATAGGCTTTGTGGACTCGGTAGTCCTGAGGAACCAGCCGGAGTGCTTCATCAAAGCGATCCGCGAAGTCTTTGGATCGCCCCTGCTGCCAGGCCTGGCTGAGCTCGGCGATCAGACCGGAGAGATCCTCTGCCGCCATGGCGACCGCATGCGGGGTGAGCGAGAGCGCCAGCACGATTCCCGCCGCAAACTGTGAGCACCACGATCGCATATTCACCCCCCTCGAACTGAATCGGCTCGACTCAGTGGGAACAGCAGGCGTCTCCTGAATCGGACGGTTTCCCGTCAAGACAGTCCTTGTACGCGGCATAGGTCTTCAAGGCCCACTCTTCGCCCGGGCATCCCTGCATAGTCATCGCGACTTCGAGGAATTCGATCAATTCCTCTTGCGTGATACCTTTGTCGACCGCCATCCGGACGTAGGCGCGCATACAGGGTTCGCACCGAATCGCGATGGAGATAGCCATTGCCGTGAGAAGCTTGTACTTCCCCGACACCGCCGCATCGCGATAGGCCTCCTGCCGCATGCGCAGCAGCCCACCGGTGACTTTCGGACTCAGGCGACGGAGTTCTTCAAACTCGGAGACGTGGTCACCCTGGATTGGTCTGGCATCCGGCATCGTGATTGCTCCCTTGTTCGTTACGGTGTTTCTTGCACGCGGTCACTGTGCCTCAACGCTGTGCGCGGATCTGCCGCAGCTTCCTCTACGACGATCGTTCCGACCATTTGGTGCCCTGGGAGATCGCAGCGGTACTCAAACTCGCCGACCGTGGCCGGCACGAAGTGGATTTCCTCGCGTCCGCCTGACGGAATCAACACCCGCACGAGGCCCTTGTCCCCAAACTGAGGGGCCCCGTTACCACCGATATGGACAGGGACATGCTCCAAGAACTGTTGCGGCACAAAGGCATGCAGTTCGACATCCTCGTTGTGAAACACCAGCATGATTGGCCTCCCCACCGGCACCGAGACCGGGGAGGGGTGGAATCGCCTGGCCTTGATGGTAATGTCCACGCGGATCGCCTGGGTGTCGAACGCAGGCTCTGAGGCCAGAACCAAGACGTGGCCACCGTGCAGCCACAGCACCGCGAGGAACAGCGCGGCGAGTGTGCTCGCAAGAAACCTCTTGCACCACATGGTCGCGCCCAGGCTGGAGCCACTGGTCAGCGGAGCCACTACTTGAACAAGTTCCCGAACCAATTCCACCTCCCACCCTGTTCGTCGGCCTTGGCCGTGAGTGTGCCGTTCGGAACCACGCTGGCTCGATACGAGGAGAGAATATTTCCTGCGCTCGCGACCGCTTGCGCCAACTGTTCGTTGCTCACTCGACCGCGTTCGATCTCGACGATGGCTCCCCCACGGGCATAGCTCACCGCTGCTCGGTTCACGCCCGGCACGGCGAGCAGCGCACGGCGAATGTCCTTTTCGCAACTGGCACAGGTCCAACCCTCAATCTTAAGTGTGATGACCTCTCCGGTCGGGCTCGCAGGCGTTAGCTCCTGTGAAGGAGCGGCGCCTTCCAAGGTTCCGCCCCAGATCATGCTACCCATCACGACCCAGCTGACGAGCCACATGGTCGGCTTCATCAGGTTCACCTCTTTCCCTGTGGCAGCGTTCTGCCTGGTCATGATCCTGTCGCCAATTCCAACCAATAGGGCGCGAGCACCAACGCCACCGCGAGGCCCGCGATGACCCAGAGGAGCAGTCGATTCGGACAAGCACCTGAAACTGGAACACAGGTTTGACAGGCGGCGTTACCGATTGCTGGCTTTCGGTAGGAGAAATAGAAACTGCAGCCCAGGAAGACCATGGTCAGCCCGATCAACAGGGGTCGATAGGGCAACAGCACCTTGAGTAGACCCGCTGTGTCGGCCAGAACCCCTGTGGCCCCCACACCCACTCCCAGGGCGGCAAAGACGACTGGTCCGATGCAGCAGATCGACGCGAGGAAGGCGGCCAGCAGCCCCCCCGCTGAGCCGGCCGTCATCGCGGCGTGTGCCGTTTTAGATAGAGGCGCCGCTGTGCTGGCAGAGGAGGTTGCGCCAGGCGGCGGCCTCAGAAGATCCTCAAAGATCCCCTTGCCCAGGTAGAGGGCTTCCCCCACACTCAGCACGTGACCCTCCTCCTGTGGTCGTGCCTCCCGCCAGGCGGCCGCATGCGCCGGTGAACAGAAGAAATCCAGGGTGGGGCAGATCGACGTCGCCGCGTGCCCGCTGTACGCGGTTCCGACCCAGACCACCGTTTCAGCCGGCAGGCAGGACTCGATGCTCCGGTCCCGCACTTTGACGGCCACCGGCGTCGCGCAATACGCACAGGACGACTCGATCGACACATTCCGGTCCATCATGAACGGGATGCCCAGCGCATCGACGGCACAGAGGGCGTAGACCGGCTCCGCCGCAGGCCAGTCTCGAAACCAGACGAGATGCTTTGTTGGAACCGTGGAGAACGGGTACGCGAGACGGATCTCACGAGAGTCGGAGTCCAGATAGAGCAGATCCCGTTCATGCAATCGCTCCAGGATGGCCCGCACGTCACCCGGCTCGTTCAAGCCAATCGCGATAGCGATTTCCTGACTGTTTGGCGCATGCCCCAGCAGGGGATATTGCGTGAGGATGTACTGCCGGACCGCCTCTTCGCTCGGGCTGAGCCCGGCTCGACGAAGTCTCCATCCCAGCATGGACTCAGTCCTGCTGAGGAGTCGCGTGGCCGTCTCGGTTGCAACCGGCTCGGTGGCCCCCCTGTGATCTACACTCTCTACAGGTAGCCGCATCCTCGATCTCCTTCCCTCACGAACGTGCGACGGCTTGCTCGCGCCCTGTGCGCTCGGCAGCCGCCTGTTTCTCCGCCTGGCGTACCTCCCCCAAGCAGCACCGACCCGACGGATTCTCCACCTCGCAGCGGCAGTTTCCCGCCTTGACCTCGGCTCGAATGCGGGCCGAGGCCGAGGATCGTCCGGTCCGCCGAGTTTCCTCGCGAATCATGCGTTCCGTCACGCCGAAGCAATAACAGACCGGAACCGGATCCTCCGTCTCCTTCAGTCCAACCCGCACCCGGACTTGCTCCTTCCTGAGTTGCGTCCCATCGGCGGCGTAGTACACGACCGGGCAATTTGGAGTCTCACAGAACGCATACTCGCTGCCATTCACCTGACTCAGCGACTCGGGTTTGAGCAAGGCATCAATGGTGGTCCGATCGACCGGCTGGCCTTTGTAGCCGCACTGCTGGCACAGCAATTGATCTTCTTGTCTCTTTGACTCCCCGGGTGCCTTGCAGCAGTCACTCATCTGTTTCTCCTTGTCCAACACGTCAGTGCTCCCGTCTCCCGGATGCATGGGGCGTGCAGCAGGCACCGTTTGTGTCTTGCTGCTGGCGAGTTCCTGCATACACGGCAAGACCTAGAAACACCACGAGCGCCGGAAGGAGTACGTAGTCCAGATAGCCGGTGAAGGCCCCCAGTCCGACCACTCCCAACAGCACCACTAAGATCGGTGTCAAACAACACAGGGCGACGAGGCCGGAGCCGATCAATCCTGTCCACAGTAATCGCTTACGCTGGTTCTCTTCCATCCGACCCCCTTTCATGGCTGACCGATGCCCGCCGCCCTCAAGGTGTGAGCCGAGAGTGGCCCCTGTCGGCAACAGTCCAATAGCATCCCACCGACTGCAATCGCGGGAACCGCGGTAATTCCATAGTCCCTAAGTTTCTCTCGGCATTCGTTCGTGTCGCAGCCCGCTCGTAGGTCATAAACTCGTATGTCACAACTTGGGCAGACCAGCGACTGCACCAAGTCGACGGCCTCCTCGCAAAGCGGGCAGCCGGCCGTAAACACGTCAACGTGTCGTTTTTCGGTTGGCATCGTTGACCCTCCTTTCTGTCTTCCCCAAACTCTGCAAAATCGGACAACGATCGGTCGGCTGCCCGGCCCGGCAGGTTCGAATCAGGTTCCGCAACGACCGGACGAGCGCTTGCAGATCGCGCACTTTGGCTTCCACGTGTTCCAACTTGGCCTCTGCTTTCCGTTGGACATCACCACAGTGGGCCTTCGAGCTGACCTGAAGATCAAGCAGTTCCTCGATCTCATGGAGTGTGAAGCCCAACGCTTGGGCGTTCTTGATGAACTGGAGCCGCTGCTGCGTCTCGTGGTTGTACAGCCTGTAGCCGGACGGCAGTCGCGAAGTGGGGCCGAGCAAGTTACGTCGCTCATAGTAGCGAATCGTTTCGATATTCACGCCCACCTGTTTCGCGAGCTGCCCAATCTTGAGTTCAGTCGTCATATGCACCTCAGCACATACGATACACCCTGTACCGTAGTACGGAGTCAAGAGGGCAAAAGTGCTTTTTTCTTCATGCCTCTTTCCGCAAGCATTCTCTTGAACAAGCGGCTCCCCTCTATCGCTTCGACGGCCAAGAGACCAGGTGCGTCAACACTGTAAGCCAGCTTACAGAACCGTCGTCCTCCTCGCTGTATCCTTCCCCTCTGACGCATTCATCTTGGTGCCCGGCTGGAGATTGAAGGCAACTCGGTCAGTTTCATACATAGACGTATCTTCATATGTTCATGACTTAGCGGGGGAGCCATGCCAGGAGAGAACATTACTCAGGCCGTCAGCGATCGATACGCCCGGGCGGCCAGCTCGGGTGAGCAAATGTGTTGTCCGACCAGCTATGACATGAGCCACCTCAAGACCTTCATCCCCGAAGAAGTCCTCAAAATTTCCTATGGCTGCGGCACGCCCGCAGGGCTGAAAACCGTGAGCGCCGGCGAAACCGTCCTGGACATCGGATCTGGAGGCGGGATCGATTGCTTCGAGGCGTCGCGCCTTGTCGGCCCGACCGGCCATGTGATCGGAATCGACATGACCGATACGATGTTGGAGATCGCGCGCAGGAACGCCGTGATCGTGGCCGACAATCTCGGCTACCCCTCTTCCAATGTCGAGTTTCGCAAAGGCATGGCCGATTCCATGCCGGTAGAAGAGGGCACGGTTGATTTGATCATCTCCAACTGCGTGATCAACTTGGCCC
>CXWL01009230.1_pt1 | contig 15768 bp, 17 predicted proteins | sample 590931 | NCBI WGS metagenome assembly CXWL01 (sample SAMEA3498368, study PRJEB10139) | groundwater metagenome | biome: water well; material: biofilm material | place: Germany | collected 2015-04-27 | reverse complement strand
CTCAGACAAGGCGTTTAGCAGGACCGGACCACAGAATGACCCACTGGAAGGTGGAAAGATCCATAAAACAGGGCCTATCACAGACTTTCTTGTGAAAGACCACGGACGACTTGAAGGACTGCTGCAAGCGGCTGTGGCACAGGCCGGCTCTGTGGATCAGGGAACGTACGATCAATTTCGAGCCGGACTGCTCCGCCACATCGGCATGGAGGAAAAGATTCTTTTGCCTGCCGCCCAGCGACTTCGAGGCGGGGAGCCACTTCCCATCGCAGCCAAGCTCCGGCTTGACCATGGGGCTATCGCATCGTTGCTCATGCCGCCTCCCACGGCCGCGGTCATTGCAAAGATTCGTGCTGTGCTCAAGGTCCACAATACAATAGAAGAAGGCCCGGGGGGCCTGTATGAAACCTGTGACGGGCTGGCTAGCTCAGAAGCGGCGCAGCTTCTGGCCAAACTCCAGGCTGCACCGGAGCTGGCTGTGCTGCCCTGCTCCGATAGTCCCGCCGTGATGCCGGCTGTCCAGCGAGCACTGGAGAGAGCTGGGTATGAAGTCATCGATGAGAAAGCTTGAAACCAGGGTGAATTTTTGACAGTAGCTCCCGCGCTGTCAACGTAGGCGCTGGAGCCTGAGCGGTCTACCGTTTTCCGACAGGGGGGTGAGGCGTTTCGAGTTATCTCTTGGTAGTTCGGCCAATGCAGCCAGCAGGCTGGCTGGCGATGTCACGAAGTTCGCTACAGTGAAATTGATTGTTGGCGTACTTTGGCCGCTGGTGATAGTCACGAGGTCTGGGTACACCCCGCAGGCATCTTCCTCCTCGCAGATAAAACCATTGTCATCACGGTCTGTCCCGGCTATGACAAAATAGGCTTCCGGCGGTATCGCTGGTATGGCGAATCCATAGCCTTGCCCCACACTGGTCTCTGCCTGACCCACGGAGGCGAACGATTGTGGGTTGAGCACCAGTACGAAGATGGTCCCTACATTCCCGGCTCCCACCGCACTCACCTTGATCGTGACGTCTAGGGTAGCGTCTGGATTTTGGCTGGCGTTCGAGGCGATCGTGATCCGCCCTGTATGGGTTCCTGTGGGGAGCGCGCTTCGGTCCACACGCGCACGGAGACTGAGCGGCGCGTTCCCCGATGCCGGCGTAAGCGTGAGCCAAGGGACATCATCTGTCACGCTGTTGATGTATAGCGCTCCGCTACCCGCATTGACGGCGGAAAAGTTCAGGGTGTCGAGCATGGTATCGAAGTTGAGCTGCGTGGCGGACACAGTGAGGATCGAAGCTGTGGGTGGCGGTCCTCCTACGACCTCCAGTGACGCTCGGACTGCCTGTGCGGCGTTGATCAGGCCGTGACCCACCTCATCGTCTCTTCCGGGCAGCTCCAAGTCCGTTGTAATCCGTCGAGTGGTCCGCTGATGGGTACCGGCCAGGAGCAGGTCGAGATCCAGCGGGGTGAGCGCAGGATTGACCGCGAGCATCAAGCCCACAACGCCTGCCACATGCGGCGCCGCCATCGAAGTACCGCTCGCGAAGGCATAGCTGTCTTGCCCATTCAGGGGATTCCGCCAGGTGCTGAGTACCCCATCGGGATTTCCATCCCTATTCACATCCGTCCCTGCAATCATCTCGCCCCCTGGCGCGGCGACGACGATTCTCGACCCAAAGGATGAGTAGCGAGCCGGACTTTGCTGAATATCCACGGCTGCGACGGAGACGACTCCGTCGTAGGATGCCGGAAATTCCAAAGCGCCTGGTGGGCATCCGGGTTCTCCTTCGCGATTATTTCCCGCTGCTGCCACGAGGATGATCCCTACGCTTCTTGCCGCTTCGACCGCCGCGCGCTCAGTGGGGTTCTGTGCGCAAGGCGCTCAGGCTCATATTGACCACATGGGCGCGCTGGGGAGGGAATGTGCCGGAGAGATTCGGGAGGCCTGCTGCATACTTGATCGCCTCGGCGAGATCAAGGGAACTCCCGCCGCCTTTACCCAACACGCGCAGCGGCATGATCTTGGTCTGCCAGGTGACACCGGAAACGCCGAGGCCATTGTTCGTTACAGCCCCGATCGTCCCCGCCACGTGGGTCCCGTGGTAGCTGTGTATGCCGGGACCGTTCGCGTCATCCCCAGCATCGGTGGGATCCGAATCTCGGCCACTGCCATCCCCTGCAACAGAGGGATCGCTGATGAAGTCATAGCCCGCAATGATACGTGTTTGAAGATCCGGGTGACTGATGACCCCTGTATCGATGACAGCCACAATGATCGAGTCACTGCCGGTTGTCAGATCCCAGGCCTCTTCGAGCGCAATCTGATTGTAGTGCCACTGGGTGGGATGGAAGCTATCGTTTGGGATGCGCCGCGCTTTCAGGCGGTAATTACTATGGGCATATTCCACCTCAGGGTCGAGGCGAAGCCGGCGAATCGCATGTAGGTGCGGGATCGCAGCGAATTTCGTTCGCTGGTCGGGTGGCCTTCTTTCTTCAGTTTGATCCCAGCTATTCCGGCACTCTTCTGCTGCAGGTCTTCCATCGATGCTTCAGACGGGTCGAGCTTCATCAGCTCTACATCGTCGGGATTACCCGCCGTGGCTGTGAGGCCATGCTTTGATGCGAAGGCCGAGGGGTTGAGTGCCCTCGTGGAAGGCTTGGCCTTTCGCTTAACGACGACCTCGCTCGGTATAATCTCGACTCCTGGGGGAAAGATTTCGACTCCGGCGTCGGTTGGCAGACTGCTCAGGGTCCTGAAGGAGACGGTGTAGCTGCTCGCCCCTGCGAAGGCTCGCACGCCGACCAGAAAGGTTCCCGCTGGCGGGGTTTCCAGCAGCTCGATTCCTGTGTTGCGTGCTTCCGAAACCTGCAATATTGCTCCGTTGTCATCGAGAAGGAACAAATCCAGGTCATTGGCTGCGCGGTTATCCTCCGCAATCGTGAGCACAAGCCGCACTTGCTCGGTCGTAGTCAGGCGATAGAGATCCTGGACTCTGTTCCCGCTCGGCAGCTGGAAGCCACTATCTGGATCCGCTGCTCGCCCAGCCACGGTCGTCGACGTGGTTACCGTTTGTGCTTGGAAGGGCGAATCGTTCGGCTCGAATTCTAGATCGTTACCAGGTGGGACATTTAACCGACCGGATGCAGTCCCCGGATTGGGAGAAATCGCGGGACCATCGTTCCCGCCTCCACTACCGCCACAACCTGAGAGCAGGAAAAGAATGGCGACGATGGTGGGAATGGGAATCCGGTGTTTCACGCAGGATCCTTTATTGGCGCCATTAGTTAGAAGGGTATCAGCCTAGCGTCTACTCAGAACCTCCGTCAAGGAGACTTAAGGGGGGGGTAGTGGTGCGATTTGAATTTCTCTTCGCTGATCTTTCAATGTGCTAGCTAAGAATCTGACCAGCTACCCAACCGTTCCATCCATCCATCCATTGACACCCTCCCTTCTGAAGCCTAGCCTGTCGCCAATATATGTTCTCACACTGGCAGTGCAGTGAATCCTAAGAGAGGGGACTATGATGCTCAGTCGGTTCATACTCGTCGCTCTTCTGCTCGCAACGTTCGGATGTTCTTCGGCAACCTACATTCGTGCGAAGGTGACGGACAATCCACTCGATCGAGTGGCGCAACAGGCACAGGAAGATTGGTCTGTTACCCGCGTGGATGCCAATACCTTGCAACTCAGCGATGCCTGGCCGATCCATAGTTACTTGGCCCTCGGGTACAGCACTTCTATGCGAATCTTTTCTATGACGCGTCTGGTACTGTGCTGAATGCTCAGTATTATTTCCAATCGAATCAGCTCCCATTGCTCTTTTTCCCATTTTACCTCGATGCTGAGCCTGGCTTCGCCGGCGGAGCACTCAAACCGATTATGAATGGACAGATCGATGACATTCTGCTGTGGCGCGGGGCCTCGGTGATCTCGAGACGCGCCGGTCAGCAGTCTGAGCCATTTCCCCCAATGGAGAACGCATCGCCACCGCCGAACTGAGAAATGTAGGCCTTCTACCAGCGGACCACCTCGTTCGCGTGCGAGAGAATTGGGCTCGACGAAGCAAGGTGGGATTGTGCAATCCTATATCGCGGAGCTCATCCGCGCGCGGCGGCCTTTCTTGTTGGTCTTGTGGTCGTCTCTGCCTAATTTAGACTTTCGTGGGATGGGGCTCGGGGGTACCGACTGATTCGGTGGTCATGTGGACCGGGACATTCGGCTTCAACGTCATCAGGGGATCGGGAAGAATAGTTTGTCCCTCTACCAGTCTGAGACGGACTTTCGAGGCCATTGTCGCCAGCACCAACAGGCCTTCCATTTCCGCAAATGATTCGCCCACACACCGACGCCCACCTCCGCCAAACGGAAAGTAGCTGAAGGCCGGCCGCGCCTGCTTGCTTTCTGGTAAGAAACGGTCCGGATCGAACTGGCTGGGGTTGGGAAACCACCGAGCATTTCGGTGCATGCTCCAGGGACTTTGGAACACTCTGGTGCCGGCTGGAAGGAAAACCCCCGATGGCAGTCTGTCTTCAGCGCGGCTCTTACGCGCGTGTAACAGCCAGGCTGGAGGGTAAAGCCGAAGCGTCTCATCCCAGATCATTTTGGTATAGACCAACCGGGGCACATCTGCTGCCGTCGGGAGCCTGCTGCCCAGCACGGTCTCTAATTCATGGGTCAGACGTGCTCGCACGGTTTGGGACTGGGAGAGGATAAACCAGGTCCATGTCAGTGCAGTCGCTGTTGTGTCATGACCGGCGACCAGGAAGGTGACGAGTTCATCCCGAATCTCTTTGTCGCTCAGTGGCTGACCGGCCTCGTCGGTGGCTGCGAGCAAGAGCGAGAGCACATCCTGGCTCTGGTGACGGGACGCACGGCGGTTCTGAATGAGATCCCTGATACGAGCATCCAGAAACTGCTGGCTTCGAGAAAATTCTCGATGCTCCGTCGTCGGAACCCACAAGGGCGTGACCCAGGCGATCATGGAGTTGTACTGTTTCGAGACTAAGTGATGCCCGGCCATCATGGCTTTGATTACTTGGGTCGCATCGGAACCGACGTCTTGTCCAAAAAGAAGTCGCCAGATGACCGACAGAGTGAGTTGTGTCATCTCACGTCCGATGTCGACAGTGGCGCCATCGTGCCAATTTGTGGCGAGCGCGGCTGCTTTTTCGGTCATGAGACCGGCGTAGGAGGCCACATGGTCTCCATGGAAGAAGGGGAGAAATAGCCGCCGTTGGCGGTGATGGGTCTCGCCCTCCGTATGCAACATACCTTTACCAAACACGCGTGATTCGCCTGGAGGGACTTGAGTCTTCTTGTAGTTCTGTTGGTTAGTCACCAGCACATGCTTGACGTCGTCCGGATGATTGAGGAAGTACATGGCCAGATCGGGATGGCGAAAGAGGCACTCGGCCATCAGTCCCATCGGGAGCTTTACGACATCACCATAGGAGTGACAGCGCAATAGAAAGCCGAGGCTATCGTGCTGAAACTCAGGGAAAAAACCGAACCAATGCGATACCGGCGGGCCGGAGAGCGATGTGGCGGGAATGGCCTGGTTCGTCATGTGTGTTGCACCTCTTACAGGCAGCATACTGCAGTGACATCATGGGCTGTCAACGATCGTTCCGGTAGATGAGCGAGGCGGGGATTGTAGAGGGAACGCGTATTGAGCGCCTTGCCATGCACGGCGCTTGCTTTGCGGAGAGGAATGAAAGAGGCGGCAGTGTTTGTTGAGGCAAATATGAGAGAATTCAGGCGCGGGTTCTTTTCATCGTCTGCTTCATGAGCAGTTGGATCCTCGATCGACGACAGCTGAAGCGCAATCTCTCGGTGATTAGAGGACTTTGCGCAAGTGGGCCTTTCTGCGAACCAGCACTTGCTTCTCGGCCTGTAACCAGTACTCAACATCACGACCAGTCTGATAGTCGCCTTCGCAGTACAGTTGATAGGCAAGATCCCGGATCTCATCTTCCGATGATTCCCTGGTGCCGGGCAGTGTTCCCGTTGCTTTCTGCTGTTTTGCCATGATCGCTCCTTTTTGGTTGTACGAATAACAATTAAAATCGTTGCTCGAACTATAACATCTGTCATTAGTATGAGCGAGAAAACATGGATATTCTACTTTTCCAGCCGGGCTCGTCCGACTTGGATCAAGTCGCATGATGTTAATGACTAATGGAAAGGCTGCCTCTACGGTCTTCCTCCCGAGGGAATGCTTCGGTGTGATACGAGCAGGCTCTTGGCAGTCTTTTGTGATGGATCTGCTCCCAACGCAAGGAGGTGTAAGTCTTATCTTCACGCTAGCCCCTGGGTCCGGTATTCTGTGGCGGTATGCGGGCGACTTCCCGCTGTATTCGGTCGGCTAGGTTGAGAAGTGGTGTTATCGGTAGGATGTCAACGGTGCGGCTGTCGTTTCGAGCCGCTGCAGGGTGTAGTCCAATCGTTCACGATGGGGTGAGGCGAGGGACTGAAACTGAATTCCGATTCCGTGTGCCCCAGACCAACGAACAACCGCGCCTTGAATGAGAATCGGGGCCTTGTACTCAGGAATATACAGCAGGAGATCTACCTTCATTCCCGCGAATGCTGGAAAGGGACTTTCGACCCGGCATCCTCTACGCGAGAGATCCAGCGCCTTGTCGATCTGATGGAGGTGACCCTGATGGACGAGGGTGCCGGAGAAAGTCGCTTGGAATCGGGGATACTGTCGCACTACCATGACTGGCTCATTTCCGCACTGTTGCCGTGAGATGGTTGCCTGAATTCTCCATGGTGGATTATGCAGATATAATGCCAGTTGCATGAGACAGCATTTATCCGTTTCCCCGGTGATATTGCCTGTTTGCAATTCAAAGAGCGCGATCCCTGTCCCTTCATGAGCAGAGGTGAAGGTAATCGGAAACGTCATGTTAGTGCATCGAGGAGTTAGCGGAAGGCAGGACATGGCGCTTGGCCGATTGCCTTTTTCGTAGGGGCATTTCGATGTTACAGCCGCAACGTTGATCCTGGGCGCATGGGTGGGGGGAAAACCTATAGTCGAAGTTCAGCGGGGTCGGGACTCTATGGCTTGATCACTTTGCGATGGTGATGCTGGGGACTCCGACGCGAGGCACTTCGCTGACGGTCATTTGGAACAATAGATACAGCATTTGGAAGGCCTCGCGGTTCCAGCGTGCTAACGGTCCTGTGGTGTTGACCGCGTAATATTTCCCTTGGGACTGAATTGACAGGTCGGCTCCCGATGGGGCGCTATCCGACAGCAAGAGTTCCATGGTGTGGACAGGATTTTCGTGGACCGTTGGAGTCCGTGGATCTGTTTCGACGTGGTATTCCGGGTCTTCTCCAATCGATCGGCCCAGAAAGTTGAGAATGGCATTGAAGCTCCGCAGCCGGAAATCTCCCTTGAGCGGGTATTCCCCTCCGACATGCCCTGGGCGGATGTCGAAGGAGACATCATTGAGGTGCCCTTCTTCCGTTTCGTCGATCAACCGGGCCCGTTCATCGGGTGAGAGCGTGTCGGGGTCATAGTTGGTGATATGAATTCGTCCCGTGATTTGTTTCCGTAGGGTGTAGGTGTTGTCTTTCTGGCTGTAGGTCACGAAATACTCATTCTGTAAAGACTGGAAGCCCTCTGCCGTGACCGAGTTGGCAGGGATAGTCCAGGTCCGAATGTAGACGAGCGGTTCGGCATAAAGCTGGTTCTGGTCCTGAATAGCCGAGAGGTGCGTCACCACGCGACGGAACATCTCGTAGTCTATCCGATCTGCAGGCTTATTGCGGTAGGCGATCTTCTGGCCATTCTCCGTGATCCGCAGTTCCTGCGCCATCAGCCTGAGCAACAGATCGATGTCGTATCGCTGCCGGAGCAGGAGCGTGAACTTGGTTTCCGGAAAAGGAGTCAAGAGCCGTTTGGTGAACTCTTCCCCTTCGACAGGCACGATACTGATGGTGGGGTTCTCCGCCACGCTGCCGCCGAAGATCGGCATGAGCGCCCTGCCAGCCCCTCCCGTGAATGCCGGAGTGGCGCCTGCGCTGACACGGAAATCGAACGTTGCGGCGATATTCGATACGCCGGTAAAGTGAATCGGTTGATGCTGATGGGCGCGGGCGATGTTGATGAGCAGTTGTTTAGAGATGGCATCCGTGACCGCCTCATCATACGACGGCACGGCGCGATTCAGCGTGATGGGGGAGAGGCAGCCCGTCAGAGCCAGACTGAAGAAGACCCCGGCCAGGGTCAGTCGCGCGGGAGATGTTGAACGCTGCCTCATCGTCATGTGAGTAACCTTCGATCGAGCCTGGCCATTTCCCAGCAGGTTTGTAGCATACCTGGCGCAGGTTGCCTAGCTCGGATTATTCATGAACGCTTCTGCTGCAATCGCGGATTCGCCGCTCGGTCGGTCAACAGACTGTTGGGGACTGGCGTCCTTCTTTTAGGCGCCTGTCCCCGTTTTGGGAGCGGGACAGGCACCGCCGAAGACGGTGGAGCCAGTCCCCTGGGCTCCGCGCGCCTGTCTCGCAGGGCGACTGCGCGATTTTGCCGCGAACCGTCATGAATAATGCGGGCTAACGAGTCGCACATGTTTCGTGGTGAAAATGAAAGGGGTCGAGCGGCTGGATTGCAGCCGCTCGACCTCTTCGATCATTGGAGCTAGTTCAGCGGTGGAACCACTCCGGCAAGTGTCAGCAGGTCGGTGATGCGGAAATCACCCGGCGTCGAAGACGGCAGCACCGGTGTCCAGTTCGGCCGAGCAGCTAGGTAAGAAGTCTCATCGGCCTTCAGTAGGCCGATAAACACCTCACCGACAATGCGGCCTCCCACTGGTCCCAATCGGAGACCATTCTCCATGAGTTCCGCCTCCTTCAATATGTAATACCAGAGCGGCGTGCTCTTCTCCATGCCAAAAGGCGTGAGCGCGTCCAGTTGTGTGGGGCTCAAGGCTGGAACACCCATCCTCCGCGCAATCGCCTGGCCGGACGGTATTCCGAAATTGACGTGACGCATCAGATTGCGTGAGGCCAGCGACTGTACCCCATCGGCCGGCAGACCAGGGGCAGGTCCACGCGAGCCTGGAAGCAACATCACGACGCTGGAAAGCTTACCGTCGATCTTCTTGTTGGGCCGGAAATTACCATCGCCGAAATTGAAGAATGTTTGCCAGTCGACAAACCGACGCGGTGCGCGCTTCCCGCCCCGCAGATCGATTGGGTCCGGGTCGTTGGGATCCTGGGTATCGTCGAAGAGAAATGCGAAGAACGGCGATCCGCCTGTGGGGCCGAAGTTCAAGCGATAGCTCGGGCGAATTTGTGAATGGCCGAAACGGTAGGCCGACACCGAAAATTCGATGGGGATCGACGGATTCCTCTTTTTGTCCACCTCATAGAACCGGAGTCCATTGTTGAGAATGTCATCGACGCGCTCTTGGCCTATTGTCAGCGGCAGGAACTCATGCAGAATAATCCACTGATAATGCCAGCGGACCTGGCGTTGAGCCATCTTGAAGATCCGCTCAGCCGATTGGTCGGCAAGAGAGGGATCCTTGCGCAAGTGGTCGATTACCGCGTTATGAAAACGCAGCACTGCCAAGTGAAACTGAGCAAGAATGACGTGTTCGTCGTTCCGGCTATCTCCGAGGATGGCGTTATTATTGGGATCGCGCGGTAAATCAAAACGGACCGCGCCCTTGCGAGAGACGAGTTCTGATCCAGGAATAGGTTCCACTCGCAGTTTGATCTCTCCGGAACTCACGTCATACAACGCTGGGGATGCTTCTGGGCCATCACCGTACACACTGTCCAGATCGAACGCCGCGGTGCGAAAGTTCGTCGTTTTTTTGGGGTTACTCCGTTCAAGCAACGGGGATCGCGGGTCGAGCGTCACATCGTGGTCCAGGAACTGGCCGAAGAAGGTTACGCCAGCCGTAATGTTGAGATTGTCGGGATTGTTCGGACTGAACAACAGGGGCTCCGTGATCGACTTAATGGGGTCGGTTAAGTTATCCAACGCGTCGATCAGGCCTCCTTTCTCACCCAGCTTTTGGGCCTGATCACGCGCGGTATCGGTAGGCGGGGCGAAGGGCGGCAAATCAGGAAACATGCGAGTAAAGGAATTTTCCGGAGAGTGAGGCCGGTCTTTCATGCCGGGAAGGTGCAGATTATTTTTTCCATCAGCGTGAGCCGCAGTGATGCCGAGCAACACTGTAGAGCACAGCACTCCTGCTAGCCCGGCCGACAGATATTTCTTGCGACGATGCGACATGGGTCCCTCCTCGCGGTGTTACAGGACATCGGATATCCGGGATTCAACCGTCGCTTCCCGGTGTGAACGAGATGCGAGCCAGGCCTCAGCAAGAACTGAACCCAGGGAAGCGCATAATTCATCGCGTTCCCATTCAGGCGAAAAGAAAGAGAAGATCACTGTGGAGTATGTCCAAAACGCTTACAGTATGCGGCGGGATACAGTATGTAAAAGAATCCAGCGGATCTAACAAACATACAATATGTTCCCTCACGCCAGCATAGCTGAGCGAGACGAGCCAGGGTTCATCTGGTCTATTTGGTCTGTCTGGTTCGATCAACCAAACCAACTAACCAAGACAGCCAGACCGACCGATCGGACTGACTATATGAACAAGACAGGGGGAAAGACGACTCTCATTGTATTGCAGGAGTGGTCTCTAGATAATGCGCGAAAGGTTCTGATCCCAGCATCATTGTCAGACGACAAAAGGTATTGAATGTCTTCCATGTCTTTGGCCCTGCTCATATTCGGTGTGTGCTATTTGATCATCATCACCGAACGGATCCACAAGACGATTGTGGCGCTCTTAGGGGCGGCTGTGATGATCGGGTTCGGCGTGGTGTCACAGGACGAAGCGTTCTATTCCCACGAGTTCGGCGTCGACTACAACGTTGTGTTTCTGCTGATCGGGATGATGGTGATCATTAACATCGTCCGGGAGACCGGTCTCTTCGAGGTGTTGGCCATCTGGGCGGCGCAGCGGGCCGATGCGAAGCCGTTTCGTCTATTGGTGTTGCTGCTCTGTTGACTGCCGGGCTTTCTGCGATGCTCGATAATGTTACCACGGTGCTGCTCATGGCGCCGGTCACATTGGCCATCACCAAGCGTTTGGAGCTCAATCCCATTACATTCCTTGTGACCGAGGCGCTTGCGTCAAATATTGGTGGGACTGCCACGCTGGTTGGGGATCCGCCCAATATCATGATCGCCAGTAAGGCAAAATTGAGCTATCTCGATTTTCTGGTGGTCTTGGGTCCCATCGCGGTGGTGATCATGGCCGTTTTCTTGATTGTGTTGTGGGTGATCTTTGGGCGAACAATGGCTGTGGCCCCGCATCTCCGAACGGCAGTTCTGGCATTGAGCTCAGGGGAGGCCGTTGTAGATCGACCGTTCATGCACCGCTGTCTTTGGCTACTCGGATTCGTCAATGTAGGGTTCTGTATTCACTCCGTTATTCATCTTGAGCCTGCTACGATTGCCCTTCTCGGGGCGAGTTTGTTCATGCTGCTCGGCCATGCGAGACGGAAGGCGGAAGGTATAGTGGAGTTGTCGTCTCTCACCGATGTCGAGTGGAAAACCATCTTCTTTTTTATCGGGTTGTTTATCCTGGTCGGTGGATTGGTCAAGGTCGGCGTGATTCGATACTTGGCAGATCAGTTGGTGATGGTGACGCAGGGGAATCTTGCGGGCTCCACGATGGCGGTACTCTGGGGATCGGCAATTCTCTCAGCCGCAGTGGATAACATTCCCTACGTTGCGGCGATGAATCCATTGATTGTGGATCTCGCCCGGTCGCTTCACCCCGAGATTTCCGATTATGCCACCTTAGTGCATCAGCCGGACATCATCCCGTTGGGGTGGGCATTGGCGCTCGGAGCCTGTCTTGGGGGAAACGGCACGATCATCGGTGCGAGCGCCAACGTTGTGATCGTGGATCTCGCGCGCAAAGCCGGCTATCCCATTTCATTCTGGCAGTTTTTCAAATTTGGGTTTCCGGTAATGATAGGGTCGGTGCTCATAAGTGCCGTGTACCTCTGGCTCCTCTTTCTCCGTTGACAAGCGCACATTCTTCATAATCTTTTCTGTTGGATTCACCGATCCGCGACGGTCTGCGTGTGAAGTGCCATTCCTGAGTTGCATGCAAGACGATCTAGCCGTGCGTGACAGGCCCGATTCGCAACGATAACGCCTCTGCCCTGGCTCGCTTTTCTCGTAGGTCTTGTGGGGCTAACAAGATATATTTCACGAGGAAGGTGCTGCCGCCCACTTGCCCTTGCTGATTCGCAGAGGTAAGATCGGGCATCCCCGCTCACCTATATCTATGAGGAGGCGCTATGGCGGTCCGTACCACTCCCTCAAAACCACGGGTTTCTCTCGACCGGAATATCGAACGGATGCGGAAACAGCTCGCTGATTTCGCCCCGTTTTTGGGCAAGGGCAAGCAGACACTCAGTCTGGAGGAGTTCGATCTGGAAACTGAACGGCTGATAGAGGAACTCCTCGGACAGACGTCTGACTTGCTGCATGCCTATGAGTATGCTGAGCTGGGTGAAGCGGCTGGATTGGTCAATATGACAGATGAGGCGCCGGAAGGCACCGGCATGGATAGTGAGCGCCAAAGCCTCTTGCAACGTGGCCGCGTGTTGGAAAGCTGCGTGTCGGAATTGGAGGCGCGTCGATCTGCTGGAACGAAGAAAAGCAAGGTCGGGCGTACGCTCAAAGGTCCGCGGATCGCCGAGCACATGTCCACCGAGGTTCGGGATGTGTCGCAGGATGCCAGCCTGCGGCAGGCCGCGCAGCTGATGCAGCAATGGAAGCTGGGGTCGTTGCTCGTTACGAACAGCCAATCATATGTCGGCATCATTACTGATTCAGTCCTGGCTCGCGAGGTAGTGGCGAAGGGGTTGGATCCCAATGCGACAGTGGTCAAAACTTGCATGCGGACTCCGGTAGCGACGATCGAAGGTGACCGGCCGATTATCGATGCTGTGCGCATGATGAAGGAACGGGGAACCAGGCATCTGGCAGCGACGCAAGATGGACAGATTATCGGGGTGATCTCCGTCTCCAATATTCTGAGGTATTACTCAGGTATCGCATAACAATAGGTCACGGGCTGTTCGTGGATGGTGTGTGAGACAAGCAACATGTGTGTGATAGGCGCGAGTTGCACAGACGAAACATCCGACCTGTCACACTTTTCTCGTGAATCTTGCGCGTATGAACGGGGAGGTGAGATATGGGTCCAACCAAGACGATCGTGAAAGAGAACGGGCTTTATGAGGCGGTAGGGGGGAAGGTGATCAAGGAAGGGTTCGCCAGCCGGCAAGAACTTGAAGATTATGTGAAGCATCATTATTTGACATTGCCGGTGCTCGATAAGGCGGGCAACCCATGGCTGCTTGATGGGAAGCCGGTGTATTGTCTCCGTGGCACGCAATACGAAACCGTAGACGATCAGAGGGTCCATCTCTCTCGCTGTTCGGATTGCGGCGGCATGGGAATCCGATCAGATGAATTTACCGTCGAATCGGATTGCATTCGTTGCACGGTCTGCGGGCATGAGTTCGATGCGCGACTGGAAATGATGGAAACATAAAGGGGGGCAGCCTGGTAGGTTTCCCATCCTCACAGAACCCCCACGATGAAGCTGTGGTCGTTCGACGTGCGCAGTGAAGGACAGTCTGGCCGTTCCCTTTACGGCGAGGTTAGGACAATCGGAAGGCTCTTGTCCGGGTTACATGTAAATCGGTATCCCTCGGTGTGCCAGTGGGTGGGTGAAAGGTTGCACCCGCAACCCATGTATTCCAGGGTTGACTCTTTTCCGGCCTGGAATTAAATTATTCCCGTTTCCTTCTATTGTTGTTGCAAGACACTTCCGATCTGCATGACAGGTGTTGTGTATGGTTGCAAGGCCTGCTCCTAAGCTTCAGACTCACGACTCTATTGCAATCGTCGTGTCAATCGATGCGGCACATTCAGTGATCGCGTTGCCTGTCGAAGTGCCGGGGGCCCATATCAAAGGCGACGAGGGTGTCACCGGACCGGATGATGCTCCAGGAGGAGCGCGTGTCTATGAAGAGTGGGGCTATGCAGAGCGCGCCTGGTATTTGGAAAAGCGTCAAGGTTTTACGGGGGTAATCCGCGCCCTCTTGTGGCCGACGGAGGGCGTCGTCGAAGTCGGGATTTATGAATCGATCTGGGCTCAAAGGACACAGAAGCCACCGGCTGAAGCCTTTAGGTTTCGGATCTGTGCAGCTGGGTATCTAGGCTTACGGTCCTACCTTCGAACAACCATCGCGTCAGACGAGCCGGTGAGCATTGTCGGCAACAGCCGATTTTGTGTCGCCCGGGCGCCATATCATTTATTCCACCATTGCCATCATTATACAGCGAAAGGTTTGCGCGTGGCCGGGCTACCTATCTCGATGTCGGGAGCCTTGACTCGCGGCGCTTTTGCCAAACAGCTACGACGCATCATGACGCTTTCCGAGCCGCATTATTCATGACGGTTCGTCGTCGGACTGCCTAATTGTATATTCCTCGTGGTATGTACACTATAATTCCCGCACAGCTTGCGAGACACGCCGGACAGGTCAGAGAATTCATCATTGCCAGTTTCACCTGTCGCGAAGACGGGCTTCTCTGGCGTCTGTTTCACAGACGATAGTTCTCGCGTGCGAGTACCAAGCTCTCAAGTAGAAACATCGACTAAATGGAGACTAGCCCGTATTATTCATGACAGTTCGTCGTGAAATCGCGCAGTCGCCATGCGAGACGGGCACGCGGAGCCGTGAGAGCCCGAGGCGTACTTAAACAGTACTTCGAGCGAGCGAACGGCGAGCCTGCCCGCCGAAGGCTTGTCGTAGCAGCGAATCCGCGATTGCAACAGAAGTGCTCATGAATAATCCGGGCTAGAGGGAAGGTCTTGAGAGGAGCCTGGCTAACCACTTCGTAGGATATATTTGCACTCGCGAGAGCGGTAGTCTGCAAAGAAAGATTCACCCTCTGGTCATTCAAGTAGAGGGTGAACCGCCGTTATATCGGTATTAACTATTTGCGTTGATCTCGATGACGTTGGATTTTCATTTTCCTCATTGTTTACAGGTGCTTACAAGGGCATTGTCGAGCTTCCCCCTGTAATATTCAAGGGAGTTTGGTGCAAGCAATGATTATATTGACATAGGAGTAATAGAGAGTTACGATTTCAACACAAAACATATATCGATGGGCTGTTGAGGGATAACAGAAGCGGTATCATATACAAGATAGGGGTGGCTCTTACTTAACTTAACAAGGAGGTTCCAAATATGGCTACAACATGGGGAGGGGCGGACCGAGGGTATGATATGACCCTCTGGTACGATTCGAGGCCCCTTAAGATCGGCTGGTTCGCCATGCTGGCGGCCGTCGGGTCCGAGGTCATCTTTCAGCGCGTCTTTGGGTATTCCCACGGCTTGGACTCCATGACCCCGGAGTTTGAGAATGTGTGGATGGGCCTGTGGCGGTTTAACGTGATCTCCAACATCATCTTCTCGGCGGCCACGCTGGGCTGGATCTGGAGCACCCGCGATCGCAATGTGGCCAACGTGGATCCCAAGACCGAGCTCAAGCGGTATTTCTATTGGATGATGTGGCTCGCAATCTATGTATTCGGCGTCTACTGGGCCGGGTCGTACACCTTGGAGCAGGATGCCTCGTGGCACCAGGTGATCATCCGCGACACCAGCTTCACCGCCAGCCATATCATTGC
>CXWL01111500.1_pt1 | contig 15773 bp, 16 predicted proteins | sample 590931 | NCBI WGS metagenome assembly CXWL01 (sample SAMEA3498368, study PRJEB10139) | groundwater metagenome | biome: water well; material: biofilm material | place: Germany | collected 2015-04-27 | reverse complement strand
CAATCACACCCAAACCACCTGCCAGCATGATCGGCTTATGGTAGCCGCGCTGCTCTTGCAGCGCCACATCCGCACCACGGGCATCTTTCACCGTGTAGCTCAGACTTTGCTCGTATTCACGGAAGTACCCCAGCAAATTGGGCCGCCCAAACTCATTGTTAAACGCCGCCCCGCCCAGCGGCCCCTCCATCATGATCTGCAGCGGACTGGCAATATGCCCGGGCTTGCCGTAACCAATTGGGGCCAGAGTACAATTATTTTCAACTTTTCGATCGGTTGAATTAATTGTACTCTGGCCCCAATTTATTTTAGAGACTGTGAAGCCGGACAGCCCGGCTTTGGGTTTGGAGTNNTTTCCACCTTCATCAAAATGTGCTGCAAGGCGCTTTCTTTTTGATAGCTTCCCGCGCTTACTGTGAATTGGCCAGAGGCAGATTTGGCACTGAACCGCTCAACCTGCCCACCGGCCATCACCGAGGCGTTGTCCGAGTACGCTACCAGCATGTGCTGCGGGTTGGTTTGATGCGTGTGGCGAATCATGCCAAACAGGGTGTTGGACTGGGCCACACCGTCAATGCTGAACTGGGCGTTGAAAATCTTGTGACGGCAGTGTTCACTGTTGGCCTGGGCAAACATCATCAACTCGACATCGGTCGGATTGCGTTTGAGTTGTGTGAAGGCGGCCACCAGGTAGTCAACTTCATCAGCCGCCAGGGCCAGTCCAAACTCGGTGTTGGCCGCCAGCAGTGCAGCTTTGCCACCCTGCAACACATCCACATGCGCCATGGGCGCAGCGGGCAGTTCTTCAAATAGTTTCAGGGCTTGCGAGCGCTCAAACATCGCACTCTCGGTCATGCGGTCGTGCAGCAAATTGGCCACTTTCTCCAGTTGCGCGGCGCTCAGGCTGGCCTTGGACAGCAAACCGTTCTTGAGCGTGATGCGGTACTCCACCACCCGCTCAACGCGGTGCACGGCCAGGGCACAGTTATGCGCAATGTCGGTGGCTTTGGAGGCCCAGGGCGACACGGTGCCCAAGCGCGGGGTGACCACGATCAGCGCGCCGTCAATGCTGCCACTGCACGGCTCCCCGTAGGTCAGGAGTGCCGCCAGTTGTTCTTTCAGCGCCGATGAAGCTGGTTGATCAGTGGCCACCAGGTGGACAAAGCGCGCGCTAATACCACTGACCTTGTCATGCACTGCTTGCAAGGCGGGCAAGAGTTGTTGAACACGAAAAGCGCTGAGAGCGCTGCCGCCCTCGAATTGGGAGATGTGCAAGGTCACGTTGGGGCCTGAATGATGGGGGGGTCGTGTATAGATGACACTTCAAGGTGCTGACGCTAACTGGGCCACGCCGGGAAGTACAAAAATTTTACCAGCGCGCCGCCACCCCAACTTTCATGGTCAACCAGTTACCTCAAATCATGAAAGTCATCTGTCATTGCGCCCCCGGCTGTCATGCCGGACCTGATCGGGCATCCATGCAGTCTGAAGTCATGGATTTCGGATCGTGGCCCGACATGACAGCCTTTTGTATAACAATTTTGTTCCTTCAGGTTAAAGCATGACGCTTCAGGCGCGCGCATCACCCCAGCGTAATTGCGCGGTTTCGTCACCCCGATAAAGCGTCTCACCGGCCTGATCCACGCAGTAGGTCGGCGAGACGATCATCTCCTTGAACTGCATGTCAGCGGCAATGCGGGTGTATTCAAACAAAATACTCCGGATGACCTTGGCACCCGAGCGAATGTGGCAACCGTGTCCGATCCAGCTCGGGCCAATGATGCTGGCACCTGGCTCCACGCTCACACTGGAGCCGATATAAACCGGCCCTTCAATGGTGACCTTGTCCCAGGGGATTGACGTGTTGAGGCCAACCCAGATACCGGGCTTGACTTCGCGTCCAGGCATGTTCATTTGTGCCACTTCGCCCCGCAACACACGCTGCAAAACCGCCCAGTAGTCGCTCACCCGGCCAATATCAATCCAGTTAAAAAAGCGCTTTTGTGCAAAAAATGGCAGCTTATTGGTCACCAGTTGTGGAAACAATTGCGAGCCAATGTCGTAAACCTGTCCGGGCGGCACCAGCTTCAATACTTCGGGCTCAAAAATGTAAATACCAGTGCTCGCCAGCGTCGATTTGGCCTCGTTGGGTTGAGGTTTTTCCTGAAAAGACTGAATCTGCCCGCCCTCTTCGGCCACCACAATGCCATAGTTCTGCACATCTGCCAGCGGCACATCCAGTGCCACCACACTGGCAATGGCTCCCTTGGTGTGATGTTCATTGAGCGCTGCGCCGATGTCCAGGTCAATCAGCGCATCGCCGCACAACACCAGGGTCGTTTCATCAAAAAAACCGCTGAAGTCTTGTATGCGGCGCATACCGCCAGCCGAGCCAAAAGGTTTGGGCATCACTTCGCCGTGCTCGCGCACCCCCTCATAGGCATAGCCAATCTGTACGCCCCAGCGGTGGCCGTCGCCAAAATATTGCTCAATCTTGTGGTGGTTAAAGGCCACATTCACCATGATTTCACGAATGCCATAGCTGGCCAGATGTTCAATCAAGTATTCCATTACCGGCTTGCCCAGAATGGGAATCATCGGTTTAGGCAAATCTTTGGTCAGGGGCCGCACCCTGGTCCCTTGTCCTGCGGCCAGTATCATTCCTTTAGCCATGGTAAAACTCGTCGTTTGAGTGCATGAGAAATTTCTCTATTTGAAGCGGATATTCTCTGGAGTTTAAAGCCTCACAGTGGCCCACCAAGTGCCTTCAAAAAAGAAAGCGCGCTTGCTTGCGCTGCTGATAATATCTGCCACGAATCTCAATTCGCCAATAGGTCTTTATGAACGCGCTATCCAAACCCGTATTTTTTCAGTTGCTGGTCGATCGCCAATTCGTGCCGGGGGCTGTCTTGCTGGATTTCGACGAGCAGTCGGTCAATGCGCTGGATTTTCTTTCCACCCAACCCGAGTTTTTGGCCTTGGTCGCTGGTTTTCCTTGCCTGATCCGGGCCGGGCAAGCGGCGAATCTGTCGGCCGACTTGTTGGCCAGTTTTCAAGCTGCAGGGTGCCTGTCCATTGAGAACACGTTTTTTCATCAATCAGACGAACTGCATCGGCCCGCACTGCCCGCAGCGGCCCTGTGGCTGAAAGGTAACTGGTTTTTGGCACCCCCGCCGCGCCCCAGCCAGGCCCAGTCGGCCTCAAGAACGCTGGCGCTCAAGTTGTTGCAATTGGTGAACGTGGATGCTGATGTGCGTGACATTGAGGCCGTTTTACGCCAGGACCCAACGCTTTCATATCATTTGCTTCGTCTGGTCAATTCGTTGGGCGTGGGCAGTACCCGACATATATCCAGTTTTTCACAAGCCATTTTGATTCTGGGGCGCAATCAATTGCGCCGCTGGCTCAATTTGATGTTATTTACTTCCAGGAACGATGACTACCGCGCACCGATGTTGCTGGCCCATGTGATGGTGCGCGCCCGCAGTATGGAGCTATTGGCCAAAGAGGTCGGTCTGGATCAGACCGATCAGGATACAGCCTTCATGGTGGGCATGTTTTCAATGTTGGGTATTCTGTTTGGTACGCCCTTGGAAGAGTTGATCCAACCGCTGCAACTCAGTGAGGTGATGGTGGGTGCAGTCTGCGACCATCAGGGTGACATCGGACAGTTGTTGCTTTTGCTGGAGCACACGGCACAGCACGATACAACTCGCGTTATTGAGCTGCTCACGGGTCTTCATTTAACAACGGCGCAGTTCATGACTGTCCAATTGAGTGCGATGCAGTGGATGCTCGACATCGCCCAGGAGGTTCACGGTTGAATCGCAGGCGATCAATGGCTGCAGCGTTGATTTGCCAGCCTGTTGTGAAACTTGTGGTGCGGACGGGAACACGCAGGACTTCAGGCTGAGTCTTCATGGTTTTGTCACAAAATTGTCATGGTACGCAGTCAAACTAGCCGCCACTTCGTCAACCCGTTTTTGCCATAGGGTCACCATGTCCAAACCACTTGCTAGCATCCAACCCATCATGCCGCAATGGCTAGACCGTGACATGAGCTTGTTGGCCTTCAACGCCCGGGTGCTGCAATGGGCGAAAAAGTCCGAAGTACCCCTGTTGGAGCGGCTGCGTTACCTGTGCATTGTGTCTTCCAATCTGGATGAGTTTTTTGAGGTTCGGGCCGCGCTTTACACCAGCCTGGCCAAACCCAAGGCAGCGCTGGGTGCCGTCGATGCCCAAGCGCAAGAGGCCTTGAGTCGGCTCGCCCACAGCCTGGTTGATGAGCAATATGCTCTCTACAACGCAGTCTTGATTCCCGCTTTTGCCAAAGAAGGGGTTCGCATCGTTCCGCACAGTGAACGCAGTTTGGCACAACAGCGCTGGGTCAAATCTTTCTTTGAACGTGAGGTCAGGCCCCTGCTGTTGCCAGTGGGGCTTGACCCGGCACATCCGTTTCCTCAAGTCGCCAACAAGTCGCTCAACTTCATCGTTCATCTTTCAGGCCAGGACGCGTTTGGTCGCGAGAATGAAATTGCGATTGTCAAAATTCCCCGTAGCCTGCCCCGCTTTATTCGTCTGCCCGATAACCTTTCAGGCAAACGCACCCTTTTTGTGTCAATTTCCAGCGTCGTTCGCGCCCACCTGAAAGACTTGTTTCCTGGGCGTACCGTGGGCCAGTTCTCGCAATTTCGTGTCACCCGTCACTCGGATTTGTCAGTGGATGAAGAAGATGTGAAGAACCTGCGAACCGCCTTGCGACAGGGCCTGGTACACCGCAATTATGGTCAGGCAGTCCGACTGGAAGTCTCGGCCGGCTGCGCCGATCATCTTGTTGATTTGCTGCTGCGTCATTTTGAATTGCCAGCCTCAGCGGTCTACCGGGTGCATGGCCCGGTCAACCTGGTGCGATTGAACCAGTTGATCGACCTGGTAGATAACCCGAAGTGGTTGTTTCCGGCTTATGAGCCTAGTTTTCCACAGCAACTGGCCACCAGCACGCCAATTTTTGAACAGCTCCAAACAAGTGATGTACTGATTCACCAACCGTATGAGAGCTTTGACGGCGTGCTCGCCTTCTTGCGTGAGGCCGTGCATGACCCGGACGTGCTGGCCATCAAACAAACCATTTACCGCACCGGCTCGGATTCGGTGCTGATGGAATTGCTGCGCCAGGCAGTCCAGCGCGGCAAAGAAGTGACCGTGGTGGTGGAGCTGAAAGCCCGCTTTGACGAAGAAGCCAACATCAACTGGGCCGAGAAGCTGGAGTACATTGGTGCGCAGGTGGTGTACGGCATTGTGGGCCTCAAAACCCACGCCAAGATGCTGCTGGTGTCGCGCCGCGAAGGCCGCAACATTCGCCGCTATGCCCACTTGTCGACCGGCAACTACAACCCCAAAACAGCCCGGCTCTACACTGATTTAAGCTACCTCACCAGCAACATCAAACTGACCCATGACATCGAAGCGGTGTTTGGCCTGCTGGCCAATCAAAGCCGGATTCCTCGTCTCAACAAATTGATTTTGGCCCCGTTTCACCTGCAGCGCAGCCTGATCGATTGGGTCGATAAAGTTGCCAAGGCTGCAGCACTGGGTGTGGTCGGGCATATCATTTTAAAAATGAATACCCTGACCGATGAAAAGTTGATGGAAACCTTGGTGCGGGCCGGTCAAGCTGGTGTAGAAATTGATTTGATCATTCGCGGGGCCTGCATGTTACCGGCACAGATCCCCGGCTTGACCGACCACATTCGGGTGCGCTCCATCATCGGACGTTTTCTGGAACATTCCAGGGTTTTCTACTTTTCCACGGGAAGCGAAGAAGCGCTGTATTTGTCCAGCGCTGACTGGATGAATCGCAATATGTTGCGTCGGGTAGAGTTGGCTTGGCCGGTGGAAGATGCCGCGCTGCGTCAGCGCATTGTCAATGAATGTTTGCAGACTTATTTGCACGACAGCGTGGATGCCTGGACGCTCAATGCCGATGGACACTACACCCAGGTTCACCCCACCAAAGGCCGTACCGCCACCAAGCCCAAGCCACAGTTGAGTGCACAGGGCAAATTAATGGCACTGTATTCGGCCAAAGCCTGAAAACTGCTGAACCTCCCCATGGACGTTATTTTGTGGCGACACGCGCAAGCCCATGACGCAGAGCCGGGCTGCGATGATTTGTCGCGGTCATTGACCCATAGGGGCGAGGGACAAGCGGCTCGGGTTGCAGCGTGGCTGGATCGCCAACTACCCCAAAGTGCGCGGGTGTTGTCAAGCCCGGCCCGACGTGCTGAACAAACCGCCAGAGTGCTGGGACGCAAGTTCAAACTGCGCGATGAGTTGGTGCCCGACGGCTCAGCCGATGAAATTCTGACCCTGATCAAATGGTCGCCAGACACCGGACCACCACACAAAGGTACGGTATTGTTGGTCGGGCACCAACCACCGCTGGGCCAGATCGCAGCGCGCTTGCTGGGCATTGATGAGCAAGCCTGTGAAATTCGCAAAGGCGCGCTATGGTGGTTGCGCAGCCGCCAGCGTGAGGGCCAACTAAAAACCTCGCTGCTGACCATCATCAGCCCCGAGCTTATTTGACGTGTTTCGGGCGGCCTGTTTTGAGTGTGGGTACGCTGGTTAAAGCGGCCTTCAATTGAATGTCGCTCAAAGTAGCCAGTACCTTGATGCCAGCGCGCAACAATTCACTTTTTTTGACCGCTTGGCCTAACTTGCCAGCGCGCAACTTAAGAGTGTCGATAACCGCGTATTCTTCTTTGGGCATGGTGAAACTGTCGCGCACCAGCTTGGGCTTCTTGACTTTGGCAGCAGCCGGTTTTGTGATCACAGGTTTTGCCGCAGTGGCTTTGGCAGCAACTGGCTTGGCTGGTTTTTGGACAATCGTTTTTTTTGCCTTGGCGTTTGTCACTGGTTTTTTGACGGCAGCCTGTGCTGGTTGGGTTGGCTTGGCTTTTGCCGGTGCGGGCTTGTTGCCAACAGGTTCTTTGACAACCGGTGCAGATTTGGCAGCCGGAGTAGCCATGTTTTGGGTGGTCATGAGGAATCCATTTGATGAGTTAAAGATGTAAACAGTATATATCGTTTTTGCATGGCTGGTGTATTAAGGCCACGATCGTTGCGAAAATATATTCTTAGGGTCTTGATATGCATCACCTTTTTTACTATTTTGATGTTTGCCGACGGTTACCATTTCGCCTGTTGCCAACCCGAAGGACCAACCTATGTCAAGACATACTGACAACCTGGAAAGACTGCGTAACCGACTGCAACTTTGCTACGGAAAAGAGGACAACTTGGTAATTCAGTTGCAGCAAGAAATTGCGCTGTTGAAAACCAACGAATCGCAAAATTTCATACAACACGACTGGACCATTTGCTACCAAAAATTTCTTGACAGTCACCTGTCACTGCACGACGCTTTGGCGCGCTAGGCTGTTGTCCTGTGCCGATCCCAAAATGGCCAAACCAACCTATGCCTCTCGATAAAGTATCTGAATTGCTGAAAAAACAAAAGCGCGTTGAGGGCATGGTGCACAGTCAGAGCATGCCCAGGCAAGACATGGTCGAGACACTGGTGCAGCGCCAGCATCTCGCTGAGCTGAGCAATTTGCTGGCCCAGTTGGCAGCCGCCGAAATTGCCACCATTCTTGAAACTTTGCCGGTCGACGATGCCAAGCAGTTTTGGCAACAAATGCCTCCCGACAAAGAAAACGAAGTGCTTTGGGAACTTTCAGACCTGCGCCGTGAACTGCTGGTGGGCAGCCGTGAGCCGGCCTTTGATGAAAGCCAGATGAATGCGTTTGAGCTGGTCAACGGCAGGCTCAAGCAAATTCCGATTGAGGGTCGTAAAAATCTTGAGGGGGTACGCCCGATCTGGATCGACTTGTTGGGTGCCACCAAGGCCGAGCGTACTTACGTTGGTCATCATTTTGGCCTTGATTTGTACGATCCGGGTGATGTGACCGACCTGGAAGTGAGTACCCGCTACCACATGGAAGCCAACGGTGACATTCATTTGCACTCGAATTTTTTGCTTGATCGGGAAGGCAATTCCCGCAGTGTGCCAGTAGCGTTTATTCTGCATCAAGGCATTTTGTTTTCATTGCGTAACGAAAAACTACCGGTGTTTCGCCTGCAGCGCCGCCGCGTGCAAACCCAAGTGGGCTATGTGTCGGACTGCACTGACGTGTTGCTTGATCTGTACGGGGCAGATGTTGAATATTCGGCTGATTCGCTCGAAGACACCTACAGCACCCTGGCCAAGGTGGGGCGTCAGGTTTTGAGTGAAACCATCAGTGACAAAGAGGCTGCCGCCATATTGGGCGATATTGCTGAAGAGGAAGACTTGAACGGTCGCATTCGCGGCAATATTCTTGACACCCAGCGCGCCATCAACTTTCTGATTCGTAGCAAAACCTTGTCTACAGCGCAGTTTGAAGATGCCAAACAGATTTTGCGAAACATCGAGTCCCTGAACAGTCATACCTCTTTTCTGTTCGACAAAATCAACTTTTTGATGGATGCCACTATCGGCTTCATCAATATCAACCAAAACCGGCGCATCAATCAATTGACTGTCTTTGGTGTGGTGTTCATGCCCATCAATATTCTGGCGGGCATGGGCGGCATGTCAGAGTTTTCTATGATGACGCAAGGTCTGCCGTGGCCCTTGGCGTATGCAGCGTTTGCCCTAGGTGCGGGCCTGATTGGCTTGGCCACGTACGTCGCCCTCAAGAAAGTCGAGAAACGTCAAATCAAAGTCAAAGAAACCCATCGCTAAAGACGGCATGACATCTTTGTGAGCAGCGATCGGGGATTGTCACAAATAGTTAACGATGCGTCCGTACGATGAGCGTCTTTACGACCAAGGACGCAAATTGACCCCCCCCGTACCTCAATCACGACCTAGACCAGTTGTCCTGTTCATAAGTACTGCCGTCATAGGCATTGGTGTACTTGTTGGCTGCGGCAGCAACAATGGCGATTTGCACAACGTCCATGGCGTGGCAGCTACGGGTGCTGCTATGGGCGGTGCCAGCATTGCAGTGAAGTGCGCCGATGGACTGGTAGCCAGTACCACGACGAATACTGACGGGAGCTTTTCAACTCTAGCTAGAGGCGATTTTCCGTGTCTGATTGAGGTCAACGATGGCAAACGGAAACTGCATTCCGTGGCCACCAGCAGCGCCCGTGTCATGGTTACACCACTGACCGAGCAATTGGTGGGTGCGCTATCCCATGAAATAGTTGACACAGCGGATTTTTTTGCAAAATTTGATGCCAGCTTTGCCCCCATGGTCAGCAGTGATCTTGCCCTTAAAAAACGGACTCCATAGCTGATGGTCAAATTCAGACATTGAAGATTTCGAAATAGGTAAAAGGAAAGATGGACAAGCGCGTGGTCAATACACGCTTGAATACAAGCTCGAAGCTGTCAGGCTGGTCAAAGGTGGTCAGGCAGTACCTGTGACAGCCAAGATACTGGGGGTTCCGACACAGACGCTGGGCAACAGGGTCCGACGCAGTGATAAAGGACAACTCGCGGGTGCGGGCGACAAGCCTGTCAGTCAAGAACAAATAGAACTGGCCCGATTGTGTGCGGAGTTGTCCAGGGTAAAGATGGAACGCGACATGTTAAAAAATACTTCGTTCATTGACGCAAGCAAGATCAGGTTTTACCCGATGTCAACAGAAGTTTGCCTTGTAATTTCAGTTGCAGCTCCTTTTTGACAATGACGATCAAAGCGTAGGTGGCAATGACAACCCGGCGGTTAGTGCTGGTGATTGCCGAAAAAAGTCAATTTGGTTGCAAAATCAAGGTCTCTACTACCAACTTGGTGCCTGCCTTGCATTTGTCTACTGTTCCTCAAACCCTATTGCCATGTCGGCAGCACAGGTCATGACACGCTTGATTCTTGGGCCCTTTAACCGTGTTGAGGGCGACCTTGAAGTTCAGTTGGACGTGTCCGATGGCCGTGTGCTGCAAGCCCACGTCAATTCGCCGATGTACCGAGGTTTTGAGGCTCCAGCAAGGCCATGACCCAATGGCCTGCTGGCCACCAAGCTGTAGNNGCAAGCCCACGTCAATTCGCCGATGTACCGAGGTTTTGAGCGCCTGCTGCAAGGCCACGACCCAATGGATGCGCTGACCATCGTGCCCCGCATTTGTGGCATTTGCTCGGTGTCGCAAGCAGTTGCCGCAGCCCAGGCACTGGCCAATGCCAGCGGCGTGGTGATGCCTCCCAATGGCCAGTTGGCCACCCAACTGATGCTGGCCTGCGAAAACCTGGCCGATCATTTGACGCATTTTTACGTTTTTTTTATGCCCGACTTCACCCGTCCGGTGTACGCCTCTCAATGCTGGTTTTCTGAAGCACAAAGACGCTTTGGTGCCTTGATTGGCAGCACACCGGGCAACGGACTGAACAATCGCGCGGCCGTCGCGGCACGTGCACGCTGGTTCGAGTTGATCGGCACATTAGGCGGCAAGTGGCCGCACACCGGCGCAATTTTGCCGGGCGGCAGCTCCAGGGCGATTGAAAGCACCGAGCGGCTCAGAATGCTGGCACGGGTACGTGAGATGCGCACTTTTCTGCAGACAACGTTATTTGGCACGACGCTCGAAGAAGTGACAGATCTGACCAGTCTGGCTGACTTGCAGCTCTGGCGCACCCGTGCGGCGGGCAGTGACATGGCCCTGTTTCTGGACATCGCTGACGCGGCTGGTCTGGCGGATATGGGACCCGGTTTGGGCTGCTACTTGAGTTTTGGTGCTTATGCAAATGCGCCGGGTCAACACACTTTTGCACGCGGGGTCTGGAATTCAGCACTGGCGCAGCAGCAGCCACTGGATGCCACTCACATCACCGAGGACAGCCATCACGCCTGGTACACCGATGCACCCCATGGCGCGCCCTTGCACCCCAGTGTGGGGCAGACCCAGCCCGATGCCGACAAGCCCGGCGCCTACACCTGGAACAAAGCCCCACGACTGGCTGGCCAGGTGATGGAAACCGGCGCACTGGCACGGCAGATGGTGGACAGGCAGCCGCTCATCCGAGATGCCGAACTGCAGCACGGCGGCACCGTCTTGACCCGGGTGCTGGCCAGGCTGATAGAGATTGCACGCATTTTGCCGCTGATGGAGCAATGGCTGCAGGCCTTGCAGATCCATGCCCCGTTTCATGAACCCCACACGCTGGCGCAACAGGCACAAGGGGCCGGGCTGATCGAAGCTGCACGTGGCGCACTGGGCCACTGGGTGCGGATCGAAGACGGACGCATCAGCCACTACCAGATCATCGCGCCCACCAGTTGGAACTTTTCGCCGCGCGACGCAGCCGGTCAACCCGGTGCGCTAGAGGCCGCGCTGGTGGGCGCCGCCATGGACGGGGTGGCGGTGCAGCACATCGTGCGCTCATTTGATCCCTGCATGGTCTGCACGGTGCATTGAGCCATGTCGCCAAACACCAAGCTCCCCATGATTCCCCCGGCCAACGAACTCGACGGTGTCAGCGAGGACACTTGGCTTGATGTCATCCACAAGATGGAAGAGGTGTATTCAGAGCTGGTGGCCGATGAGGTTGAACTGGAAGAAAAAAATGCGCAACTAGAGCAATCGCAACAGTTCATCTTTAGCTTGCTGACCGCCATGAGCGACGTGTTGATTGCCTGCAACCAGGACGGCTTGATTGAAGAAACCAACGCCGCCCTGTGCGAACTGGTGGGACAGCCAGAACAAGCCCTGCGCGGCCGCACTGTGACCGATCTGCTGGCAGATGCTCAAAGCGTGCAACGCTGGAAGTTGGCCACTTTTCACACCGCCGCGCATGACATGGCTCCGGTCGAAATCAATCTGCGTGACGCGTTGGGCCAAGCCATTCCGGTCGACATGAATTGCACCCCGCGCTTTGACAGCACCGGCCGCCAGGTGGGTCAAGTACTGGTAGGCAGACCCATGGGAGAGCTCAAGCGTGCCTACCGGCAATTGCGCGAAGCGCACGAAGCCCTGAAAACCGCTCAACAACAATTGTTGCAGTCCGAAAAAATGGCTTCGCTGGGGCGCCTGGTGGCCGGGGTGGCACACGAACTCAATAACCCGATCAGTTTTGTGCTGGGCAATGTGCATGTATTGCAACGTTACAGCACCCGCCTGACACGTTATCTGGAAGCGGTGCACCAGCTCGATTTGCCGGATTCGGTCAAGGAACTCCGCACCGAACTGCGCATCGACCCGCTGGTATCAGACCTGCCTTCACTGATGGAAGGCACACTGGAAGGGGCCAAGCGCACCACGGACATTGTCAACGGACTGAAGCGTTTTTCAACCGCGGGCAAGGAAGAGGTCACGCTGGTGGAGCTCAATGCCGTGGTGGAGCGCGCCATTCACTGGGTGCAAAAGGGCACCGCACCGCATTTTGATATTCACTGGGCCCATGGCCAGGATTGTTTTGTGCTGGGCAACGCCGGGCAACTGCTGCAAATCATGATGAACCTGATTCAAAACGCCTCGGATGCCGCTGGCAGCAACACCACGGAGCCCCAATTGCAGATCAGTTTGACCCAGGACGCACATCAAGTGCATTTGAGCTTTACCGACAACGGCCCAGGCATGGCATCCGAGCATATTTCAAGGGTTTTTGACCCGTTTTTTACCACCAAGAGCGTTGGTAAAGGTACCGGTCTGGGGCTGTCGATCAGCTATGGTTTGGCCGAGCAGCACGGCGGCCACCTAACTTGCGCCAATCACCCTGAAGGCGGGGCCGTGTTCACCTTGAGCTTGCCGCTGGTGAGGTAAGCGCGGCCAACAGCGCTTACACCGCCCCAAGCCTGCTGGGCGCAGGTTCAGTCTGTAGTTTTCTACAATGGCGACCATGCAGACCTTAACTTACACCCGCGGCCAAATGCTGCCAGATATTTTGCAGCACCGCATTCTGGTGCTTGACGGTGCCATGGGCACCATGATTCAGCGCTTCAAGCTGGGTGAATCTCAATACCGGGGCGAGCGCTTCAAGGATTTTCACAAAGACATCAAGGGCAACAACGAATTGCTCAGCCTGACCCGCCCGGATGTCATCACCGACATCCATGAACGTTATCTGGCCTCGGGTGCCGACATGATCGAGACCAACACTTTTGGTGCCACCCGTGTCGCCCAGGCCGACTATGACATGGCTGATTTGGCATTTGAAATGAATCTGGCTTCTGCACAGTTGGCCCGCGCCGCGTGTGACAAGTTCTCCACGCCGGACAAGCCACGTTTTGTGTTGGGGGCCCTGGGGCCCACACCCAAGACCGCCAGCATCAGCCCCGACGTGAATGACCCCGGTGCCCGCAACGTCACTTTTGAGCAATTGCGCGTCTCTTACCATGAACAGGTTGAGGCCTTGGTACAAGGCGGCGCGGACGTGCTGCTGGTGGAAACCATTTTTGATACCTTGAACGCCAAAGCTGCATTATTTGCCATTGACGAATTTTTTGAAGCCACTGGCGAGCGCCTGCCCATCATCATCAGTGGCACGGTGACCGATGCATCGGGCCGTATTTTGAGCGGCCAGACTGTCACCGCTTTTTGGCACAGTGTGCGTCACGCGCAACCGCTGGCGATTGGCCTGAACTGTGCTCTGGGGGCGACCCTGATGCGCCCCTACATTCAGGAGCTCAACCGGGCCGCACCCGACACCTTTATCAGTTGTTACCCCAACGCCGGCCTGCCCAACCCGATGAGCGACACCGGTTTTGATGAAACCCCAGCCGACACCAGCCGTCTGATTCGTGAGTTTGCGCTGGAAGGTTTGGTCAACATCGTTGGCGGTTGCTGCGGTACCACTCCCGAGCATATTGGGGCCATTCACCAAGTGGTCGCCCCGATTGCAGGACGTGCGTTGCAAAAGAATGTATTTTACAAAGAGGCTGCTTGACATGGGCTGGCTTGGCAACATCAACCAGCGGGTAATTCAACAGCTTTTGTTGTTGTGCGTCTGGGGCTTTTTGGGGTGCCCGGCCCTGGCACTGGCGTTGGGTGTTCCCCAGTTCAGCAACGAGACCGCCAGTGCCGGCCTGCAAAGTCGCTTTGAAGGCAGTGAAGACGAGTATGTGGTGGGCGGCGGGGTTGCCACCTTCGACTGCCAGGGTGACGGCTTGCCCGACGTTTTGGTGTCTGCCGGAGTCAACCAAGCACACTTCTACCGCAATGCCTCTGTCATGGGTGGCGCGCTCAAATTGATCGAAGAAAGCTCGGTTTTGGCAACCGATCACGCGCTGGGGGCCTATCCGCTGGACATCGATGCCGATGGACAAACCGATCTGGTGGTGTTGCGGNNCAGGTTTTTCGGGGGCTGGGCGCTTGCAAGTTTGAGCTGGCCAACGACTTATGGAACATCCATACCGGCAGTCAGTGGAACACCGCCTTTAGTGCAACTTGGGGGCTGGGCAACCGCTTGCCCACACTGGCTTTTGGCAGTTATACCGACCTGAAACGAAAAAATTATCCTTGGGGCACCTGCACGCCGACGCTGATCTTCAGACCTTTGCCAGATGCCCGCCGTTACGCGGCACCGATCAAGCTGGCACCCGGTTTTTGTGCCCTGTCCATGCTGTTTAGCGACTGGAGCCGTCGTGGTCATGCTGATTTGCGTATCGCCAATGACCGCGAATACTACAAAAATGGCCACGAGCAACTGTGGCAGTTTCTGCCCGGCCTTGCGCCTACCGAATTCCGGCCCCAAGACGGTTTTAAGCCGCTCCAAATCTGGGGCATGGGCATTGCCAGCCATGACCTCGATGGCGATGGTTATCCTGAGGTATACCTCACCAGCATGTCAGACAACAAGCTGCAAAAGCTCGACAACACACAAGGTCAACCTGGTTATTCAGACGTGGCTTTCAAGCGCGGCATCACCGCGCACCGTCCCTATGTCGGCGGCGACGTGCGACCGTCGACTGCCTGGCATGCGCAATTTGAAGATGTCAATCACGATGGGCTGACGGATTTGTGGGTGGTCAAAGGCAATGTGTCAACCATGCCCGACTTTGCCAACAAAGATCCCAACAACCTGCTGTTGCAACAAGCCAATGGCACGTTTGTCGAGGTCGGTGACAAAGCCGGCATTCACAGCTATAGCCGTGGTCGGGGTGGCATGCTGACTGACTTGAACGGCGATGGCCAATTGGACATGATCGTTATCAACCGGTTGGAGCCCGCTGAAATCTGGCGACAAACTTCGGCCCCTTCAGGTGGTTGGTTGCAACTGCGCTTGCAGCAAGATGATATCAATCGCGATGCCATTGGGGCCTGGGTTGAGGTCGATTTGGGTGACCACACCCTGCGGCGTGAACTCACGGTGGGCGGCGGACACGCCAGTGGCCATTTGGGTTGGCTGCATTTTGGACTGGGTTTGGCGCAGAGTGTCAAGCTGCGGGTACTGTGGCCAAACACACCAAACGGCTTGTGGAGTGACTGGCAAACCCTCAAGGCGAATGCCTTTTATCGCATCGACAAAGTTCTTGGTGCGCAAGCCTGGACACCTGGAAATTAGCTAGACTACTATAAATAATATAGCATCAAGCGCATACCATAAAACCGCTAGCGGCCTAAAATACCAATAAGTTCAGTTGCCGGCGACATCTGTCCAGGGCACTGCGCGAAGGGCGCGTGATCCATGTCCAACATGAAGCAAGCCGATGCGAAAAGTTTGAAAGCGTGGACGTGTGCGCTTGGTATCACCTATCCATTTACCCACCAGATCAACGTGGAGCTGAGGGGC
>CXWL01004104.1_pt1 | contig 15773 bp, 15 predicted proteins | sample 590931 | NCBI WGS metagenome assembly CXWL01 (sample SAMEA3498368, study PRJEB10139) | groundwater metagenome | biome: water well; material: biofilm material | place: Germany | collected 2015-04-27 | reverse complement strand
CTGAGGTACGTTGAGGGTCTGAACGATGCGAGAACGCCGCTGGCGGACTGTTTCAGCATCCTGTTCGAACGGCAGGAAGCGGAAGTAAAAAAAGGATTCACTCAGGGTCGACCGCCCAGGATTGAAAATCTTCACGATAGATCAGAAACGCGACAGAGGCGATGGCGACCAGCACGGGACCGAGCACCAATCCGAGCATCCCAAATACCGACAGCCCGCCTACCGAAGCAAAAAACAAAATCGGCATGGGCACCTGAGCACCATGACCGATCAACATCGGGACCACGCCATTGTCCACGATGAGCATCATGAGCCCCATCACCACCAGCAGCAGCATGGCTTTCCCGACCGCGCCCGTCCACAACAATCCCCCGGCGACCAACACAGGAATCAGCACTGTTCCGCCAGGAAACAGGGCGAGGAGCCCAGCCAGCCCCCCCAAGACCAGAGGGAAGGGAACGCCCAGCAGCGCAAAAGTCGTGGCCACAATACAGCCGTCGATCAAGACCATGGCGGTGATCCCCCGGACCACCGCCACCACGGTGTCATCCATCCGTGTCAGTAATCGTTGTTTATGGGTCTTATCCAACGGAATCGCCGCATACAGCAGCTGATAAATTCGGCGACCGTTGCGAAAAAATTGAAAGAGCGCAAAGAGCATGATCAAAAACCCCGTTGTGACTGAGACGAGAGTCTGGGCTAGGCCTGTGAGTCGTTCGAACAGCACCACACCGAGCCCTTCTGCCTGAGCCACCGTCTGCGCATCCAATCCCTGCGTGAAATCCCCCATCCGCTCAAGAAGGCGTTGCGCCGTAGTCCCCACGACCGGCAACCCGGCAATGAGCACCCGCAGCGTATCAAGGCCCCCCTCTCGCACCCATTGCTGCAGGGCCTCCACCCCTTGAAGGGTCTCCTTCACCAGAATCGTCCCCAGGTAGAATGCGGGAAGAACCGCACACACCATCACCCCCAGCGTCAACAGCCCCGCTGCCAGACGCTCCCGATCGCCGGTCGCTCTGCGAAGCCGCTCATAGAGGGGGTAGCTCAGACGTGCCAACACCATGGCCCAGAACAACGGCACGAAAAAAGGGGTGAAGACCTGCACCAACTCATAGAGCAATACGGCAAACAGGAGAAGAAAGGTGGCCGTAAAGACCTGGCGTTGGGTCAGAGAAGAAGAACCGGTGCGCAAGAGAGACACGTCGTAGGGCTCCACGAGGCACGGAAGCAGAATAGACGAACCCGCAACGGCAGACGCCTCACTTCGGCAAAGAGTGGCCGAGCCTGGCGGACATCAGAACCTTGAAATCGAACCGTCTCCCTCAGGTCCAAGCCCTGAGGAGGAGCACAACCGTGTTGACCGTTATTTGGTTGGTGGGGAAGCGGGCTGCCCCTGGCTCGGCGAGGCTGTCATTTTGGTAACCCGACTGGCCATCCCATCACTTCCAACCTCGAGCACCACCCGGTCGCCTTTCTCTATCCCCTTCAAAATGCTCTGACCCGTTACCGAGTAGGAATCCTTCTTCCCATCATCGAGGATAATCATGATCCGCATAATAGTCGGATCGGCAGCCTCGACCGTCCCTTCCACTTTTGTCTCGGCGAAAACCGGAAGACCGACGAACAACACACCCACATATAATAGTCCGATGAATAGACGCATAATAGACCCACGCTGTTCATTCATCTCTCCCCCTCCACTTTGGATTATGGCCAGTGGTACAGCTGAATTCTAGACTAGCATAGCCACCTTGTTTGGTGAAACATCCTCGTTGCATCACTCACTCCACCACCACGCCGTGCTCCTTGCCGGGGACTGAAACTGCCCGCCAGCGAGGGGCTGGCGTCGTTCAGAGACTCCACATACCGCAAAGGTTTCACATCCTCGCTAGCTGTGTCCTTAGACGGACCGCCTGCTTGAGCCTTCTCCGAAAGGTTTCTCTCATTGCCTCAGACCTGGGGCCGCTGAACACCCTGGTGAGCCAAATGGTGTCTCCGGAGTTCTGATACAGCCCAGTCAGGACAAGCCTCCTTCGTCCACGTTGCTTGAAGGAGGGAGAAGGGCGGCGGTATAGTGCTCAGCGGGCGACAGTCTAGGTGGATGGCTGAAACGGCTCCGGCCCAATCACATCGTGACCGAGGCTGTCCTAGTCATAGAGGTAACCGCTGTGGTATTGGGCCATGCAGGAGACACGCGAGAGATACTCCCCCCCATGCCTTTGCCGTGCAGAACACACCACACTAAGATAATCCCAACACCGGCAGGCTTGTCCCACATCCTGCCGAGGAAAGGTTTGAGAACGTGAATCGAGACGAACCAACCCGCCGTGTGATTGCTGTGGCGCCTATGCCGCCGGAGAAGTCGGCCTACGCGCTGGCCCGGTACAGTCGCTCGCCGGACTCCATTGAAGAGAGTCTCAAATGGGTTCACGCTCACTCGACGGAAAAGTTCTGGGAACAGTTTTACTTTGCCTACGGCCATGGCTCCATCGCCGACCTCGGCCACGCCACCATCTGCTTTGAACATATCTCGGAGCTGGCGGCCATCCGCCTAGAAGATGAGCCCCTCTGGGACGGTCAGGCTAAATCCAGCCGCTATCAGAACTTTGCCGTCTCCGGATGCTACGTGCCAGACAGTATCCGCGACACGGAAACCGAAGCCTTGTATCGCGGCATTCTCGGCAGCCTCTTCAGCGCGTACCGGGTATTGCACGACCCGCTGATGGCCCATCTCTCCCAGCAACATCCGAAACCCGAGAACATGAAACAGGCCGATTACGAGCGAACCATTGCCGCGCGGGCCTTCGACGTCACCAGGTATTTACTGCCGCTCGCCGCTCGCACGAACGTCGGACAAGTCGTCAGCATCCGGACCTTGGAAAAACAAATCACCCGCCTACTGTCCTCGCAACTGCCCGAACTGCGGGCGATCGGGGAGGATCTCAAGGACGCGTGTCAGAAACCACCCATCAACGTCTGGGGCGACCTGGCTGGGCAGAACGGTGTAACCCAAGATCCGTTGGCCCCCACGTTAGCTCGCCACGCGACCCCCAGTCCCTACCAAGCCGAGGTCTATACCGACCTCGCGCGATACGCCAAAGACCTGTTCAAAGACACGGGCCTCGACCAGCCAGCCTCCTGGACCACACCGGGGCAAGCCCCGAAGCTGGTAGATCTGGTGCCCCCTCACGACCCCTATGACGAACTCGTCGCCACGTTGCTGTATCGGGTTGGGCATGCACCGTATCGGAACATCCTGGAGATGGTGCAGCTCTGGCCGTCCCAGAACAAGCAACAAGTGATTGAGATCGCCCTACAGAAACGCGGGCCCCACGATGAGTTGATCAAAGAGTTCCGTTGCGGCTATGCCTTCGTGTTCGATGTGCTCATGGACATCGGCGGCTGGCGCGATATGCACCGCCATCGCCGGTGCCAGCAGGTACAGCAAAACTTTACGACGGTCCACGGGTACGATGTCCCGCCTCCATTGATCGCCGCCGGATTGGAGCACGACTATCGCGCCGCGATGAATGCGGTGACCACCGACCTCGACCGGCTGCGCAAAACAGACCAGGAAGCGGCGCTCTACGCCCTACCCTTTGCCTTCAAGGTCCGCTGCCTGTTTAAGATGGATTATGCCGAGACGGAATATATTTCGAAGTTACGGTCAGGGGTGAAGGGCCATTGGTCCTACCGCACCGTCGCCTGGGAAATGAAACAACAACTGGCCGCACACTATCCATTTCTCGCAGATCAGATCCACGCCACATCGCCGGATGTGGAAGATAGCCTGACGCGGTAACGTGAAAGACCACACTCCCATGTCTGATTACGCTCCACAGATCGCCGAGCTGCTTGTCGCCGGGCAATGGGAGGCCGTGCTCGAACCCGCCTACCGTTGGGCCAGTGAGGCCGCGCGCCAGCCGCCACACAATCCCCTCCCCCATTTTGCATTAAATATCGCCCATCTCCTCACCGGCCACTTTGCCGAAGCCTTCGGCACCCATGCGAAGGCCCTGCAGGAGGTCGTCGACATCGATCAGGTGCGCGTCTGGGTGGATGCACTCGTCGCGGCGCACCCGGACCGCGCCACGGTGCATCTCATACACGCCCTGTTCCTGGCGCAATCGGGGGAGTCGGAACAGTCCATCGTGTCTTATAAAGAGGCCATCCGGCTCGATCCCACCTCGCCCCATCCCCACTATTTCTTGGCGCAGATTCACGAGCGGTCGGCCCATCCGGAGCTGGCCATCAAGTGCTATCGCGAGGCGATCAAACTCAATCCCACCTATGTGCAGGCACGCACCAATCTGGGAGTCATCTTTCAAGACCAGGGGCAGCTCGAACTGGCCCTCCCCCAGTACCGTGAAGTCATCAAACTCGCCCCCACCGATCCCACGGCCCATGCCAACTTGGCCTGCGCCTTAGCCGAACAAGGCAAGATCGAACCGGCCATCAAGTCCTACAAAGAAGCCCTGCAGCTCAATCCCAACGATGCGGACCTGCACTTCGCCCTCGGGGTGATTTACGCGGAGAAAGGCCGAGCGGACTTGGCGATGAGAGAATATCGCGAAGCGCTGGCGGCGAACCCGGAATACGCCCCGGCAGAAACGGCCATCGGCTGGATGATCTTCGATAAAGGCGACCTGATTGAGTCGATGGATTGCTTCAACCGCGCACTCAAATACGACCAATGCGAAGCGGCGGCCTACTATGGCATCGCACGCATTTACTCACGGCGTGGCAAACCACAACTCGCCAAGGACCACTACGCCAAAGCCCTCGAATACGAAAAGAATCCCCAAAAACGAAGCCAAATGCTCAAACGCGCCTTCCAAGAAGGCTGGACCTGGGACGTCTAGCAGGATGCTGAAACAAGCCGGCGGCGGCGTGCTCGACACCCGTGAAGCGTGAAACGTATCTCGTGAAGCGAGTTTCAGGTTGAACGTTTCATGTTTCAAGTTTGGATCCTCAACCTGAAACGTGGAACTCGGCGCAGCAAACGACGCTTCACGAACGACGCGAAGAGGACGGCCATGTTGAGCATCCTGCGAGCGGCCCCGGTGTTGATAAGACCCATGACGTGACGACGCCTTGCTGGACGAGAATCGAGTTTTTCCGCAGCCTGCTAAGCCATGCTCGATGACACATTGGCCGTCATACTGGTACCGAGTGAGATGAAAAGAGGATCGGAACGCACTCATATCATCCCGCTTCCCCTGCACGATACTGATCGAGCAGGGGAAGCGGGATGAGTGAGGGAGCGATAGATCTCGGAGACGCCTTGCTGGAGGAGGCACGCCTCGTCAAAGAGTCGCCTGTGTTTGCGACCTTTCCGCATCCTCTACTTACCACGCTTCCTCGCTCTTGCCGTTGAGTCCGTTCCGGCGTAGGATGACTTGCTGAATGCAACCATCGACACGACTATGAACCATTCCCTTCACCAACTACTCTCTGCTTTGCGCGATGGCCTGAAGAGTCTGTATGGCCAACGATTGCAGGGAGTGTACCTCTATGGATCATATGCGAGAAATGAAGCAACATCGGAATCCGATGTCGACGTGCTTATTGTGCTGGACACCATACGTAGCTATGGAGAAGAAGTGCAGCATACCAGCCACCTGATCGCTTCGCTTTCGTTAGAACATGGCGTCAGTATTAGCCGTGTGTTTGTCTCGCATGACGCCTGGGCGACCCACACCTCTCCGTTTCTGGCCAACGTTCAGGAAGAAGCCGTCCCCGTATGAACAAGTCGGTTCAGGCTTTCTTAGCCAAAGCTGACCGGGCTCTTCGCGCAGCGGAGACCCTCCTCGGCACTGGGGATGCCGACTTCGCCATCGCTCGAGCCTATTACGCCCTCTTTTATATCGCCGAAGCACTCCTCCTTTCCAAAGATCTGCGATTTCGAAAACACAGCAGTGTTCATGCCGCATTTGGCGAACATTTTGCTAAATCGGGCTTACTCGACCCCAAATTCCATCGGTGGCTTCTCGATGCGTTCGATCAACGGATTTTGAGCGATTACGGCGTCGAGGCTGAACTCACCAGCGAAGATGCGCGCCGGGTGCTCGCTCACGCTCGTGAATTCCTCGCCGAAGCGAGACGGTTGCTGGACATGTGCGCATAGATGGAAACGTTCTGACACTCATCACATAGTACATCCGCTCGACCAACCGACAGACGAGCGTAATGACCTCAGGGGATCGTATCCACCGTGGCAGAACCACTGAAGCATCAGTACGGAACCGATGTCCCTCGTCGGATTGCGGGCATGATTGCTGCTGTCCATCCGGCATTTCCGGTTCGGGCATTTCTCGATGACGTCCTCGCGGGCTACGATACCCTCGAACTGATGCCGCGCGGTCGGCGAATCGCCGAGATCCTGCATCGCCATCTTCCCCAGGACTATCTGGCGGCCAGCGAGATCCTCCTGACCTCACTCGGGCCGATACTCACACAGACTGACCGGAACGGGATGGCGCCGTTCCTCTATCTCTCCCATGTCTTCTTTGTCGCCCAGTATGGGCTCGACCACTTCGAACGGTCGATGGGCCTACAATACGAGCTGACGCAGCGGTTCACCGCCGAGTTCAGCATTCGCCCCTTTCTGGTTCGATACCCCACGCAAACATTGGCTCGGCTGAAAGACTGGACCCGCGACCCCAGCCCCCATGTCCGCCGCCTGGTCTCCGAAGGCACTAGGCCCCGACTGCCGTGGGCCCCGCGATTGCGGGCATTTCAGGAGAATCCGCGCCCCGTCCTGGCGCTGCTCGAATTGCTGAAGGACGATCCCGATCTCTATGTTCGCCGCTCGGTCGCCAACAACCTCAACGACATCGGAAAAGACCATCCGGCCATGCTCGCCGACACCATGCGGCGATGGACAGCCCGAGCGACACCCGAACGCGAATGGGTGATTCGTCACGCCTTACGTTCCGCCGTGCGGCGGGGCGAACCGGACGCGCTCCAGATTCTGGGCGTCGGCCACGCGCCCAAGATCGCCATTCGACACGCCACCCTCAGCCCCGCACGCGTCCACATTGGCAACACCGTGACGATCCGGTTCACCCTGACGAGCACCGCGACGCACACCCAGCGGGTACGGGTGGATGCACATGTCCATTTCGTGAAAGCAAACGGCCAGAGCCGACCGAAAGTCTTCACGTTGAAGACGATCGACCTGCCAGGGAAAGCACAGACTCAGATGGGGAAAGTCATTTCACTGCGGACGATGACCACGCGGAAACCCTATCCGGGCAGACATCGCGTCGACGTCGCCATCAATGGCCGGATACACCCGCTCGGCACATTCGATGTCGTTGCGATGTGATTGCACGGTAACCAAACCTAGCGGGCAACGTGCGGAGCAGGACAAAACGGGAGGAATTACAGGTCTCGGATGACGCCTTGCAGGACGGTGGCTTGGGTGACGGGGTCTCCGGCGCTTTTCAGCTCGATCATGATCTGATCGCGGAGATAGGAAGAGGCACCGACTCGATCGACCATGAGGGTGAGAAACTTTTCTGGAGCCATGAGGCTCTTGTCCTTAAGTTCGTCAATCACGTCGTCGCCGACCGGCACGTAGGTCGAACCGATGTGGAGCACCACGTTATAGTGCCGTTCCTTCCCGATGCGTTCAAACCGTAAGCCTTTCACACGTGCCTCCCTAAAGACTGTCGATTCTAGACAAACAACTGCGAGAAGACAAGGCCTCGCCCCACACCGTTTACCGTGACCTCGGCCAAACGGCCAGATCCCCTCGCAGGATGCTGAAAAGCTCGATTCTTGTTCAACACGGTGTCGTCACGGCTTCGAGTTTCACGTTTCAGGTCTCAGGTTGCAGGTTTCAGGTTCCGACAACTTGAAACATGAAACGTTCAACCTGAAACCCGCTTCACGAGATACGTTTCACGCTTCACGGGCGTCGAGCACGCCGCCGCCGGCCTGTTCAACAACCTGATAGGTCTAACGACGCATTGTTCGATCCACCTCCCGACTGCGATACTATGCTATGGCCACACTGGAATCCCTCGACTTCGATAACACCTACGCGCGCTTACCGGAAGCCTTCTCCTCCAAACTCTCCCCTACGCCGCTGAATGCACCGTACCTAGTGAGTGTCAATCCCGAGGCCGCCGCACTGCTCGATCTCGACCTGGACCAGGCCCACCGGCCTGAATTTCCCCAGTGTTTTGGCGGAAATTTGTTACCGCCCGGCACTGATCCTTTGGCCATGCTCTATGCCGGACACCAGTTTGGCGTCTATGTCTCGCAACTGGGCGATGGGCGGGCGATGTTACTGGGCGAGGTACGGAACGGCCGAGGGGAGCGGTGGGACCTCCACCTGAAAGGCGCGGGACGCACGCCCTATTCCCGAGGAGGCGATGGGCGCGCGGTATTGCGATCCACGATCCGGGAATATCTATGCAGCGAAGCCATGCATGGCCTTGGCATCCCCACCACGCGGGCGCTCTGCCTCGTCGGCAGCGACGACAAGGTCCGGCGCGAAGCCATTGAAACGAGCGCCACGTTGGTCCGGCTGGCCCCCAGTCATGTGCGCTTCGGCTCGTTCGAAATCTTCTATCATCGGCGGCAGGTCGAGCAGATTCGGCAACTGGCCGACTATGTCATCGCCCAGCACTTCCCCCATCTCCAGGAGGATGCCGACACGTACGCCAGGTTTTTCCAGGACGTCGTTCAGCGAACCGCGCGACTGATCGCGCAGTGGCAGGCAGTGGGGTTTGCCCACGGCGTGATGAATACCGACAACATGTCGATCCTCGGGCTTACGCTGGATTACGGGCCATTCGGCTTCGTCGACGACTACGACCCCAGCTTCATCTGCAATCATTCCGACCAGGAAGGACGCTACGCCTTCAACCAACAACCGGCCGTTGGCGAGTGGAACCTGGGATGCCTCGCCCAAGCCCTGCTGCCGCTCATCCCCAAGGAAGCGCTGAAAGCCGCCCTCGACGAGTATGCCCCGCGCTGCCGGACACAGACCCTGGCGTTGATGCGCCAGAAACTTGGCCTCGCGACCGAACAGCCAGACGATGAGTCGTTGATCGCCGACGTACTGAAGCTACTCCAAATCGACCGGATTGATTACACCAACTTCTTCCGCGCACTCGGGACGATCGGCGCGCTCGGATCATCCACCTCCACGCCAGAAGCCCCCCCGACACCACTACGAGACTGGTTTCTGGATCGAGAGGCCTTCGATCGCTGGGCCCAGCAATACCAAGCGAGGCTCCGGGCGGAAGAACGGTCCGATGCCGAGCGACGCGCGGCCATGAACCGCGTCAATCCGAAGTATGTCTTGCGAAACTATCTCGCGCAGAACGCCATCGACAAGGCGACCAAGGAACGCGACTTCTCGGAAATCGACCGCCTCCTCACCCTGCTCCGTACACCCTTTGATCACCAACCAGACATGGAAGCCTACGCCGCCCCGCCGCCCAATTGGGGCAAACATCTCGTGGTAAGCTGCTCTTCCTAATCGCGCGCCACGAGACGTTCGTCAGCGACAAAAGAACAAGGGGCTGAGATCCGTACGGATCTCAGCCCCTTATTTCAGCAATGCCTTGGAAGCGTTACTTGCGGGACCGCCACGCCGCGAGGCCAGCGAGACCTGAGCCCAAGAGCAACAGCGACGCCGGTTCCGGCACCTGACCGCCGGTATTGGCCGTTGCATCCAGCCGCACAATATCCCAATCGGTTTGCTGTGTGTTCGCCGCATTTTGCAGGACGATGCTCAGCGCATTCCCAAGCTGGGGATGAATCGCCAAGGTCGTAAACTGCGCCTGGAGCGTATTCGTGACCCCAAGGCCCAAGGGACCCAACGAATTAATCGCGAGGTCAACTCCTCCAGCCTGCAACCGAATGCTCGCACCAGCAAAATTACAACAATCCTTCCTCGTAATCACATCCACCAAGAGCGTGTAGGTCGTATTCGCCTGCAAGGTGGCTCCAAGCGTTTGGAACAAGTTAGTATTTGTTCCATTCGTATACCCGACTTGATTGCCATCCGTGGGAATCGCCTGCCCCACAGTGGGATTGAAGGTGCCGTGAAGTCCAAGATTATTGGAGGACCAACCAGGTGGATTCACGAAATCGAACCCGCCATCCACATGGACTGTCGCCTCAAAACTGAAATTGGCCACAGCGATGGGCGCCGCCTGACTGATTCCCGCACCCACACTCGCCAGCCCCACCAACACCCCCAAGCTCACGACCGCCACAGACATCTTCCGTTTCATAATGTCTCCCTTACACTTGCAGCACGGTTGTTTCTACTCGACTGCGACAATACGTAGATTCGACTGTCGAGTTTGCCTCAATACGACATAACTAAGCAAAAGTGATACCAGAAACAATATTCTTAACTTATCAATAGTTTACCAATATGAACCAGTCCAAGGATACAGTAACTGTCAAATTTCCCGACAGGGTCAAAATGCAGCAGACATTCTGAAGTCGTTGAAATGTAACGATCTTCAAAAGTAGGGTGGACGAATATCGGAATAGGGGCATGAAAATGTGTCGGCAATTCCCGACAGTCAGGAGCGCTGCATACTGACGCAGGGTCCCTTGGAAGAGACTAATCAGGAACCGTGAGCAGGGCGCGTACGTGTGGGAGTGCGACTAAGCTGGCAGCGATCACACCCGTCAGCGAGGAATCGAGCTGGTTGAATTGGAGTGGTTGGCCGTTGCCGTCGGTGAGGAGGCCTCCGGCTTCTTCGACGAGCAGCGCTCCCGCAGCAATATCCCATTCGTGGAGCGGCGCCTTGTTGATGGTCCCATCGGCTCGCCCCGCGGCCAGCCACGCGAGGGTGTAGGCAATCGACCCAAGCGGTTGGCAGCGTGCCCTCCCGTCCAAGTAGCTGAACCGACCTTTGTCAAACGCCGGAGGATTGACCAACACATGCGGCGGCTCGCTCACCGCCTGTTTTACCCGAATAGGCTCCCCGTTGAGCCAGGCTCCCGCGCCCCGCACGGCCAGAAAGTATTCGTCCGTCGCTGGGTTGAACACGACACCCAGACGCAACTCCTGACCCACGGCCAGCGCCAACGAAATGGCATAGGTGGGAATGCCGCGCATGAAGTATTTCGTCCCGTCGATGGGATCGAGAATCCAGACGCGCCGTTTCGTCGACCGATCCGGCCTATCGGCCGTTTCTTCCGACAGCCACCCATCCTCGGGAAAGGCGGTCAGCAACGCAGTGTGGAGGATACGATTGACCTCCAGGTCGGCCGTGGTGACCGGGGAATGGTCGGCCTTGGTCATCGTCTCGAACCCATCTCGGGCCAATTGGAGCGCACGCGCCCCCGCCTCGCGGATGGTGGTGTCCATCACCGTGAGTTCCTCCGCATAGGGATCGGCGGCTGCTGGAAGCCTCCCGCGTATCATAAGTCGTGACCTGTATGGACCAGAAGTTTTTGCCAGAGGGCTCGGCGGATTTCGAGCATGCCGAGCGTGTCGCGCTTGCAGTATTCGAGCAAGGCCGTGCGGATGCGGATTTCGTCAGGCATCCCCACGTCCTCGAACATCATGCGGCGATACATGAGCGAGGCGAGCTCGCCGTCCCGAATCTCCAAATCGGCATAGTCGAGGTGCGGAGCCAGCGCGGGCAGCACGGACTTGATCGAATAGGACCCCGAAAACCCGGGGTGGTAGTAGTGCCGCTGGACGATGGAGAACAGATCCCACAGCCGCGACATCACCGCCTGAATCTCGCGCCGAAGCGACGGTAACACCTCGGCCAAGTTCTGCAACACCCCACGCTCATAGTCCGAATACACACAGATGGTGCCCGTGGAACCCACGGACTCCAACAGCCGAAGGGCGAATTCCTCGCGCGGGTCTTTTCGTTCCGAGGAGAGAAATGCCTCGTGACACACCGACCCATCGTCCATTTCGATGTGATTGGACCACTGAAACGGCAGCGTGTGGTAGGGACGCGTCTGCGGATAGCGAGGCAACGCCGGCATGAACGTCTCGAAGTCCAGATGGTGAATGGGATACTGCACGGATTTGAGGGCTTGCTGCAGTTGTGGGCCGATCCATTCCACGTTGTCTTTCATCCGTTGCTGCGCCGCCGAGAGCGGAATCCCCGCCGGAATCTCATCGATGGTGTCGATGCCCCGCTCCACCAATTTGAGGAAGTTCCGCTTCGACCCAGGCAGATAAAAGAGCCAGCGCGCAGGCTTCTGTTCCGTACAGTGCGCCCAAAACCGGCATTCGTAGGGCTCATGACACTGGGCCCCAGGCTGAATGTTCGGCGTGTCAGGACGAATCAGCATCGCTTTCATCTGGTGCAGTCTAACCGGCACCTCGGCCATCTGCTGCACCACCGCCGCCGTCACGTCGGCCAGAGTAAACAGTTGCCCTATATCCAGCGGCCCACCAGGGTGGACATAACTCCGGTTGAGATGCATCAGCCGCATGCCGGCCAGCGTCAGCCCCGCCCCGCCTAACACATAGGCCTGCACGGCAAGATCGTCTAAATGAACCGGCTTTACCTTGGTGGAGGCTTTGACTTCGATGAGGTGCCAGACGTCATGAGGGAGCCGTTCGAGAATGTCCACCCGAACCAGCACATTGTCGTACTGCAGCGTCGCCTCAAAAATGGCCGACACTGTGGGGTCGTGAATCAGTTGCTTGGTCATCGTGAGGGCTTCAGCCAAATGGGCATGGCCGTGGCCCACCAAGACCCCGCCGGGGAACCGTGTGCGCGCCAACTCGCCAACCTCGGTGCCGCTATCGAGCACGGCCTGCATCCGCTCATCCGGCTCGGTTGCCAGCTCAGGGTTGTGAATTTCCAGATACAGCCGCTTGTGGCACTGGAGCCCCGAGACATACTTGGATTTGGACAAGCGCGGTTCGGCTGGAAAAAGGGACAGTTGATCAGTTGCCATGGATCTTCCGATTGTGGACGAACATCGTGAGCGAAAGAGATTTGCCTCAGTATACCCCATCTGAATCGACACCTGCAGGACTTGCCTTCGACACCCATGAAGCGTCGTTCGTGAAGCGTGAAACGTCTCTCGTTCCGGACTCTAACGCTTCACGCTTCACGAACGACGCTTCACGAGTTGCAGACGCTTCACGGTTCTTGAGCACACCGCCGGCGGCCTTTTTCAGCCTCCAGTTAAGTTCGGCCACCTTGCTACCGATTGAGATACAGAGCACACGAGTCTTCATCATCCTCGCCGCCTGAACATGTGGCCTGGTATCCGGCAACGCACAGGGAGCGTGATGTCTGAACCTCCGACAAATCCAAGCGATCCGAGACATCTGATGAGCGTCAATCTTGCAGAAGCCCTGCGCCTCTTGCAGCAAGCGGGCTATCCCGACCCGCCCGCAGTGGAACCGCAAGGACCCGCGTTGCTCCAACACGTCATTGATGGACTCTGCGACATCTCGTTGCGTGATGGGTTGACCGGCCTCCTCAATACCCGCCATTTCCGTCCTGCGCTGGCCCAGGAAGTGGATCGTGGCGTGCGGACGGGGGAATCGTGTTCGTTGCTCATGCTGGATGTCGATCACTTCAAGTCGATCAACGACACCTATGGGCATCGGGCCGGGGATATGGTCTTGCAAACGCTCGCACGATTGTTGACGGAGGGGGTGCGCCCCATGGACACCGTGGCCCGTTACGGCGGCGAAGAATTTGCCATCGTGCTCCCTAACAGTCTCCCGGCCTATGGCAAACAGGTGGCGGAGCGCTTGCGAAAGCGGCTGTCCCAAACCTCCATTTCGATCCCAGGCAAAGGCACCCTCACCGTCACGGTCAGCATCGGCGGGGCCTGCATCCAACCCTGGGTGGCTATCAAGGCCGAATCCCTCATTGAACGCGCCGACCGGAACCTGTACCAAGCCAAGAAGCAGGGCCGGAACCAGGTGGTCTTCGATGTCCCCATCAGTTCCACCATCACCGGAGAAGAGCGGACCTCGCTGCTCGATCCGCCGAAAGGGCCGAACCCATGATGCACACCACCCCCAAGGGACGCAGTATCGCGATCACCAGCGGCAAAGGCGGCGTGGGAAAAACGTCGATCGCCGCGAACCTCGCCTGGGCGCTGACCAAAGCCGGAAACATGGTGTTGGTCCTCGATGCGGATCTTGGATTGGCCAACATCGACATTATGATGAATCTACACCCAACGGCGACCCTGCATGAAGCCTTCATTGGGGAACTCCCCCTGGATGAGGTCATCATGCACACGCCGCAGGGCTTCGATGTCCTCCCGGCCGGATCCGGCCTGCCGGAGTATTCGAGGCTCACCAGCGACGTACGCCTGCAATTACACGATTTTATCAATGAGCTGTGCCGCCGCTACGACTATGTCCTGCTCGACACCGGCGCCGGCATTTCGGATATCGTGATGTACACGGCCTCCCTGGCCCAGGAAGTCGTGATCATCGCCACCCCGGAACCCACCTCGTTCGCGGACGCCTATGCCACACTGAAGGTCATGGCCACGCAGCATCAACGGAGCCACTTCTCCCTCATTATGAATCAGGTGTCCACGCAGCAGGAAGGTCGCGCCCTCGCGGAACAACTCCAGCATATCGCCGATCGCTTCCTGGGCGAGCGAGCGGGTCAGCCGGTCACCATCAACTACCTGGGCGAAATCCCACACGATGCGGCCGTGCCCAAGTCCGTCCGGGAGCGCCGCCTGTTGCTGGAAGGCCACCCGAATGTTCCCGCCGCCAAGGCCCTGATACAGATCGCCACGGCCATGGATCACGCAGCGCAACCAGTCGGACGGGTCTAGCAGGATGCTCAAAATGGCCGTCCAGCGTCGTTCTCGCGTCGTTCGAAGACTCCACGTACCGCGAGGGTACGCGTCGTCTTCTCGCTCGCTGCGGCCTAGCTGGACGGCCATTTTGAGCATCCTGCAATGCTGTCCCGATATAGGTGCTTGACTCACGCCAACAAACCACGTACCCCTCTCCCTGAAACGTGTGCTCACATCGAGGATCTGGCCCCACGCATGAGACAGGAACAATTGGCAGGGTTGCGCTGCCGCATCACCGGCGGCATCGATGGTCATGGCGGAGGCCGCGGGCCTCTCGTCGTCCTGATGCACGGCTTCGGCGCCCCGGGAGACGACTTGGTGCCCCTCGCGGAGCATCTTGACGCCCCAGCGGGCACACGGTTTGTGTTCCCCGAAGCCCCGCTGGCCTTGCCACAATATGGCAACGGCCGAGCCTGGTGGATGATCGACTTGGAGGGCATGGAGCAAGATCGACGGGCAGGAAAACCGCGAGATCTGTCGCGGAGCGTTCCTGTTGGGCTCACCGACGTACGGACGAAGATGAGCAGCGTCCTCAGCGAACTGGAACACCGACTTCAGGCCGACCCCAAACAGGTGGTGCTCGGCGGCTTTTCCCAAGGCGCGATGTTGGCCTGCGATCTGGCGCTCCGTACGAACCGACCCCTGGCAGGCTTGGTGCTGCTCTCCGGCACACTCGTCGCCCGAGATGAATGGCTGCCCCTGATGCCCGCACGCCGAGGACTCAAGGTGCTCCAAAGCCACGGCACCCAGGACCCCATACTCCCGCATTTCCTCGCAGAACAATTGAAAGATCACCTCGTGAAGGCAGGATTGGTGGTCGACTGGACCAGCTTCCGCGGCGGGCACGAGATTCCTGCGGCGGTGCTTACGCGACTCGGTGGCTTTCTCCACCACGCCTTTACACATTACTCAGCGGTCAGTAATATAGACAACACATGCGGATTGTGTCATGCTCCGTTCCGTCATGA
>CXWL01059865.1_pt1 | contig 15781 bp, 11 predicted proteins | sample 590931 | NCBI WGS metagenome assembly CXWL01 (sample SAMEA3498368, study PRJEB10139) | groundwater metagenome | biome: water well; material: biofilm material | place: Germany | collected 2015-04-27 | reverse complement strand
AGAGTTGCCGGCAGGTACCGAAATGGTGATGCCAGGCGACAACGTATCAATCACAGTGACTTTGATCGCGCCGATTGCGATGGAAGATGGCTTACGCTTCGCGATTCGTGAAGGTGGCCGTACTGTGGGTGCTGGGGTTGTAGCTAAAATTATTGAGTAATATTCAGTAATGTTTTGCAAAAGCTACGCTTACAACTCAGCGTAGCTTGCTGTTTTTAGAGTTCAGTGTTGTAAGGCTTTTTAAGTCGTAAACTACAGGCCAATAGCTCAACTGGTAGAGTATCGGTCTCCAAAACCGAGGGTTGGGGGTTCGAAACCCTCTTGGCCTGCCAAATTTGCAGTAAGGATTTTCCATCTTTAAGTATTAAGGGTGTTTAAATCGGGTAAGAATTTTTAGTCACTATTAAGTAAGTACTTATTAAGTAAATTATGGTCAACAAAATTAAGTTGTTAGTGGCGTTTTTGCTGCTTACTGCAGGTATTGCTGGATTTTATCTGATGGCAGATAAAGCGACGGTGTTACGTATACTAGCGGTACTTGCTGGTTTGGCGGCCGCTCTTGCAGTGCTTTGGACGACACCCATTGGTCAGCAGTCACTTGGGTTTGTTGGTGAATCAGTTGCTGAGGCGCGTAAAGTTGTTTGGCCAACGCGTAAAGAGACAATACAAACGACATTAGTTGTATTTGTATTGGTGGTTATTATGGCTGCGTTTTTGGCTGTGGTTGATATTGGATTTGCTTACATGGTGCAATGGTTAATGGGACGGAGCGCGTAATGAGCATGAAATGGTACGCGGTACAAGCCTTTTCTGGTTTTGAAAAATCAGTACAGAAAGGTATAGAAGAACGTATTGTACGCTCAGGTCTGCAAGATCAGTTTGGTCAAATTTTAGTGCCTATCGAAGAAGTTATTGAGATGAAGGCTGGCCAAAAAACAATTTCTGAGCGTAAGCTTTATCCAGGCTATGTCCTGGTGCAAATGAGTATGACTGATGAAAGTTGGCATTTGGTGAAAAGTACACCACGTGTAACGGCTTTTATTGGCGGCAGTGCACAAAAACCTACGCCGATTAAAGATAAAGAAGTTGATATTATCTTGCAGCGTATTGATGAAAGTAAAAGTAATCCAACGCAAAAGCTTACTTTTGAAAAAGGTGAGTCAGTACGTATTACAGATGGCCCATTTAAAGATTTTTCAGGCAATGTTGAAGACGTTAATTATGAGAAAAGTAAATTACGCGTATCTGTCGTGATTTTTGGTCGATCAACGCCTGTTGAGCTGGAATTTAGTCAAATCGAAAAAGAAGTTTAACGCAGTTTTCAGTGGTTGGTTTTAGTTGTGAGTTGAGTATTTAATTTTAGTAATTAATCATAGGGGAGCTAAGTAAATTTAGCGTTATTACCCACAGGAGAAAAGCATGGCAAAGAAAGTCATTGGCTACATTAAGCTGCAGATTCCTGCAGGTAAGGCCAACCCAAGTCCCCCAGTAGGCCCAGCATTAGGTCAGCGTGGTTTGAATATCATGGAATTTTGTAAAGCATTCAATGCTGCAACACAGGGCGTAGAGCCTGGCTTACCAATTCCAGTTGTCATTACAGCATTTGCTGATAAGAGCTTCACCTTTGTGATGAAGACGCCTCCAGCGACTATTTTGATCAAAAAAGCAGCAAATATTACTAAAGGCTCACCGCGTCCACACACGGATAAAGTAGGTAAAATCACCCGTAAACAAGCGGAAGAAATTGCAACAACCAAAAGGCCTGACTTAACAGCGGCTGATATGGATGCTGCGGTGCGTACTATTGCGGGTAGCGCACGTAGTATGGGTATTGAAGTGGAGGGCGTATAACATGGCTAAAAGAATTGATGCGCTTCGCGCAAAAGTAGATCGTAATAAACTATATCCAGTAGCTGAAGGTTTAACTTTAGTTAAAGCCAATGCAACAGCAAAATTTAATGAGTCTGTTGATGCGGTCGTCAATCTAGGTATTGATGCACGTAAATCTGATCAACTGGTTCGCGGTGCTTTGGTGTTGCCAAACGGTACAGGTAAAACAACTCGCGTAGCTGTTTTTGCTCAAGGCGCGCAGGCTGAGGCAGCAAAAGCTGCTGGTGCTGACATTGTTGGTTTTGAAGACTTGGCTGAGCAAGTTAAAGCTGGCGTGATGGACTTTGACATTGTGATTGCAACGCCAGATGCTATGCGTATCGTTGGTGCGCTAGGTCAAATTTTAGGCCCACGTGGTTTAATGCCTAACCCAAAGGTAGGTACTGTGACACCAGATGCTGCAACAGCAGTTAAAAATGCTAAAGCGGGTCAAGTGCAATATCGTACAGATAAAGGCGGTATTGTGCATTGCACGATCGGTCGCGCTTCTTTCACTGTGGAGCAGTTGCAAGGCAATCTGCTTGCGCTAGTTGATGCTTTGAGTAAAGCAAAGCCAGCGTCAACTAAAGGTGTTTACCTTAAAAAGTTATCAGTATCCAGCACCATGGGTGCTGGTGTGCGTGTTGATCAAGCGAGTTTAACCGCTTGATTTAAAGAATGATGAGTGAATCGGGTAATCTGGATTCACTCGCAAAGGGCTTTGGGCTCATTGCTATTTTTGGTCAAGTTTGTATATGGCTAATAAAGGTGATGAGGTTATCAAAGACCGTAGGTGTCCAAAAGGATTTAATGTAAGTGATTTAAGGTGGGTGAGGAAGTGTAGGTAGCTTTGACCTCTGTTTTAAATTAACTGAACCCTACGCAGATGGCGTATCCCTAAACAGGAATAATATCTCCTGATGACAGGTCGCCGTAAAATGGTTTTTATGATCTTAATTGAGGGTAAAAACTGATTCTGTTTTAGTGATAAAGCAGAGATTTTAACGGAAGGAGAAAAGACTTTGAGTCTAAATCTTACAGAGAAAAAAGCGGTTGTAGCTGAAGTTAGCGAACAAGTTGCTAATGCACAAGTCATCGTTCTTGCTGAGTATCGCGGTACTGGTGTTGCAGATATGACTGCGTTACGTGCAAGTGCTCGAGAATCTGGTGTTTACTTACGCGTACTAAAAAATACTTTAGTGCGTCGTGCAGTAGAAAATACAGCGTTTTCTGGTCTTGCAAATGACATGGTCGGCCCACTGGTTTTTGGCATGAGTCAAGATCCGGTGGCTGCTGCAAAAGTGCTAAACAACTTTGCAAAAGCAAACGACAAATTTGTGATTAAAGCGGGCGCTGTTCCAAACCAGGTAATGGATGTTGCCGGCGTGCAAGCCTTAGCATCTATGCTTAGTCGTGAAGAATTGCTCGCAAAATTTGCGCGTACGCTCAACGAAGTGCCAACCAAGTTTGCGCGTGCGCTTGCGGCAGTTCTTGAGGCTAAAGCAGCTTAATTCATTAGCTACATTATTTAATTTTAGGGAATATTCAAATGGCAATTTCAAATGCAGATATTTTAGATACAGTTGGTGCAATGTCAGTGTTAGATTTGACAGCATTTATTAAAGAAATCGAAGAAAAATTTGGTGTATCAGCTGCTGCAGTAGCAGTAGCAGCATCAGCAGGTGCAGCAGCGCCAGCTGCAGCAGAGCAAACGGAATTCAACGTAATTCTTTTAACAGCTGGCGAACAAAAAGTTAGCGTTATTAAAGCAGTGCGTGAATTAACAGCATTAGGTTTAAAAGAAGCTAAAGACTTAGTTGATGGTGCACCAAAAGCAATTAAAGAAGGTGTTTCTAAAGCTGATGCTGACGCAGCATTGAAAAAATTGATTGAAGCTGGCGCAACTGGCGAAATCAAGTAATAGATTAGTTTAGTATGCTTTAGGCTGACGGGAAACCGTCAGCCTTCGCCGTTTATAACGGCGTAAAAAATGTAACAAAATGTAATTTAATTTAGTATTTAACAAGAAGTTAGAAATCAAAGTACTTTAAAGGTTTTATAAAGTAATTTTTATAAAAAGTATTTTAATTTCTGCCCTCAAACATTAGGAGATGCAATGAGCTATTCCTTCACCGAAAAGAAACGCCTTCGTAAAAGTTTCGCCAAGCGCGAAAGCGTGCAAGAAATCCCTTACTTGCTCGCAATGCAGTTGGAATCTTACGCTGCTTTTTTGCAAGCCAATACCCCTGTAGATAAACGCACGGAAGATGGTCTGCAATCTACTTTTAGTTCCGTTTTTCCTATCGTCAGTCACTCAGGTAATGCGCGTTTAGATTACGTTAGCTACCAGCTAGGCGCCGAGCCTTTTGATGTGAAAGAATGCCAGCAGCGAGGTTTGACTTACGCTGCACCTTTGCGTGTTAAAGTGCGTTTAACTATCATGGACAAAGAGGCTTCAAAACCCACCGTGAAGGAAGTGAAAGAGCAGGAAGTTTACATGGGCGAATTGCCTTTGATGACTGAAAATGGCTCATTTGTGATTAACGGCACTGAGCGCGTGATTGTTTCGCAATTGCACCGTAGCCCGGGCGTGTTCTTTGAACATGACCGTGGTAAAACGCATAGTTCTGGTAAGTTGCTGTTCTCAGCACGAATCATTCCTTACCGTGGTTCATGGCTGGATTTTGAGTTTGATCCTAAAGATTACTTGTATTTCCGTATTGACCGCCGCCGTAAAATGCCTGTAACTATATTGCTTAAAGCACTTGGTTACACACCTGAGCAAATCATCAATACATTCTTCGATTTTGATACCTTTAATATTGGTAAAAAAGGCGTTGAGTTTACGATTGTGCCTGAGCGTTTGCGTGGTGAGGTGGCCAAATTTGATATCGTAGCAAAAAATGGTGAAGTATTAGTAGCGAAAGATAAACGCATTACAGTCAAACATATCCGTGATATGGAAAAAGCTGGCGTGAGTAAAATTGCGGTTCCACAAGACTTTATTCTTGGTCGTGCCCTTGCTAATAATATTGTCGATAAAGAAACTGGTGAAGTGGTTGCCAATGCCAATGATGAAATTACAGAATCATTGCTAGAAAAATTAATCGATGCAAATGTAGAGCAAATCAGCACGCTTTATTCTAATGATTTAGATCATGGTGATTACATCTCACAAACACTACGTATTGATGAAATTCCTGATCAATATAGCGCACGTGTTGCAATTTACCGCATGATGCGTCCAGGCGAGCCACCAACTGAAGATTCAGTTGAGGCCTTGTTCAATGGCTTGTTCTTCAACGAAGATCGCTATGATTTATCCCGCGTTGGACGTATGAAATTTAATCGTCGCGCATTCCCAGTGAAAGCGGAAGAGCGTCAATCGAATTGGATGCGTAAGTTCTATGAAACTGCCGGCCCTCACGGTGCAGAAGGTGCTTATGTACTTTCAAACGACGACATTCTTGCAGTGATTGGTGTGTTGCTAGAGTTGCGCAATGGCCGTGGTGAAATTGATGATATTGACCACTTAGGTAATCGCCGTATTCGGTCAGTAGGCGAACTGGCCGAGAATCAATTCCGTACTGGTTTGGTGCGTGTAGAACGTGCTGTAAAAGAGCGTTTGTCACAAGCTGAGTCTGACAATTTAATGCCGCATGACTTAATCAATGCAAAACCGGTTTCAAGCGCAATTCGTGAATTCTTTGGCTCAAGCCAATTGTCACAGTTTATGGATCAAACCAACCCATTGTCAGAAATTACGCATAAACGCCGTATCTCTGCTTTAGGTCCAGGTGGTTTAACGCGCGAACGTGCAGGTTTTGAGGTTCGTGACGTACACTCAACCCACTACGGCCGTATGTGTCCAATTGAGACTCCAGAAGGTCCAAACATTGGGTTGATTAACTCATTGGCTTTGTATGCACGTACAAATGAATATGGCTTCTTGGAAACGCCTTATCGTCGTGTTGAAGGCAATAAAGTATCTGACACGATTGACTATCTCTCGGCGATTGAAGAGAGCCAGTATATGATTGCGCAGGCAAACACAGACTTAGATACAAAAAACATGTTCATTGATGATTTGATTTCATCGCGCCATCATAATGAATTTACCATGACACAGCCAGATCGCGTGCAATATATGGACGTTGCGCCTGGTCAAATTGTATCAGTAGCTGCTTCATTGATTCCGTTCCTGGAGCACGATGATGCGAACCGCGCATTGATGGGTGCGAACATGCAACGTCAAGCAGTGCCTTGTCTACGTGCTGAAAAAGCTGTGGTAGGTACTGGTATTGAACGTACGGTGGCGGTTGACTCAGGTACAACTGTGCAAGCGCGCCGTGGTGGTATTGTTGATTACATCGATTCAGGTCGTATCGTGGTACGTGTAAACGATGATGAGGCTAAAGCTGGTGAAGTAGGTGTTGATATTTACAACCTTACCAAATACACACGGTCCAACCAAAACACTAATATTAACCAACGACCATTAGTGCGCGTAGGTGATAAATTGGCGCGTGGTGATGTGATTGCCGATGGTGCATCAACTGACATGGGAGAATTGGCACTTGGTCAAAACATGTTAGTAGGCTTTATGCCTTGGAATGGCTATAACTATGAGGATTCAATTCTTATTTCTGAACGCGTAGTGGCAGATGATCGCTATACGTCGATTCATATCGAAGAGCTTTCAGTAGTAGCGCGTGACACTAAGCTTGGTGCTGAAGAAATCACACAAGATATTTCTAATTTAAGCGAGCGCATGTTAGGCCGTTTAGATGAAATTGGTATCATCTACATCGGTGCTGAAGTTGAAGCAGGTGATGTATTGGTAGGTAAAGTGACGCCAAAAGGTGAAACACAACTTACACCGGAAGAAAAACTATTACGTGCAATTTTTGGTGAAAAAGCCTCTGATGTAAAAGATACTTCACTACGCGTACCATCAGGTATGAGTGGTACGGTCATCGACGTACAAGTATTTACTCGCGAAGGAATTGATAGAGATTCAAGAGCTCAGCAAATTATTGATGATCAACTAGCGCATTACAAGCAAGATCTAGCCGACCAAATGCGTATTGTTGAAGACGATGCTTTCGGTCGTATTCGTCGCTTAATCGAAGGCAAAGTAGCTACTGGCGGCCCTAACAAGCTGAAAAAAGGCGACACACTGTCAGCCGAATACTTGGCCTCAGTCGGTCGTTATGACTGGTTTGATATTCGTTTAAGCGATGAAGAAGCTGCTCGTCAATTGGAGCAGTTAAAAGACAGTTTGTCGCAAGCGCGTGTTGAGTTTGATAGCCGTTTTGAGGAGAAAAAACGTAAATTGACTCAGGGTGATGAATTGCCGGCGGGCGTACAAAAAATGGTCAAAGTATATTTGGCTGTTAAACGTCGCATACAGCCTGGTGACAAAATGGCGGGTCGTCACGGTAACAAGGGCGTTATTTCAAAAATCGTACCGGTAGAAGATATGCCGCACATGGCAGACGGTACGCCTATGGATATCGTGTTGAATCCACTTGGCGTTCCATCACGGATGAACATAGGGCAGATATTGGAAACTCACTTAGGTTGGGCTGCTAAGGGTTTGGGTCATCGTATTGGTGAAATGTTACGTGCTGAAGCAAAAGTTGCTGAAATACGTAAATTCTTAGACCAAATTTACAATGACAGCACCGGTAAGAAAGAAGACATTAAATCGTTCAGCGATGCAGAGGTATTAGAGTTAGCTAAAAACCTAAAAGACGGCGTGCCATTTGCAACGCCAGTGTTTGATGGTGCGGCTGAGTCAGATATTAAAGCTATGCTGGATTTAGCGTTCCCCGACGATGATGCAAGAACAAAGCAATTACAGTTCTCTGCTGGTAAAACGCAAGTGAAATTGTTTGACGGCCGTACTGGTGATGCATTTGAGCGCCCTGTGACTGTTGGTTACATGCACGTACTGAAATTGCATCACTTGGTTGATGACAAAATGCATGCCCGTTCAACAGGTCCATATTCACTGGTCACGCAACAGCCATTGGGCGGTAAAGCTCAATTTGGTGGTCAGCGTTTTGGTGAGATGGAGGTTTGGGCGCTGGAAGCTTATGGTGCTTCATATACATTGCAAGAAATGCTGACAGTGAAGTCTGATGACGTGACTGGCCGTACTAAAGTATATGAAAATATCGTCAAAGGTGAACACAAAATTGATGCTGGGATGCCGGAATCATTTAACGTGTTAGTGAAAGAAATTCGTTCACTCGCTATCGACATCGACCTAGACAGAAACTAATTTTAAGGCATGCGTTTTAGGCGCATTGGAGGAGAATTCACATGAAAGCTCTATTAGACTTATTCAAACAGGTAACGCAAGAAGAAGAGTTTGATGCAATTAAGATTGCACTCGCTTCACCTGAAAAAATCCGTTCATGGTCATATGGCGAAGTGAAAAAGCCAGAAACTATTAACTACCGTACTTTTAAACCAGAGCGTGATGGCTTGTTCTGCGCCAAAATTTTTGGCCCTATAAAAGATTACGAATGTTTATGCGGTAAGTACAAACGTCTTAAACATCGTGGTGTTATCTGCGAAAAATGTGGCGTTGAAGTTACTTTATCAAAAGTACGTCGCGAGCGTATGGGTCATATTGACCTGGCGTCACCAGTCGCGCACATTTGGTTCTTAAAAAGCTTACCTAGCCGATTAGGTATGGTGCTAGATATCGCTTTGCGTGATATTGAGCGCGTACTGTATTTCGAAGCATTTATCGTGGTTGACCCTGGCATGACGCCACTGACACGCGGTCAGTTGTTGACTGAAGATGACTACTTGGCGAAAGTAGAAGAATACGGTGATGAATTTAATGCGGTGATGGGTGCTGAAGCGGTGCGTGAGTTATTACGTACGATGGATATTGAGCGTGAAGTGGTTCAGTTACGTCAAGACCTAGGTGCAACGGGCTCTGAGGCGAAAATCAAGAAAATCGCTAAACGTCTAAAAGTATTAGAAGCCTTCCAAAAATCTGGCATTAAACCAGAGTGGATGATTCTTGAAATCTTGCCAGTATTGCCACCAGAATTACGTCCGCTGGTACCATTGGATGGAGGTCGTTTTGCGACATCTGATCTTAACGATTTGTATCGCCGTGTAATCAACCGTAACAATCGTCTAAAACGTTTGTTAGAGCTAAAGGCACCTGAAATTATCGTGCGTAACGAAAAACGCATGTTGCAAGAAGCGGTTGATTCACTTCTTGATAATGGTCGTCGCGGTAAGGTGATGACAGGCGCTAACAAGCGTCCACTAAAATCACTGGCTGACATGATTAAGGGTAAAGGCGGTCGTTTCCGTCAAAACTTGCTTGGTAAGCGTGTGGATTACTCTGGTCGTTCAGTGATTGTGGTAGGCCCACAATTGAAACTGCATCAATGCGGTTTGCCGAAAAAAATGGCTTTGGAATTGTTCAAACCATTCATTTTCCATAAATTGGAAGTGTTAGGTTTAGCTACTACGATTAAAGCTGCGAAGAAAAAAGTTGAAGAAGAAGGACCAGAAGTCTGGGATATCTTGGAAGACGTGATTCGTGAGCATCCGGTGCTCTTGAACCGTGCGCCAACTTTGCACCGTTTAGGTATTCAAGCGTTTGAGCCTATCTTGATTGAAGGTAAAGCCATTCAATTGCATCCACTCGTTTGTGCGGCATTTAACGCCGACTTCGACGGTGACCAAATGGCGGTTCATGTTCCATTAAGCTTAGAAGCGCAAATGGAAGCGCGTACCTTGATGTTAGCTTCAAACAACGTGTTATCACCAGCCAACGGTGAGCCAATTATTGTGCCGTCACAAGATATCGTGCTGGGCCTGTACTACATGACGCGTGACAAAGTGGCCGCACGTGGTGAAGGCATGCGCTTTGCAGATGTAAAAGAAGTGCAACGCGTATTCGATCAAAATATGATTGATATTCATGCAAAAATTACCGTACGTATCAAAGAATACGAGTTGGATTTAGACGGCGTTAAGACTGAAAAAACCACCCGCTATGAAACGACTGTTGGTCGTGCCTTGCTGTCAGAAATTCTGCCAGCTGGTTTGCCATTCAGTACCATTGATAAGGCCATGAAAAAGAAAGAAATTTCAAAACTTATCAATGCGAGCTTCCGTAAAGTGGGTATCCGTGAAACAGTGATTTTCGCCGATAAACTCATGTACACAGGTTATACCTACGCAACTAAAGCAGGTATTTCTATTAGCATTAACGATATGTTAGTTCCACCAGAGAAAGAGCAATTAATTGCTGCAGCTGAATCTGAAGTGAAAGAAATTGAAGATCAGTATGTCTCGGGCTTGGTAACTCAGGGTGAACGCTATAACAAGGTTGTGGATATTTGGGGTCGCGCTGGTGATAAAGTGGCCGATGCCATGATGAAACAGCTGCGTGAAGAAAACGTACTAGATGTTGACGGCAATCAGGTTAAAGATAAAGCGGGTAAACCATTACGCCAAGAATCGTTCAACGCTATTTATATGATGGCCGACTCTGGTGCACGTGGTTCTGCAGCGCAAGTGCGTCAGCTGGCAGGCATGCGTGGCTTAATGGCGAAACCGGATGGTTCGATCATTGAAACGCCTATTAAAGCGAACTTCCGTGATGGATTGAATGTGTTGCAATACTTTATTTCAACCCACGGTGCACGCAAAGGCTTGGCCGATACTGCATTGAAAACAGCAAACTCGGGCTACTTAACACGTCGTTTGGTTGATGTAACACAGGATTTGGTGGTAACCGAGCATGATTGTGGCACTAGCGATGGTTTGGTAACAAAAGCCTTGGTAAAAGGTGGCGAAGTAATTGAGCCGTTGCACGATCGTATTTTAGGCCGTACAGCTGCGCTGGATGTGATTAATCCTGAAACACAAGAAGTGATTTATCCAGCAGGTACTTTATTGACTGAAGATGAAGTCGAGTACATTGATTCACTCGGTATTGATGAAGTGAAAGTGCGCACTGCGCTTACTTGCGATACTCGCTACGGCATCTGTGCTAAATGCTATGGTCGTGACCTGGGCCGTGGCAAGCTGATAAGCATGGGTGAGGCAGTTGGTGTGATTGCTGCGCAATCAATCGGTGAGCCTGGCACTCAGTTGACTATGCGTACATTCCACATTGGCGGTGCGGCATCGCGTGCAGCGTCAGTGTCTCAGGTGGAAAGTAAATCCAACGGTGTACTAAACTTTACGTCTACCATGCGCTATGTAACTAATGCGCGTAACGAACAAGTAGTGATTTCGCGTAATGGTGAAGTGATTATCGCGGACGAAAATGGCCGTGAGCGTGAGCGTCATAAAGTGCCATACGGCGCAACATTACAGATTACTGATGGTAAAACTGTAAAAGCCGGACAGGCTGTTGCAACATGGGATCCGCATACCCGCCCAATTATTACCGAATATGCAGGTCAGATTAAGTTTGAAAACGTGGAAGAAGGTATCACGGTAGCTAAACAAATTGATGATGTAACAGGGTTATCATCATTGGTAGTTATCGACCCTAAACAGCGTGCTGGTCAAACTAAAGGTTTGCGCCCACAAGTAAAATTGTTGGATAGCAACGGCGTAGAAGTGAAAATGACGGGTAGTGAACAATCAGTAAACATCACCTTTCAATTAGGTTGCATTATTACCGTTAAAGATGGTCAAGAAGTAGGTGTGGGTGAAGTGTTGGCACGTATTCCACAAGAGTCATCTAAAACACGCGATATTACCGGTGGTTTGCCGCGAGTGGCTGAGTTGTTTGAAGCGCGTTCGCCAAAAGATGCGGGTATGTTGGCCGAAGTGACAGGTACTGTGTCATTTGGTAAAGATACTAAGGGTAAACAACGTTTAGTGATTACTGATTTAGATGGCATCACTAATGAATTCTTGATTCCTAAAGATAAGCACGTAACCGCGCATGACGGTCAGGTCGTGACTAAAGGTGAAACAATTGTGGACGGCCCGGCCGAGCCACAGGATATATTACGCTTACAAGGTCGCGAGGCGCTTGCCCGTTATATCATTGACGAAGTGCAAGACGTATACCGTTTGCAAGGTGTGAAAATCAATGATAAACATATTGAAGTCATTGTGCGTCAAATGTTACGTCGTGTACGTGTAACAGATGCAGGCGATACAAGCTTCATCATGGGTGAGCAAGTTGAGCGCGCTGATTTATTGGCGAAGAATGAAGCTGTGATTGCTGAGAATAAACGCCCGGCCGAGTTTGAATATGTATTGCTTGGTATTACTAAAGCCTCTCTTTCAACTGACTCATTTATTTCTGCAGCGTCGTTCCAAGAAACTACACGTGTGTTGACTGAAGCAGCTATTTTAGGCAAGCGTGATGAATTGCGTGGCTTGAAAGAAAACGTCATTGTCGGCAGGTTGATTCCTGCCGGTACTGGCTTGGCTTACCACGAAGCGCGTAAGCGTGCGGCGATTGCTGGAGGAGTTCCTCCAAAAGAAATACCTGCTGCAGAAGCACTTTTTGAGACTGAAGTGACGGTAGTAGAGATTAGTAGCGAAATTGCAGCAGAATAAATTAGACTATTTAAACCTTGACAATAAAAGTCAGGGTAAATAGAATGTTGGGTTTTTCAGGATAGCCTTATTGTATAAGTTGACATGGCTATCTTGGTTTGCTTTGCAAGCATGTATTTTGTAAGCATTTATTTTGTAAAATCAGAAAAGATTTATTTAGAGAACTTAATTTAGAGGTTATAGGCAATGCCAACCATCAATCAGTTAATACGTAAGCCACGCGCTAAAGTGGTCACAAAAAGTAAAGTGCCAGCACTTGAATCATGCCCACAAAAACGCGGTGTTTGTACACGTGTTTATACAACCACACCTAAAAAGCCTAACTCGGCTTTACGTAAAGTTGCTAAAGTGCGTCTGACCAACGGCTATGAAGTAATTAGCTATATCGGCGGTGAAGGTCATAACCTGCAAGAGCATAGTGTTGTGTTGTTACGTGGCGGTCGTGTAAAAGATTTGCCAGGTGTGCGTTACCATATGGTGCGTGGTAGTTTGGATACGGCTGGTGTTAAAGATCGTAAGCAATCACGTTCTAAATACGGTGCTAAGCGTCCCAAAGAAGCTAAAGCTAAGTAGTTTAAAGATAAGTATTAATCGGTTTTATTAACAGCGGCTAACCGAAAGCCTTGCTCAAGCAGTTGCTAGCAAAATATAAGTAAATAATAGAGAAAATTATGCCAAGACGTAGAGAAGTCCCCAAGCGCCACATTCTTCCGGATCCAAAATTTGGAAGCCAAGAGGTGTCTAAATTTGTAAACGTGTTAATGACAGGAGGCAAAAAATCTGTTGCTGAGCGTATTTTGTATGGTGCATTTGACCAAATTACAGTTAAAACTGGTAAAGATGCTTTAGAAGTATTTACCCTTGCGTTAACAAACTTGCGCCCATTAGTGGAAGTTAAAAGCCGCCGTGTAGGTGGAGCTAACTATCAAGTGCCTGTTGAAGTACGTCCAAGTCGTCGTAGTGCTTTGGCAATGCGCTGGATGCGTGATGCAGCGCGTAAGCGTGGTGAGAAATCAATGGGTTTACGTTTGGCAGCTGAGTTGGTTGAGGCTTCTGAAGGTCGTGGCTCAGCAATGAAAAAACGTGAAGAAGTTCACCGTATGGCAGAAGCGAATAAAGCATTCTCACATTTCAGATTCTAGTATCTGATTGTTAATTTAGTTGGCCTAAGTGAAAACTTGGGCCAAGTACATAGCTCTTTAAGAATTTAAGCAATAATATTTAAGTAAAGGTAATAGCCGTGGCTCGTATAACCCCTATTGAACGCTATCGTAACATTGGTATTTCTGCGCATATTGACGCAGGTAAAACGACAACAACTGAACGTATTTTGTTTTACACAGGCGTGAATCATAAAATTGGTGAAGTGCATAATGGTGCAGCCACAATGGACTGGATGGAGCAAGAGCAAGAGCGCGGTATTACCATTACTTCTGCGGCTACTACCTGCTTCTGGAAAGGTATGGCGGGTCAATTTGATCAGCACCGCATTAATATTATTGATACTCCAGGCCACGTTGACTTTACGATTGAAGTAGAGCGTTCAATGCGTGTGCTTGATGGCGCATGTATGGTTTACTGTGCGGTAGGTGGTGTGCAACCACAATCTGAAACAGTATGGCGTCAAGCAAATAAATACAAAGTGCCGCGTTTAGCGTTTGTTAATAAAATGGACCGCGCTGGTGCTAACTTCTTCAAAGTGTACGATCAAATGCGTGCGCGTCTAAAAGCTAATCCAATTCCTTTGCAAGTGCCAATCGGCGCTGAAGAAAAATTCGAAGGCGTGGTTGATTTAATCAAAATGAAAGCCATCTATTGGGATGAGGCTTCTCAAGGCATGAAATTTGATTACCGTGAAATCCCGGCTGATTTAAAAGCTGAGTGCGATAAATGGCGTGAAAATATGGTGGAAGCTGCTGCTGAAGCTACTGAAGAGTTGATGAACAAATATCTTGAAGAAGGTGATTTGTCTGAAGCGGAAATCATGGCTGGCCTACGTCAACGTACCATTGCTTTTGAAATCGTACCTATGGTGTGTGGTTCAGCTTTTAAAAACAAAGGCGTACAAGCTATGTTGGATAAAGTTGTAGAGTTGATGCCAGCTCCGACCGACATTCCACCAACTAAAGCTGAAGATGGTGACGGTAATGAAATTCGTCTTAAAGCCTCAGATGACGAGAAATTCTCTGCGCTAGCCTTTAAAATTATGACTGACCCATTTGTTGGTCAATTGATTTTCTTCCGTGTTTATTCTGGTGTGATTAACGCAGGTGATACTGTTTATAACCCAATCAAGGGCAAAAAAGAACGTATCGGCCGCATCGTGCAAATGCATGCCAACACACGTGAGCCGCTAACTGAAGTTCGTGCAGGTGATATTGCTGCGGCGATTGGCCTTAAAGAAGCGACTACTGGTGATACGCTATGTAGCGTGAATGAAGAAATCATTCTTGAGCGCATGATATTCCCAGAGCCAGTGATTCACGTTGCGGTAGAACCAAAAACAAAAGCTGACCAAGAAAAAATGGGCGTGGCTTTAAACCGTTTAGCGCAGGAGGATCCATCTTTCCGTGTTAAAACCGACGAAGAAACTAACCAAACCATTATTTCTGGTATGGGTGAGTTGCACCTTGAGATTTTAGTGGATCGTATGCGCCGCGAATTTAACGTGGAAGCTAACGTAGGTGCGCCGCAAGTAGCATACCGTGAAGCGATCAAGAAGAAGGTTGAAGTTGAAGGTAAGTTTGTTAAGCAGTCTGGTGGTAAGGGTCAGTATGGTCATGTATGGCTAATTATGGAACCAAATGAGCCAGGTAAAGGCTTTGAATTTATTGACGCGATTAAAGGCGGTACAGTGCCACGTGAGTTCATTCCTGCTGTTGAAAAGGGTTTGCGCGAAACAATCCCAGCAGGTGTTTTAGCGGGCTTCCCAGTAGTAGATGTAAAAGTTACCTTGTTCGATGGTTCATACCATGATGTTGACTCGAATGAAAATGCTTTTAAAATGGCAGCTTCAATTGGCTTCAAAGATGGTATGCGTAAAGCTGACCCAATCTTGCTAGAGCCTATGATGGCGGTAGAAGTTGAAACGCCTGAAGATTACATGGGCGACATTATGGGTGACCTGTCATCACGTCGCGGCATCATACAAGGCATGGAAGACAATGCAACGGGTAAAGTGATTCGTGCAGAAGTGCCTTTGGCTGAAATGTTCGGTTACTCAACTACTGTGCGCTCACTGTCACAAGGTCGTGCAAGTTACAGCATGGAGTTTAAGCACTACACAGAAGCACCAAGAAACGTGGCTGAAGCCATTATGAATAAGAAGTAATTAAAA
>CXWL01053341.1_pt1 | contig 15787 bp, 13 predicted proteins | sample 590931 | NCBI WGS metagenome assembly CXWL01 (sample SAMEA3498368, study PRJEB10139) | groundwater metagenome | biome: water well; material: biofilm material | place: Germany | collected 2015-04-27 | reverse complement strand
CTTCAGGTGGGTACCGGCATCTTCAACGCGGTCGCGCGAGATTTCGGAAGCACGCAGGTAGCCCTCGACTTCTTCGGACAGCTGGATCACAGCGCCCTTAGGCTCGACCGACTTGACCGTACCCGTTACCAGGGAGCCCTTGTCGTTCATTGCCGCGAAGTTGTTGAACGGGTCGCCTTCGAGTTGCTTGACGCCCAGCGAAACACGCTCGCGCNNCACCAGGCCGTCGATGTTGCCGGCCAGGCCGATGAACACGCCGAAGTCGGTGATCGACTTGATTGCGCCACGGACTTTGTCGCCCTTCTTGTGGGTAACGCCGAAATCATCCCATGGATTCGCTTTGCACTGCTTCATGCCCAGCGAAATACGGCGACGCTCTTCATCGATCTCCAGGACCATCACTTCTACTTCGTCGCCCAGCTGGACGACTTTGTTAGGCGCGACGTTCTTGTTGGTCCAGTCCATTTCGGAAACGTGGACCAGGCCTTCGATGCCCTGCTCGACTTCGACGAAGGCGCCGTAGTCGGTGAGGTTGGTGACTTTACCGAACAGACGGGTGCCTTGCGGGTAACGACGGGACAGACCGGTCCAAGGATCGTCGCCCAGTTGCTTCACGCCCAGCGAAACACGGTTCTTTTCCTGATCGTACTTCAGGACCTTGGCGGTGATTTCCTGGCCAACGGTCAGCACTTCCGACGGGTGACGCACGCGACGCCATGCCAGGTCGGTGATGTGCAGCAGGCCGTCGATGCCGCCCAGGTCCACGAAGGCGCCGTAGTCGGTGATGTTCTTGACGATACCGGTAACCACGGTACCTTCCTTCAGCGTTTCCATCAGCTTCTGGCGCTCTTCGCCCATCGAAGCTTCGATGACGGCGCGGCGCGACAGAACCACGTTGTTACGCTTGCGGTCGAGCTTGATAACCTTGAATTCGAGGGTCTTGCCTTCGAACGGGGTGGTATCTTTAACTGGACGGGTGTCAACCAGCGAACCCGGCAGGAACGCGCGGATGCCGTTGGTCAGAACGGTCAGGCCGCCCTTGACTTTACCGTTCACGGTACCGACGACGATCTCGCCGGATTCCATTGCTTTTTCCAGAGCCAGCCACGACGCCAGGCGCTTGGCCTTGTCGCGCGACAGGATGGTATCGCCGAAACCGTTTTCGAGCGATTCGATGGCCACGGAAACGAAGTCGCCTACCTGGACTTCCAGTTCGCCCTGGTCATTCTTGAATTCTTCGATAGGAATGAAAGCTTCGGACTTGAGGCCGGCGTTGACGATCACGAAATTGTGGTCGAGGCGCACGACTTCAGCGGAAATAACTTCGCCGGAGCGCATATCTTGACGCGACAACGATTCCTCGAAGAGCGCTGCAAAACTTTCCATACCGGTTGCTTCAGTTGTTGCTGTAGACATAGTTTGTACACGAGTGAGCCAGCAGAGTTCGCACGATGCGACTTAAACTGGGTTAGGTTGAACCACGCCTGAGAACGGCACCATTGCCGGGCCAGGCACCAAAACACTTACTTGCCGCTATGCGCGTACCACGACAGGACTTGTTCGATGGCCTGGTCGGCCGTCATGCCGGACGTGTCGAGGATATGCGCCCCTTCTGCCGGAACCAGCGGTGCGATTGCCCGGTGAGTATCACGGTCGTCGCGCGCTTTCAAATCCGACAGGAGGTCTTCCATATTAGCAGAAATTCCCTTCTCAATCAATTGCTTATATCGGCGTTGCGCGCGCGCCTCGGTGCTTGCGGTCAGGAACACCTTTAGCTTGGCATGGGGAAAAATCACGGTGCCCATGTCGCGCCCGTCGGCCACCAGCCCGGGCGCCTTGCGAAAGCCCAGCTGCAGGCCGAACAGGGCCTGGCGCACGGCCGGCAGGGCGGCGATCTTCGAGGCCAGGTTGCCGACCTGTTCGGCGCGGATCGCGTGGCTGACGTTCTCGTTGGCCAGCAGGATTTCGGGGCCGTCGAAGTGCACCGGCAGGTGCTCGGCCAGCTTGGCGATGGCGTGCTCGTCGGCCAAGTCGGCGCCGCGCCGCAGCGCCGACAGCGCCGCCAGGCGGTACAGCGCGCCCGAATCGAGGTAATGGAAACCGAGGCGCTCCGCCACTTTGTGGGCGACGGTGCCCTTGCCGGAAGCGGTCGGGCCGTCGATGGCGATGACGGGGATGGGGGATGTGGTCATGGAGCTTGTCAAGTGGATAGGGACGGTGTTGCGAGCATGCTCGATCGGGGTTCAGGCAAGATCATGCCGGGATTTCCGCCGGGCCGGGGAGATTTTTTGATGCCTGCACGAACATATTGCCCGGCAACCCGCGCGGCGCCAACAGTGGCGAACCTGATAATTGAAAGTGTTGCGCTGCCGCACTACCGCGGCTAATTTATATCCGACGGGCAATTCATCGTGATCGGACGCAAGGTTCGGCCGTATAATTTGCGTGTCAGCAGACTCAGCTTTCCGGCCGCTGCTGGCGCATAGGGAAACAGGATGGACCTGGACGAAACATGCATTCCCTCTTTGCCAGGCCAGCCCCGGTCCGCACCGCAACAGCCGCACGGCCCGTTGTCGACGCAAGCGCAACTGCTGTATCAAGCGATCGCCGATCTCCAGCATGGCGGGATCCTCGCCGTCGAGGTGGTCGGCTGGCAACCGGAGCCGGACGGCCGCCCCGCCAGCGCTGAGCGCGACGCCGGGTGCGCAGGGCCGGCCGGCCCAATCGACACGGCCGGCCACCGAATGCTGCGCCGCGCCTTCCAGGACGTGCGCGCCTGGCGCGACGCGGGACTGCCTGCCGTGCGGCTGGCGATCAACCTTTCGGCCGAACAGCTGGGCGACTCCGGCCTGCCCCAGCTGATCGCCGCCACATTGTCCGAGTTCGGCATCGCTCCGGCTGAGCTGGAGCTGGAAATTGCCGACGCCGTGCTGGTGGAGGCTGCGGCCGGCGGCACCCCTGCCCTCGCCGTGCTGCGCGCGCTCGGGGTCGGACTGGCGCTGGACGAATTCGGCACCGGCTCTTCCTCGCTCAGCCAGCTCGAGCGCTTTCCGCTCGGCCGGGTCAAGATCCACCCCGACCTGACGCGCAATGCCGCCAGCAGTCCCGACGATGCGGCGCTGGTCAATACCATCATCGCCATGGCGCACCACCTGGGGATGCAGGTCGCGGCCGACGGCGTCCACGCCGAGGCCCAGTGCAACTTCCTGCGCCGCAACATGTGCGACCACATCCAGGGGGAATTTTTCGCCACCCCGGTCGGCGCGGCAGGGATCGCGGCGATGCTCGCCGCCCGACACAGCCTGCCCGCCCACCTGCTGCGCTTCATCCGCAGCCGCAAGCGCATCTTGCTGCTGGTTGACGATGAGCCGAACATCGTCGCGGCCCTCAAGCGCCTGTTGCGGCCCGACGGCTACCAGATCCTGAGCGCATACAGCGGCGAGGAAGGCCTCGAAGTGCTGTCGCACAACCAGGTCGACGTGATTGTGTCGGACCAGCGCATGCCCGGCATGCTGGGCGCCGACTTCCTGCGCGCGGCCAAGAGCCGCTATCCGCACACGATACGCATCATGCTTTCGGGATATACGGAGTTGCAGTCGGTCACCGCCGCAGTCAACGAGGGCGCGATCTACAAGTTCCTGACCAAGCCCTGGGAGGACGACCAGTTGCGCGCGCACATCGCCGATGCGTTCCGGTTAAAGGAAATCGACGACGAGAACGAGCGCCTGAACCTGGAACTGCGCACCGCCAACCACGAACTGGCCACGGCCAACCGCAAGATGGGAGAGCTGTTGCGCCAGAAACAGCAGCAGATCACGCTCGACGCGACCTGCCTGAACGTTTCGCGCGAACTGCTGCAGTTCCTGCCGCTGGCGATCATCGGGCTGGACGACGAAGGCATGCTGGCCTTCGTCAACGCGGCCGCCGACAGGCTGTTCCTGTCGCACGGCGCGATCCTGGGCAACGAGGCGGCCATCGTGCTGCCCGAACTGTTTGCCGGCGGCGCGCTCGCCAAGGGCAAGCATGCCGCGACGATCGGCGGGCGGCCCTTCGAGGTGCTGGTGCACCCGATGGGAAACAACTCGACGTCCCGAGGCAGCCTCATCACCATCAGCGGCTGCGGAGAGCGAGCATGACCCTGAACGTACGGACAATTCCGATCGACGAGGCCAGCGCCGGCATGGTGCTGGCCGAGGCCCTGCACGACCAGGCCGGCAGCGTGCTGCTGCCGGCCGGCGCCACCCTCACCGGCGCGACCCTGAACTCGCTGCTGCGGCGCGGCATCGAGTCGCTCGGCGTAGTCGGCGAAAACGCGCCGGACGATGGCGCCGCCGACGCGGCCGCGCGCGAGCGCCAGTGCGCGCGCCTGGCCCGCCTGTTCCGCAACAGCGCCGAGCTCGGCGCCACCGGCCAGTTGCTGGAACGCCTGTATCGCTACCGCGGGAACCACTAGCCATGCCAATCGCCATCGAAGAAGTCGTCAAACACATCCGCGACCTGCCCTCGCTGTCGGCGGTCGTGGTCGAACTGCTGTCGACCATCGAACAGGAGGATGTCGACGTGCACGTCCTGGGCGGCAAGATCGCGCTCGACCAGTCGCTCACGGCCAAGACGCTGCGCCTCGCCAACTCCTCGTTCTATGGCCTGCAGTCCAAGGTGACCAGCATTCCGCAGGCCATCTCCGTGCTCGGATTTCACAGCATCCGCACCCTGGTGACGGCCTGTTCGGTGACCGGCAGCTTTCCCGCGACCTCGCGCGGCAGCTTCAATTTCAAGGCCTTCTGGCGCCACTCGGTGGCCACCGGCGTGTGCGCCCAATTGCTCGCACGCAGGCTCAAGATCAACCCGGACTCGGCGTTCACCGCCGGCCTGCTGCACGATATCGGGGCGCTGGTGCTGGCCACCCGCTTCCCGGCCCAGTACGAAGAGATGCTGGCCTACCGCGCGCAGCACGACTGCAGCATGGTGGAGGCCGAGCAGGCCGTGTTCGGGATCGACCACGCGCTGGTCGGCAGCACCCTGGCGGGCTACTGGAAATTCCCGCTGGCGATGCAGAGCGCCGTTGCCAACCACCACGCGCCGGACGAAACCGAGCCTGCCTCGCTGGACCTGGTGGTGCACGCGGCCAATACGCTGGCCCATGCGCTCGACCTGTCCGAGGTCGAGGACGACCTCGTCCCGCCATTGTCGGCCCATGCATGGAAAGTGCTGGCCCTGAGCGAGGCCGACAGCATGAGCTTGTTCAAGGAAGCCGAAACGACGTTCCATGAAATGTGCCAGGTCCTGATCACCTGAACGGAGACAAACAGATGACTATGCTGAACCAGTTGAGTGCGGCGGCCGATGCCGACGGCGCGGGCGCGAGCCGGCACGACGCGGCCGTGCGGCGCGGACCCGAGCAGGCGCTGCGGCGCGCCAACGACAACCTCGAACACCTGATCGAACAGCGCACGGCGCAACTGGCCGAAGCGAACGCGCTGCTCGAGGACGACATTCGCCAACGCCGCGCCGCCGACGCCGAACTGCGCCAGCGCAACCTCGAACTGACCGAACTGAATGCCAAGCTGTCGATGGCTCAGGAACAACTGGTGCAGTCGGAAAAGCTGGCCTCGATCGGCCAGCTGGCCGCCGGCGTGGCGCACGAAATCAACAACCCGATCGGCTACATCTTTTCCAACTTCGGCACCCTGCAGAACTACCTCGAACAGCTGTTCGACATGCTGGCCGTCTACCAGGATGCCGAGGCCAGCGCGCCACCCGCGGTGGCCGCGGAACTGGCGCGCATGCGCGCCGTCATCGACCTGGACTTCCTGCGCGACGACATTCCCTCCCTGATGCGCGAATCGAAGGAAGGCATCGTGCGGGTACGCCACATCGTCCAGGACCTGAAGGACTTTTCGCGCACCGATGCGAGCCACGAATGGGGCTGGGCCAATCTGCATGCGGGGATCGATTCGACGCTCAACATCGTCTCCAACGAGGTCAAGTACAAGGCCGACGTGGTCAAGGAATACGGCAGCATTCCCGAGATCGAATGCCTGCCCTCGCAACTCAACCAGGTCATCATGAACCTGATCGTCAACGCCGCGCACGCGATCGGCGAGCAGCGCGGCAAGATCACGGTGCGCACCGGCACCGAGGGCGAAAACGTCTGGATCGAAGTGGCCGACAACGGCAGCGGCATCTCGCGCGAGAACCTGTCGCGCATCTTCGACCCCTTCTTCACCACCAAGGCGATCGGCAAGGGCACCGGGCTGGGCCTGTCGCTGGCGTACGGCATCGTGCAGAAACACCGGGGCCGGATCGACGTCGATACCGAACTGGGCAAAGGGACCTGCTTTCGCATCGTGCTGCCGGTGCGCCACCAGTCGGCCGCCATGCAGGACCAGGGCGCATGATGGAGCCGGCCAGCGACCGAGCGGCGGAGGCGCCGCAGCCGACCGTGCTGTGCGTGGACGACGAGCCCAACATCCTGTCNNGCGCTGGCCCGACACGCTGCGCCTGCTGCTGACCGGCTACTCGGACGTCAGCGCGATCCTGGCCGCCATCAACCGCGGCGAAATCTACCGCTACATCACCAAGCCCTGGGACGACAACGACATCCTGCTGGTGGTGAGGCACGCGCTCGAGCGGCGCACCCTCGGGCTCGAAAAAGACCGGCTGGAAGCGCTGACCCGGCGCCAGAACGAGGAGCTCAAGGCGCTCAACGAGAGCCTCGAGGCCAAGGTGGCGGCGCGCACCGGGGAACTGAAGACTTCGCACGACTCGGTGGTGGCGGCCAACGACAAGCTCAAAAGCAACTTCATCACCACCATCAAGATTTTTTCGAGCATGATCGAGATGCGCGGCGGCAATCTGGCCGGCCACTCGCGCCGCGTGGCCGACCTCGCGCGCCGGATCGCCATCAAGATGGGGCTGGACCCGAAACAGACCCAGGAAGTGTTCATCGCCGCCCTGCTGCACGATATCGGCAAGATCGGTTTTTCCGACGAGCTGCTGGCGATGGCGGTGAGCACGATGGCGGGCGACCACCTGGGCACTTTCCGCAAGCATCCGCTGCGCGCCGAGCAGCTGCTGATGCCGCTCGAGGACCTGCGCGGCGTCGCCGCCATTTTGCATGCCCACATGGAGCGCTTCGACGGCGCCGGCTTCCCGGACGGCGCCAGCGGCTTGGCCATCCCGGTCGGCGCGCGCATCCTGGCGCTGGCCTCCGACTACGACAACCTGCAGATCGGCGCGCTGGTGCAGCGCCGCGTGCTGGTGGAGGACGCCAAGAAGATCGTCTACGACAGCGGCGGCAAGCGCTACGATCCGGCGGTGGTGGCCGCCTTTCGCGCCCTGATGGACGGCGATCCGGTTGAAGCGCTGAACGACTGCGCGGTCCTGTCGAGCCATCTGGTGCCCGGCATGGTGCTCGCGCGCGACCTGGTGACCCGCGACGGCCTGATGCTGCTGTCGGCCGAACACGTGCTGGACCTGCGCCTGATCCAGCAGGTCCAGGATTTCGAAGCAAAAAACGAGGCCCTACTGGCAATCCGGGTATGGCCGTCGAAGGGGCGATGATGCGAAGAATCCTGCTGGTCGATGACGAAGTCAATGTGCTCAATGCGCTGCAGCGCGCGCTGCGCCAGCAGCTGGCCATCGAGGGCCTGCAGATCGAAGCCTTCACCAATCCGCTCGCGGCGCTGCAGCGTTGCTGCGAATGCAGTTTCGACATCGTGATCTCGGATTACCGCATGCCCGAACTGAGCGGCGTCGAATTCCTGCATACGCTCAAGGAGATCGCGCCTTGCACGGTGCGCATGATGCTTTCGGCCTCGACCGAGTTCGACACCGTCACCAGCGCGATCGCCGAGGCCCAGGTATTTCGCTACATTGCCAAGCCGTGGCAGATTGCCGACCTGCTCGACAACGTCCGGCTCGCGCTGCGGCACCGCGACGAGCTGGTCGAGCAGCAGCAGCTGGCGGATCAGCAGCGCCGCCACGACGCCATGCTGACCCCGCAGCAGATCGAAGCCCAGCTGCTCGAAGAGGAAGAACCGGGCATGCTGGACGTGAAATGGGGCCCGAACGGCGAAATCATGCTGTAGCGGCGGGCGCGGCCAGCGGCAGGCGGATCGTGAAGGTGCTGCCGACGCCGGGCGTGGAGGCGACCTCGAGGCGCCCGCCATGGCGGGTGACGATGCCGTAGGACAGCGACAGCCCCAGTCCCGTGCCGGTGCCGACCGGCTTGGTGGTGAAGAAGGGCTCGAAGATCCGGCTCAGGTTTTCCGGCGCGATGCCGCCGCCCGTGTCGCCGATGGCCACCCAGGCCATGTCGGCCTCGACCCCGGTGCGGATCGTGATCACTCCCTGGTCCGCGATCGCCTGGCCGGCGTTGACCAGCAGGTTCATGAACACCTGGTTCAGCTGGAATGGCATGCAGGATATCGGCGGCAGCTGGCCGTAGTGTTTCTCGACCGTGGCCTTGTAGCGCAGTTCGCTCGCCACCATGGTGAGGGTGCTGTCGAGGCCTTGATGCAGGTCGGCGACTCGCCATTCGTTCTCGCCCACATGGGCGAAGTCCTTGAGCGCCTGGACGATGTCCTTGACGCGCTTGAGCCCGTCCATCGATTCGCGCATCAGGTCGGCGGCGTCGTCCCGCATGAAGGCCAGGTCGGCCTTGCTGCGCACGCCGGCGATCTGCGCCAGCAGGGCCGGCGCCGGCGCGTGGGCCGCCACGCTGTCCTCGTACTCCTGGATCACGCCGAACAGGGTGCTCACATACGCCTTCAGCGCACCCATGTTGGAATTGACGAACCCGATCGGATTGTTGATTTCGTGCGCGATGCCCGCCGCCAGCTGGCCGATCGACGCCATCTTTTCCGCCTGCAGCAGCTGATCGTGCGTCTGCTGCAGGCGGGCGATCAGCAACTGCTGCTGCTCGCCGCTGCGCGCCAGCGATTCCTCCACGCTCTTGCGGTCGGTGATGTCGGTCAGGGAGCCGATCACTTCTTGCGGGACGCCGTTGCGGTCGCGGATCAGGCGCAAGGTGTCGTGCATCCAGCGATAGCTGCCGTCGGCCGCGCGGAAGCGGTATTCGTAGGTGCGCTGGCCCTCGGTGAACACCAGCGCCAGGCTGGAGAAGATATGCGGCGCGTCGTCCGGATGGATGTGGTCGAACCAGAAATTGGGGTCGGCGACCATGTCTTCGGGCCGGTAGCCGAGCATGTGGTAGGCGTTGTTGCTCACGAACGTCATCTTGAAGTCGCCACTGGCGACGGCGCAATAGATGACGGCGGGAGTGTTGTCGATCAGGTACTGCAGCCTGAGCTGCGGCGAGGCCTCCTCGCCGCCGCAGCCGGGCGCCACCGGCGCGGCATCGGAAGCAGCGCATTCAAAATCTTCGAACTGCATCGTCATCACGGTAACCGCATGGAAGTTGCCCTGCTTGATTATATGCGCGATTCCGCTTCCCATGCGTGCAGAAAGAGCCCGCGCCGGCTAGAACAGGGTTTCGTGGGCGATGCCGGCGAATGCCTCGAAATAGTCGGGAAAGGTCTTGGCCACGCACTTCGGATCGTTGATGCGCATGGCGTTGCCGCGTCGCGCCTTGCCGTCCAGCGAGGCCAGCGAGAAGCACATCGCCATGCGGTGGTCGTCGTAGGTGTCGATGGTGGCGGCCTGGATTTCGGCCGGCGGCGTAATCGCGATGTAGTCGGCGCCCTCTTCCACCGTCGCGCCGAGTTTGCGCAGCTCGGTCGCCATCGCCGCCAGGCGGTCGGTTTCCTTGACGCGCCAGCTGGCGATATTGCGCAGGGTGCTGGTGCCGTCGGCATACAGCGCGGCGACCGCAATCGTCATCGCCGCATCGGGGATGTGGTTGAAATCGGCGTCGATGGCTTTCAGCACGCCGTTCGACTTTGCCTCGATCCAGTTGTCGCCCTTGGTGATGGTCACGCCCATCTGCTCGAGCGCGTCGGAAAAGCGCACGTCGCCCTGGATGCTGTCGCGCCCCACGCCTTCGACCCGCACCGGCCCGCCGGCAATCGCGCCGGCCGCCAGGAAGTACGAGGCCGACGAGGCGTCGCCTTCGACCTGGATGGTGCCCGGGCTCGCGTAGCGCTGGCCCGGCTGCACGGTGAACGAGCGCCAGCCGTCCTGCTCGACCGTCACGCCGAAGCGGCGCATCAGGTTCAGGGTGATCTCGATATACGGCTTGGAAATCAGTTCGCCCTCGACGTCGATGCCGACCGGGTGCTCGCGCGCCATCAGGGGCGCGGCCATCAGCAGCGCGGTCAGGAACTGGCTCGACACGTTGCCGCGCACCGACATGCGCGCCGCGTGGATATGCCCGCGCCGGATCCGCAGCGGCGGGAAGCCTGCTTCGCCGGTGTATTCGATCTGGGCGCCGACCGCGTTCAGCGCGTCGACCAGGTCGCCGATCGGCCGCTCGTGCATGCGCGCGACGCCGTGCAAGGTGTAGTCGCCGCCGATCACGGCCAGCGCCGCGGTCAGCGGGCGGATCGCGGTGCCGGCGTTGCCCATGAACAGGTCGGCCTCGTGCACCGGCAGCGCGCCGTCGGCGCCGTGCACGACGTGGGTGCGCTCATCGAGCTGCTCCCACTTGATGCCGAGCGAACGCAGCGCGCCCAGCATGACCAGGGTGTCGTCGGACGCCAGCAGGTCGACGATGGTGGTGCTGCCGCCGGCCAGCGCGGCCAGCAGCAAGGTGCGGTTCGANNTCGGCGGCCTCGATCGCGCCGGTCCACTGGCGGCGGGCGCGCTGCGCGTTGGCGTAGACGCCTTCCAGCGCGGCGCCATCGTGGGCGGCCAGCATCGCGCGCATCGCGCTCAATTGTGCCAGATATGCGTCGAGCTCGCCGAGCAGCGCGTCGCGGTTGGCCAGGCTGATGTCGCGCCACATTTCGGGCGACGAGGCGGCGATCCGGGTGAAGTCGCGGAATCCGCTGGCGGCATACTGGAACAGCAAGTCGGCATGCGGCTTGCGGGCGATGTCGTCGACCAGCGCGAAGGCCAGCAGGTGCGGCAAATGGCTGACCGCGGCGAACACATTGTCGTGCTCGGCCGGCGTGAGCTGGCGGACCACGGCGCCGCATGCGGCCCAGGCGTCGGCTACCCGTTCGACGTCGGCGGCGCTGTTCTCCAGCAGCGGCGTGAGCACCGCCTTCTTGCCGCGGTACAGGTCGGCGATGGCGGCGTCCGGCCCGTTCGATTCGCGTCCGGCGATCGGATGGCCCGGCACGAACTGGGCGACGCGATCGCCCAGAGCCCTGCGCGCGGCAGCCACCACGTCGGACTTGGTGCTGCCGGCGTCGGTGAGCACGGTGCCGGCTTCCAGGTGCGGCAGCAGCGACGCCAGGATCGCTTCGGTCTGCGCGACCGGCGCGGCCACCAGCACCAGGCTGGCGCCCCGCATGGCGTCGGCCACCGAGGCGCCGATCGAATCGACGATGCCCAGTTCGAGCGCGCGCGCCAGCGCTTGCTTCGATCTGCCCATGCCGACGATGCTGCCTGCTGCGCCGGCCTGTTTCAGCGCCAGCGCGAACGAGCCGCCAATCAGTCCGACGCCGAAGATGACGACCTTGTCCAGCATCAGGCCAGCGCTTGCTTCAGGGCGGCGAGGAACACCGCGTTTTCCTGCGGCAGGCCGATGGAAACGCGCAGCCATTGCGGCAGGCCGTAATTGCCGACCGGGCGCACGATCACGCCCTGCCTGAGCAGCGCCAGGTTGACCCGCGCGCCGGCTTCGTCGTCGTCGCCGACCCGGACCAGCACGAAGTTGCCGTAGGACGGCACGTATTCCAGGCCCAGCTCCTCGAACGCCTCGACGAATTGCTGGTAGCCGGCGGCGTTGTTCTTCGCGCCCTGCTCCAGGAATTGTTTGTCGTTGAGCGCCGCGATCGCCGCGGCCTGGGCCAGCGAGTTGACGTTGAACGGCTGGCGGATCCGGTTCATCAGGTCGGTGAGCGCCGGCTGCGCGATGGCGAAACCGACGCGCAGGCCGGCCAGCCCGTAGGCTTTGGAGAAGGTGCGCGACACCATCAGGTTGGGATACTTGCGCACCCACTGGGCCGACTCGAACTGCTGTTCGGGCGCGAGGAACTCGTTGTACGCCTCGTCGAGCACGACGACGACGTTGGCCGGCACGCGGTTCAGGAACGCCTCGATCTCGGCGGCCGGAATGAAGGTGCCGGTCGGGTTGTTCGGGTTGGCGATGAACACCAGCCTGGTGTCGGCGTCGATCGCGGCCGCCATCGCATCGAGGTCGTGGCCGTAGGCCTTGGCCGGCACCACGATCGCGCGCGCGCCGACGCCTTGCGTGGCCAGCGCGTACACCGCGAACGAGTATTGCGAGTACACCACCGACTGCCCTGCCTGCACCAAGGCATGGGCGGCGATCTCCAGGATGTCGTTGCTGCCATTGCCGAGCGTGATCCAGTCGGCCGGCACGTCGTAGCGTTTCGACAGCGCGGCCTTCAGTTCGAAGCCGTTGGCGTCCGGGTAGCGGCCAAGGTCGGCCACGGCGGCGGCCATCGCCCGCTGGCTCGACTCGGGTACGCCGAACGGGTTCTCGTTCGAGGCCAGCTTGACGATGCTGGCCTCGTCGAGGCCGAACTCGCGCGCCACTTCGGCGATGGGTTTGCCGGCCTGGTAAGGGGCGATGGCGCGGACGTATTCTGGACCGAATTGCTTGGGCATGGAGGATCTCGAAAAAAGTTAGAGGCTGAGCGGGTAGGAACCGAGCACCTTGAAGAAGGCGGCGTTGTCTTTCAGTTCTTCCAGCGCGTTGGCGACGGCAGTGTCGTGCACATGCCCTTCGATGTCGACGTAAAAGTAATAATCCCAGGTGCCGATGCGGGCCGGGCGCGATTCGAAACGGGTCATCGACACGCCATGCCTGGCCAGCGGCGCGAGCAACTGGTACACCGCGCCAGCCTTGTTCGGCACCGACAGCACCAGCGACGTACGGTCCTCGCCGGAGGGGTTGGTCTGCAGGTGGCCGATCACCGCGAANNGCCGCTTCGGCGTTGGAGGCGACCGCGCGCCGCTCGATATCCGGGTAGTGCTGGTTGAGCCAGCCCTGGCACTGCGCCAGCGCCTGCGAGTGCGCGCAGACCATCGTCACGCCGTCCATCGAGCCGGTGCTGGTCATCAGGCTGTGGTGCACCGCGATCGATACCTCGCCGCTGATGATGGCGGTGGTCCCGAGCAGCAGGTCGAGTGTGCGGTTGACCGCGCCCTCGGACGAATTCTCGACCGGGACCACGCCGAAATCGGCGGTGCCGGCTTCGGTGGCGCGGAACACTTCGTCGATCGAGACGCATGGCAGGCCGTCGACGGCGCCGCCGAACTGCTGGTACACGGCCTGCTCGCTGAAGGTGCCGGCCGGCCCCAGGTAGGCCACCGTGACGCGCTTTTCGAGCGCGCGGCAGGCCGACATGACTTCGCGGAAGATGGTTTGCACGTCGGCGCTTTTGAGCGGGCCGGGATTGCGTTCGGCCACGCCGCGCAGCACCTGCGCTTCGCGCTCGGGGCGGAACACCGGCGCCAGGGTTTCCGCCTTGACGTGGCCGACTTGCTGGGCCAGGCGGGCGCGCTGGCTGAGCAGGTCGAGCAGCTGCGCGTCGATGATGTCGATCTGCTCGCGCAGTGGTTTGAGTTTGTCTGTCATCGTCTGCTTATCTATCTGGCGGCGCTTGCGCGCCTCGCATTAATTTGGCTCGATCGGGAAGCCTGCCTTGCAAGGCAGGCCCGTTGCGCAGGGACGCGGCATGCCGCGCTCATTCCCTGCTTCACCGGCCGGCGAACTCGTTCAAATAGTCGACCAGGGCTTGCACGCCCTCGATCGGCATCGCGTTGTAAATCGATGCGCGCATACCGCCTACGGACTTGTGGCCCTTCAGTTGCAGCAGGCCGCGCGCTTTTGCGCCGGCCAGGAATTGTTCGTTGAGTGTTTCGTCGCGCAGGAAGAACGGCACGTTCATGCGCGAGCGGTTTTCCGGCGCCACCCGGTTCGAGTAGAAGTCATCGAAGTCGAGCGCGGCGTACAGCAGCTGCGCCTTGGCGATATTACGCTGTTCCATGGCGGCCACGCCGCCCTGCCGCTTCAGGTGCGCGAACACCAGGCCGGCGATGTAGATCGCGTAGGTCGGCGGCGTGTTGTACATCGAGTCGTGGTCGGCGAGGATTTGCCAGTCGAAGGCCGAGGGGCAGATCGGCAGGGCATGGCCGAGCAGGTCGTCGCGCACGATCACCAGGGTCAGGCCGGCCGGGCCGATGTTCTTCTGGGCGCCGGCGAAGATCGCGCCGTACTTCGATACGTCAATCACGCGCGACAGGATGTGCGAGGACATGTCGGCCACGATCGGCGTGTCGCCCTGCACGGTCGGCACGAAGTTGTATTCGACGCCGTCGATGGTTTCGTTGGTGCAGATATGCAGGTAGGCCGCATCCTTCGACAGGGTCCACGATTCCTGCGGCGGCACGCTGGTGAACTTGCCGCCTTCAGGCTTGGCGGCCACGTTGACGTTGGCGTAGCGCGCCGCTTCCTTGATCGACTTGCCGGACCAGGAGCCGGTGTGGATGAAATCGATGGTGGCAGGCTGCGGCTTGCGGCCGGCCAGGTTCATCGGCACGATGGCGTTTTCGCCAAGGCCGCCGCCCTGCAGGAACAGGATCTTGTAGTTGGCCGGGACCGCGAGCAGTTCGCGCAGGTCGGCAATCGCCTGCTGGTAGATCGAGATGAATTCGGGACCGCGGTGGCTCATTTCCATCACCGACATGCCGCTGCCATGCCAGTCGAGCATTTCGGCGGCGGCTTGCTCAAGTACTTCCTTGGGAAGGACGGCGGGGCCGGCGGAGAAGTTGTAGATGTGGGTCACTTGGTCAGCTCTGTGGTTATCGGAAGCGGTACCCCTGACTCGTCGTTTCCGCGCAGGCGGGAACGACGGTTTCGAGTTCCCGGGTGATTTCTTTGCCGGGGATCGGCGAAAGGTCAAGTGTAGCCCTTTCGCCGAGATTCCGCTGCGGCAGGCCTGGATAAGGCCCGCGCAGTTATGGCCATTGCTTACTCCGGACTCTGTTCGACTTCCGTCTCTTCCAGGTCGGTCTCGACGATACGCTGCAGGCCGGACAGCTTGGTGCCGTCTTCGACCGCGATCAGGGTCACGCCTTGCGTGGCGCGGCCCATTTCGCGGATCTCGGACACGCGGGTACGAATCAGCACGCCGCCGGTCGTGATCAGCATGATCTCGTCGCTCGCTTCAACCAGGGTGGCGGCAACCACCTTGCCATTGCGCTCGCTGGTCTGGATCGCGATCATGCCCTTGGTGCCGCGGCCGTGGCGGGTGTACTCGGTGATCGGAGTACGCTTGCCGTAGCCGTTCTCGGTTGCCGTCAGCACCGACTGCTGCTCGTTCTCGGCCACCAGCAAGGCGATGACCTGCTGGCCCTCTTCCAGGTTCATGCCGCGCACGCCGCGCGCGGTACGGCCCATCGGACGCACGTCGTTTTCGTCGAAGCGCACCGCCTTGCCGGAATCGGAGAACAGCATCACGTCGTGCTCGCCGTCGGTCAGCGCGGCGCCGATCAGGAAGTCGCCATCATCGAGGTCGACCGCGATGATGCCGGCCTTGCGCGGATTGCTGAAGTCCTTCAGCGGGGTCTTCTTGACGGTGCCCAGGCTGGTGCCCATGAACACGTAATGGTCTTCAGGGAAGGTGCGGTTTTCGCCCGACAGCGGCAGGATCACCGTGATCTTCTCGTTGTCCTGCAGCGGGAACAT
>CXWL01122642.1_pt1 | contig 15789 bp, 22 predicted proteins | sample 590931 | NCBI WGS metagenome assembly CXWL01 (sample SAMEA3498368, study PRJEB10139) | groundwater metagenome | biome: water well; material: biofilm material | place: Germany | collected 2015-04-27 | reverse complement strand
GGCGCAATTTTTTACTCGCGCCTTGTCTCGTTTAGGATTTTGAATTTATAGAGGCTCCCATATCACGCAGCCTTCGCCTGCTGCGCTCCCACGCTGCGGTCAAGCAGGCGGGCAAAGTTGTCCAGCGACAACAGGTGAACGTATATCCTGCCCATCACGCCTTTCTTGATGAGCGCACGGAGCTGATCCTCCTTGAGTGTTTCGAGCCTGCTTTCCGCCACTCGGTGCATGCCGGTGAGCTGCATCGCGCCGCCGGTGTTGCGTGTGGCCTGCATCGTAAACGGTTCCAGCAAGTCATATTCTTTGAGGATGGCGCACATTTCCTCCGAGCGCACCAAGTCGGCTTCATATTCGTGCAGCAACTTTTCCATTTCGGTCCAGCGCGGCAACGCTCCACCCTGATTATCGAACAGCACCTCGCCATTTTTTTCGTCTATTGCCCGTTGCGCCACGCACACGATGCGTTCTTTTTGCGTCACCTTGTCCACGTTGACTTTCGCCATGCAGAACGGATAACGGCGCACATAGGCAGGCGGATAAACCGACTTGTCCCAAGCGCCGCTGGCATCAACGAAAAGATTTTGCCCGTTCTGCAGCCCCAGCACCGCCACCGCCCCAAACGTTTTGCCGTTATCCCCGCTGATAAACACCAGAGGATAGTCATGGGATGCGCGTGGAAATTCGCTGTAGCTGACGGGCATGGCGTTCAGCCCACGGCAGAAATCCGGCGCATCACCGGATTTGGGCAGCACGATACGCTGATTCTTGTTGAGGGCGATAATTTCCGGATAGCCGAACGGCGGGGTGATTTTCATGAGTTATATTATTGTTTGGGTGGGAATGCGCGGCATGTTAACTCACGGCGTCATGCCATTTCAACTATTTGGCTGCATTTGCAGGTACGAATATCCACAGGCAGGGTACAAGAACCTCTGCGAGGTAAATTCGCACCCGCATAACCGGCAACGGCTTCTTCCGGGATCAAACAATAAATTTAACTTCTGTCCCCACCGAAACCCGATCAAATAACTCCACCATGTCCGTGTTGCGCATGCGCACGCACCCCCTGGAGCCGGGCTGTCCGAGCGGCGTGCTATCCGGCGTGCCGTGGATATAAATGTAACGTCGCATGGTGTCGCACGAACCGAGGCGGTTGAAGCCAACCTCACAACCGGACAGCCACAGGATGCGGGTCAGTATCCAGTCGCGCCCCGGATGCTGCGCGCCGAGTTGAGGCGTATAGGTTTCTCCGGTGGGGCGGCGCCGCACGAACACTGTGTTCGCCGGTTGGCCCGCGCCGATCCTGGCGCGGATGATGTGCCGCCCGCGCGGCGTGCAGTAGCTGCCGCCCTCCTCCCCCGCGCCGTTCGCGCCGGTGGAAACCGGGTAGCGGCGCAGGAGTTTTTCGCCGTCATCGAACAGGTCCAGCGCCTGGGTAGGAATGTAGATGGTGATTTTCATATGCCTCTATTCGATCCCGTCGCTCCGCCGTCTTGGTGGATTTGATGGGTTACGCTACGCTTCACCCATCCTACAGACGGGGCATTATTTACCGGGGATCCCTTACGTTCATGTTCGTTGCTGCGCTCGGCGCATGGCGAAAAAATCACTCAGCATTAAACCGCACTCATCCGCCAGCACACCGCCGCTCACCACGGCGTGATGATTCAAACGCTGTTCGCCAAACAAATCCACCACGCTGCCTGCCGCTCCGGTCTTCGGATCGCTCGCGCCGTACACCACGCGCGCGATGCGCGCATGGAACAAGGCGCCCGCGCACATCACGCAAGGTTCCAGCGTAACGAACAGTTCGCAGCCAACCAGCCGGTAATTGCCCAGATACCGCGCCGCCTCGCGCAGGGCCATCATCTCCGCATGGGCGGAGGGGTCGTGGCGACCGACAGGCGCATTGAAGCCGCGCCCGATGATTTCGCCTTCCTTCACCACCACGGCGCCGACCGGCACTTCGCCGGATTGTTCGGCCTGCCTCGCCAGTTCGAGGGCGAGGCGCATATAATCATCATCGTTCGTCATCACAAATAAACTGCTTGGGTAGATTGCATGATTAGAAGGTGAAACGTCCAATAAATATCTCTTGTTTTGATTGTAGGTTAAGGCCAAAATTAACGCCAATTTAAAGGAGATTGAATCATGAACGCAAAGCTGCAAGAACTGCCTGTCGAAGAACGGATCAGGATTGTTGAAGACCTGTGGGATAGCATCGCCGACGACCAAAAGTCCCTGCCACTTACCGCCGAACAAAGAACCGAACTCGACCGGCGTCTCGATGCCTACGAAGTTGATAAAAATCGCGGTCGCCCGGCTGCCGATGCGGTAGCCGACATCCGGCGCAAGCTATGACTCCTGAGATTCACCTTCGATCTGAAGCAGAACTGGATTTAGCGGACGCGGCACTCTGGTATGAAGGACAAGGATCAGGGCTGGGCCACCAGTTTCTGGATGAGATCCTTGCAACCTTCTCCACGATTACGGAAACACCACTGATTTATCAGGTCGTTTACAGGCATACGCGACGCGCGTTGGTTCATCGCTTTCCCTTTGGCATTTATTATCGGATCGAAACCAATGCAATCGTTGTTGTCGCAGTCATGCATGGCAGCCGAAATCCACGCCATTGGAAGAACCGCTCATAACCCCTGATCCCACTCAACCGGAACCCTCTCTAGCTGCCTCGCCAGTTCGAGGGCGTAGCGCATATAATCCGCATCTGTCATTTGTTCCAAAAGCAGGCATCCGTGAAAAATTCAGGGCTGGCAACCGTAGCACAACTGCATGAGTTTGACGAGATCGTGGATGTGCGCACCCCATCTGAATTTGCGGAAGACCACGTCCCCGGCGCGATCAATTGCCCGGTATTGAGCGACGCGGAACGCGCGCGCGTCGGAACGCTGTACCAGCAATCGCCATTCGAGGCCAAGAAAATCGGCGCGGCGCTGGTCGCACGCAACACGGCACACCATATTGAAAACAAGTGGCTGGGCAAGCCCAAGTCCTGGCATCCGCTCATCTACTGCTGGCGCGGCGGCCAGCGCAGCGGCGCGATGACGCACATCCTGCGCCAGATCGGCTTTGCCGCCGAGCGGCTCGACGGCGGTTACAAAAGCTACCGCCATCATGTCTTGCAACAGCTCCGGTCGTTACCTGCAAAATTTTCCTTCCGCGTGCTGTGCGGGCTGACCGGTAGCGGCAAGAGCCGCCTGCTGGCCGCATTGCAGCAGGCCGGGGCGCAGGTGCTTGATCTCGAAGCCATCGCGCGGCACCGCGGCTCCGTGTTGGGCGACATGCCGGATATGGCGCAGCCTTCCCAGAAAGGCTTCGATAGCCAGGTGCTGAACCGGCTGGAAACTTTCGATCCCGCCATTCCGGTTTATGCCGAATCCGAAAGCAAAAAAATCGGGCAGTTGCGCGTACCTGATGAACTGATTGCGGCCATGTGGCGCAGCCCATGCGTGCGGCTGGAAACGGCAACAAGATTGCGCGTGGCGCTGCTGCGCGAAGATTACACCCACTTCCTGCACGACCCCGCGCTGCTGCGCCAGCAACTTGAACGGCTGAATGGCATGTACCCCAACGAATTGCTGGCGCACTGGCACTCGCTGTGCGAGGCGCAGGCATGGGACGAGTTCATCGCCGAGTTGCTGGAACGGCATTACGATCCGGCTTACAACAAATCCATACGCAATAATTATCCGAATTACGACCGGGCGCATCGCCTTTCCCTTAACGGCCTGAAGCGGCAGGATTTCAACCGGCTGGCCGAAGAAGCGCTTGCCTTGCCCGGTGATTTTGTCAACAATGCCGGGAGTTCCGAGGAGATTTGATGATTGACCAAGTTGTTGCCGACTTCACCCTGCCCGCCACCGGCGGAGCCGATTTCAATCTCGCTGCCGCACGCGGCAAATCGCTGGTGATTTATTTTTACCCCAAGGACAATACGCCCGGCTGCACCATGGAAAGCCAGCAGTTTCGCGACTTGTATGCGGGGTTCCGGAAAGCCGGCTGCGAGGTGGTGGGTATTTCGCGCGACAGCATCAAGTCGCACGAGAGCTTCAAGGCCAGGTTCAGCCTGCCGTTCGCCCTGCTTTCCGATGCCGAAGAAACCGTGTGTGAGCAATTCGGGGCAATCAAACTGAAAAACATGTACGGCAAACAAGTGCGCGGCATCGAGCGCAGCACCTTCGCGCTCGACAAGCATGGCGTGTTGCGCCGCGAATGGCGCGGCGTCAAAGCCGATGGCCACGCCCAGAAAGTATTAGAAGCTGTTTTAAAAATGTAGCGAGCGCAGCCGGTTTGGGCGCGCCCGGAACGCAGGAACCGGAATGTACTTGTAGTACATGAGGATTCCGAGTACCGCGCAAGCCCAAAATGGCAAGCGCAGTAATTTTTAAAACAGCTTCATTGGAATTCGTGCAGTCCCTATAACCCGAGGAGCATTATGCAATCCCGCACGGCATCTTCCGCACCGAGTACCGCCACCAAGCTCTTCGTCCTGGACACCAACGTGCTGATGCACGACCCGACCAGCCTGTTCCGCTTCGAGGAGCATGATGTTTACCTGCCGATGTTCGTGCTGGAGGAGCTGGACAACGGCAAGAAGGGTATGTCCGAAGTCGCGCGCAACGCGCGCCAGGCCAGCCGCTTCCTCGATACGATAGTCAGCGAGACCGCGCACGACATCGCGCAGGGCATTCCGCTGCAAACACAAAGCAGCGGAGCCGCCACCGGGCGCCTGTTCCTGCAAACCCAGTTCATCGCCCACGAGTTGCCGCCCACGCTGGAGCATGGCAAGGCCGACAACGCCATCCTCGGCGTGTTGATATTCCTGCAAAAACAGCAGCCAAAACGCGCGGTGATCCTGGTCAGCAAGGACATCAACATGCGCATCAAGGCGCGCGCGCTGGGGTTGTCAGCACAGGATTATTTCAACGACAAGGTGCTGGAAGATACCGACCTGCTCTACACCGGCGTGCTGGCGCTGCCGCAGGATTTCTGGGACAAGCACGGCAAGGATATGAAATCCTGGCTACAGGACGGCCATACCTTCTACGACATCAGTGGGCCGCTGTGCCGCGACATGCTGGTCAACCAGTTCGTGTATCAGGAAAACGCGGGAGAAAACCCGTTCTACGCCGTAGTGGCCGAGAAGGGCGGCAACGCCGCAAAACTGCGCACCCTGACCGATTACACGCACCACAAAAATGCCGTTTGGGGCGTCACGGCGCGCAACCGCGAACAGAATTTCGTGCTCAACCTGCTGATGAACCCGGAAATAGATTTCATCACCCTGCTCGGCCAGGCGGGCACCGGCAAGACCCTGCTGACGCTGGCCGCAGGGCTGATGCAAACGCTGGAGCACAAACTGTACTCGGAAATCATCATCACCCGCGTCACCGTGCCGGTGGGCGAAGACATCGGCTTCCTGCCGGGCACCGAAGAAGAAAAAATGTCGCCGTGGATGGGCGCGCTGGACGACAATCTGGACGTGCTCAATAAATCCGACGAGGAAGGCGGCGAATGGGGGCGCGCCGCGACGCGCGATTTGATCCGCAGCCGCATCAAGATCAAGTCGCTCAACTTCATGCGGGGCCGCACCTTTCTCAACAAATACCTGATCATTGACGAGGCGCAGAATCTCACGCCAAAACAGATGAAGACCCTGATCACGCGCGCCGGCCCCGGCACCAAGGTGGTGTGCATGGGCAATATCGCGCAGATTGACACGCCCTATCTCACCGAAGGCAGCTCCGGCCTGACTTACGTGGTGGACCGTTTCAAGGACTGGGCGCACAGCGGGCATGTCACCCTGCAACGCGGCGAACGCTCGCGCCTGGCCGACCATGCGGGCGAAGTGTTGTAGGGGTTCGGCCCTCGCACAGCCACAGAAAATACCCCTCAAATGCGTATGTGAATTTCAAGAATAACCCGCCGCCATGAAACTGCTATTCGACCTCTTCCCAGTCATCCTATTTTTCGCCGCCTTCAAGCTGTTCGGCATCTATGCCGCCACTGCCGCCGCGATTGGCGCCACCATCGCGCAAGTCGCATGGACCAAATGGCGGCACGGCAAGGTCGACACCATGCTGTGGGTAAGTTTCGGCATCATCACCCTGTTCGGCGGCGCGACGCTGCTGCTGCACGACGAGACCTTCATCAAATGGAAGCCATCCATTCTGTATTGGGTGTTCTCTGCCGCGCTGCTGCTTTCCAACCTGCTGTTCAAGAAAAACCTCATGCGCGCCCTGATGCAGGAAAAGCTCACGCTGCCGGTCAGGGTGTGGAACCGCGTCAACCTGAGCTGGTGCCTGTTCTTTGCCGTTCTCGGCGTCGTCAACCTGTATGTCGCGTTCAATTACTCCACCGACACCTGGGTCAACTTCAAGCTGTTCGGCGCGACCGGCATGATGCTGGTGTTCGTGGTGGTGCAAGCCATGGTGCTGTCGAAATATATGGACGAGGAAAAGGAAAGCAATTGATGCTTACCCCCTCCTCAATCCTCCCCCGCAAGCGGGAGAGGAAGCAATCGCACTTTCCCCTTCAGGGAAAGGCCAGGATGGCAAGCAGATGCATTTTGTATCCCGGGAATAGCGGTTTTATGGAGGATTGCTAAGTGTTATACGCCATCATCGGCCAGGATGTGCATGACAGCCTGGACAAACGATTGCCTGCGCGCCCCGCGCACGTGGCGCGGCTGCAAGCCTTGCAGGAGGCAGGCCGCCTGATCCTGGCCGGCCCTTTCCCGTCCGTGGACGCAAGCGACCCCGCTGCTGCGGGATTTTCCGGCAGCCTGATCGTGGCGGAATTTGCCTCGCTGCAAGACGCCGAGACCTGGGCGCAGGCCGACCCTTACGTGGCTGCGGGAGTGTACGCGCAAGTCACTGCCAAACCCTTCAGGAAAGCTTTTCCATCGTGAGGCACCCATGAGCCGCATTGAACAGATGCGTGCGCGGCTGGCCGTATTGCAGCCCCTGCAAATCGAGATCACCGATGACAGCCACAAACATGCCGGCCACGCCGGCGCACGCGGCGGCGGGCATTACCAGCTCAAGATTGTGTCGCCGCAATTCGCCGGCAAGCCTACCGTGGCCAGGCACCGTATGGTATATTCCGCGCTTGGTGAGCTGATGAAACATGAGATACATGCGTTGCACGTAACAGCCCGCACGCCAGAAGAGTTGTAATTCTTAAAACTTATTACGAGGACAACATGCAAAGAATTCCCAAATTTGCCGCTCTAGCCATCCTGGGCGCCATTGCCGCAAACCCGGCGTATGCCGAAAACAAATCCAATAACATCATTCCACAGGAGCGCGTAGAGCTGCGCATCAAAGCCGTTGTCGCGCAAGGCCAGCCGGACACCCCGGAACTGCGCAAGGCCATCCGCGACGACCTGATCAACATCGAAATATTGTCGCAGGAAGCGGTCAGGAAAAATCTGGACAAGCAATCCGAAACCATCCAGTTGCTGGAATTATCAAAGCAGCAAGTGCTGGTTGGCGCATTTGTGCAAGACTATGTGAAGACCCACCCGATCGCCGAAAAGGATCTCGCGGAGGGGTATGAAAAGATGAAGAAAAGCCTCGGTAGCAAGGAATACAGCGTGCGCCATATCCTGGTGGAAAAAGAGAGCGATGCAAAATCTCTCGCGGCCAAGCTGAAAAAAGGCGGCAAGTTCGACAAGCTGGCTGAAGCCAATTCCAAGGACTCCGGCTCCAAGGATCGCGGCGGAGACTTGGGGTGGGTTCCTGTCGGAAATATCCCCACCACCTATGTGAAACCGTTCGGCGATGCGCTGATGAACCTGACCAAGGGGCAAATAAGCGAACCGGTGCAATCGCAATTCGGCTGGCATATCATCAAGCTGGAAGACGTGCGCGATCTCAAGCTGCCTACTTATGAGGAAATCAAGCCGCAACTCGCGCAACGCATGCAGCAACAGGCCGTGCAAAATCTGATTACTGAATTGCGCGCCAAGGCAAAGATCGAATAAATCTTCACCGGGAAATAAAAAAGGCAGCCTCGGCTGCCTTTTTTATTTGAGGTGAAAATCGTCAGGCCGCCACGCGCTTCTTGAATTCATTGGTGCGCGTATCAATCTCGATCTTGTCGCCGATTTCGCAGAAGGCCGCGACAGGCAACTCAAAACCCGTATTGATCTTGGCCGGCTTCATCACCTTGCCGGAGGTATCGCCGCGCACGGCGGGTTCGGTGTAAACGATTTCGCGCGTAACCGTGTTGGGCAATTCAACGGAAATCGCCTTTTCGTTGTAGAACACTACTTCGCAGGCCATGCCGTCTTCGACGTAATTGATCGCATCGCCCAGGTTGTCCTTCTCCACCTCGTACTGGTTGTAGTCGGTGTCCATGAACACGTACATCGGGTCGGCAAAGTAGGAATAGCTGCATTCCTTGCGATCCAGGATGACCTGATCGAACTTGTCGTCGGCCCGGTAAATGGCCTCGCTGGGCGCATCGGACAGCAAATTCTTGAATTTCATCTTGACTACCGATCCGCTGCGACCGGAACGGCTGTATTCGGCTTTCTGCACCACCAGCGGCTGGTCATTCACCAGCACCACGTTGCCGGCGCGGAGTTCTTGAGCTATCTTCATGCTTCACCCGCCTAAACTAAATTTTGAAGCCGCGCATTCTATCAATACTGCGAAAAAAATCCAGCAGATTCAACGCGAGGCTGTTACCGGAAAGTTCCTGCGCCCATCCATGGGCATATTGCCCCAGCATAGACCGGTGCGCCAGGAAATCGTTCCACGCATGTCCTGAGCCCCGCCCACCATTCCACGCTTCCCATAGCCCATGCAGCGCCTGCGCCGCATCCGGCGGCAATTTGGCGCAATAGCGCACCATGAAGGCGCGCAGCTTTTGCATATGCACGCCGTCGTGCTGCGGGTAAATGTGCCAGATGAAAGGCTGGCCCGCCCACTGCGCCCGCACGCAGGAATCCTCGCCGCGCACGAAGTTGATGTCGCACGCCCACAGCAATTCATCATAGCGATCCTGCTCCACGAAGGGCAACACCTGCACTCGCAGGTTGCCACGCTGCCATGCGACACCGCTCGTTCTGAGCCTGTCGAAGGACGCCTGTCCGAAGAACGCCGCCACCTGCGGCAGTGCATGGCCTTCCGGCACGAGGCAAGTCAGCGGCTGCGCGCCCTGCTCCCATGCGCGCAGCAATTCTGGCAGTGCGTGGTTTTCGTAGCAAAACAGCGACACGCGCGTTTCACCCGGCTTGGGCGGGGAAACGCCGAGTGCTTGCCAGAAAGCGGCCGCGGCCCGCTGGTCGCGCTGGAAGGCATCGCGCCGCGCCAGCAAGTCGCGCTCCAGCAGCAGCCCGCCGGTTTGAAGGGTGAAGCCGGGGAAAAAGAAATATTTCACCAGCGGCAACTGCGGGTGCGGAGAAGGCAGCTTGTGGCAGCCCGCCACCCAGTCTTCGGCGCTCAAATATTCAAGATTGACCCAGACAGATTGCTGTCGCGCAGCCATTGCCGCGATGTAGGATTCCGGCAATTCGCAGGCGAAGGCCTCAATCACCAGATCGGCGGGTTCCACCTCCGGAAACAGCGCGACCCAATGCCTGACCTCCACACCACGGCAACGCTGTTGCGCAAGCTGTGCATCCGCCTCCGGGCACAGCCTGTGGAAGCTCGCCAGATCGTCCACCCACAGCCGCACCGCGATGTCGTGCTCGTTCGCCAGTTGCAGCGCCAAGCGCCAGCACACGCCGATGTCGCCGTAGTTATCCACCACGGCGCAGAAGATGTCACAGGTATCAGGCTTGTTCATTTCAGGCACAACGCTTTGATAGATTTCAGGAACAGTACACCTTGCACGCGCTCAGCAAGGCAGTGGGTTTTGCTTCAGGGATATTGTTGCCTGGAATGCAGCACGTTGATTATTTCGATGGCAGAGGCTGTAACCCGGTACACCACCACATAGTTCGGATGCACGACAATCTCGCGGGTTCCGGCGATTAGCCCGGAACGATACAGGTATGGATGTTGCGGGAGGTTGGATACGGATTGTTCGATGGCATCCTTGATCCGTTGTGCGGCTGTCGGGTTGCGGTCAGCAATGTATTCGTTAACCTGGGCCAAGCTCAAGCGAGCTTTAGCCCGCCACAGTACGGGCAGCATGTTCGCGGCGCTTGGTGTCAATGAGAGCCTGCATTTCTGCCATTACCTGATCGTGGGGAATTAAAGGGCTGTTGTCATCCAGCGATTCCTGCACCTTGGCACGGAACCAGCGCTCATACGCCTCTGCCTCTTCAACCGTGGCAAACTCGGACTCAATGGGAGATAGGGCAGTATTCATGGCGGCAACATTAAACCTAATCTGGCGGAATGACAACTTCTTCTCTCAGCAACATGTTTAGGTGGCAGGCCACGCTTCCCGTAAGCTCGCATTCTCATTCCGCCCGCAACGCTTCCACCGGGTCCATCTGCGCCGCCCGGTGCGCGGGCATCACACCGGCGATGAGCCCGATTGCCACCGCGCTGCATTCCGCCAGCACCGCAAAGAACACCGGCGTATAGACCGGCAGGGCCGGGAACAACCAGTGCAATCCCTGCGCGATGCCGATGCCCAGCGCCAGCCCGGCCAGCCCGCCCGCTGCGGACAGCAGCATGGCTTCGCCCAGAAACAACACCAGCACCTGCTGTTGCCGCGCCCCCAGGGCGCGCAGCAGGCCGATCTCGCTGGTGCGCTCGGTCACCGCCATGGTCATGATGGTGAGGATGCCGACCCCGCCGACCACCAGCGAGATGGCGCCCAGCGCCCCGACCGCAAAGGTGATCACATCCAGCACCGAACCCAGCACTTCCAGCGCTTTTTCCTGCGGGATGACGGTGTAGTCTTCGCGCCCGTGGCGCGCCGTCAGGACGCCGCGTATCTGCTCCTGCAACTTGTCCAGGTTTGCCGAGGGCTGGTAGGTAAGGTCAATCTCCACCAGCCCAACCCGGTTGAACAATTCCAGGGCGCGTGCAGCCGGAAGGTAGACGGTGTCGTCGAGATCGAAGCCCAGCACCTGCCCCTTGGGCGCCATCACTCCGATCACCCGGTAGCGCTGCCCGCCGACACGCAGGTAGCTGCCCAGCGGGTTGGCGTCCCCGTACAGCTCCTGCCGCACCTTGCTGCCCAGCACCACGAAGGGCCGCGCCTGGCTGGGCTCTTCGTCCGGCAGGAAAGTGCCAGTCTTGACCGTCAAATGAAAGGCGCGCGGGAAATCTGCCCCGACCCCGTACACCGTGGTGCGCCGGCTCATGCCGTTGGCGCGCACCTCGGCGTTGCCCTGCGCGATGGGCGTGACATGCTCGACGAATGGCAGGCGCCGCAACGCTTCCGCATCCTCGATGGTGATCGGCTTCACCGAACTGATGGCACCCACGCTGGCGCCGTGCGTCTGCGTCTTGCCCGGCTGGATGCCGATGATGTTGGTGCCGAACTGGGTGAATTCCGACAGCACGAACTGGTGCAGTCCCTCGCCGATGGAAGTGAGCAGGATCACTGCGGCGATGCCGATGGCGATGCCGAGGCCGTTCAGGAAACTGCGCAGCCGGTAGGCCGAGAAAGTGGAGGTGGTAAGGCGGATCAGGTCGGGGAGGAGCATCAGGCCGTCATTCCGGCGAAGGCCGGAATCCAGTTTTTAGGTAACAGTAAAGTAATCATCCGGCGCAATGCATTTCGCTTATTGACGCCCTACGCGCAGGTTGTTTGCCTCATGCAACAGGAAATCGAATGGCGAATTTTGCCGCAACAAGGCTCCCTCGGAATCGTTCGTGAGAATGGATTCGCACATCATGGCAACGGGCATATTGAGTATGTTGCGCCACGCTGCAATGTAACGAGGATTACAAAGCTGCTCACTATGCCATTTTTCAGCACGCTCCAAAGCGAACCTGCGTACACGCTCGCTATCGCGCTGGTCAAGCAACGCTTCAACTGCCTTGCGGTGCAAATCAGTTAGCCTGGCATCCGACTGGTGTTTGACTAGCCGCGCCAAACGGCGCTGTTCAATGATTTCGGGTTCGCTCCTATTCACAAAACTCCCCGGTTTGATATACAGCCATGTGGTTGATACATGGAATGAACATTTAGCTTGCCATTCAAAGCGCTTGAAAGTATGTCTTCAGCTTTGTGGCCATAAGCTCTCTCCGTTTTTCGAGAAAGGAGTCATAGTCCGGCACGTTGTCTGACAACATAGATTGTGGAATGCAGTTTTCCGTGAAATTAGCTCTCAATTCCGCAATGTCCGTAATTCCGCCAAACTTCTTTTTCCCACCCTCACACTGTTCAACGAGTTGCCTGAAATATACCTCTGGAGCCTTGTCACCAATTGCAATATTGATCTCAGTCTGTGTCAGCGCATAATTTGCTATCTGGTTGTAGCGCCCTCGATTTAATCCCTGCCCCTTCAAATGATTGCGAGGATAAAGGTGATGTACGTCAGATTTGTTAAGAATTAAATCGCGAACCGAAATGTCTCGCGATAAAAATCCATGATCGCCTAGCTTTATCTGAGCGGCTTGAAAGGCTCGGAAATACGGGCTACTGGAGCTGGAGGTGTTCATTTGCTGCGGCAACAGCGTATTCCAAAATGCATCCGACATTTCGCCAGCAAATGTCACCGTACCGTAAGCATCAAAGCCCAGGTCGTGCATTTGACGAATATCGAGATCAATTTTGCTTTCTGGTGAACCAGAGTAACGTCCGGTCAACATAGACATTACAAACCACTTCCGAACTGCGGTTTCAACATCTGCTGATTGTTTGCCCTGCGCACGTAGAGTGAGATAGAGAATATAAGCAAAGTTAAGTGCATTCTGTGAGCCAATAAGCGACGCATCCACGAAACCTGCAGAGCGGATGATCATCACGAAACGTTTGAAGTGCGTTTCGTTAATAAAATTCATCACACCAGCCTTCAGCCGGCCAAAAGATTGTTCCGCGATGCTATCTTCAAACTGTTTCGTCTCGAAATTCCGCCCCGAGAGTAGTGCCACTAGGTCGGACAGCTTACCGCGCTTGAATTCCGAGGTAAACGCTACGCGCAGCATGTCCGTGTAAGACGGGTCATAAATATCGTCATTCTCATTTCTCAGCCATTCCATTTTCTTAAAGAGTTCAGTAGCAGAAAATGCCGTATCGTTTTCCTTAATCTTGTCGTAGAACTCAGGAGCAACAGCCAAGTGACAGAAATAGTCAATCGCCTTGCGCAGGGTATTGCCGCTATAGCTCTCGTTGCTTGCAATTTTCGACATGGCAAAATCCGCTTGGCTAAGCTCAGCACCAGCAGAATTCACCCGAATGAAAATCTCCGTCACCGTTTCAATATCCAAATCGCCATCCAGCTCAATCACACCGACGAGATTATTTGTGATCTTGCGCAGCTTCTCAATGATCTGGAAAACAGTATCTTGGTCGGTGCCGGAATTTCGCGCACAATAAGCGTTTACCAAGGCGAACAAGCTGGCATTGGGCGCAAACACCTCAGCCACGTCTGCAATCCAAGCTGTGTTTTTCGCAATGGCCGGATTAGAAACCTCGAACTTACCCTTACCCTTTCCCTCTTCATCTTCCTCTAGTGGATTGAAGGCGATGCGAATGCGCACCTGCTCGTAGTCCTTTGTTACCACCTGCTGCCCGAGCAATGCCGCCATCAATGCCGTGACTCGCTGCTGACCGTCAATCAATACACGCTTGCCAGCCGATGACGAACCGTCCTTAAGCTTTACCGTTGGGTTGCGCCATGCAATAAGATAGCCTACCGGATACCCCCGATAGAGCGAGTCAAGAAGATTGCGCACCTTTGTCGCTTCCCACACGAACGGACGCTGTATCTCCGGTATGGCGATCTCTCCAGATTTGACCCATGTGAGCAGGGTTTCAATCGGATGCGGCGTAACCGTGTAACGTTGCGTGGACATGCCCTATAACTCCTTCTCAAAACGATAATGAACAGGTTCACCCACAGTCAGGTGCAGCACGGCCTTATCTGTTTTCACTTTGTTGCAACCTTCACGTCTAGCCAGAAATTTTCGAGCAATCTGGTTTCGGTTCAGCGTGAATGTTCGTCCCATTCTCATTTTGCGCGGCTCTTCCACAGTGCGAGATTGTGTGCACTATGGAATACGGCCACCACTACGATGTACTGATTCAGGTCGGCTATCGTTGCCGGGCGAGCGTATTTTTCTTCAGCCATGCCTGGTTTTCCGGACAGCAACCATCGAGTTGACCACGCACTCCATCATGTGCCGGTCTGCTTCTTCATGGGATTGGTAGCGAAACACGCCGCGCGGAAAACGGAAGGTGGATTGCATTTTTTGCATCTCGGTATTGAACAGCGCGCCCTCACGCAGCAATTCCCCGTCGGCGTGAAAAGTGATGTCTCGCTCCTTGCGTTTACCGACGGTTTTCATTGGCTTCACCTCGCATTCAACTTGTGCTGGCAGTTTCCCTGCTCTACCTGTGGGTGTCAATAGTTGCCCGCGCCAGTGCCCGCGCCAGTGTTGCCCGCGCCAGGCAAAGCCTGCGGATTCTTCTTCTCGCCAGCGCCATCACCGGATCAAGCTGCGCCGCGCGGGCCAGCGACAATCACGCAATCGCGATGATTCGTGATATTGCGCCAACTTGCAGTTACAGCATGGGTCTACGGAAACTGGGAAGCCAGCTTAATTGACTCGGCAACCGCGCAAAGGCGTTTGTCTCGTGTCCAGATTTGCATGTTCCCTGCCAAAACAGCCGCAGCGAGCAGATGGGCATCTATATAACCAATACCTCGCCCCATCAGGCCGTGCCTTTCGATAAAAAACAACACCGCTTCATCGGTGGCGACAGGGACTGCGGGTAAATCCCGCAACAGGGATAAAACTACATTGCGGTTTTTCAGGTTGCCGCAAGCCAGTTCGCCCACGACAAAAGGGTGAATCAACACCTTGCTGCTATTCAAAAGTTCAACCAGCGTTGGCTCACCAGTGCGCAGGTGATCAACCCAGACCGAGCTGTCAACCAGGATCATGCCGGGTCGGACTGGCGCCTGGAAACCGGTTGCAATTGCGGTTCAGTGCCGCCCAAGCGCGCCAGATGCCGGGCGCTCTCCCGCTCGATCAATGCCCTGAGCCCTTCTTGTACCAGCGCAGCTTTTTCCTTCAATCCGCTCACACGTTGCGCCTTGGCGAGCAGCTCGTCTTCGATATTCAGCGTGGCCCTCATAAGTCTCTCCTTCAGTGAAAACACTTTATATCAGGCATTTCAAGGCGGTTAATAGCATGTTTATGCGCCGCATAGCAAGGTGGTCAGGCAATGCGATACGTTCCTGTTCATCTTCTCGCCAGCGCCATCACCGGATCAAGCTGCGCCGCGCGCCGCGCGGGCCACACGCTGAACAGGATGCCGGTTCCCAGCGCGGTGCCGAAGGCCGCCAGCACCGCCCACCACGGCGCCGCCACCGGCAGCGCCGGATAGACCAGGCCGATGATGGTCGCGCCGATTTCGCCCAGTGCCAGGCCGAACAGGCTTCCCGCTATCGAAAGCAGCGCCGCTTCGGCAAAGAACAGGCGGCGGATTTCTCCGGGCGGCGCACCCAGCGCCTTGAGTAGGCCGATTTCCTGCGTGCGCTGCGCCACCGCGATCAGCATCACATTCATGATGAGGATGCCCGCCACCGAAAGGCTGATGGCGGCGATGCCGCCGACTGCCAGCGTCAGGGCGCGCAGGATGCGGTCGAAGGTCGCCAGCACCGCATCCTGGGTGATGACG
>CXWL01004516.1_pt1 | contig 15792 bp, 16 predicted proteins | sample 590931 | NCBI WGS metagenome assembly CXWL01 (sample SAMEA3498368, study PRJEB10139) | groundwater metagenome | biome: water well; material: biofilm material | place: Germany | collected 2015-04-27 | reverse complement strand
GAAGGAGGTGGGTCGTGGGTGTGTTGTCGAGGGGGCCGTTGCGTGCGTTGCCGCTGCGGGTGTTGGAGCTCGAGCCGTACGAACGTGGCCTGGTGTTCGTGGATGGGGTGTGCACGCGGCTGCTCGCGCCGGGTCGGCACTTGCTGTTCGACCCGTGGTTGCGGCAGCGGGTGGACGTGCTGTCGGTGCGGCCGGCGCAGCTGCTGCATCCGGATCTCGAGCTCATCGTCAAGGCGGGAGTCCTTCGCAACGAGGCCCTCGTCCTCGACCTCGCCGACCACGAGCGAGCGTTGGTCTGGATCGACGGCCGCCTGGCGGGCACTGTGGGCGCCGGTCTGTCCGCCTACTGGACCGGCTTCCACAGCGTACGGGCGGAGGTCTGCGACGCACGCGAGCTGCGCTGTGCGCACCCGGAAGCGGCGCGTGCCGCTGCCATGCCAGCCTGCCGCGCTCACCTCGAGGCGATGACCGTGGCGAGCGGCTTCGCGGGCGTGCTGTTCCGCGACGGCAAGGCCATCGAGGTGCTGGCTCCCGGTGTCCACGTCTTCTGGAAGGGTGAGGCCCACCTGCGGGTGATGCCGGTGGACCTGCGCGAGCAGGCTCTCGACCTCGCCGGTCAGGAGATCCTGTCCGCCGACACGGTGCCGTTGCGGATCAACGCCACGGTGACCTACCGCGTCGTCGACCCGCTCGTGGCGGTGACCGCGGTCGAGGCGGTGAGCCAGGCGCTCTATCGCCAGGCACAGCTCGCGCTGCGGGCAGTGGTCGGTACCCGTACGCTCGACGCTCTGCTCGCCGAGAAGGATGGGGTGGCACGTGAGTTGCTCGCGCAGGTCCGCGAGCAGTCGATGGCGATGGGTGTGGAGGTGGTTGCGGTCGGCATGCGTGACCTCATTCTGCCGGGGGAGATTCGCGAAATCCTGAACCGGGTCACCACGGCGCGGAAGGTGGCCGAAGCCGCGCTCGTGACACGCCGGGAGGAGACGGCGGCGATGCGTTCGCAGGCGAACACGGCGCGCATTTTCGAGAGCAACCCGACGCTGATGCGCCTGCGCGAGCTCGAGGTGCTCGAGAAGGTGACCGAGAGGGCCAACCTCTCGGTCGTGCTGGGTGACGGCGGTCTCGCCGAGCGCGTGGTGAAGTTGCTCTGATCGGATCGCGGGCGATCGGATCGCGGGCGATCAGGTCCCCCGGGGTGCGCGCCCCCGGGGGACGTTTTTTCGTGGCAGCTCCGCGTGCCAGAGGCGCGCGACCCGCACCCGAAAGGCACCCATCCGGCCCGCCCGGGCGCCGCAGCACGAGGCAGTCCGGTACCTTGCGCGACATGACGATCAGGACTCTCGGTCCCCTTGCCGGTATGCGGCGCGCACTGTTGGTTTCGCTGCTCCTCGTGCCGGCGGTGGCAGCTCGGGCAGTGAGCATTCTTGCCGTTCCCCCCGACTCGCCCCGCTGGCAGCTCGAAGGGCGGGCCGAGGTCGTCGAGCACCAAGGCCGCCAGGCACTCCGCCTCGACGGCGGCGCGGCGATCCTGAAGGACTTCGTGCTCGGCGACGGCGTCGTCGACGTGGACGTGGCGACCCCGGCCGCGCGCGGCTTCTTCGGCATCCAGTTCCGGATCGCTGACGAAGGTCGCAGCGCCGAGTGGGTCTACCTTCGGCAGCACAAGTCGGGTCTTCCCGACGCCCTGCAGTACACCCCGGTCCTGAACACCGGACTCAACTGGCAGCTCTACAACGGGCCAGGATTCACCGGCGCCGTCGACATCCCCAAGGTTGCCTGGTTCCACCTCCGACTGGTCGTGACGGGGGCGCAGGCCAAGCTCTACGTGACGGACATGGACACGCCGGTGCTGGTGATGGACGACCTCAAGAGCGGGGTGGAGAAGGGGCAGGTGGCTCTTGCGGTGCTCATCGGAGAGACGTATTTCAGCAACTTCGAGGTGCGGGCAACGCCCACCGCGCCGTGGCAGCGACACCTGCCGCCGATGCCTGCAGGCACCCTCACCCAATGGCAACTGTCGCCGGCATTCGACGCGCTCGGGCGCGACCTCGAGCGGCCGCTGTCAGCCGCCGAGAGCGCGGCGATGACCTGGCAGGAGGTGACGGCGGAGGCGCCAGGCCTGGTGGTGGTGAACCGCTACCGCGACAGCCCGCATCCGCGGGTCTCGTTTGCGAACGATTTCTCGAAGCGTCTCGAGCCGCAACCCGGCATGCAGGCCGTCTACGCGCGGACGACCATCCAGTCCGACCGCGATCAGGTAAGAAAGCTTTCGCTCGGCTACAGCGACGACGTCAGCGTGTTCCTGAACGGCAACATTCTGTACCGCGGCCGCAGCGCCCAGAACTTTCGCGACCCGGCGTTCCTGGGCATCGTCAGCGCCGAGAACGACGCCGTCTACCTGCCGCTCAGGAAGGGCAGCAACGAGCTCTTGCTGGCGGTCAGCGAGCTCGGTGGTGGCTGGGGTTTCGTCTGCCGCCTGGCTGCCGAGTGATCCGTTGGGCGGGGCGCCCGACTGCGGGTCGCTCGGCGGCGCCTGAATCAGTCAAGTCGCCGCCACGCGTACGCAGGTGCGTGGCGTCAGCTGGCCGAGGGCTCGCTCCAAGGCAGGAACGAGGGGCAGCAGGGACGAGATCTCGTTCGAGAAACTGTCCAGGATGACGACAGCGATGGGTAGCGCGGCGAGGTTCTGCTGATACTGGAGGTTCTTGTCCACGGTGACCACGGCGACGAATCCGGCGCCCGCAGCGAGGGCGAGGAGCTCGCCGTTCTTGACGCCCGACCAGCCCATCTCGACGGCTGTCCGCACGTCGTGGGCCGGCAACGGCCTCGGAGTCGGCGGGGAACGGACTCGTCAAGCAGCAGTCGCATCGACGGTCAGCCGGTCGCGCGCTTCCTCGAGGACCGCCACCGCCTTCTCGCGCGAGATGGATGGGAAGTCCGAGAGGAACTCGTCCAGCGAGGATCCCGCCTCGAGATAGTCGAACAGGTTCTTCAGGGGGACTCTGGTGCCGATGAAGCAGATCGCCCCGCTCATGACATCTGGGTCGCGGGTTACCAGTCTCGCGTTCATGGCGGCCTCCTCCAAATGAGTCTAGTGCCGGACGGTCGGCCAGTCGATACGGGCGACTTCTTCCCAGCAGAGCCTGCTGTCTGCCTCTGGAGTGGCTCGGAGTTTCATGCGCTGCCGCCCGCCAGGATCCGCTCGGCCAGGCGCTGGGCCGAGACCATCACTGGTGTTACCCCGCCGCCCGGGCGCGTCCAGTGACCGACGAGGTGCAGGCCCCGGATGGGGGACTGCTGCGCCGGGCGGCCCTCGCCGAGCTGCTCGGGAGACATCTCCCAGCCGAGCATCGCGCCCTGCTGGTTCAGGGTGAAGCGCCACGACGTCTGCGCGGAGGCGCTGGTGGCGACGACCACGTGCTCCTGGATGCCGGGCAGCACCCGCTCGAGCTCCCGCCACACGAAGGCCTCGGTGTCGCGTTTGTGCGCCGGCCAGTCGCCCACCGCGGCGTAGTCCATCTCGAGCACCTTCTGCACGATCAGGATGTGGCCGCCGGGCGGCGCCAGGTCGGGATCGTAGAGGGTCGGACAGAAGAGCTTGAAGCGCAGCGCGTCGGTGCCGACGCGGTCCATGTCCCAGGAGTCCCAGTAGTAGCCCTGCGCCTCGGCGAGCGCCGCGGTCGGCACGTCGCGCAGCCCGAGGTGGGTCAACCAACAGGGGAAGGTGGGACGCAGGCTCGTGAGCGGCTCCAGGGCCTCGGTGGGGAGATGCTCGGCGCCGACGAGCCGGTCGTAGGTCTGGACGAGGTCGGCGTTCGAGACCACCACCGGGCTGGCCACGCGGCCACCGGGAAAGGACGCCTGCACCGGGCCGCGCACCACCGCGAGCTCGACTCCTGCGACCGCGCCGTCGTCGACCCGGATGCGGCCAACTTGGGCGCTCGTCAGAACGTGCCCGCCGCGCTCCTCGAAGCAGCGCGCGAGCTCGTCGGCGAAGGCCTGCGAGCCGCCGATGGGGTAGTAGTTGCCGAGGAAGTAGGACAGCCGCAGCATCGAGTCGAAGACGAACGACGTGCGCTCCGGTGGCGACCCCCAGTGCGGGCAGTCGGCGGTCAGCAACAACTTGAGCTTCGGGTCGCGGAAGAAGCGGTCGAGGGCGTCGCGCACCGTCAGCTCGCGCCAGGGCTCGAGCCGTGGCAGCTGGTCGATCGGGCGCTCACGGAAGTACGCCAGCAGCCCCAGCAGGTAGACCTCGCGGACGACGGCGAAGAACGCGTCGATCGCCGACGCCTCGGCGGGGAACTCGGTGCGCAGCTTGGTGAGGTAGGCGGGGAGCTCGGCGGGAATCTCGAAGCGACTGCCGTCGGGGAAGTGGAAGGTGTCGACGGGGTCCATCTTCACCCACCGCGTGGTGACGCCGAGGTCGCGGAGCAGCCGGCCGGTGAGCGTGTCGGGGTTACCGAGCAGCGGGTAGAAGTGGGTACCGGCGTCGAACGTGAAGCCGCCGCGGCGGAAGGCGCTGCAGTAGCCGCCGACCATGTAGTGCTGCTCGACGAGCAGCACCTTCGCCCCGCCGCGGGCCAGCAGGTTGGCGGTGACCAGGCCGCCGATGCCGGCGCCGACCACGATCGCGTCGTAGCGCGGCTCGGGAGCCTGCCGAAGACCCCGGAACAGGCGTTTCACGGGGCGCCCGCAGGGGCGCCGGGCGCGGCGCCGTCGGCACCCTCTCGCGCCCCGCCCCGGGGATGGTTGCGCCCGTAGTCTTCGTGCGCCTGCACGTGCTCGCCACTGGCCAGGGCGGCGCCCATCGACAGCTCACCGGCAAGCAAGGTGGCGGCGGTGATCTCGGCCAGCTTGGTGGCGCCGCCGCTGCCGGCGCAGCCGAGGAGCTCCAGGCACTCGCGGGCGGTGCCGCTGCCGGTACCGCCGCCGACGGTGGCGACGGTCAAAGCCGGCAAGGTCACGGTGGCGTAGAGGTCGCCCTCGTCGGTGACTTCGAACAGCGAGATGCCGACCGCCGAGTTGACGACGTTGGCGACGTCCTGGCCGCAGGCGATGAACAGGGCGGCGAGCCCGTTGGCGAGCTGTCCGCCATAGCCGAGAGCGCCTGCCTGCAGGTTGCCGATCACGGTGTGCCGCCACAGCGCGGCGAGCTCGCTCGGTGTGGTGTGGAGGTACGCGCGCACCAGCCTCGCCGGCACCCGCGCGGCGGCAACCACCTTCCTGCCCTTGCCGCCAGCGAGGAGCGACGCGCTCGGGCGTTTCTCCGACTCCGCGCCACTGAACAGGTAGGTCCGCCGGGCGCCGCTCGCCGCCAACAGGGCACGGCAGGCGGCGTCGCTGGCCTTGGCGATCATGTTCATGCCGCCGGCGTCGCCGGTGGAGAACCGCATCACGAGCATCACCTCGCGCCCGACGACCTGGGCGTCGACCGCGAGCAGTCGCCCGTGCCGCGTCGTTGCCTCGGCGGCGGCACGGATCAGCGGCAGGTGCGTTGGGACGGCGCGCGCGAACGCCACCGCTCGTTCGAGGTCGTCGAAGACGAACACTGGCGCCACCTGGTTGGCGTCAATCAGTAGACGTGTGGTGACCCCGCCGGCCCGCGTCATCACCGTCATCCCCCGCTCGTACGAGCGCACCAGGGCACCCTCCGTCGTGGCGAGCGGCACGTAGAACACGCCGTTGGCGTGCTCGCCGTGAACGCGCAGCGGCCCGGCGAGCCCCAGCGGGACCTGCGCGGCGCCGATCGGGTTCTCGACGTTGCCGCGCAGCGCCTCGCCGGGGGTTGCGAGCCCCCCGACGTGCGCGAGGCTGGTGCCGCTGCGTTCGGCGATCCACTGCCGCCGGGCGGCGATCGCCTCGGCGCTGTACCCCTGCTGCTCGAGGCGCGGCACGAGCGGCGACGACTCGTCCGTCTGCTGGCTGGTCGGATTGGCGATCATGACGCGAGAGCCAGCCTAGCTGAAGGTGCCACCCAATTGTTCAGACCAAGTGGTTGGCACCTCGGACGTGGCGCACCTCGGAAGAGACAGCTCGGAAGCGGGGCATAGCGCTCGACCCCGGCGGGCTCAGGGCCCCTGGACGACGAAGGCGTCGCTCCCGACCAGATCGCGCTCGACCTCGGAGCCCGTCAGCTTCCGCGTCTCGTAGTCTCTCGCGTCCTCGTGCTCGAAGACCCCGTCGCGGCCGGCGCTGCTCACCGCGAAGTGCAAACACCGCTCGGACGCGCCCTCGTCGGACCAGAACTGGTAGCGCAGCTGGTGCCCCCAGCCGTCCTGGCGGGGCAGTTGGTTGATGTAGGTCGGCTCGAGCTCGCGCGCGAGCTCGTCGAGCGTCGCCGCCGCGGGGCATGGCTCGTCGTGATCCGTGCCGTAGACCCGAACCGCCGTACTGATCGTCTCCAGGTCGCTGACCGTGGAGTGTTGCTTGCCGCGGTGCATCGCGCTGACGTAGGCCGGCAGCGCGATGGCGACGACGACACCGACCACCGGAACCAGCAGGCAGCCGCAGCCGACGCCGAGCCACAGGGCCCAGGTGTTCTTCTTCTTCGTCGGGACGGCGACAGCGGGGGGCGGTGGCGGGACGGGTGGGGCTTCCAAGGGTGGCTCCTCTCGGCTGAACAGCCAGTTCCGGACCGCGAGGCCGGGGTCATTCAGCCAGCGATCCACGGCGGAGGCAGATACCGCCGGGAGGCATGTGAGGACGGACTCGCGGCCAGCAGGCGCAGAGCCCGGTTGGGAGCTCGCCACGATCATACGCTGGCATCGAGTCGGCCACGTCCCAGCCGCTTTCACCGAGTCGCGGGCGACCGGGTCGCGGGCGACCGGGTCGCGGGCGACCGGGTCGCGGGCGATCGGGTGTCCCCGCACGACGCCGTTCTGCGCTTTCTAGGTGGGCCGGCCTCCGGCCGGGTGAAGGCTCGCACGTTGGGAAGCCAGCGAGCGACCTGGTAGAAACGGTGTGCACGAACGACATGGACGAGCTCGGACGAGGTGGTGGATGTGGCTACGAGCGGGGTGGTGCTGGTGATCTTGGGCCTTCTGTCGATGTGGCCGTGGGCGGCGGCCGGTGCGGTTACCGTCTACCCGCCCTATGTTCCCGAGCTGGCCGCGGTCGCCATCGAGCTCGAGGTCGACGGCAGGGTGGTCGGCAAGCTCGCCGGCCGGGTCACCGAGGAACGCGAGCCAACGCTCGCGCTGCGGTTGTCGACAGGCCTCCATCGTTATGCCGTCCGAGGCACCCTCGAGCTTGCCGACGGGACGCGGCGGGCGGTGCGCGGCGAGGGGTTGATCGCCAGCGAAGGCCTGCTGCGCGACCGCCTGGCGTCGGCGAAACGTGATCCGCTCGCGATCGTCGAGGCCCAGCTCGCCGAGATGCGTCGCCTGGCGCCCGGGGCGACCGGGCTGCCGCGCCTGGAGCGCGACCCAGCGCCGCCGCCCAATGCGTTCGGCGACGCCGAGACGCGACTCGGTGTCCGCCTGCCCAGCACCTACCGCCGGCTGCTCGAGCTCTACGGCCCCTTCGTGCTCTTCGCGCCCGGCGACGAGGGTGAGGAGCCGAAGGCGGCGCTCTATCCTCCGCCGCGGCTGCTGGCGGTGCCGGCCTGGCGGGAGCTCGTGCGGCGGGCGCCGCTCGAAGCCGGCGACACACCGCGAGCGCGCACCCAGGTCGCCAAGCTGGCGCACGATGTGGTGATCGGGCACAGCTTCGACACCGTCTGGACACTGCGGGCCGGGTCGCACCCGCTCTGCGCCGATGGATTCCCCAGCCTCAGCGGTGAGTATCTCTACGAAAACGACCCGGCCGAGGACATCTGGGTCGAGAACACCGACGCCTACGCCGCCTACTTTGGCGACGTCGAGCCGCGGTGTGGCGACCGCACCGAGCTGGTGCGTGAGAACCTCGACGCCGCCCTGGCCAGCGGCTTCGAGCACAGCCTGGCCGAGCCGCAGGACGCCGCCGTCCGCCTGCGTCCCGACGACGACAGGTCGACGGCCACGACCCTGGTACTGACCCTCGGCGAGGCGCTCCGACGGTAGGCCGACGCATGAGACGAACGCCGCGCCGAGCTTCCGCCGCACCCGTCCCGCCGCCCCGGCCCGATCCGGTCGGGGGCGATCCCGTGGCGGGCCGACCGTGGTCCTGGGCGCAGGCCGTGGAGATCGAGGACCTTCTCCTGGTCGTGTGGCTGGTCGCGGTCGAGGCGTTGCTGTTCACCATGACGGACCGTTCGCCCGAGATGTGGCTCGAGGCCGAGGCTGGCCACCTGCCATGGACGGCTTGGTTGGTGATCGTCACCCTCGCCTTCGTGGTGTTCACCGGTGGCCCGGCCGACCGTACGGTCGACATCGGCATCATGCGCCGGATGCTGGTGCTCGGTCCGCTCTACCCGGTGCTCTCGATGATCACGCTGGTCGTGGGTATGGTTCGGGGTGGCCCGCAGTCGCTGGCCAAGGTGGGGGGCGACGTGGCCGAGTGGCCGCTGCCGCCAGCCCCGGCGTGGCTGCGGCGAACCGCGGCGGTGCCGGCCATCCTGATGGGCGAGTCCGGCTTTCGCGCCATCCTCACCCACGACCTGCCGGACCTCGTCGTCGCCACCAGCAGCGCCTGGAGCGGCCCTGAAACCAGCCCGCTCGACGCCTCCATCGCCATCGGGTCCAAGATCTTCCTGCTCGCCGTCCCCTTCCTGTTCTTCGTCGTCGGCCCGCGGGTTGCCGCCGGCGCCACCGCCGACTGGCGCGCCTGGCTCGCCCGCTTCGTCCTCTTCATCGCCGCCGCCGTCTTCGGTGGTGGCATCGCTCGCACGGGCGCGCAGTGACGGGCAGTGATCAGATAGGACCCATTTCCCGGCGCGCCTTGCCAGCGCCGTCACGGCCCTTGAGGGAGCTGGTCGCCGCAGCGTAGGCGCGTTTGCGGTCGATCTCCGGCATGGGTGCGGCGTAGTGCCTCGCCTCGTTGCTGAGTGCCTCGGCGAGCAGAAAGCACCGCGTGACGGCGGCGCCCCCGGCGCTGTCGGCGCTCGGCGCGGCGGGTCAGCCGATTTCGGCGCAGGCCGTCAGCCAGCCCTGGCAGAGCGCGGTCGAGCCGCGGGCGTCGACGCGTGCAAGCTCGGTCCGGGCTTCTCGCACGGCGTCGGCGGTCGCCGCGCGCGACGGCGCCACCACGTCGATCCGGTCGTCGAAGGTCACCACCGCGAAGCGATCGTCTCGACCGAGAAAGCCCAGCGCCTCGGTCACCGCCTGCTTCGCGAGCTCGAGCTTGCCGCCTGCCATCGACCCCGAGCGGTCGAGCGAGAAGGCGACGTGCACCGGCGGGCGGACGGCGCCGGCGGTGTGCGGCGGGGCCACGACGCGGATGCGCAGGTATCTCGTGCTGCCGCCGGCCTGGCGGACGAGCGTGCGGTCGGCAGCGAGGGTGACGGTGGGTGCGGGGGAGCGGGCGGTCATCAGGAGGACTCCTTGAGCAGCCGTCGGGCCTCGGCGAGGAGGGCGTCGACGCGGCGGTTCTTGACGTGGGAGAGGGGACGGCGGATATGGATCTCGGCGTCCTCGTCGACCACGCAGCGCTCCCACTGCGAGCGCGAGATGGCGACGTCGGGCGCTGACGTCGGCGACGTCGGCAACGGTGCATGGGGCGTGCTCGGGAGCCGGCCGAGCACTCTGCGCACATAGTCGGCAGCGCTGCCGTTACCCTGGGGCTCGCGCACGGAGCGTGCCTCCGAGGCCCGAAACAGCCGTTCGACCTCCGCGTCGGAGAGGTTGGCGAGTAGCTTCCTGATCTGCTCGAGCGGCAGGTAGTCATCCTGCCAGCGCCGGATCAGCCGCAGCCTCGTCAGATGGCCGGCCGGGTAGCGCACCCCCGGACCGCTGCGCAGTGCCGGCGGAATCAGGCCCTGCGCCATGTAGTAGCGCACGGTCCGCTCCGAAACGCCGCTCGCTTCGCAGAGCTCCTTCAGGCTCAGGTCGTCATTCTCGTCGGTCACGGGCCTATTAAGACACTCCGCAGTAGAGCTGTCAGCGCGGCCACAGCCCTGATGCCGGCGGGCAGCCGCAAGGTTGGCACCACTGCGTTGCGCCTATACGATCAAGCCGTGGACTTCGAGCTTTCCGAGGCCGAGCGAGCGACAACCTCCACGGTCTTGACCGCCCAACAAGCCATCGTCCACATCGCCCTCGTCGTCCGCGACTACGACGAGGCCATCGCGTTCTACGTCGGCAAGCTCGGCTTTCGCCTGGTCGAGGATCAGTACCAGCCCGAACAGGACAAACGCTGGGTGCTCGTCGCCCCGCCGGGCTCGTCAGGAACCTCGCTGCTGCTCGCCCGCGCCACGAATGCGCGCCAGGAAGCGTTCATCGGCGACCAGGCCGGCGGCCGCGTCTTCCTGTTCCTGCGCACCGACGATTTCTGGCGCGATTACCACCGCATGGTGGCCGACGGAATCAGTTTCGTGCGTCCGCCGAGCGAGCAGCCCTACGGCACGGTGGCGGTGTTCGAGGACCTGTATGGGAACCGCTGGGACCTGATTCAGTACCGCGGATAGGGGAACTGACCGACTACGGACGTCGAGGCGGCCGGGCAAGCCGCGCCGCGTAACAGCAGCGGCGCTCAGGAGGCAGGCTTCAACCCTAGCCGTCGCAGGCGCCCGCCCGGGCGAGAAGAAAGGCCTTCTCCCGCGCGTTCTTGGTAAGCGCGGCCGCGGCCTCGAAGGCCGATCGCGCCTCTGCCGGTCGGCCGGCCCGAAACAGAAAGTCGCCTCTCGCCGCTGGCAAGGGCGCGTGGTTGCGCAGGGCGTTGGCGTCGATCTCGTCCAGCAGCTCGAGGCCCGCTTCGGGCCCGAACGCCATGCTGTGGGCGATCGCGCGATTGAGCTCGACGACGGGCGACGGGGTCACGACGCGCAGCCGGTCGTAGAGCGCCGCGATGCGCGACCAGTCGGTATCGGCCGCTCGGCGCGCGCGGGCGTGGCAGGCGGCGAGCGCGGCCTGCAGGGCATAGGGGCCTTCGCCGCCAGCGGCCTGGGCCAGCGCTTCGGCGCGGGCCAACGCGTCGAGGCCGCGGCGGATCAAGAGCTGGTCCCAGCGCGCGCGATCCTGCTCGGGCAGCGGGACGAAGGACCCGTCCGGTCCGGTGCGCGCGGCGAGGCGCGAGGCCTGGATCTCCATCAGGGCCAGGAGGCCGAGCACCTCCGCGGTCTCCGGGGAGTCATCGGTCACCAGCCCGGCCAAGATGCGGCCGAGACGTTGCGCCTCCCGGCACAGGTCAGTGCGAACAAGGTCGTCTCCGGCCGTGGCCGCATAGCCTTCGTTGAAAATGAGATAGATCACCTCGAGCACCGAGGCCAGCCGCGCCGCCCGTTCGGTGCCTCGCGGCACCTCGAAGGCCAGTCCAGCCTTGGTGATCGCCTGCTTCGCGCGGACGATGCGCTGCGCGATCGTCGCCTCGCTCGACAGGAAGGCGCGGGCGATCTCCTCGGTCGTCAGGCCACCGACGACACGCAGGGTGAGCGCCGCGCGAGCCTCGGGCGACAGCATGGGGTGGCAGGCCGTGAAGATGAGCCCCAGGAGCTCGTCGCCGAGCTCATCGTCCATCGCCGCTTCGATCGCCTCGGCCGTGCCGTCGAACGCCTCGGACAGCGTCCGCGCGATCTCCCCGTGCTTGCGCTCGCGCATCTGGTCGCGCCGCAGACCGTCGATGGCGCGCCGTTTGGCGGCGGTCATCAACCAGGCGCCAGGATTGGCCGGAATGCCGGTTCGCGGCCACTCCGACAGGGCGACGACCAGCGCGTCCTGCGCCAGGTCCTCGGCGAGGTCGACATTCCGCACCATGCGGGCCAGGCCCGCAATGAGCCTCGCCCGCTCGATGCGAAACGTCGCCTCGATCACCCGGTGGGTCTCGCCTGCGGCCATGCCGCATTTTCGGCCAAGGCCACAGGGCGAGACAAGCCGACTCCAGCCGACGGACTGGGCGGCGGTGTCAGGCGACGCCGAGCTTCCCGCGCTCCCCGGTGCGGGGCGTCGCGAGCTCGGCCAGATCCGCCGCGCCGATGCTGTTTATACGCGCTGTCAAGAGATAACGCGTATAATTTGCTCGCGATGTCACTCACTCGTCTCTCGCCTGCCGTCCAAACCCTCTACGCTGAGCTCCTCGAGCTGAGCCTGCATGGAGCAGCGGAGCAGGCTGCGGCCGGAGCCTTGGACGGCGCGTTGGTGTCGAAGGAGATTCGGGGGCGTCGCTATTGGTATCTGCAGCGGACCGTGGCCGGGAGCAATCGGCAGCACTACCTGGGACCGGAATCGGCGGCCCTGCAAGGCTGGATGGATCGGATCCGCGAGCTGCGGCTGCGTTCGCGGCCCGACGTCGAGCGGCGTGCCGAGCTCTGCGCCATGCTGGCGGCCGGCGGGGCGACGCGCGAGAGCGCGGCGGTCACGTCGACCTTGGCACTGTTGGCCGACGGTGGTCTGTTCGCCCGTGGCGGAGTTCTGGTCGGGACCGTGGCGTTCGCGGTGCAGGCAACCATGCTCGGCGTGCGATTCGGGGCGCAGATGCTGCGCACCGAGGACGTCGATGCGGCTCACGATCCCGATCTGGCCGTCGCCCTCGGCGACGGTGCGCCGCGGAGCGATCTGGCGCGCTCACGCGCCGAGTCGCCGCTGGGCTTCCTCCCGGTGCCTGAGCTCGACCCGCGTCACCCGAGCACTTCGTTCAAAGTGCGCGGCCGACAACTGCGGGTGGATTTCCTGACCCCGGCCCGCGGGCGCAACCGGATGGCACCGGTCCTCTTGCGCGAGCTCGGCGTGGCAGCTCAGCCCCTGCCGTTCCTCGACTACCTCATGACGGGTGCCGTCCAGGCGGTGGCGATCGGTCCGACGGCAGTGCTCGTCAACGTGCCCGATCCGTCGCGCACCGCCCTTCACAAGCTGTGGACCGCGGCCGAGCGGCCCGTGGCCATGGCGACCAAGGCGACCAAGGACGTGGCCCAAGCGAGCGCCTTGCTGTCGGTGCTGGTGGAGGACCGGCCGGGCGATCTCGAGCTCGCTTGGAAGGCACTGAGCGCGCATCCCTCCAGGCGGGCCAAGGTGCAGGCGATGCTGAGCCGGCTGCCAGAGGACCTGCGCGGCCGGCTGCCCTCGGCTGCAACGGCGGTGTAGGGATGGACAGAAGGCCGGTGCCAGAGCGACTTCCGCACCATCCGGGCCCGCCTCGCTCGAAACGAAACGTCACTTCGGTCATCTGCTACGTCTCGCCTGCGGTCACCACGCAGTTTTCGGCCAAGGCCACAGGCGAGACGAGCTGGCTGCGGCTGCCGGACTGGGCGGCGGTGTCAGGCGACGCCGAGCTTCCCGCGCTCACCGGTGCGGGGCGTCGCGAGCTCCTCGGGCGTCACGAGCTCGGCCAGGTCCGCCGCCTCGTAGAAGGGTCGGATCTCCATCTCGCCCGGCAGGCCGCTGGGCGCGCGCATCGCCCACGCCACGGCCTCGTCCATGTCCTTGACCTCCCAGATCGAGAAGCCGACGACCAGCTCGCGGCTCTCGGCGAACGGCCCGTCGATGACCGTCCTCTTCGAAGCCTCGCAGAGGATGCGCTTCGCCTCGGCGCCGCTCTTCAGGCCGGCGGCGGCAATGAACACGCCGGCCTTGACCAGCTCCTCGGTGAAGCCGTCCATCGCCGCGAACGCCTCCAGCATCTCGGGCGTCGGGTTGGCCACGGCCTTCTCGATGTTCTCATTGGTTTTCGACAACACCATTACCCGCATCGGTCTGTCTCCTGATTCGAGCCGGCCTCTATTGGCGTCTCATTGGGACGACGAACGAGCCAGCCGGAAATCGACAGCGCTCCGGCAGATTTCGTTCGAGGTCAGGATAGTGGCAGGAACGCGCCGCTCGGCTCATCCCGAGCGATGGTTGTGAACCGGGCAGCCAGCGGCCCGGCGCAGGCGGGGTCGGGTCCAGCCGAGGTGACAGGCAGGTGATCAACGGCCGCTGCCGCCGCCGCTACGTCGTTTCGGCTGATCGCAGCACGATCGCGACGTCCAGCCGAGCATCGAGTGCAGCAGCCCATGCGTGGAGGGCAGCGTAGGTCGGGTTGCTCTGCCATCGCTCGCTCCGCGCCACGGCCTGTTGGCTCACTCCCAAGAGTTGGGCGAGCTGGCTCTGCGTCAGCCCGGCCTCTTCCCGAGCGAGCCGCATGAGGTAGCCGGGTCGCCCCGCCTCCTGGACTGAGAGCTGGCCCCAACGGCGCAGCGCCTTCCACTCTTCGAAGGCCCGTGGACGAGATCGCTCCAGGTCACTGGGCGGCGCGTCTCGCCGTGGTGTACTGGGCAAACGTAACGTGCGCAGGGAGTTGTTTTTCATGAACGCTCCATCCATCGCCGCAGCTCGTCCGCGGTCGCCCGCCGGCCGGCGAGCCGCCGAGAAAAGCGCGGCAGCAGTGCGGCTCGGCCCGGCAGCCTGGCGCAGGATGGAGTCGAGATCGGCCACAACCTTTACATTGTACGTCACTCCAGGATGGCCCGTGATGATCCCGCCGGGCCTCTCGTCGCGAACCGCCGTCTTCAGGGTGACCTCGCGGGCGGTGCCGGTGCGGCGGGTTGCCCGGAAGCTCGCCGATACCGAGCCACGCTCGGTACAGCGGTTTGGCGCTCACTTACGTTCGTAAGTGAGCGACAAGCGGGATTGAACCTTACTGACCAAGTGGCTGGACCCGCTCTAGACTCGAGCGCGGCGACGGCCGGGTATCCGTCGAGCCAGTGCTCATGATGTCTCCCACAAACCACGGAGCGGCACGGCATGGAATCGATCGCCGAAGCTCGCACAGGTCTCGCCGTCATAGAGCACCACGCCGGCGGCGAAGCGCTTGCCGGCGGCCTCCTTGAGTTTGCGCAGGCCGCGGAAGTCCGAGCTCGTGACCGTCGCCGACGCTTTGACCTCCACACCCGCCAACTCGCGGGCTCCGCGTTCGAGGACGATGTCCACCTCGGCGCCGTCCTTGTCTCGAAAGTGAGAGAAGACCAGAGGGTCCTGACGCCAGCTCGCCTGTCGCCGCAACTCCTGAAAGACGAAGGTCTCGAGGAGTTGTCCCAACAACGGCCGGTCGGTCGCCAGATCCGCGGCGCCGACGCCTAGAAGCCCGCACGCCAAGCCGGTGTCGCCGACATGGAGCTTGGGTGTCTTGATCAGCCGACTCAGGCGGTTGCTGTGCCAAGGACGCAGGCGCTCCAGCAGGAACACGCGCTCCAGCAGGGTGACGTAGTCACCGATGGTTGGGCGACTCAGCTGGAACGGTGCCGCCAGATCGCTGACGTTCAACAGACGCGCAGTCTGCGCCGCCGCCAGCGCCAACAGCCGCGGCAGGGCGTCGAGCGAGCTGATCCGCGCGAGGTCGCGTACGTCGCGTTGCACCAGGGCGTCGAGATAGTCACGGTACCAGGTCGCGCGCCGTCTCCCGGCTACTCGCGCAAGGGCGGCCGGGTAGCCGCCGCCAACGATTCGCTCGGCGAGGTCAGCACCGAGGCGCTCGGTGCGGCGAGTCTTGAATCCGCTCGAGAACAGGACGTCGAGAAAGCCGGGCTCTTGCCGCGCCAGCTCGCACTGAGCCAGCGGGTGCAGTCGCAGGATCTCCATCCGACCTGCCAGCGAGTCCGCCAGTTTCGGTACGAGGAGCACGTTGGCCGAGCCGGTCAGGATGAACCGGCCCGGGGTGCGCCGACGATCAACCGCCGACTTCAGCGCCGCGAACAGCGTCGGCACCCTCTGCACTTCGTCCAGGATGGCCCGTGGCGGCAGGTCGTCGACG
>CXWL01021618.1_pt1 | contig 15798 bp, 14 predicted proteins | sample 590931 | NCBI WGS metagenome assembly CXWL01 (sample SAMEA3498368, study PRJEB10139) | groundwater metagenome | biome: water well; material: biofilm material | place: Germany | collected 2015-04-27 | reverse complement strand
GGGCGCACGCCCAATCAGAAGGATTGGATTCGCCTGTCCAGCGCTTGGCGGCCCTTGCTGGACCAGCGCATCGCCGACCTGGCGCGCCTGCGTGACCAGCTCTCGTCCTGCATCGGCTGTGGCTGCCTGTCTCTGAGAAAATGTGCCTTGTACAACCCAGGCGATGTGGCGGGTCGGCGCGGCATGGGTCCCCGCTACCTGCTGGGTGAACGGCCGCCAGCGGTGGTGAAGCCAGCCTGAGCTGCGGGGCGCTTAACCCTTGAAAGCGCTCCACGGAGGTGGAGAAGAGCGGGCTCGGAACCAGCGGTATGCCTGGCTACAGGTCAGTCACATCAACCAACTTGTCCAGGCTGGGGAAGCGGCTCACCATCCAGTGCCGATCAAGTCCCAGCGCGGCGATCACCGCAAGGGGCAACTCGCCAACCGCGTCGGGGCCTGGCTGAGGGTAGTCGGCCAATCGTGCAGCCAGATGCACGACGCCAGCCAAGGGATCAAGGGGACTTGTCGTAAGGGGGTCGCCCGCGCTCTGTAGCCCGTTCACGATGACTTCGGGAAAATTCCAGTGGCGCGCCAACACGGCCGTGACCTGGGCCTCATCAAAGCCCAACAGGCGTTGCTCGCGTTCCCAGCGCACGTCGGCCTGGTTGGGGCTGGCTTCGATCTGGACCAACTTGTCTGGCGCTCGTTGGCCGATCAGCAGCTCGCCCAGGCGCAGCATCATGCCGGTGAGCCAGGCCTGTTGGGAGTCCAGGTTGGCGGCGCCGGCCAGCCATTGGGCGTAGCCGGCGCAGGCCATGCTGAACTTCCAGAATGTCGCGCGATCCAGGCCCGGAACCTGCGGAAAAGCGGTCTTGATGCTGGTGGACAGGGCCAGGGAGCGAATGCGTGACATCCCCAGCAAGGTGATGGCGTGGTCCAGAGACAACACCTGGCGGCTCAGGCCAAACTGCGCGCTGTTGGCCATGCGCAAGAGGTTGGCGGTCAGGGCGGGGTCCTTTGAAATGATTGCCTTTACCTCGGCGGCCGTGGCGTCGGGGTCGTTCAAGGTGCGAATCAGCGCGTGCGCCACCTCCGACATGACCGGCAGTTTGGCGGACTCGAAAAAAGCAGTCAAGGTGGGCATGAACACTCCATAACTCAAATGGGGGCGCTGCTGCGTGACAGCTTGACCAAGCCCCACATGGTTGAGTATAGAAAGTTGTGCGGGGCTGCGCCGGAAATCAGGGACGGCGCTTCGCCTCGGCGCTCAAAGCGCCGAGGCGAAGGGGTTTGGGAGATTGGCCCACGCCGACAATCCCGCCCAGTCAATGTGGATCGAGCGGCTGCTAACGCGGGCGGCTCGCTTCGTAGGCCGCAATCGCTGTCTTCAAGTCGCGGTACTCCTCGCAGCCGAAGAAGCACAGTTTGTCCAGCGAGGCCAGATGTTCCTTGGCTTTGGGCAGGTTGTTCACCATCAAATAGGCCTCGCCGATGTACTCGTGGGCGCCGCGATGCTTCGGGTCCAGCCGCAGGGCCTCACCGTAGTGGCGAAACACCAGGTCCATATTTGGATTGGCCGACTTGCGCACGCAATAGGCGTACAGGTTGTGGTAGTCGGCATTGTCGGCATTGCCTTCCAGCGCCTTTTTCAAAGTGGCTTGCGCCGCAGCCCAGTCCTTCTTGGCGATCGCCGCCTGGACTGCCCCGCTGACGGGGTCGGTCGACGCGGTTTCGGCATTGGTGTCGCCGCCGGCTGCTTGCGCCATGCAGGACCAACAGAGCAAAGTCATCACAAGAACCCGGTTGTGGTAGCGCATGGCAGGGGACTCCTCTTGGTTGGCGACGCAGGTCGCGCACGCGCCTGCCAGTTATCGCGAGCTCGTGCACATGCACGTGCGACATTGGGCCACGGTCAAGGTCGCGGTGCGGGCATGCGCTTCACACCCCTTGATCTTGTAGGTCTTGTCGGTCGCGGAGTCGAGATCCGCCCGCATGGCCCAACGCAGCGTGCTGCGTCGGATTTGTTTACACCGTTGACGCAGGCGGCCCTCTGATGTTCGTAACTTATTGAAAACACGGAAACTTTTCTGGTGGCGCAAATCGTGCTTATGTTCCGCGCTGGCGGTTACGTCTGGCAACTCGCTATTCAACAACTCACGGAGCCCTTTCCAATGTCCAAATATCAATGGGTGCGATTCCTTCCAACAACGCTGGCTTCGGCCGTGCTGCTGACCTTCTCCCAGGTTGCCGCCAGCGCCCCGGTGTTGATCAACGGTGATTTCGAGTCCGGTAGCTTGTCTGGCTGGGTAGTGAGCGATCAGGCTGGCGGTAGCGGTTCCTGGTATGCCAGCGTGCCCGGCGCCGCGACACCGATTAGCGGATCGGGTACATCGGCTGCCGGAGGTGCTCCCCATGGCACGACCTACGCGGTATCGGATCAAACGGGTCCAGGTAGCCATGTGTTGGCGCAGGCTTTCACCATTGGCGCTTCGTCGAGCGTGGTTCTGACCTGGGACATGTTCATCAACAACTATGCCAGCGTCACCACCGGAACGGGACTGGATTTCACCGTGAGTCCCACACAAATCGGTCGAGTTGACATTCTCACTTCGGTGGCTGGCCTGTTTGATGTGGGTGCGGGCGTGCTGCAAACCTGCTTCCTCGGCGGTGCACCAGGCGGCACGCCGAATTCGTTCGCAACCAATACTTGTGACATCACTGGCAGCGTCGGAAGTGGTGGAACGTTTCAACTACGATTCGCCGAGACCGACAATCAGCTTTTCTTCAACATGGGCATTGACAATGTGAGCGTCGACGCCACAAGCGTGCCCGAGCCTGGCACCCTGGCACTTATCGGCCTCGCCCTCGCCGGGCTGAGACTGTCGCGTCGCAGGCAGTAACGGGCTCGCCAGCGGGGCGACTAGAGGTGACGAGTGCTGGCGCAACCATGTTGCGCCCCAGTGCGAGCCTCAGTTGCGCCGACGTGATGCCAGGCGCGACAGGCGACGCTGCGCGGCCAGTGCCAGCAATGCCAGACCGAGCAAGGCGATGGCAGCCGGTTCCGGCACGTCACCCGGTGGGCGTGGTTGCGTGGTGTAGTCCACCACCACGGTGGCGCTGCCGCCGTGCAGTGAAACCGCCAAGGCCAAGCCCAAGTCACCGGGGCCGGCCACAAAATTGCTGCCGTCGGCTGACAGCACGGACAGATCACCCGCTTCGAGAGCGGTGCCAAATCCGGTCCAAATACCAGAGCCAAAGGCCACCAGCGTCGCGCTGGCCGTTGCCACGCCGGACAGCCGAACCGTCATGCCGCCGCCTATCGTGTCGTACTGGAACAAGGCGAGATCCCCACCCGCTATCGAGCCGGTGAACGCCGCCGTGTCGTCGCCAAAGCCCATGATGTCGTTCTCGGCATAAAAGCCAAAGATCGTACCGTCCAGCGCTGAGCCAGTTGGGGCGGTGAAGGTGAAAGTGGTGCGGGCGATGGTGCCGACCAGCACGGTGGTGGCGGTGCTGGTCACCCCACCCGATGCCGCGCTGTTGCCAACCATGCCGCCTCCCAGGTCAGTCGGTGAGCCAAATCCGCCCGCCGCACCATTGCTCAGCACGGTGGTGGTACCGCTCGAAAAGCGAAGAAACGGGTCAACCGACCAGGTGGGCGACGCACCGGCTATCAGGTCGGTGTAATGGAAGAACCCTCCAAAGGGAACCAAGCCGTTGCCTGCCTCGCCGCCATGCACGGCCACCGATGTTGACGCGTTGCTCAAAACGACCGGCGCCGCGCTGGCCGTGATCGCCCCGGCCAACATAACCAAGCCCAGGGCGACCCGCTGCCAAGCACTCACGCAGCGGCCAGATTGCCGAACCGAGACGCCGCATGTGGGGGTGGGTGCAGGATGTGAACCGTTGATCATGGTGATTCTCCGGTAGGGGCGGTAGTGCCAACAGGGACTGTGGCCACCGTCCGACAGCGCGCAGCAATTTCCGAGCCACTATTGCAAGCTGTTGATATTGTTGAGGTTCAGTGTTTGTTTGGGGAGTGGGGTGTCAATAAACCTGACATAGGGCGCCTGCGGCTCCGGATCGGCCGTGAGTCTATGACTTCTTTACCTTGGCTGATTTGCCATCAAGGAATGACTTCATGCGCGTCTTGGCTTCCGGCGCACTTTGGGCAATGGCCGCCATCATGGACTCGGTGAACAGCCCCTGGTCGGCCGGTTGCTCGGCAATGCGGGGCAGCGCATGCATCAGTGCGTAGTTGGTCATGGGGGCGTTCTGTGCCACGCGAATGGCCAGCTCCAGGGCCTTGTCAAAGGCCTGGCCGGTCGGCACCAGGTACTGCGCAAATCCAATGCGCTCGCCATCTTGCGCGTTGTAGACGCGACCGGTGTACATCATGTCGGCCATGCGTGCCATGCCAATCAGTTTGGGGATGCGCACCGAGCCACCACCGCCCACAAAAATGCCGTGCGTGCCTTCAGGCAGGGCGTAAAAGGTGCTCTCGTCGGCCACGCGAATGTGGCAGGCGCTGGCCAGCTCCAAGCCGCCACCGACCACCGCGCCGTGTAGCGCAGCGATCACCGGGACCGGGCCGAACTGCACACGCTCCAGCGCCGCGTGCCACATGCGCGAATGGTGCATGCCTTGGCCGGCATCGCGCCCTTGCAGTTCGCTTAGGTCCAGGCCGGCACANNTTTCGAACAGGTCGCGCAGGGCCAGGATCAGGCTGTCATTGAGGGCGTTGCGCTTGGCCTTGCGGGTCAGGTGGAGGACGGCGACCTCGCGATGTTCACCCCGCAGGTCGAACTGAATCATGTCGGTGAGTTTCATAGGTAGAAGTTGCGGCTCAAAAGTGATTGGTGCTTGAAGGAAGATTGATTATGGTTATAACTCATAATCAATTCAAGTGCGTTTGCGACTCTCGAACCCGGTGTTTTCCCCTATGCGCTTGACGTCCAATTGAGCTTGGTCGGTCAAATCGCGTGTCAGCCTACGAGCCTTGGTCGTGTTGACGCGCGTCATCTTGGCGCCGTCGGCTAATATCGCGGCAACGCTTCTGCGTCGCAATACCAACAAGGAGGAGAAATTGGGCAGTTTCTTGGATGCAGCTATTGCGTTTCCCACCGCCATCTTCACCACCTTGCTAAGCGTAGTCGTGTTGTATTGGGTGCTGGCCGTGCTGGGCGTGGTCGATTTCGAATCGGGTGACATCGAGCCCGAAGCCGGCGACGACGTCACCGGCCACGACCTGGGCGCCCTGGCCAGCTACATCGTGGCCTTCGGCCTGCATGGGGTGCCGCTGTCCATCGTGGTCAGCCTGCTGGTGCTGGTGTCGTGGATGGTCAGTTGCCTGGGCGGCATGTGGCTGCTGCCCCTGCTGCCGGGCGCCGCGGCGCTGGCCTACCCGGCGGGCGCCGTGCTGGCGCTGGCCAGCGTGTCGCTGGCGGTGCCCATCGCATCGCGCCTGGTCAGGCCCTTGCGAGGTCTGTTTGTCACGCATGTTGCCATCAGCAATGCCTCGCTGGTCGGCCAGGTCTGCAAGGTGCTGACGCAAAGCGTGGACGAGAAGTCCGGCCGCGCCGAAGTGGCACAGCGTGGCGCCAGCATCAATATCCGGGTGTGGGCCAACACCCCCAACCCGCTGGTGCGCGGCGCCAGCGCGCGCATCGTGGCCTACGAAGACAAAACCGCCCGCTACCGGATCGAAGCCGTGTAGCGCGGCGGAGATCGGTCCTCGCTTCTTTTCTTTACTTCTGCGTCAGTTGTCCATCTCACCTTAGGGAGTTTTCATGGAGCCCATCCTCATCTCGGCCGGTGTCATCACGGTCTTCATCTTCGGCCTGTTTGCGCTGTTCGCCAAGTTCTACCGCAAGATCGAGCAAGGCCACGCGCTGATCGTCAACACTATGCGCGCCGAGCCGACGGTGACCTTCACCGGTTGCATGGTCTATCCCGTCATCCACAAGGCGGAGTTGATGGAGATATCGGTCAAGACCATTGAGATTGACCGCTCCGGCCGCGAGGGCCTGATCTGCAAGGACAACATCCGGGCCGACATCAAGGTCAAGTTCTTCGTGCGGGTCAACAAGACCGCCGAGGATGTGTTGAAGGTGGCGCAGGGCGTGGGCTGTCAGCGCGCCTCCAACCAGGACGCGCTGGAAGACCTGTTTTCGGCCAAGTTCTCCGAGGCCCTCAAGACCGTAGGCAAGTCGATGGAGTTTGTCGACCTGTACCAGGCGCGCGACCACTTTCGTGACGAGATCATTCGCCAGATTGGCGACGACTTGTCGGGCTACGTTCTGGAAGACGCCGCCATCGACTACCTAGAGCAGACGCCGCTGTCCAAGCTGGACGGCAGCAACATCCTGGACGCGCAGGGTATCAAGAAGATCACCGAGCTGACGGCGGTGGAGAGTGTGCGCACCAACGAGCTGCGCCGCAACGAAGAGATGCAGATCAAGAAGAAGAATGTCGAGACCCAGGAGACCTTGCTCGAACTCGACCGCCAGGCGGCCGACGCCCAGGCACGGCAGCAGCGCGAGGTGGCCACGGTGCGGGCGCGTGAGGAATCCGAGACCGCCAAGGTGCAGGCCGAGGAAAAGGCCAAGTCTGAAATGGCGCGTTTACAAGGCGAACAAGTGGTGGCGGTGCAGAACGAAAATGCCCAGCGCGAGAAGGAAGTGGCTGAGAACAACCGCAAACGCGCCGTGGCGATCGAGGAAGAAAAAGTCACCCGCGCCCGCGACCTCGAAGTGGTGGACCGCGAGAAAGAAGTGGCCTTGCAGAAGATTGACCGCGAGCGCGCGCTGGAGGTGCAGAAGAAGGCCATTGCCGACGTGATTCGCGAGCGNNGAGGCCGAACGCACCAAGAAGTCCACCATCATCCTGGCCGAGGGCCAGGCCGAGGAAAAACTGATCACCGAGGTGAAGGCCGCCGAGGCGCAGGAGCGCCGCGCCCACCACAAGGCCGCCGAAGAAATGACCCTGGCCGACGCGCGCCTGAAGGTCGCCGAGAAGGCCGCTGAGTCCAAGAAGCGCGAGGCGGAAGGCGTCGAGGCTATGGGCGCCGCGCCGGGCCTGGCGGCGGCGCGGGTGATGATGGTCACCGCCGACGCGACCCAAAAACAAGGCCTGGCCGACGCGCATGTGATCGAGGCACGCGGGCAGGCCGAGGCCACCGGCATGAAGGCCAAATTCGACGCCGAAGCGCAGGGCAAGGAGAAGCTGGGCTTGGCCGAAGTGCATGTGCGCGCCGCCGGCGCCGACGCCACCATCAAGGCCGGCGAGGCCGACGCGCAAACCGTGCAGGCACGCTTCTCGGCCGAGGCCAAGGGCCTGCGCGAGAAGTTCGAAGCCATGAAGGTGATGAGCCCCGAGACGCGCGACCACGAAGAATTTCGCATGCGCCTGGAGATGCTGCACGTGGAGACCCTCAAGGGCATCGATGCCCAGATCTTGATCGCCAAGGAACAGGCCGACGTGCTGGGTACCGCGCTGGCCAATGCCAAGATTGAAATGGTGGGCGGCGACGGCGCCTACTTCGACCGCTTTGTCAATGCGCTGGCGGTGGGCAAGGGCATCGACGGCGCCATTGCCAAGAGCGACACCCTGAAGATCGCCTTGAAGGACCACCTGTCCGGTGAACGCAACATGGTCGACGACCTGGGCCGCCTGGTGGGTGCCTTGGGCAACTCGTCAGATGAGATCAAAGACCTGACTGTGGCATCGCTGTTGTCCAAACTCAAAAAGGACGGCAAAGGTGGTTTGAAGGCCGAGTGACGCCGGGCTGACGGGCATGAAACCAATACTTTCCTAGGGCGCCTGATGCAAACCGCCGATGCCACTGCGGCCGAGCAGACCGAGAACCTGGTTGCCGCCAGCGGCAGCTATGAGTTGCTCAAGACACGACTGGGCGCCCAAGGCGAGGCGCTGCGCCAGAAGGCGCAAACGCTGAACGCCGCCCGTGTGGCCGAGTTTGGGAAGTCCGAACAAGCACTGGTGCTGCGCACCCGGGCGCGCACCCAGAACAACTGCGTGGCGCGCGACATCGTGCGCATTGGCGACCAACTGCTGTTTGGCTACAACGTCTTCATCGGTCTGCGCAAGGAAACCAGCGTCAGCGATGTGTTTGCCTTGTACCGCATGGCCGGGCAGGACGGTGAGCAAGAGTTGGAAGACGTGCCGCTGGCGGGCAGCTTTCTGGAAGACCCGCGTTTTGCGTCTGACTTCAAAGAGCTGTACGCCTACTACAAACACGCCCAGTTGACGCAGTTGCGCGTGGTCCAGGGCAAGCTGTTGGCGGCCTTTCAGATCGGCCAGCAAGTGCAGGACCTGCGCGTCTTTCGCTGGCAGGTTGAAGCCGACGGCGGCATCCGCTACGTGGACAACCGGGGCGAGCGCGACATCGCGCTGCCGCCCAGCCACGACTTCGAGTGGACGCCCACCACGCGTGAGGACCACGTCCAAGGCCGCCACCCGCACATCAACGTGTTGGACAGCGTGTTCGTCGAGGCCGTGGGTGGCGACTTGACGATCAAGATCGAGAACAACACCGAGACCGGGCTGGGCATCTACAGCGAACCGGTGGAGGACAAGAACCAGTCGCTGACCGATGCCGAAGTGGCCTACGCCAAGCTGGGTCAGTTAATTCTGTTGCGGGTGCGGCCCTATCGTGAGCAGGCCACGCGTTACCTGGTGTTCAACCAGCGCACCCAGCAGGTCGCGCGCATCGACGCCATCGGCCTGTCCTGCGTGCAGTTGCCGGAGGACCACGGCATTATTTTCCCCGGCGGCTATTACCAGCAATCGGGCGAGTTCAAGCACTTCGAGTTGCCCGGTGAGGTGACGGCCAATCTGCGCTTCAAACGCATGCTGCGTTCGCCCAATGGGGAGGACGTGTTGTACGTGTTCTACCAGAGCGGCAGCGGTCACTATGCGTTGTTCACTTACAACCTGATCGACAAGAGCCTGGCCGCGCCGATTGTGGCCAATGGCTACGCGCGTTATGCCGATGGCAAGGTGCTGGTGTTCCAGGCCGGGCCGGGCGAGCCCACCCGCGTGCACCCAATGCAGTTGTGGCAGACGCCGTTTTCCAGTAACGAACATGTGGGCATCGCCCCGGCGGGCGCCGGCTTTTTTAGCCGCATCGGCAACGCCGAGCTGGTGCGTGGCATTGCCGACCTGATGGGCATTGCCCGCGCGGTGCAAGAGCAGGCGCCCACCCGCGCTGCTTACGAGGACCTGATTCGCCAGTGCGCCCGCGTGGTGGACGCCTATTTTTGGCTGGCCGAGCCCGAGGCCGGCGCCGCTGTGCAAGACCTGCAACGCATCAGCGAGGCGGCGCGCAGCACGCTGGCCGAGTTTGAAAAGGTGGAGCAGATTCGGCGCGAAACCGCGCGCGCCCTGGACACCGCGCAGGCGCAGCAAAAGGCCTTACTGGTTGACATCGCCAGCACCTTGTGGCGCAAGCCCGAAGACTTTGTGCACGCCCTGGGCCGCCTGCGTGAACGCCGTGGCCACCTGGAAACCCTGAAGGAGCTGCGCTACACCGACCTGGCCCGCATCGAAGGCCTGCACACCGAACTGGTAACCGAGCAGCAGCGGGTGGGTGAACGCGCCATGGTGTTCCTGGCTGACGAGCAGGCCTTCGCCAGCCACCGCCAGACGATTGCCACCTTGACTACCGATCTGCCCAAGGCTTCGACCAGCCAAGGCATCCAAGTCATCCTGGACGGGCTGGACCAGACGGCGGCCGGGCTGGACTTGTTGACCGAGCAACTTGGTGGCCTGCCCGGTGGTGATGCGGTGCAGCGCGCCACCATCCTGGAGCGCATCTCCACGCTCTACACCGACATCAACCGCTTGCGCGCCGACGCGCGCAGCCGGCGCAAGGCGCTGGGATCCCACGAAGCGGCGGCCGAGTTCCACGCGCAGTTCAAGCTGTTTGGCCAGGCGGTGGAGAACGCGCTGGACTTTGCCGACAGCCCAGAGAAATGCGACGAAGCCCTGACCCGGCTGCTGGCCCAACTCGAAGAGCTGGAAGGCCGCTTTGCCGAACAAGAGAACTTTTTGGCCGATATCGCCAGCAAGCGTGAAGCGGTCTACGAGGCGCTGACGGCGCGCAAGCAAACCCTGACCCAGGCCCGCCAGCAACGGGTGCAAGGTTTGGCCGCGGCGGCGGGCCGCATTCTGGATGGGGCGCAGCGCCGGGTCGCGCAATTGGAGAACCTGGAGGCGGTGCACAGCTACTTCGCCGCCGACATGTTGATTGCCAAGCTGCGCAAGCTGGTGGCCGACATGCGGGCTTTGGGCGCGCAGGTGGCGGCCGACGACATCGAGACCCGGCTCAAGACCTGCAAGGACCTGGCTTTGCGCGGCGTGCGCGACCAGCAGGAACTGGTGTCCGAAGGTGGCAACCACTTGCGCCTGGGCAAACACGTGTTCACCATCAGTCGCCAGCCGCTGGAGCTGACCCTGGCGCCGCAGGCCGAGGGCTTGGCGTATCACCTGACCGGTACCGATTACCTGGTGCCGGTGGCAGACGCCCGGCTGGATGCCTTCAAGCCCTACTGGCAGCAGGCCCTGCCCTCGGAGACGGCGGCCCTGTGCCGCGCCGAGTACCTGGCTGGCTGCCTGCTGGACGCCGCCCTTGACCCGGCCGCCGCGGTGCCTTGGGCGCAGTGGCGTCAATGGATCGCCCAAGGGCCGGACGGTCACGCCACTTTGTTGCAGCAGGTGCGCCCATTTGCGGCCGAGCGTTACCAAGACGGTTACGAGAAGGGTGTGCACGACGAAGACGCACTGCGCATGTTCAGCGCGCTGGCCGTGATGCAGGATGAGGCGGGTCTGCTGGCCTGGGGTCCGACCGAGCGTGCGCTGGCCATTCTGTACTGGCAAGACGGTCGTTTTGGCGCCGAACGCGAGTCCTTGCACCGCCGGGCACGCTCGGGCGTGCAGGTGCAGCGTTTGTTTGGCGCCGCGCAAAGCCTGCGTGTGCTGGAGGCCGAATCGGCCCAGGCACTGGTGGCGTTTGCCAAGGCGGTGGGTTTCGAGTTGCCGCCCGCCGAGACCGAGGGCGACCGTGCCGAGCAGTTGGCGGCGTTGTGCCGTCAGTCGGCCGCTTACCTGGTGCGTGAAGTGGCCAACGAAAGCGGCGCCGAGATCTGGGTCATCAGCGGCGCGGGCGAAGACCTGGCTGCCGCCTTGCAGCGCGAGTTGGACCGCACCGGCCAATTGGCCGATTGGCAGCGCAGCCTGGAGGCGTCGTCACCGTCCGAGCGCTGGGAACTGGCGCGTGCCTGGGTCTCGGCCTATGCCAAGGTGCACGACCCCGCCGGCCTGGCGTGGGTGGACGACGCCGCCAGCCTGCTGGCCGTGCCGGTACAGCGCCGACGTGTGAATGCATCGTTAGACACCACGGTGGACGGGCTGCGCGGCGAACATACACGCGTGGTGCAAGGCAGCTTGGCGCTGAATCTGAATGATTTCTGGCGCCGCTACAGCTTTCACCGTGACCGGGTGGTGCCGGCCTTTGCGGCGCTACGGCGCCTGCACCACGAATTGCTGAGCGCCGAAAAAGCCAGATTGGGCCTGGCGCAGTTCCAGGCCAAACCCTTGCCCAGCTTTGTGCGCAACCGCCTGATCGACGAGGTCTACCTGCCGCTGATAGGCGACAACCTGGCCAAACAGCTCGGCACCACCGGCGCGGGCAGCCGCACCGACCGCATGGGCCTGCTGTTGCTGATCTCGCCACCGGGCTACGGCAAAACCACCTTGATGGAATACGTGGCCGACCGCCTGGGCCTGGTGTTTGTACGCATCAACTGCCCGGCCCTGGGCCAGGATGTGACTGCGCTGGACCCGGCGTCAAGCGCCAACAGCGCCGCGCGCCAGGAGCTGGAGAAGCTCAACCTGGGCCTGGCCATGGGCAGCAACGTGATGCTGTACCTGGACGACATCCAGCACACCAGCGCGGAGTTTCTGCAAAAATTTATCGGTCTGGCTGACGGCACGCGCCGCATCGAGGGCATGTGGCAAGGCCAGGCCCGCAGCTACGACATGCGCGGCAAGCGTTTTGCGATTGCCATGGCCGGCAACCCCTACACCGAGTCGGGCGAGGTCTTCAAGATCCCCGACATGCTGGCCAACCGCGCCGACATCTACAACCTGGGCGACGTGCTGGCCGGGCGCGAGGCCCTGTTTGCGCTGTCCTATATCGAGAACAGCCTTACAGCCAACCCGGCGCTGGCGCCACTGTCGTCACGCGACCCGCGCGACGTGCAACTGCTGGTGCGCCTGGCCTTGGGTGAAGAGGTGGCCAGCGGCGACTTGGTGCACGCCTACAGCAGCGCCGAGCTGGACGAACTCAAGGCCCTGCTGCAACGCCTGTTCCGCGCCCGCGACCTGTTGTTGCGGGTCAACCAGAGCTATATCGAATCGGCCGCGCAACGCGACAACTACCGCACTGAGCCACCGTTCAAGCTGCAAGGCAGCTACCGCAACATGACCAAGCTGGCGGCCAAGATCACGCCGCTGATGCATGACGATGAACTGGACGCCCTGCTGCGCGACCACTACCGTGGCGAGGCCCAAACCTTGACCACCGGCGCGCAGGAGAACCTGCTCAAGCTGGCGCAATTGATGGGCAGCGCCACAGTGGAAGAGACTGCACGCTGGCAATCGATCTGCGGCGACTTTCTGCGCCAGCGCAAGGCCGGGGGCGACGATGCCGACGGCTCCACCCGTATCAGCAACGCCTTGCTCGATGTCAGCCGCGCCGTCGACCAACTCAAGCCCGACGCTCAAGGCAGCAGCGAGAGCCAGCAAATGGCCGGGGCCCTGTTGCAACTGGCGGTAACCTACCGCAAGGTCATCATGCCGCTGATCGCCGCCACCGAAAAACGCATGGACCTGGACCACAGCATCAGCAAGCGGCTGGAGCTGTTGTTGGCCAAGGTCGACGAGCCACGGACGCCACGCACGCACAGCACCGGCAACAAGAAGACGGAAGGCTAAGCATGGTGTCGACCGCCACACCCGCAGTGCCCGCTTTTGACATGGAAGACTTGCTGAGCCAGTTGGAAACCTCTCTGGCCGACCTGCGCCTGGACGACGCTGAAAAGCACAGCCTGGCCCAGACCCTGCTCCAAGCCCAGCCACCAGAGGACGGCTTTCGCCAACTGCGCAACCACGCCTTCACACTGGCACGCAACCGGCTGGCGTCACAACAAGACCCCATCGCCGTGCTGCGCTGGCTGGAAGCCGTGGTGCGCGCACTGGACGTGGCCCGCGCGCCAGCGCAGGCCGCACGCTCCAACGCTTTTTTTAGCCCCGGCGAGAGTTGCCTCAACACCATCGTCCAACACTTGCGCAGCGCCCGCCGCAGCGTGGACGTTTGCGTCTTCACGCTGTCCGACGACCGCATCGCCCACGAGGTGCTGGCCGCGCATACACGCGGCGTTGCTTTGCGCTTCATCACCGACAACGACAAGGAGACTGATTCGGGCAGCGACGTCGCCCGATTACGCGCAGTCGGTGTGCCCACTGCGGTCGACCGTACCGACGCACACATGCACCACAAGTTTGCGATCTTCGATGGGCAGTGGTTGTTGAACGGCAGCTACAACTGGACGCGCAGTGCTTGTGCGCACAACGAAGAGAATTTGGTGGCGACGAATGACGCAACGTTGGTGCGGCAGTTTCAGGGGGCGTTTGATCAGTTGTGGAGGCAACTGGGCGATTGAGACTTAGCTCGCATGACTTATTCTCCAGTTGGCAAAGCGTGGAGTAGTGGTCTCGCCTCGCACGATCAAACGCCCAGAATTTTCTCTACTCATTAGGTTAAGCATCGCATGAAGACCCCTCCAGAATTGATCGACGGTGTACGCGTGAGACTGCGTCGCGCGGCTCCCGAAGACGCCAAACGCCTGTTCATTGCCGCCGCAGATGCTGAGGTCATGAAGTACATGGAGTGGACGGCGCAAACATGCGATTCGGAGACGCGCACGCACTTTGAGCAAGTCGCACGGCGTTGGCTTGACGGAACCGAGTTCCAATGGATTGTGGAGGAACGAGCGACTGGCAGCTTGGCTGGAACCATATCCTGTCGCCCAAAGGGGCACTCTGCTGATTTTGGATATTTTTTCGCCAAGTCCTATTGGGGCCAGGGGTTTGCGATTGAAGCTGGAGCGCTGATCGTCGACTGGCTGCAGGCACAACCAGAGATCCTTCGCATCTGGGCGACGGCGGACGCAGAGAACATCAGGTCTCACAGGGTACTGGAGCGGCTGGGCCTTCAAAAGGAAGGCGTACTTCGCATGGCAACGTACCGCCCGAACATTGGCGGTGATCCACGAGATACTGCGACGTACGCTTGGTGTAGACGCGATACCTAATCCGAATGCGCCGATTGAGGTTCTGCGCCGCAGCGCAAACTCCAAAAAGAGGACGACAAGGAACGGGCCAGACGAACCCGGTGGTTGATGCGCGGCATCACCGTGCCTTGATAGCCGCGTATCGCTACTCTTTTGATAGCGTATTCGTCATATTTTGCGGGGGCTAGAGACTAATTCCTCCAACAACCACCCAGTCAAGGTGCAGAAACCCAATTGTCCAGTTGCAGCCCCGGCACCTTGCCAAACTCGCGTGTGTTGTTGGTAACCAGCATGGCGTGCTGGCTCAAGGCGTGCGCGGCAATCATGGTGTCCAGCGAACCAATGGGGGTGCCACGGCGCTCCAGGTCGGCGCGCAGGTCGCCATAGGCCCACACGGCTGCGGCATCGAAGGGCAGAATGCTCAGAGGGGCAAGAAACATCTCCAGCGCCTGACGATTGCGCGCCGAGCCACTCTTGGCCACCCCAAACGCCAACTCCGCAGCCACCACGCTGCTCAGGCCAATGTCGCCCAACCGGTATTGCTGAAAGCGGGCCAACACCGCAGGCGGTTTGTTGTTGATGATGGTGATGCAGATGTTGGTGTCGAGCAGGATCATGGATTGATCTCGGCACGAATCTGGTCGTCAGGCTGCTGGCGCTCCAAAACAAAGCCTGGTTCGAAGGCCGCCAGCCCGGCTTCCAGTGTTTGCCAGGGGTCATCCACAGGCAGCAAGAGCACGCCGTTGCCGAAATGCTGGACGACAACCTCGGTGCCGGCAAAACGGTACTCTTTGGGCAGCCGAACGGCTTGGCTGCGGCCCGATTGAAAAAGGCGTGCGGTGTCCATGGGTGATTCCTCAATTGGTGATCACCAATGATAACCACCAACATCAAGCCTGTCCACCAAAGACTAGAGTGCTACCAACCTGGGACTGGGGCGCAACCAGTACAACCCGTACCCGCCCAGCCACCCCTCAGTTTGTGCAACGCTCCCCCACGCGCCGTTCCTTGCTCCGCACACCCAGGCGCCCCAACATCGCGTCCAAACCCTCCCGCAGCTCCTGCGCCAGCGACACCGTCCGCGGCACCATTACCACCACTTCAGCATCCGCCTGGGCGTCGATCTCCACCCAGGTCGGCACTTCCACACAATACACGGCGCCGCGCCGCATCGTCGTTTGCTGAGCCAGCATGCAATGGTCCAGGGCCGTGCGCTGAACCAGCGCAACCGAGCCGGCAGCGACGCGGATCAGGGTGCCGCGCGGTAGCTGCTCAAAATGGGATTGCCCCTTGGCCAGCAGAAGTTGGCTGGTTTGAAACGGTTCCGGTTTGCTTTGCATACGCCACCACCTTTTTACTGGGTTGAGTAGATCTGTCCACACGCGGGCAGGCGGTGATGAAATCGTAGATAGATGCCTTGATCTGCAACAGGCACAGCAGCACCCCG
>CXWL01121059.1_pt1 | contig 15799 bp, 8 predicted proteins | sample 590931 | NCBI WGS metagenome assembly CXWL01 (sample SAMEA3498368, study PRJEB10139) | groundwater metagenome | biome: water well; material: biofilm material | place: Germany | collected 2015-04-27 | reverse complement strand
TGATATTCATGGCGTTATTGATTTCTTAATTACAGTAAATTCTAATAAACAAAAATACATTTTATATGCTTATGTGTTTGCTATAAAATTTTACAAATTCATTTTTTAATTTTAGTACTTACATCTATAGTATAAAACAAAAAAATCCCACTTAAGTGGGATTCCTATTCTATATTAATTCTCATTTGATTGACGATATTTCTCATACAGCAATATCAAAATAACTGCAAAAATTGCTCCCAAGGTATTTGCTAGAACATCATATCCATCAGCCACTCGACTAGTTGTAAATATATTTTGAAAAAGCTCTATAAGTAACCCAAAAAAAATGGAAAGCAAAAGCGGAATAATTACTTTTTTAAAAGTATCCATTCCTAAAAAATGATTTTTGAAATACAAAAACCAAAGTAAAGTGAATACAAAATGAAAAAAGGCATGAGCCATTTTATCTAGATTAGCAATTTGAACAACAGGAACTGCACTTGATTTCATCAAACAAAAAAAAGCAATCATTCCGGTCCATAATAAAGCAACCCAAAAATAAAGTTGTTTAGGCACCAATCAATTCTTTGTATGATTCGTTAGAAAGCAATCCATCAACTTCTGCCATATTTGCAATTTTTATTTTGATCATCCATCCCGCTCCGTAAGGGTCCGGGTTTACACTTTCTGGAGTAGCTTCAAGAGCATCATTAAACGCAACAATCTCTCCTGACAAAGGAAGAAACAAATCAGAAACGGTTTTCACTGCTTCTACAGTCCCAAAAACTTCGTCTTTTTCTAAAGTTTGGTCTAAGGTTTCTACTTCCACGTAAACAATGTCGCCTAATTCCTTTTGTGCAAAATCAGTGATTCCTACTGTTGCGATATCGCCATCAATACTAACCCATTCGTGATCTTTAGTGTACTTTAAATTTGCTGGTATGTTCATATAAATTGTAATTGATAATTATTAATTAATAATTGAAATTTTATCTCACAAATGTAACAATCTCTATTCAAATCTAGTTTAGATTTTAAAAAAATTAATTGCCAAAATTATAACGCAAGGTTAATCCAGAACGAATATTTGTCATTGGAAAAGAAGTTGATATTACCGCTTTGGAAAAAGAGTGATCATAATAGAAAATAGCGGTTAGGTTTTTACTGAAGGAATAATCCGCTTTGACGGTTAATGACCACAGATTCTGTCCTCCTGCTAATTGATTATTATTATAATCCAAATACCTGACAATAGTCTGATTATTTCTATACGATAAATCTGCTTTCAAATTGATGTCACTTTTTATTATTCCTGTTGGATTATCAGCGAGTCTGGAAGAGAAAATCACATCTTTGAAACGATACCCCAATCCTACCACATATTCTATCCCTTTAACTTCTGTTAATAAATTATTATCAAAGCTCATCGATAATGCTCTGTCTTTTTTGATTTCAGCCAATACCTTTAACGAGCTCTTCAATTCGAAATCCATTCTGATAAGCGGACTAAACTGTTCAACTAAGTTAATATTTGACATAATCGTTTGGTTGAAAAAATTACCACTCGCATCTACTCCATTTGGCGTTTTATCATATTCAAAATTAGATCTAAATGCATTTATCGTGTAAGAAGCACGATAATTATGCTGCAAAGAGAATCGTTTAAAATTCTTCTTGAAAAGTTCATAACGCATCAACCCATTATATTTTACTGCCCAATTTGGAATTGGAAAACTTCTGAAAATTCCAAGGGAAACATCTGAAGCATTTCCGCCAGAATAAGCCGCTAAAAAAGCCGGCAACAATACCGCTTGATTATTTTTTCCATATCCTATTGGAAATCCTTCTGGATCTAAATTACTAGGATTATTAATGTCAATCCCCCGCTGTGTTGCTAATCGATTGGCAACGGTAAGTCTATTCGATCTAAAATCATCAAATGCTTCCGACATATTTTCATCGCTCGCTGAGAATGCTGTTTTTATTAAAACCGTTGAAATCGAGAAAATACCAGTATGATAAGGTGATCTGGCATTATAAACACCGTTTGTAACATCATATTGCTCTGAGAAATTCTCAGAAAATGCTCGGTCTAATGTCAAATCAACTTTCAAATCCGGAAATAAGTCGACATTCGCTGTAGCTTTAAGTAATTTATTAGTTACCTGCGAGAAATTTTGGTTAAAATCAGGGTAATTCGTCAACCAACCGTTTTTCGCAGCTTCATATCGCACATCATCTTGACTTCCAAAAATAAAACCTAACGACGGTCTTGACGACCCTAAAAATCCTATACTTGGTGTATATCCTGGCAAAACCGTACCGCTGTTATAGGTATAATTCATTTGAATGTTCTTAACGCTCGTTAAAATACCCATCAGCCCATCAACAAAAGGATTATTCTTGTCTGTTGGATTAACAGGATTCGTATTCACGATTTTCTCTCCCGGTTTAGGCGCAGCTACTTTAGGTTTCGAAGATTTATTTACTGGAGCTTTTGTCAATCCTAAGTATTTATATAGAACATCCATATTGAATGTTGCGTTCAGATTATTTGAGCTTGCGTTTTGAATGGTATTACCTAGATTATACTTACTCCCTTCAATTTCTATTTCAGATAAGGCATTCGAAGTTCGCTGCCAACTATAGTCTCCTGTGTAGGAATAGTTCGCTTTAACAAAACTAAATAATGGTATCTTATTAATAGGTATTTCGTAATTCAAAACTAATTGTTGCATGTGTTGATTAGGATCGCCAATATCCCAATAACTATCCCAAATAGTAAAACTTTCAATAGGTTCATTATCCTCATTCAAGTAGTTTTTTACAATATTACTCGATGATGCGGTATAATTCAACTTCAACGATTTAGTCAAGTTATAATTAAATCCGTATTGATAATTAAATGCAAAATTTCTTCGGTACAAAGGGTCTAACCCTATACCTTCTACCTCAACCTGTCTAAATTGTTGACGGTTGTATTGTCTGTTTATATTAGTATTAAAAAAGATATTAGCAGGTAAATAATTAAAATTGAAATCACTTAATAATTTCCAGTAATTACTCTTTTTCATAAATTTAGTCTTCTTGAATGGCTCCACCGATTTAGACTTAAAAGCATAGGCATAATCAACCGAAGAGTTCACTTGCTGATCTACATAATCTTCGATTTCAAAATCATGTCTTTCGACCTCGTTAAAAGATTGAGAGAAAGTAAAATTTTCCGGATCATATACATGTTGTTTTTGCTCTGGACTACGCTCTTTTTTCACTCCAATAAAGTTGATACTTTTTCGCTTGGTGTAATCAATTGCTCTATTGGTAATATTTTCTTTTTTTGCTTCATCCGAAGTATTGTCAAGCAACTGTTTTAATTTTATATCTTGATTAAAAGGGTCGTATTCCGGGGTTATGATTTCCTCACCAATAGCGTAATTAAACGGCAAATTAATTCCCCATTTTTGCGGCAATAATTTTCCAAGATTTAAATTGGTTACAATATTATATTGTCGTGTATCCTCTCGATTTCTTTCATTAGGTCCTTGTTCCAATGCCCCAAAACCAATGGTGCTTTTTCTTCCTGAAGCTGAAACGGTTGCAAAATCAGCCAGATTTGAATCTACATTCAAAACAGCAGCCATTCCACCTTGGTTATCCATATCAGCTAAGCGGAGTTCATTAAACCAAACTTCCCCTTTGATATCGTTACGGAGGTCACTGTTTTTCACCCCAACCATAAGCGTTCTCACTAATCCAAAGTTCGGATTTCCTTTAATTCCCAATCTTAATTTACTATTACCATCACCGTCCGGATTACTGTTATCACTGTCCGGATAATAAATACCATCCAAAGGCAGCGTACTTTGATCGATAGTCATTGCAAGAATTTTCAATTTGGTCAATAAAGCCAAAGACAAATCAATTTCATTTTCTTCAGGCCAAACCACTTCAGCACTCAATGGAGAACAGTCTGAATTCGATGCCGACGAAGGAGTCGTAACTTTTAAAGGAATTTCAATCTGGTAAAAATTTTGAGTAAAATCATTCCCAAAACGAATAAAACCTACCATCTGATTGTCTTGAAGTGCAATTTCGCCTGGCAGAGATTCAGCGTGTAAAAACATTTTCAATTTCTTGAATTGACGCATATCAATACTCACATTTTTAAAAACGGCTCTTGAATCTTCTGGTTCTAAACCATCTCCAGAAACCCGCAATGCCAATGACTGTTCGTTTTGATTGATCACTGTATTATTGTTATACAACTGCTCGCGTTCTACTCCCGGAGGCGTAACATAATTAACAGGACATCGCTCATTGTTCTCTTGTACGTTTACCGCTAATACGTCTAAATTAGTATTATCATCATCTATGTTAGTATCATTAAAATCTAGTGTATTCGTGTATCGTCTCCATTCACCGCGAACCAAATCCAGCGCTCCAAAACGAACCGTAACTTGTTCTTCAAAACCCGTCATAAACATCCTCATGAAACGTATCGATCTAAAATCAGATATGTTTCCTATCGTGTTCTCGGGTTGTGAAACTGGAATTTTAAACTGAATCCATCTCGCATCGGTATTGGACCCATCGGGAAGGGTTACCTGAGTATTTCTGATGTCCGTTATGTAATTTTGACCAATTTTCATGTTGGGTTCAACAGCAATACTATATTCATAATACGCATTAATCGTATTCATTGTATTGTCCCTGTTAATATCTTCTACATCCGGCACTGTTGATGACCCTCTATTGTTATCGTTAATCTCAACGGGGGAGTTTGCTTCAGTTCCATTGTAATTTTTATATCGTTCTACGATACCTCCCGATGCGTTCAAATAAAATCTGTAGTCATCTGCTGCAGGATCCAGTTCAGAAGCAAAATTTGTGTAGACCGCTCCTTCATTGGCATTAGCCAAACCATCTAAACCAATATCTTGATTTTTTCTATTGTCAGCGTTGGTATCAAAAGCATAAATTAGCGATTGAGAAGCAGGAACATCTCCCCACAATGGCTGTGGATTTACCAATATCTGATCAGGTCCAAGTCCATTTTCATATTGTTTTCTTCCGTCCTTCAATACATCCTCGGATATTTCACCTAAATTAAAATAGATCTTCCCTGTATTCGACTGCGGTACTTGTCCATTTCCTACATAAGGATCTAACACCCAAAACTGAATATATTCAACATTTCCTTGTTCGAAATTAGTAGAATTTAATGCCCGCATAATTCCCCCAAAATTGTCTCTTGGACTTGAATCTATAGTTGAACTATTATTATAAGGCCCTCTTTCTGATGGATAATAACTCAAATCTAATGTATTTACCACTTGCGATTGTCCTTGAGCAATATCAGTCAAAGGATATAATTCTTCACTGTAAATTCTTCTTGTAGTGTTAAATGATAAATCTTCGTTTGAAATTCCTGATGGTTTTTGAGCATAAAATATAGGATCGATGGCATACCAAGCCAATTTAGCTCGTTTAAATCCATAACTTAAATCGTTTGCGTTCGCATTGAAGTTGTACGTGCTTGAAGTATTTCTATCCGGTGTTGATGCTAAACTCCAAGCATAAGGGGAACGCATATCTATAGTAGATTGAGATCCTTCAAAATCATCTACATAAATGGTTGATTCTCCTTGAAATTGATCGGCTTTTGGGGAATCCGGTTTTAAAAATGCAATTTCTCCTCTCACGGAAAGATTAGAAGGCACATCAGTATCCAAATTGGGTAACATATTTACCAATCGAGTTAAAAAAGGCACTTCAGTTGAAAAATTAGTATTGAATCCAAAAATGGTATTATTTACGGATTCCTGACCAAAACTCGATTTCTGGGTAAATGGTCTTTCGGTCATTTTTAAAAAAGTACCTCCAACTAAGAAATTATCGGATATTTTATGTTCTACATTTACTCCCATGAACCTTCTGGTTTGTTGGCCAAAAACAGAATTATTCTCCAGAGATACTTCAATGGGTGTATTTGAAGCTTGAAGTGAAGGATCTAAAATTTGCACTCTTCCCAATTGGTAATTTACACTATAATCTATTCCTTCTACTAAAACTCTACCCGCTGCAGTTACCACTACAGATCCTTGGGGTACATTAAAAGCACCAATAGGTATTCCGTCCCCGCTTGTCGATTTGTATTTTCCTCGAAGTAAAAATTTATTCTTATCGCTATCTTGTAAGGCTCCTGATTGTGTACTGCTGTACATATTACGGAACACATATTTCTTTTGATTCGGATTATAGGTATTAGCATCCTCGTAATTTTCACTAGAACCAGTATATGATAATTTAGAAAATAATAATTCTCCAAAAGGTTCTTTGTTCGTGAAAATTATTCTTCCGTTTTGAGCATGTACTGTTAAACCTGGCATAAAATCAAAAAAACCATCGCCGCCAGTTTGTGGATCATTGTTGTAGTTTAATTTGTCCAAATTAAACACTTTTAGCAATGGGGTTTCGGCCACTTTGTTTTCAGGCAACGGATTAACGGGAAAAGGACTTCCCTCGACAGCTGTAATATAATTTAATGGAGATGGATCGGTGTAAAGAATATTAAATCTAAAATCTTCTTGTTTCACTTGATAAGCACCAGGGATTTGATAGATATTTTTCATCATCAAATTCCAAACCGGATTCTTAACATTTGTCAAATTACTTTTCAGCATTTTCAAGATCAAACTTTGCGAGATAACAGCTTGGTTTGAAGGACTATTGCCCGTAACTACAGTTGCATCCACTCCGTCATTACCAAATTCCCCAACTTGATACACTTGATCACCTATGGTGTATTGATAAGCCACAGCCAGAACTTCGTCGTTAGCTAATCGCTGTTGCAATGAGATATAACCCAATTGAGCATTAAAAGTATATTCGTTTGGATTCAGTTTTCTGGCATTTTCCAATTTAGAGTAATCCTGACCTTCGCTTACCGTAACATTAAATCCAGAATTTGCTGTTACAATTTCACGTATATTGGGATTCAATAAACCGCCTCCTGTATTTATCTGTGCAGGATCATAATCATTGTTTGAATTATCAGTAGGCGAATCTAAAGAATTATTAAAAATTCCCGTAGAAGGATCTAAGACAACAACTTCATTATCATCTAAACCTGACAATTGACCTTCTCCTAAATCCTGCAGCGCAATAATATTTCTTAAATTATTATTGGTAGTCGCTACGCGATTTTGTTTATTGGTGACCCAAATTTCGATACGAGAAATTTGAACTCTACTATCAATAAAAGGATAATTAACTAATGATTTATCGTATTTATTCCTAAAATATTGGGATAAGAAAAAATGCCTGTCACTGTCATAATCCAAGGCAAACAATTCAAATTCTTCAATTTTTCCTCCTCCTTGAGCAACTATACTTTTAGTTTGTGATTTCTGCTCTGAGAAAACGCCTGTAATTGTAGTTTTACCAAACTGTAATTGTGTTTTTACTCCAAATAAACTTTGCGCTCCCCTGATTAAAGAACTATTCAAAGGCATGCTTACATTCCCTACCTCAATTTTTTGAATAATATCATCTTCTGACGGGGCATACTCTAACTTAATTAAGTTTTGAAAAGCAAAAGTAGACTGTGTATCATAATTCGCATTTACACTGAGCCGAGTTCCTACTTTACCCATCAAACTCATACTGATTCTCTGATCAAAATCAAAAGAAATATTAGACCGGTTTCGAGGAGAAAATGATGGATTGTCTTGTTTTGTATAACGCATTCCTAAATCCATTTCTATAGATCCGGTTGGCTTTACGTCTATAGTATTACTTCCAAAAACAGATTCAAAAAGCCCTGATTTTATGTAATATCGTGGCAATAAATCTTTTTTTGCAGCTTCGCTTCCTTCTTTTTTCCCATCAATAGCATCTCCCTTTTTCCTGAAATAATCACGCATTGATTCTTTCAAGACAAGTCTTTCATACTCTTTTGGCGTTAAAATAATAGGGTAATTAATGGAAAATCCATCGACAGAATTAGTATAAACGTAACGATCCGTAACTGGGTCATAAGTATAGGCCGAAAGAATGCTCTGAGAATCTTTCAATTGAACTTTTCCAATCGAAAATTTATTTTTAATGGTATCCTGAGCCTGCTGTCCTACCTGAGCTTGCGAAACAAATCCACAAAATAAAACAAGCAAAAAAATATAAATTTTATGCATACAACTCGTGTTACTTGAATACCTTTTATAGGTTTTTTAAAGCTTTTTTAATGATTGATTCTACTGAAGCTTCTGGATCTTCTTTCACAATCTTTTCTATAATTTTTTCTGAAGATTTTCGTACAAATCCCAAAACTTCTAAAGCTGATAACGCCTCATCTCGATTTGTATTGCTTTGTGACATAGAAACTTCATCTAAATCATACAATTTTAATACTTTTTCTTTTAAATCCAGTATTACTCTTTGTGCCGTTTTGCTGCCAATTCCTTTTGCAGATTGTATTGTTACAACATCTCCAGATGCAATCGCATTAGTGACTTGCTTTGGATCTAATGAAGAAAGCATTGTTCTTGCTATACTGGCTCCTATTCCGGAAACGGATAATAACAATTTAAAAATCTCTCTTTCTGATTTTTCTACAAAACCAAATAGTGTATGCGCATCTTCTTTTATTTGAAGATACGTATACACTTTTATAAAATCTGTATTGGGAAGCAAAGAATAGGTATGTAAGGAAATATTTACGTGATAACCAACCCCTCCACAATCAATTATTATATGTGTTGGTGATTTTTCTACTAATTTTCCTTGAATGTGTGCTATCATGAATTATAAATATATCACCAAATATAACAAAATTAGCATACCTTTTAATTATTTTCATCAATTTAACTATCTTCTGGAGTACAGAATATTAAACTAAATTTATTTTATTATTTTCTTGTCTTTTTCTTGAGCATCTATCACGGCAATAGCTGCCATATTAACCATTTCCTCCACACTGGCACCCAATTGAAATATATGAACTGGTTTTCCCATTCCTAACATGATAGGTCCTATAGAGTCTACCTTATTCAATTCTTTCAAAAGCTTATAAGTAATATTTGCGGATTCAAGATTTGGAAAAATCAATGTGTTTACTTTTTTCCCGGCTAATTTAGAAAAAGGAAATTTTTCTTTTAACATTTCTGGGTTCAGTGCAAAATCAGCTTGAAGTTCACCATCAATAACTATCTCTGGATAATTTTTATGCAAATACGTTACCGCTTCTCTAACTTTACTAGCACTTTCATTTGTTGAAGAACCAAAATTAGAATATGATATCATTGCAATTACGGGCTCAACACCAAACATTTTTGCTGTTTTTGCAGTCATAATGGCAATTTTAGCTAAATCGTCTGCTGAAGGATTAATGTTTATGGCAGTATCTGACAAAAACATTGGCCCACGAGCCGTCATCATAATGTTTGTAGTAGCAACAATGGATGCTCCTGGCGCTTTTTCGATAAGTTGCAACATTGGTTTCACAACAGACGGGTAACTTCTGGAATGTCCCGTGACTAAAGCGTCTGCCTCTCCTTCATTGACCATCATGGCCGCAAAATAGTTTCTTTCACGCATTAATTTTTGAGCATCTAACAAGGATATCCCTCGTCTTTGTCTGGATGACCAGTAGGTCGTAGCAAATCTATTTCTTCTAGACTCTTCTTCTTTAATTTTTGGATCAATGATTGGAACATCGGCATCAAAACCTATTTCTTCTTTTAATTCTAAAATAATTTCTTTGTTCCCTAATAAAATTGGAAAACCTATTCCTTCTTCGAACACAATTTGTGCTGCTTTAAGAACATCTAAATGATCCGCCTCTGCAAAAACAATTCTTTTAGGATCCATCTTAGCTCTATTGGCAATCAAACGAACCATTTTATTATCATTTCCTAAACGATCTAAAAGTTCGTCTTCGTACTTTTTCCAATCTGTAATAGGATTCAAAGCAACTCCGGAATCCATTGCTGCTTTGGCCACAGCCGGTGCAACAATAGTTATTAATCTTGGGTCAAAAGGTTTAGGAATAATATATTCTCGTCCAAAATTTAATTTTGTCGCACCATAAGCAACATTTACTTGTTCTGGAACAGATTCTTTAGTCAATGAGGCCAATGCTCTCACGGCGGCCATCTTCATGGCTTCATTAATTTTTGTTGCACGCACATCTAATGCGCCTCTAAAAATATAAGGAAATCCAAGAACGTTATTTACCTGATTAGGATAATCCGAACGACCGGTAGCCATGATTACATCTTTACGAGTTGCAACTGCAAGATCATAGTCTATTTCCGGATCAGGATTTGCCATGGCAAAAACAATCGGATTATCAGCCATTCCCAATAACATTTGCGGAGACATAATATCTCCTGTTGACAATCCCAAGAAAACATCAGCATTAACTAATGCTTCTTCAAGACTCATTGGTTTTATGTCTTTTGCATATTTTTGCTGTAAAACAGACAGGGAGGCATTGTCCTTAGTCAAGACTCCTTTACTGTTGAACATTAATATATTTTCTATTTTCACCCCCAACAAAACATACAAATCTGCACAGGCAAGAGCTGCAGAACCGGCTCCTGAAACTACCAACTTCACATCTTCTGCTTTTTTATCTGCTAATTCTAAAGCATTCAATAATGCTGCAGACGATATGATGGCTGTACCATGCTGATCATCGTGCATTACAGGAATATTCAATTCTTCCACCAATCGTCTTTCAATTTCAAAAGACTCTGGTGCTTTAATATCTTCTAAGTTAATTCCACCAAAAGTAGGCGCTATATTTTTAACCGTTTGGATGAATTCTTCTATATCTTTTGTTCCAATTTCGATATCAAACACATCAATATCAGCAAAAATTTTAAACAACAATCCTTTACCTTCCATCACTGGTTTTGATGCTTCCGGACCAATGTCACCCAATCCCAAAACTGCAGTTCCATTTGTGATTACAGCAACTAAATTTCCTTTTGCCGTATATTTATAAACGTTGTTTACGTCTTTCGCTATTTCTAAACACGGCTCAGCTACGCCAGGAGAATAAGCCAAAGACAAATCTCTTTGTGTTGCATATTTCTTAGTCGGAACTACTTGAATTTTACCCGGAGTAGGCTTTGCGTGGTATAATAATGCTTCTCTTCTTTTGCTATTTTTGTTCATTTTTTTAGATTTTATTCTAGCTTACAAAGATAAGAGTCTTGATTTAAAAAAAGAGGACTTTTCACCCATTCTTTTGCATAAAAACAAGCCTGTTTTAATTCCAAAAAAAAAAGCTACAGTAAATATAGCTTTTTATGATTACAACTTTTTTAATTCTTTTTATTGTGTAATGTAAGAATTTAAATGTTGGATAGTATCTTTTTGCATCTCGATTATGGCTTTTACCACGTCACTTATTGAGATAATCCCAATTACAATATCATTATCTAAAACAGGCAAATGCCTTACCCTTTTAGTACTCATTAACTCCATGCAATATTCTAAATTATCTGATGGCTTTACAGTGACTATATCAGTTTCCATAATTTCATGAACGAAGGCCTTCTTAGAAGTTTTCGCTTTCAAAACAATTTTTCGAGCATAATCTCTTTCAGACAAAATTCCTTTCAGAATAGCATCTTCAATAATAAGAATTGCCCCAATGTTTTTTTCGCTCATCACTGTCAATGCTTCGTAAACAGTGTTTGTCGAAAGTATGGAATAAACTTCCTTCCCTTTTGTGCTTAATATTTGATTTACAGTCATAATCGATTAATTTATTTAATTATAAAGTTAAAAAAAATATGCTTTCAAACAACAAAAAATTCCATATTAAAATAAATCTTTACACTGAATCAACTTAACAAATTTAATTTCCAAAAAAATCTTCTATAAAAACCAATATGTTTCTTTTACCCAGCATCAGCATATCGTTACTATAAAATTCAGTTCAAAAACTATTATATTCCGCAAAAACCTTATGTTGAAATGACTTGAGTTATTGTAAAAAATCAATGTTCCTTTTGATTCCTTGAAACTTGGCTCTTTTGAGAGGAGAATTTTTAAATACTACTTTAAAAGTCTCTTCGGTGATTTCTCTCCAGTCTTTTTTGGACATTGAAAGCAATTCTGGATTTGGATTAAAGAGAGGTTCATTGTGTGGTTTCGAAAACTTATTCCAGGGACACACATCTTGACACACATCACAACCAAAAGCCCAATCATCAAATTTCCCTTTCATTTCCTNNTCCAAGGACACACATCTTGACAAACATCACAACCAAAGGCCCAATCGTCAAATTTCCCTTTCATTTCCTGTGGGATATTTTCTTTTAGTTCTATAGTGAAATAAGAAATGCATTTACTACCGTCAACAATATAAGGTGCGACAATTGCTTCCGTTGGACAAGCATCTATACAAGCCGTACAAGTACCACAATGATCCGTCGTGGCATTGTCGTAATCTAAATCTAAATCTATAATAAGTTCTGCAATAAAGTAAAAAGAACCTACTTTTTGAGTCAACAAATTACTGTTTTTTCCAATCCAACCCAAACCACTTTTTGCAGCCCAAGCTTTATCGAGCACCGGCGCTGAATCAACAAACGCACGTCCTGAAACTTCCCCGATAGTTGACTGAATAGAAAACAAAAATTCTTTCAACTTTTCCTTAATCACAAAATGGTAATCTTCACCGTAAGCATATTTTGAGATTTTATAAGCATCCGAATTTTGAAGTAGTTCCGGATAATAATTCAACAGAAGCGAGACGACACTTTTGGCATCATCAACTAGTAAAGTTGGATTTAAACGTTTGTCAAAATGGTTTTCCATGTAAGCCATTTGGCCGTTTCTATTTTCATTCAACCAGTTTTCTAATCGTGGCGCTTCTTGTTCTAAAAACTCCGCTTTGGAAATACCACATGACAAAAAACCGAGGCGTTTAGCTTCGGATTTAATGAACTCAGTGTATTTAGATTTTTGAATTATGACCCAGAAAATAAAATTAATAACTTATTCAAACTAGCCCTGATGGAAGCGGCATCCTTTTCTGGCTTTCTTTAAGCAGGAAAAGATACAGCGTACAGCAGGAAATAGCTCCAAAAATTAAAACAATCCGCCTTGATTATTTGTATTTAATTTTCCTAAATGTTTATAGGCTTTGTCAGTAACTTCACGTCCTCTTGGAGTTCTCATGATAAATCCTTCTTGTATAAGAAACGGCTCATAGACTTCCTCGATTGTTTCACTACTTTCTGATACTGCTGTAGCCAAAGTTGACAAACCTACCGGACCTCCTTTGAATTTTTCAATAATTGTGGTAAGTATTTTATTGTCCATTTCATCCAATCCATGAGCATCAACATTTAGTGCTTTTAAGGTATAACGTGCAATTTCAATGTCAATTTTACCGTTACCTTTTATTTGTGCAAAATCACGAACACGGCGCAATAAAGCATTTGCGATACGAGGCGTTCCCCTACTTCGCCCTGCAATTTCGATAGCAGCTTCCATAGTAATTGGCATTTTAAAAATGGCAGCACTTCTCTCTACTATCGTGGTTAATAACTCCGTTGTATAATATTGCAAACGTGATGATATGCCAAAACGGGCTCTCATAGGCGCCGTTAACAACCCAGAACGTGTAGTTGCACCAATTAAAGTAAAAGGATTTAGGTTAATTTGAACAGTTCTTGCATTTGGTCCAGATTCAATCATAATGTCGATTTTAAAATCTTCCATTGCTGAATATAAATACTCTTCGACTATTGGGCTCAAACGATGAATTTCGTCAATGAATAAAACATCTCTTTCTTCAAGATTAGTCAACAAACCAGCTAAATCTCCAGGCTTATCTAAAACAGGACCCGAAGTGATTTTTATACCTACTTGTAACTCATTAGCAAGAATATTTGCCAAAGTAGTTTTCCCTAAACCAGGAGGACCATGAAAAAGGGTATGATCAAGCGCTTCATTTCTTTGATTGGCAGCTTGAACAAAGACTTTTAGATTTTCTAAAATTTGATCTTGACCAGCAAAATCATCAAAAGAAAGCGGTCTTAATCTTTTTTCCAGATCAAGCTATTCTGCATTGTAACCGNNGTAACCGTTAGTTGTAGGATCTAAATTCTCATTCATTTAACAAAGATAACAAAGCAAATTTGATTTATAAATTATAAATTATAAATGCAAAAAAAATTAAAAAAGGACTGCTAAAAAGAATGCTTAGAAACGTCAAAAAAAATAAAAACCCACAAAAAAAGCCTCTATTATAGAGACTTTTCTTTATATTTTAGTGATGTAAAACTTCTTCACCTTCTTTCATTGGGACCGTTTGAGGTACAAAATCTACATCATGTGCAGGATTACTGTAGTCATAAGGCCAACGGTGAACTTCAGGGATTTCTCCTGGCCAGTTTCCATGTATATGTTCTACTGGGGTAGTCCACTCTAATGTATTAGATTTCCATGGATTTTGCACTGCTTTCTTACCGTAGAAAATGCTACTAAAGAAGTTATATAAGAAGACCAATTGAAAGGCTCCTCCAATTAAAGCAAAAACAGTAATAAGAACATTTACATTTTGTAAATCATCAAATAATGGAAAATTCGTGTTTGTATAATAACGTCTTGGTAAACCAGCTAAACCGATAAAATGCATTGGGAAAAACACACCATAAGCACATACTGCTGTTACCCAAAAGTGAACATAACCTAAGTTTTTATTTAACATTCTACCAAACAATTTTGGAAACCAGTGATAAATACCTGCAAACATTCCGTAAAGAGCAGAAATACCCATTACTAGGTGAAAGTGAGCAACTACAAAATACGTATCGTGAACATTAATGTCCAAAGTACTATCTCCAAGAATAATTCCTGTTAAACCACCTGTAATAAATGTAGATACTAAACCAATTGAAAACAACATGGCTGGATTCAACTGTAAGTTACCTTTCCAAAGAGTTGTGATGTAATTAAACGCTTTTACAGCCGAAGGAATAGCAATTAATAATGTTGTAAATGTAAATACAGATCCTAAAAATGGATTCATACCCGAAATAAACATATGGTGTCCCCAAACTATTGTAGACAAAAATGCAATAGCAATAATAGACATAATCATCGCTCTGTATCCAAAAATAGGTTTACGTGAATTTGTAGCAATAATTTCAGAAGTAATTCCTAATGCAGGTAAGATTACAATGTATACTTCAGGATGTCCTAAGAACCAAAATAAGTGCTCAAATAAAACTGGAGAACCACCTTGATAATGTAAAACTTCACCAGCGATGTAGATATCAGACAAGAAGAAAGAAGTACCAAAACTTCTATCAAAAATCAATAATAAAGCTGCAGATAAAAGAACAGGGAAAGATACAATACCTATTATAGCAGTAACAAATAAAGCCCAAATTGTAAGTGGCAATCTTGTCATAGACATTCCTTTTGTTCTTAAATTAATAACCGTAACTACATAATTTAAAGATCCCATTAAGGAAGAAGCAATGAATATTGCCATAGAAACCAACCACAAAGTCATACCCAGTCCAGAACCAGAAATAGATTGTGGCAAAGCACTCAAAGGAGGGTAAATTGTCCAACCAGCATTCGCAGGACCAGATTCAACAAAAAGCGACCCGATCATAATAACACTTGATAAGAAAAACAACCAGTAAGAGATCATATTCATAAAACCCGAAGCCATGTCTCTAGCTCCAATTTGAAGTGGTATTAATAAATTACTAAAGGTACCACTCAACCCTGCGGTTAACACAAAGAATACCATTATAGTACCATGTATGGTAACTAAAGA
>CXWL01002589.1_pt1 | contig 15800 bp, 13 predicted proteins | sample 590931 | NCBI WGS metagenome assembly CXWL01 (sample SAMEA3498368, study PRJEB10139) | groundwater metagenome | biome: water well; material: biofilm material | place: Germany | collected 2015-04-27 | reverse complement strand
GCCCAAAGCGTGACTGGAGATACTCCTCAAGAGCCTGTTTTCTCAACGTAGGCATACAGAAGTAATACGCAAGTCACATTCCAATCGAGCCGCCATCTGAACGGCCGCCTACACCAGCGATCCTCGTGATGCACCAACTTTCTCCACCCCCCGCCTCATCTCACGGTACTGCAAGTGATGCATTGCGCTTCACCCGCATCACAATCACTGAGGAGAAATGCGCCAGTCTGCATTGTCATTCACCACGTGGAACGGGTGGCCATTCGGCAAAAGTGCCCAAACGATGGCTACTTTCTGACGCCTTTCCCCGACCGGTGGATTTGACGCAAGCGGCATCCGGCTTGCTGATACATAGTAATGAATACAAGGAGGGCATCAGATGGAACTAGAAATGCAGAGCCGCAATGTAGAGATGACGCCCCGTTGGAAGACCGAAATCGAAGCCCGCATGGAGGATCTCCAGCGGGGTCATGATGACCTGACTCATGGCCGCGTGACTCTGACAAAGAACCGCCATCACAAGAAACAGGACCACGTCGCCGAGGCACTCGTGGTCGTCACACTCCCCGGCCGCCATACCTTAACGGCCCGCAAGGAAGATAAGACCTTCGAAGAAGCCATCCGAAGCGCCTTCGAAGCCGTCACCATCGAACTCCGCAAGTATCGCGAGAAACGCGCACAGACCGAGGTACGCGTACCACCGGCACCTCCTAATCGCGGGGTGATCTGCAAGCTCTTCCCCAAAGAAGGCTACGGGTTCATTCTCCAGGAGGGCGGGGGAGAAGTGTACTTTCATGCGAATGCGCTCCATAGCCTGACGTTCGAACAGCTCGAAGACGGAACGGAAGTGGTGTTCGGGTTAGAGCAAGGCAAGAAAGGCCCGCAGGCCACGACGGTGCACCCCCAGCCGGTGGTTGCCGTGAAAGCATCGTAGATGAGCACCGACAAATTCAGGGTTCCCGTTTCGATGCTGTCGCCCACCGTCGATCCCACACAATTGGGGTTCGAAGACACGAGCGAACTCGAACCGCTCACCGATATCATCGGCCAAGAGCGGGCGGTCGAATCGTTGGAATTCGGCCTCTCGATGAAGAGCCCGGGGTTCAATCTGTACGTCTCCGGCCCGGTCGGCACAGGCAAAGCCACTCTGGTCCGCCAGATGGTGAAACGGCCGGCCCAGGCGGCTCCGGCTCCGTCCGACTGGTGCTACGTCAATAACTTTCAAGATCCTTCGCGGCCGGTCAGCCTTTCGTTTCCCGCCGGGCAGGGCGGCGCCTTCAAACGGGACATGGCCGTGTTCATCGACAGCTTGCGCCGCGACATCCCGGCGGCCTTCGAAAGCAAAAAATACCTCGATGGCAAAGCCAAGCTGCGCGACGAGACGGAAGCCAAGAAAAAAACGCTGTTCCAAGAACTCACCAAATTGAGTCTCACCCGCGGATTCGGATTCGACGAAACGCCGGCCGGATTCGGGCTCGTGCCACTCAAAGACGGACACCCCATGACCGACGAAGCCATGGAGACCATGACCGAGCCGGAGCAGCAGGATCTCACCGAGCGCCGTCTCGCGCTTGAGGGTGAGATCCGCGACTTTCATGTGCGCCTCCACGGCCTCGATAAAGAAATGGAGCACCAGCTCCGCCATCTCGATCATCAGGTCGTGACTACTGTGCTCGAAGGCCGCTACGACACGATGCGGCGGACCTACCAGGATCTGCCGTCGGTCTGCGCCTATCTCGAGCGCGTGCAAGACAACATCGTCCACCATTACAAAGATTTCCTTCCCCATGAGGGACCGGCATTACCCATTCCCGGCCTGGAACTCCGCCGGCCTGACATGACCCGCTACCTCGTCAATCTCATCGTCGAGCACGATGCGACTGGCGGTGCGCCGGTCATCGACGAATCCCACCCGACCTACACCAACCTGATCGGCAAGATCGAACGGCGCGCACATATGGGCGTCATGTACACGGACTTCACGGAAATTCGCGCCGGTGCGGTACTCCAAGCCAATGGCGGTTACCTGATCGTAAACGCTCTGGACATGCTGCACCAGCCGTTCTCCTGGGATGCGCTGAAGCGGGTCATCAAAACCGCCGAGGTCAAGATCGAAGACCCCGGCGAATTCTACGGCTTTTCTACGGCCGGCCTTCGACCTCAGGCAATCCCCGTCGCGGTAAAAGTCATCATGGTCGGACCGCCGATGATCTACCACCTGCTCCAAGCCTATGAAGAGGACTTTGCCAAACTTTTCAAAGTGAAGGCGGACTTCGACACGGAAGTGGTCCGGAGCGAACGACAGGATCGCCAATATGCACGCTTCATCGCGAAACTCTGCCGCGAAGAAGGCCTGCCGCACTTCGGCGCCGATGCAGTGGCCGAGGTGATTCGACAGGGATTTCGCTTCGCCGACCGGCACGACCGTCTGTCACTGCGGTTCAGCCTGGTGAGCGACCTCATCCGCGAAGCCGGCTACTGGGCCAGGAAAGAAAGTCACTCGTTTGTGACGCGCAGCGATGTCGACGCGGCAATCGCGCACAAGCGCCACCGGTCGAATCTGGCTGAACACTGGATCCAGGACGAAATCAAAGAAGGCACCTTGATGGTCGACCTTGACGGCGAGGTCGTGGGCCAGGTGAATGGCCTCTCCGTCCATGAACTCGGCGACTATGCCTTCGGCCGCCCCACCCGCATCACCGCACGCACCTACGTCGGCACCAAAGGTGTCATCGACGTGCAACGCGAAGCGGAACTGGCCGGCGAAATTCACAGCAAAGGCGTCATGACGCTCGCCGGGTATCTGGCCGGCAAGTTTGCCGGATTGCACCCTTTTGCCATGAGCGCATCGCTGACATTCGAACAGACCTATTCTGAGATTGAGGGAGACAGCGCCGCAGTCGCCGAGTTGACGGCAATCCTCTCCAGCCTGGCTGATCTACCCATCCGGCAATATCTCGCCGTCACCGGATCCGTCAATCAATTGGGCGAGGTTCAGCCCATCGGCGGCGTCAATGAGAAGATCGAAGGGTTTCTTGAATCCTGCTCACGGCGCGGTCTCACCGGCAAGCAAGGGGTGATCATTCCGGCACGCAATACCAAGCATCTTGCCCTGCGACGCGATGTCGTCGAAGCGGTGGAGTCAGGACAGTTCACGGTTTACGCGGTGAACACGCTGGAAGAGGCCATCGAATTGCTCACCGGCATGTCGGCCGGCGAACGCGGGATCGACGGGGAATACCCTCCGGACACGGTATTCGGTCGCGCCGCACAGCGCCTTGCCGAAATGGCCCAGGCCGTGGCGGAATGGGGGGAAGGGGAAGAACGACCCGGCGGGCGAATCATCACGGAACCGTGAACAGGTCCGCCCTTCATTCGTCACCAATCGTGTGATCGCGTATACAGCGGGCAGCGATTATGGTAGCGTGGCGCTGAAGATGAGAAGGCACGATGAGTAATGTTCTGCAAACTTTGACGCACCGGCTGGCGCCCATGATGATTCGGGTGTGGGTGATGCTGTGGGTGCTCTCGGTTCCCCTCTTCCACGTTCACCCTGAATTTGCCGAGCCCTCAGGTCACGCCGGCACGATGCGCAGCGGAACCGTGCACACCGTGTTCTCCGGCGATCTCGACGGGGAGTTCGACAGTCACGAGGCGGCCGCTCACCGCGCGGCAGACAAGTCCCCCCATCTTTCCCATACCTGGTTCGAGCATTCCGAATTGGTGTTCTCGCTCCTCACGGACTCGCACCACCGCACGGACCTGAAACCGCTCCTGGTACAGACCCTGGTGCTGCCCATCGGGGACCCCGCCATCATTCACGGTCATGAAGTGGCAGCCGAACAGCGTATTGCAATTCCGGCTTCTACCGTTTTCTCGCATACGCTCCCTTCCCGCGCACCGCCTTCAGTCCTCCTCTAAATTCCGTCGACAGATTCAGTACGCCGGGCCTTGCAGGCTCATTCCTCGCGAGTTGAGCCGGCCGCCTGCTGAGCAGAGGAGGCTCACATGATCTTTCGTATTTTGAGTTCCATCGTGCTGTTATGCGGGATGGTCTCTCAAAGCCTGACCACCGAACAGGCGCGGGCAGCAGAGCCATTCACCAGGGCCTGGTCATTGGACAGCATCGTAGCCTTGGCAATCGAACGCAGTCCCACCCTGGCCGGCGCCGAGGGATTCGTCCGGCAAAGCCACGGGCAACAGATCGTGGCGGGCGCATACCCGAACCCTTCCCTTTCCGGCACGGCCGGACGCGGCGCGATTCGAGATCCGAGCACCGGCGCCAGGATCACCGAACGCACTGTCACCGTCGAGCAACCGCTTGAATGGACAGGCAAGCGGCAGGCGCGCCAGGAAGCCGCTGACGCCGGTGCCGCAGGCGCCAGCGCCGCACTTGAGGAAACCCGCCTCACGTTGATCGCCGATGTCAAAGTCGCGTTCTATCATCTGCTCTTTGCGCAACGGGACGCGGAGATGACCGCGCAGAACGTGACAACGGTCGAAGAAGTGCTCCGCACGGTGAAAGCGCGCGTCTCAGCCGGCGAAGCGACGTCTTTCGACACCATGAAAGCCGGCGTGGAAGTGCAGAAGGCCCAGAAAGAAGTCGCGCGGGCCCAAAACGCCCTGGTCGTGGCCAAAACCCGATTGAATACCCTCACGGCAGGAGGACTCGGCACACAATTCTCGATTCAGGGCGACTTTCAATCAGGCAAGCATACCTTCGATCTGGATCGACTGACCGCCAACGCCCTCGAACAGCATCCAGCCCTGCAGCGATTGGCAAAACTCGCCGAACAAGCCGGCCATACGGTGCAATACGAACGGGCCTCGCGCGTGCCGAATCTGAGCGTCCAGGGCAGCTACCATCGGGAAGCGGGAGATGAATCGCTGACCGCCGGACTAAGCGTGCCGATTCCTCTGTGGTACCGGCGACAGGGTGAAATTGAGACGGCGCTCGGGACGCAATATCGAGCGGACGCCGACCGCCGGCGGGCGCGAAACGAGTTGGAACAGGCCATCACCCAGCATGCGCAAGAAGTCCGGACAGCGCAGGATCAACTCCAGGTGTTCGAAACGGGCTTGCTCAAGCAGGCGGAGCAGACCTTGACCGTGGCACGAACAAGTTTTCGGCAGGGCGCCGCCAGTCTCCTGGACGTGTTGGACGCCCAGCGGGTGTACCGGCAGACGGTATTGGAATATGCCCAGGTTCGCGCGGATCTGTCGATCGCGCTCGTCCGATTGGAACGCGCCGTCGGTGGACCGCTGTGAGCGAAGGAGGAGCACGACCATGACCCCACACCCTGCCCTCCGGACCATCGTCGCGCTCCTGTCGCTGCTCTCCGGTTGCAACGATCGAGGGACACCGCCGCCGCCACAGCCGCAGGAGACAGGCGCCAAACCAAGCGCGAGCCGGTCCCGCGTGATTCAGGCGTCCCAGGTTGTCCTGGCTCGCCTGCACACCGAGCCGGTTGCCTTCCAGACCGTGCCCGAGATCGTGGCAGCTCCCGGCGAAGTCGCCTTGGATCTCAGGCAGGTGGCGAAGGTCACATCACGCATAGCCGGGCAGGCCGAAACGATTCACGCGCAGCTCGGTGACCGTGTGAAGAAAAACCAACCATTGGTCGCCATCGGCGGCCCCCAACTCGACCAGTTGATCGAAGAATATCTCGTCTGGAAAGCGCAGGCCGATGTGGCCGACAACAGCTTCCGGCGAACCCAGAAACTACGGGCAGATGATATCGTCCCCGAGCGCAAACTGATCGAGGATAAAGGCCGCTATCTGGAAACCCAGGCACGCTACCAACACATCCGCGAAAAATTGCTGAACATGGGACTCAGCCTCGCGGAGCTCACCGCACTCGAACGGGGCCACCAGGACGAGAGCCACCGGTATACGCTCACCGCTCCTATCGCCGGCACCGTCGTCGCACAGAACGTCGTGCGCGGCCAGGGCATTACACCGGGGAATGAGCTCTTTGAAGTCGTGGATACCAGCCGCGTGTGGGTTTTCGCGAATCTTCCGATCGAGCGGGCGCGCAAGTTCAAAGAAGGCGACCAGGGAACGATCACACCGAAAGGGGGCGAGCCGGTCACCGCGCCGCTCACCTACCTCGCGCCGGTCGCGGACGAGACGACGCGCACCATCCTGGTGCGCTTTGAAGTCGCCAACGGCCAAGGCCAGCTCAAGCCCGGAGAATATGTCGACGTCACCCTGACGCTGGCCGGACAGCCGACCCTCGCGGTGCCGCTCACCGCGATCACGACCGTCGACAGTCAACGAGGCGTCTTTATTCAGCGTGAGCAGGGCTTCGCCTTCGCCCCCATCGACAGCGGCCGGGAAGGCGGCGGATGGATCGAGATACGGAAGGGGCTGAGCGACCAGGATACGGTCGTCACCGAGGGCGTTTTCGACCTGAAGAACGTGTTGCTCAAGGAACACATCGGGTCGGGAGAGTAACGACACATGGATCGCCTCCTGACATTTTCTCTGCGCTATCGGTTCTTCACGCTGGTGGCCATCGCGGTCGTGATCGCCGCCGGTCTCTGGTCTTTCGCCCATCTGACCATCGACGCCGTGCCGGATCTCACCCCGGTGCAGGTCCAAGTACTCACGAAAGCGCCGGCCCTGGGACCGGTCGAAGTGGAACAATTCATCACGTTTCCGATCGAGGCCTCGCTCAGCGGCCTGCCCGCCCTGCGCGAGTTGCGCTCGGTGTCGCGCTATGGACTCTCCGCGGTCACCGCCATATTCGAAGACAACACCGATATCTATCGAGCCAGACAACTGGTCACAGAACGGCTGGCGCGGGCCATGGAAAAGATTCCGGCTGAATACGGCCGCCCGGCCATCGGGCCGCTCACCACCGGATTGGGCGAAGTGTATCAATTCACACTCAAAGGACCTCGGCTACAGCCCGATGGCGCTGCGGACGATGCTCGAATGGGATATCGGCATGAAGCTGCGTGCCGTGCCCGGCGTCGTCGAGGTGAACATCTGGGGCGGCGAGCCGCAACAGTTTCAGGTGAGTGGTCGATCCGGCCAAACTGCTGTCGTTCAAGCTCTCGCTTCGGCAGGTATTTGATGCATTGCAGCGGAACAACGCCATGGCCGGAGGCGGCTATCTTGAGCGGCAACGCGAACAACTGCTCATTCGCGGCGAAGCCTTGGCGACGCAGATCTCAGACCTGACCCGTATTGTCGTGGCCCATGGATCGGGCGGAATCCCGATCTACATTGCGGATGTGGCGACCGTGCGGGAAGCCTCGGCTCTGCGCATCGGCGCGGCCACTGCGATGGGCGATGGGAGAAACGGTCATCGGCATGGTGCAGATGCTGGCCGGTGAAAACGCACAGCAGGTCGTCGAACGGGTCAAAACCCGCGTCCGTGAAATCCGGACGACGCTTCCCCCGGGAGTCACGATCGAGCCCTATTACGATCGCACGCTCTTCGTATCCAAAGTGATGAAGACCGTACGGAACAATCTGGTGGAAGGCGGCCTGTTGGTCATCGCCGTGCTGTTTCTCTTCCTGGGAGATCTGCGCGCAGGTCTGATCGTCGCAGCCGCCATTCCTCTGTCGATGCTCATCGCCTTCACCGGCATGATGCAGGCCGGACTGTCCGGCAATCTCATGAGCCTCGGCGCCATCGATTTCGGCCTGCTCGTCGACGGCTCGGTGGTGATGATCGACAATATTCTCCGCCGATTAGCGCAGAGCAAGGACATGACCCGCGAAGAACGGCTGGACAATATCCAAGCGGCGGGGCGCGAAGTCCTGCGACCGATGGGGTTTGCCGTAGGAATCATCATCCTCGTCTATGTGCCGATACTCGCGCTCACCGGCGTCGAAGGAAAGATGTTCCGGCCGATGGCGCTGACCGTCATCATGGCGCTGGCCGGCTCGCTCCTTGTGGCCGTGACCGCCACGCCGGTCCTGGCCTCCTGGTTCGCACGGGCGCGTCATGGACAGGAAGAGACAGGTCTCCTGCGCTGGATACGGCGGATATACGAGCCCTGTCTCCGGGGGGCTCTCGCGCACCCGCGCCGGGTGGTCGTACCGGCGGTGCTGCTTTTTGTCATGAGCCTCGGACTCGGATCGTTCCTCGGCGTGGAATTCATTCCCCGGCTCGATGAAGGGGATCTGGCAATTCAGCTCTGGCGGCTCCCCAGCATCTCCCTGACCGAATCGGTCTCGACGGCGCTGGAAGTGGAGCGAGTCCTGCGTCGTTTTCCGGAAGTCACGCAAGTCGTCACCAGAACCGGCAGCCCGGAAGTCGCTACCGACGTTATGGGCGTCGAAATGTCCGACGTCTTCGTGATTCTGACGCCTCAGAGCGAATGGGTCACGGCTCACACCCGTGACACATTGATCGCAAAAATGAAAGATGCGATTACGCACGAGGTGCCGGGGGTCGGGCTCGGCTTTACCCAACCTATTGAAATGCGCTTTAACGAATTGATCGCCGGGGTCCGCTCAGACCTTGCGGTGAAAATATTCGGCCCCGATCTGGATATTCTGAAACAGCAGGCTGAACAGGTCGCCCGCGCGCTCGAACGGATACAGGGAGCAGCCGACGTGAAAGTCGAGCAGGTGGCGGGGCTCCCCCTGCTTCGTATCGTCATCAACCGCGAAGAGATCGCGCGATACGGCCTTACGGCGGATGAGGTGCTGCTGCTGATTCAGGCCACCCGTGTCGGTCACGTGGTCGGGACGGTGGTTCAAGGATCGAGACGGTTCGACCTGCTCGTCCGGCTCGTGGATCAGGCCTCGGCCGATCCTGCCACACTGGGCAATCTCTTGATCCCCACCATGCATAGAGAACTGGTTCCCCTCTCGCGCGTCGCCACAATCCAGGTCGACTCAGGACCGGCGCAGGTCAGCCGCGAGCACGTGCAACGGCGCATCGTGGTAGAGAGCAATATCCGCGGACGCGACTTGGGTGGATTCGTGGCCGCAGCCCAACAGGCGGTTCGGGAAACCGTCACCCTTCCGCCGGGCTACGAGCTGACCTGGGGTGGACAATTTGAACATTTGCAGGATGCGACCAACCGGTTGCTGCTCGTAGTACCGGTGACGCTTTTGCTCATTCTCGGCATGTTGTCCGTCATGTTCGGGGCCATGCGGCCGGCGCTGCTCATCTTTCTCAACGTGCCCCTGGCCTTGTCCGGAGGCATTCTGGCCCTCTGGCTGCGCGGGTTGCCGCTCAGTATCTCGGCGATCATCGGCTTCATCGCCCTCTTCGGCATCGCCGTGCTGAACGGTGTCGTGCTCGTGAGTCACATCCGGCACCTGGAATCGGAAGGACTCTCCACCGACCAGGCCATCACTCAAGGCACCAGCGATCGAGTCAGGCCCGTCCTGATGACAGCCCTCGTGGCAAGCCTTGGCTTCCTGCCGATGGCGTTAGCCACGTCGATGGGAGCGGAGGTTCAGCGGCCCCTGGCGACAGTCGTGATCGGCGGACTTCTCACCTCGACAATTTTGACCCTGCTGATCCTGCCCGTGATGTATCGGTGGGCAGCACAACGACAAACTGCACATTCCTGATCCCGTAGCACTTCCTGAGTGCGCTCAAGCTTGATGGATTGCTGAACGCCGGTCGAGGAGGGAGTGCTACGGTTCACTCTTCGGCGCTTCGCCGACGAGCTGAAGTCGAGGGCCGTTGAGAAGCGGAATCACCCGGTCATCTTCCGGCGCACCGCTCAACACCCATTCAAACAACTTCTTCGCATCGTTTACCTCCGGGTCTTTCGGAGTTCCGTACTGCGCCTTCTGCATCGATTCATCATAGAGGCCGACACAGCCGCGCGATGCCGGATAGCCCGGTAGGTCGCGCCCGTGAATCCAGTACGACACGCCTGCCCGGTTCACATGAAAACGCAGCGCCTGGTTCATGGGAACACGCCACCGGCGTGCCAAGACGCGCCTCTCCACGAGCAAGGCCGCAGCCGACTAAGACCAATACTGGGAGGCCTGCGTATACCCGAACAGCAGATCCCGCCGTGCCAGAATGCCGACGAGTTTGCCGTTCCGCACGACAGGCACTCTCGTGAGATACCGGTCTTGGAACAGATCGGCGACTTGTACGAGGGTTTGGTCTTCCGTCACCGTCACCGGATAGGCCGACATGATTTCGGTCGCCAGAACCTTGCGCAGATCGCGCCCCTCGATCATCACCTGCAGGAGATCGTATTCACTCACAATGCCTACCAGAGTCCCATCTTCCTCCACCACGGGCAGACTCCCGAAATTCCGATGAGTCATCAGGTGGGTCACGGTCAGCGCGTCCGTCCGCGATGTACAGCGCGTGACCGCGTCCTGCATCAGCTGACCGACGGTTAATGTTTTCGGATCGCAGGCTTTGAGAAAGAATTCCGTTTGTCGCATCGCCTTCCCCTCACTTTCTTCGGGCTGAACCGCCACCCAGATAGGTTCGCAACACATCGCGCCGGGCAATGATGCCGATCAGTCGATCCTTGGCGTCCACGACCGGTACGCGGACGAGATCGCTGGCCCGTAACACATGCACCAGCGTTCCCAGCGTTGTTTCAGGACGGACCGAATACGGATTCCCCGTCATGACATCCGCCGCCGTCAGCTCACCGAGTGCATGCCCGTCGTCCATCGCGGCAAGCAGATCATGTTCACTCACAATCCCGATCAGCTTTCCGGCGCCGTCCACCACAGGCACGGCGCCGAATCCCTCGATCATGAGGGACGCGATCACATCACCCTTCGTCTTCAAGCGGGCGGACTGCACCCGCTTTTCCATCACCGGCTTCACCAGCATCGAAGCAAAGTCCGGTGCTTTCGAAATCTTGGCCGGCTTCTTAGCTAGTTTCTTTTTCGTCGTCTTCGGCATGACGTCACGCTCCTTCATTAGTCATATCGCACAGACAATACCAACCTATGGGATCATTCATTCGGCCGGCAACGCTCCGGCAAGGCCGCGATCTTCCGACCATCGTAGATGGATCGTCTTCTGCCTTCCGGCTTCTACGGCAATACCCGTCAGCCCCTGCTTCCGGTCACGATGGATGGCCGTGACGTTATAGACACCCGGCGCCAGATCAATGAAGAGCCAGGGCCCTTCCACCTGCTCTTGAGGAATCGTCACCGCGGCTCCGCCTTTGACCGGCTGAATTGTCACGGAGACTCCGGAGAGGAACGGCTTCCCGCCGGCAGTAAAGACGAGCTTCAACGAAAACGGCGGGTACTGGGCCGCCCGCTCTTCAAGGCCGATACCGGCACTGAAATACCGAACGTCGCCGGCCCGGTGAAGAGGCAGCAAGTCGACCGTCGTACGGCCTTCAATCTGATGAGTCAACTCGACAAACTCGCTGGAAGCCCCGATCCGTGCCACCGCGCCGCCATCGGCCATCCCCATACCCCCGTTGAACATGATCGAAAGCCCAACCAGCCACAGGACACTCCGTTTCATACGTCCTCCTTTTTGCCTCACTCATTCCGTCACGCAATGAGAATGCCATGACACCTTATTCATCCGTCTCCTAACTCCCGCAAGAGGAAGCACAATCTTCATTCCTCTCACCTGCTCCGTGACAAGACTGACGCCAATCACCACAGTACCCATTTCAGACCTGCCGCAAAAAGCCGCAGTCGTCTGCCTGATCGAGACGTCCATTGCCGCTGAGTCCCTGAAACCATGCAGATTCGCTATCACCATCGCCGGTCTCCACGGGCATATCCAATGCAGATTAGATACCTGACATCTTCGCGGGCGTTGATGTTTTCTTGAAGAAGGAGTCTGTTATGCGCATAGTCTGTGCGGTCGATGGGTCGGAGTATGCCCAATGGGGGGTCCGGGCACTCCAAACGCTCGCCGGCCGGGAGCCCGAACATGTGGTGCTCTTGCATGTTGTCGATCCTTCGTCGCTCCAAGCGAACAAACGAAAGAATCCGGTCGCCGCCAACCGCGCCCTCGCCGCCTTAGACAAAGCCGGGAAATTTCTCTTGCGTGAAGCGGAACGGTCAGCACGGATCGCCCTCAGCCAAGCGGGTACCGGTCCCCGCACTCAATTCCAGACCGTACTCGCGCACGGTCCCATGTCCAAAACAATCGCCAAACAGGCCAAGCGATTGAAGGCGGATCTCATCCTGATGGGATCTCGCGGATTGAGCGACATCAAAGGTTTTCTGCTAGGCAGCACCTCCCGGCAAGTGGCGGCCGTCGCCCCCTGCTCGCTCTTGGTGGTTAAGCAGCCCCTCACCAGACTCAACCATGTGGCGCTCGCGGTGGATGACTCGAAACCCTCACGGGCTGCAGCCCGCTTTCTTCGAACCCGCATTCTGCCGGAATCTGCAACGGTGTCGATTTTGACATCAGCCGAAAGCCCGGTGACGGACTTAGCCGCCCGCTATCTATCCGAATCACAAGTGGCGGCCCTGACTCAACCGGTCATGGATCGTGCCACCAGCCTCGTCAATACCTTGCGGGACGACTTCATCAAAGACGGATATCCGACGGTGCCCCACGTGCGGATGAATCATGTGATCGACACCATCGTCAAACACGTGGAGGACGAGCACGACGATCTCCTGGTATTCGGCTCTCGCGAACTGACCAAGACCGAGCGACTGCATCTCGGCAGCGTATCCGAAACCCTTCTGCGACACGCGCCTTGTTCGGTCCTCATCGTGCGAGGCACACGTGCCTGAGTTCCGATACCACGATATTGGCACCCTCGCCATCGACGAGGTCCTGAAGCGGCTTGAATCCTCCGCCGGCGGTCTTTCGCCGGAAGAAGCGCAGCAACGGCTCATCCAATTCGGCGCCAACCGGCTCACGGAACCTGATCGTTACACCCTCCTGCGAGGACTTACCCCCCACTTCACCCACTTCCTCGCCCTGTTGCTCTGGATCGCCTCCGGCCTCGCATTCGCCGCCGACTTCATGAAACCCGGCGAGGGCATGGCCACACTGGGCTGGGCCATCCTCGGCGTCATCGTCATCAACGCCGTGTTCGCCTTCTTTCAAGAATACAAAGCCGAGCGCGCCGTGCAGGCACTCCATCGCCTGCTGCCGGACAAGGCCTGGGTCATGCGGGGAGGACAACCGCTCGAATTTCCCCGAAGCGACATCGTACCGGGCGACATCCTCATCCTGGAGGAAGGAGAACGCATCCCGGCGGATGCCCGCCTGATTGAAGCCACCGGGATGCGAGTGGACAATGCCGCCCTGACCGGAGAATCGAGGCCGAAACGACGGACCGCCGATCCCCTGAAAGACGGCAATTGGCTGGATCTTTCCAACCTGGTGTTCGCCGGCACCACCGTCCTCTCAGGCCATGGCCGGGCCGTCGTATTCGCGGTCGGAATGCGCACGGAATTCGGCAAGATCGCCAATCTCACGACCTCGGTCGTCGTCGGTCTCAGTCCGCTCCAACAGGAAATCATCACCGTCACCCGCATCGTCGCCGCCATTTCTCTGGCCATGGGAGCCACATTCTTTGTCATCGGAATGGGCACCGGACTCGGATTCTGGATCAGCGCGATTTTCGGTATCGGCATCATCGTGGCCAACGTGCCCGAAGGTCTCCTGCCGACCGTCACGCTGGCCCTGGCCATGAGCAGCCAGCGGATGGCGAAGCGCAACGCGTTGATCAAGCACCTGTCTTCTGTTGAAACACTCGGTTGCACGACCGTCATCTGCACAGATAAAACCGGCACCTTGACGGAAAATCGGATGAAGGTGGACCGCTTTTATGCGGACGGGCTCGTGATCGAGTCGAGCGAGGGGTGCTTCTTCAGCAGAGGACGCCTGATCACGACCGCGGATGCCGCGCGCTGGCAGTTCCTGTTCGACGCGCTGCTGAATTGCCACAATGCCAAGCGGGTGCGGAGATCGGACGGACGATTCGTCGTGACCGGCGATCCGACGGAAGTCGCGCTCCTGGAATTCGCCGTCGAGCATGGAGTCGCCCACCGCCCTCCTTTGCGGCGCATGGGCGAACTGGCCTTCGATGCCGACCGGAAACGGATGAGCACCCTGCACTGGATGGAGGGCCGGCTGATGGCCTTCACGAAAGGCGCCCCGGAGGCCGTGCTCACGCTCTGCACACAATCATTGGTTCATGGCGAAGCCATTGCCATGACGCCGGACGAACGGAAGCGCATCCTTGGCCAAAGCCGGACGTTTGCCGAGCACGCCTACCGTGTGATGGCGGTAGCCATGCGCGAGGTCGCCCATCAGCCCGAGCATATCGAAGTCGAAACCATCGAGAACGACCTGACGTTTCTCGGACTCGTCGCCATGATGGACCCGCCGCATCGGGAAGTGCCGGAGGCGATCGCGACCTGCCGCAACGCCGGCGTGCGTGTGGTCATGATTACCGGGGATCATCCGCTCACCGCCCTGGCGATTGCTCGTAAGATCGGCCTGGCCCCGGAACAGACGCCGCAACAGCCGACCGGATTTGTCCCGGTCATTGAGGGCACACAACTCGACGGCATGAGCGATGATGTCCTTCGCCAACTGCTGACCCCGACTCGATCGGAAGAGCCGGATCCGCTATTTGCACGCATGGCACCGCGCCACAAGATGCGCATCGTGACCACACTCAAAGAGATGGGCCACGTGGTGGCGGTCACCGGCGATGGCGTCAACGACGCGCCGGCACTCAAGAAAGCCGACATCGGCGTGGCCATGGGCATCGCCGGAACGGATGTCGCCAAAGAAACCGCCGACATCATTTTGCTCGACGACAACTTCGCCACAATCGTCAGTGCGATCGAAGAAGGCCGGGCGGTCTATGAGAACATTCGAAAATTCACCAGCTATATCCTGGCCAGCAACGTCCCTGAAATTGTGCCGTTCCTGGGCTACGGCTTCTTCGGCCTCCCGCTGGCTCTCACAATTCCGCAAGTATTGGCGGTCGATCTCGGCACCGACATGATTCCGGCGCTGGGCCTCGGCACCGAACGCCCGGTGGCCGACGTCATGGATATTCCGCCGCGTCCGAAGACCGAGCGGCTGCTGAATCTCCCGCTCCTGCTCCGCGCCTACCTCTTTCTCGGTCTGATCGAAGCTATCGTGGCGATGAGTGGATTCTTTCTCTATCTTTCCAGCCAGGGATGGACCTGGGGCGCTCATCTGGATTGGTCTTCCCCGCTCTATAAGGAGGCCACAACCGTGACCTTCGCGGGTATCGTCTTGGCTCAAGTGGCGAACGTGTTCGCCTGCCGGTCCGATCGGCTCAGCGCCACCAGGAGTGGCTGGTTCAGCAACCCCCTCATCCTCTGGGGAATTGCCATTGAGCTGATACTACTTGCAGGGATTACCTATACACCGATCGGACACGACATCTTTGGAACGAGCCCCGTCCCGGCCTGGATTTTCGGTCCCCTCGCGCTGGGTGCTCTCATGCTGTTATCGGCAGAGGAAGCTCGTAAGATCATTGCAAACCGGCTGCATCCCAGACAGCACAACGGAATCGTCCGGAGAGGGAGCGCATCATGACCTCCGACCCTCACGAGCCAATCCAGCATATCCCTGTCAGCGAAATCATCCCAAGTCCGGCGGCCTCGCCTCCATCCGATCCTTCACGGCAACATGACCGTGCAATGCCCATCACCGTCATTCCCCTTTCTCGTCCGCGGACGAAGTCACGGCTTCCCTGGCTGATCGGCAGCATGGCAGTGATCGCACTGATCGGCGCGGGACTGTGGTACTGGCTCTATGGAGGGACCCCGCCGGTCCAGTACAAAACAGCCTTTGTCGACCGGGGCCCTATCACATCCATCGTCACCGCGACCGGAACGGTCAATCCCGTGGTCTCCG
>CXWL01006321.1_pt3 | contig 15809 bp, 22 predicted proteins | sample 590931 | NCBI WGS metagenome assembly CXWL01 (sample SAMEA3498368, study PRJEB10139) | groundwater metagenome | biome: water well; material: biofilm material | place: Germany | collected 2015-04-27 | reverse complement strand
CTGGCCGTTGCGGATCGATCTTGTCCACCAGTATACTCAGGCCACTAAACAGGGAGAGCAGACCGATGGTGCTGATATATGAAAGCGATCCGCTGGATAACGATGACGCGCGCGGGCGTTTCTATCATGTCTGCCGTGGGCGCATCGATCGGACTGAAATCCAACTTCCGGCTGACGAGAAGATCTATGAATGTGCCGTATGCGGGATCGATCTCGAAGCTGAAGACTTTTGGCTGGCGAGGCAGAAAGGGTCGGTCTAGGACGTCATGGGAAGTAGCACAGGAAGAAAGACCGTAGGTGTATCGCGCGGGCTGATGATGCTCTGCGACATCTGCTACGCTCAGGTCATGGCCGACAAACTCACTGACGAGAAAAACTTTGTGGCGGATGCCGAGACCCTTTTCGATACCATCTGCTTCGGTTGCACCGACATCAATAGGCCTCTGATCGACGACATGGCGGGTAGCGGGGAGTGAGGATGTTGACCCCCCCGCTCATGTTCTAAAGGTTAAGGTTCAGGTCAAGGCTGAGAGTAAAAAGAGTCTGACCTTCGCTAACCTCAACCTTGGCCTCGACCTCAGCCTCCATCAAAAGTTGCGGCCTTGCTGACAGGCTTTTTGAACATCCTCATAGTGCGAGTCTCCTACTTGCTGGAGCTGATGAATTTCATACTTAATAGGGAAGAAGGAAGAACAGTAAATATGAGCCAGGTCAGAGTTTTTAGAATGATCGCGTTAGCNNTACGCATTCGTTGCGTCTATTATTCCGTTTGGAACGTTTGTGATGGACAAACAACTTCGAGAGAGGGAAGCAGTAGCGAACTGATCAGGAAGGAAAATTCTTTTTGTGATCGTAAGGTTCTGAACGAAAAAATGTCCGACCCCTTAATTTCGACCTCTTAATTTTCGACCGCATGGTGCTGGTGCTAGACATTGCCAGGTACCACTATGCGGTCCTGCTCAAACCGTTGCTGCGAAAATATCGCAGCGCGCGTACCCTGTTGTTTCTGCCGCTGTACAGTCCACGGCTGGCTTCCGTCGAGCGAGGTTGGAAGTTGGCCCGGTTGCATGGCGATGCACAACCGGTTCTTCGCCGCCTTGGACGGCGTGCTTCGACCACTGGAGAACACTCAACTCGCCACTGCGGAGATTATGCGGCATAAGTCAAGACGCTATCTGTAAACTGCTACTGACTTAGCGGGACTGTGACAATCATTGCGCCCATCACGTCATTCTGCCTGAAGTTCTGTTTCGGACTGTTCGGGTGTGCGTTATGGCAGCCGATGCAGGCCTGAGAAACAGCCATGTCGGCATACATGGCTTGGAGATACGAGTTCCCCCCGTCCATGACCACTTCGGTATAGGGACGATCCGGATGCTGCAGGGTTTCCAAAAGCCCTTTTTGCTCGAATTCTGTTTTTGGCCCATTCTGTTTGTTAATAGGCCAGAGACTGATGAGCTTGTATCCAATTTTGGCTGACGTGTTCACTGGCAACCGGGCTGACTCTTTCAAAAACTGGGCTGGAAGGGGAAGTGTGTTTTCGGACCGCCAATTTTCCGAGGCGACGACGACGCCCTTTGCCTGCAACCGCTCCACGACATGAACGGTGTAAAAGGTGCGGTGTGACTGGATCACGGCATGCACCATCTCGGCCACTTTTTCTGCGGGAATTCCGCCGCAGTCCTTTGCCCCAGACGATGTCCCCCAATACGCGAACACCGCGACGAGTATAGATATGGTTCCCAATACGAGGCTTTTCTTGATCATGATGCACTCTCCTTTCTAGCCCATGAACTTCTCGAGCCATCGTGACTTCGGATGTCCCAACCCCGGCCTCGTTGACCCAGGGTCTTCTCAGACCCTAACCCCATCGGTCTCTCACCTCCGATTCATCATAACTCATATCTTGGCAATGTTCAGTATGTAGATACGTGACCCCTTAAGTTCCCTGCCAACATCCTGACCCTTCCCTGATTTCATAGACACCTCCATAAGTGGAAGCAAGATAAAACGGGAGGTCAGCATGCCAAAGACCATACGGCGTCAATTCACCGATGCATTCAAGCCCGAGGCGGTCCGGTTCACGCGGGAATCTGGCCGACAGGTGGCCCAGTTGGCTCGTGAGGGCTGAAGGTTCCGGGAACCAATGATTTGTCCACGAGGCAAAGAAAGAGATCCTGGGCAAAATGAAGGAGGTCAGCTGAAGTACTTCATGGGGATGTCGGAGGTCGTGCGAGTAGTGGGGACCATACACGGAAGATTGTTTCTGCTCTATGTTAGCCTGTTAGCGGTGATACATTTCAGGCAACGATGGTCTGTCATTTTTTCACNNAGGAATGAAAACTACTTTCTAATCTTCCCCATACTGTCTGCTCTGTGCCTGCTATCGGCCATAAGCCATAAGCTCTCTTCTTCAGGCTACTTGCAGGTTTTCCCATCGAAGTGCTTGCAGTTTGTCTCGCCGGATTTTACTTTCCAGGTTTTCAGCAGGGGCGCTTGCTCGTTTCCTCTCATCTCGACGACGAAATCCACGAGGCCTGATACCGGGAGTTTCTCGATGTGCGGTTTGGCCGCGTCTGGAGCATCGACCCAAAACACGGACCCAAACGTGGAAATCAAGATTCGGTGGTTTTCCGTATCGACTTGAATGACGGGACTGTAGAAGCTCTTGTCTTCGGCAAAGCTAGGGTATGCGACCAGACCGAGAATGGAGAAACTGAAGAAGACGGCGAGAAGAGTCGTACGCAGGTATGACATGACGAGCCCTCTTTCTTATAAAAGAAATTGTGCAGCCATTATCGCACTGAGGCCAAGGGGAAACAATTCAGAAAGTTTCAACTAGTCTATTTGGTTCATCTGGTCTATTTGGTTTGTTTTGTTGTTTGATCCAGAGAAACCAAACAAACTAAATAAACCAAATGAAGCTCCCCGCAGCAAGCTGCGGGGTATCTTGCAAAATTCTCCGAAGCCACTACCCTCCTTTGCCAAGGCTACGGAGGGTTCCCCTCGCCTTCATCCCCGTAGCACGCTACGGGGTATTCGGCGAAGGAGAATAAACGGGGTTTTGTACTTAGACCGTGGTTGTGATGTGCGCTTGTGTGACCGTCCCACCCTTGATCCAGTATCCGCGAATATCAGGCTTCGATTTCTCCATGAGGGAGATGAGCAGATAGGCGGGGATTGGCAGGTTGATCTTTGGCCAGATTTCTTCGTAGTCGGTGGCAATCTTGATATCGGTGATTGACGGGCGTGCCGGGTCGTGAGGATGGGAGTGGTAGACCACTTGTAGGTCCAGCCCTTTGTTTCGAATATCCTTCTTCGCAACGGAAAAATCCTGCATATCCATCACGAAGGCGATCTCGGCTCGTTCAGCCGGTGACAGTCGTTCCAGATGCGCAACCTTGGCCGGGTCAAAGGACGACAGTTTCTCAGCTCCTTCAAGCGCTACGATATTTTTGATCCGATAGATATGGGTGACGGCTCCGTTGATTCCGGCCAAGAGCCCACAGCACTCATAGGGATCAAGCTCCCTAGCGTGGGCCACCATGTCGTCGAGGATCGATTGAGGGATGAGAAGGGGAGTGGTCATCGGGCTTAAAAGCCTGAATGTCTAAAAGTCATCAAGTCGATTCAATCTGAATGTTCATTTCTGAGACTTTAGGACTTGACAACTTTTGACTTTCAGACCTGGCTTCAGACGACTTTCGACTTTCAGACAGGGCTTCATTAGATTGTGCAGCTAACCGTATAGTCAGTCTTAAGATCGGTAATCGTCGGGTTGGGCCCGCAGAGGGGGCAGGCCGGATCTTTGGGACGACGGACTTTTCTGAATTTCATCTCCAATGCGTCGTAGATCAGCAGGCGATCGGCCAAGGTTTCGCCGATGCCGAGAATTTCCTTGATCGCCTCTGATGCTTGAAGAATGCCCATGGTCCCAGCAAGGGCTCCTAAGACGCCGGCTTCTTGGCAATTCGGAACGAGCCCTGCCGGCGGCGGTTCCGGATACAAGCAGCGGTAGCAGGGATAGCCGGCATGGGGCTTGATCGTCGTGAGTTGGCCTTCGAAGCGGAACATGCTGGCGGAAATGAGCGTCTTCTTGGCGAAGAAGCAGGCGTCGTTTACGAGAAAACGTGTGGCAAAGTTGTCGGATCCATCCAGCACCATATCGAACTCTGATATGAGCGAAAGAATATTGTCGCTGTCGACGTTCTGGTGATAGGTCTTGATCGTAATCTCCGGGTTGATCGCCGACAGGGTTTTGCGGCCTGACTCGACTTTCGGCATACCGACCGTGGCCGTGGAGTGCAGGATTTGCCGTTGCAAGTTTGAGAGATCGACGACATCGCCATCGACCAGACCGATGGTGCCGACACCGGCGGCAGCCAGATAGAGTCCGGCAGGCGAGCCGAGACCCCCGGCGCCGATGAGCAAGACCTTCGCTTTGGTCAGTTTCATCTGGCCCTTGCCACCGACGTCGCTGAGAATAATCTGCCGGCTGTACCGTTGAATCTGTTGTTCTGTGAGTTCCATCTTGAAGACGTTCTACGTTAATCGGTGCTCGTGAACCGCGGAACCACTTCTTTTTCGATTAACGATTCACGTTTAACGGTTACCATTTCTACTCCACTACGTTCAATTCGATCGGGTCGACGATGACGCCCTTGTTGCGAAGGCCTGCAATCGCCCGGTCGATCTCCGTACTCTCCCCGGTCAGCTCGAGGTCCATCCATCCGGTGGTTTCACGAACGTCGGCACGTCTAACGTTTGTGACGACCTTAAATTCGTGCCCGATCTGATAGATGATCGGTTCTTTGATCTTATTTTCCGGAAACTGAACGTGTACTTTCACATTCGGCATGATGTGCCTCCCGCAATGGCGGGCACGATCGAGACTTCGTCGCCGTCTTTGAGCGAGGTCTCTTTGCCCTTGAGGAATCGAATGTCTTCCTCGTTGACGTAAATATTCACGAACCGACGAAGCTCACCCGTGTCGTCGCAAAGACGATCCTTAATGCCGGGATGCGCGGTATTGAGCGCCTCGATCATATCAAGCACGCTCGCGGCCTTCGTTTCGACTTCTCCCTGGCCTTTGGTGAGCGGGCGTAGCGGAGTCGGAATGCGGACTTTAATCATGAGTCACCACCACCGTTCTTTCCCATTTTAAATGTTTTCTCAAAAGCGACCAAACTTGGCTGAATACGGACCGGCCGTCCGACCGCATCGATCACCGCTTCCTGGGTTTTCAAGCCGTTCCCGGTGATATAGGCTACGGTCAGATCGCCTTTTTTGATCGTGCCGTTTTTCACCAGCTTTTGCAGCACACCGATCGTGACACCACCGGCCGTTTCGGCGAAGATTCCTTCCGTCTGCGCTAGCAGCTTGATGCCCTCCACGACCTCATCGTCGGTTACCATGTCCATGGAACCCTTGCTCTCCGCCGTGGCCTTCAGGGCATAGTACCCGTCGGCAGGATTGCCGATGGCCAGCGACTTGGCGATGGTCTTGGGCTTCACCGGTTTGAAAAAGTCGCGCCCTGCCTTGAAGGCCGTAGAAATTGGCGAACAGCCCTCGGCCTGGGCCCCGTTGATCCTGGTTTTGACCTCATCGATCAATCCCACGTACTTCATTTCGTGGAGGCCCTTCCAAATTTTCGTCAGCAGGGAACCCGACGCCATGGGGATGACGGCTTGATCGGGCGTGCGCCAGCCGAGTTGCTCGACGGTTTCAAATGCCAGCGTCTTCGAACCTTCTGCATAGTAGGGACGGATGTTGATATTGACGAACGCCCAGCCGTGTTCGCCGGCGATTTCGCTACAGAGCCGATTGACGTCATCGTAGTTGCCTTCAATCTCCACTACGTTGGGTTTGTAGATCAAGTTGCCGAGCACCTTCGCAGCTTCTAGATCGCCGGGAATGAACACGTAGGCGCGCATCCCCGCGGCAGCCGCATGGGCGGCGACGGAATTGGCCAGATTGCCGGTCGAGGCGCAGGCAATGGTTTCAAATCCCAATTCGCGAGCCCTGGTGATGGCCACGGCCACGACCCGATCTTTGAACGACAGCGTGGGATGATTCACCGTATCGTTCTTAATGTAGAGCTCGTCCAATCCGAGGTAGGCGCCGAGATTCTTCGCGCGCACCAGGGGGGTCATTCCGGCATGGGGACCGAGAAAGTTCGGCCCTTCTACAGGCAGGAGATCGGCATAGCGCCAGATACTGTGTGGACCATCCTGGATCTTCTTACGGGAAATGCTCTTCTTGATCTCCTCGTAGCTGTATTTCACTTCGAGAGGGCCAAAGCACATCTCGCAGACATGGATCGCTTTCGTTGGATATTCTTTACCGCACTCGCGACAGACAAGGGCTTTCATTGTGGCCATGGCGACTCCACCTTGCTAGATCAATAATTACGGCCGGACGGCACAGCCGGCAAACGGATCGCCGTCATCGAACAGTTCGGTAATCGTCGGGTGCGCGCCGCACAGCGCGCAGTCGGGATTGCGTTTCACTTTGATTTCCCTGAATAGTGTCTTGCGGGCATCAAAGTCCAGGAATCGGTTCGTAAGAGGATGACCGATACCTAGAATGAGTTTCAAGGCCTCGGTTGCTTGAATCGTTCCAATGATGCCGGCTAATACGCCGATCACGCCTGCCTCCTGGCAGGAGGCTACTAGCCCAGCCGGCGGCGGAGTCTTGAAGATGCAACGATAACAGGCGGACTGTTTCGGCACAATGGTCGTCACACGCCCATCGAAACGGAGGATGCCTCCGTGGACCAACGGTTTTCCGGCAAAGAAACAGGCGTCGTTGATCAAGAATTTGGCCGTGAAGTTGTCGACCCCGTCGATGACGATGTCGTAGTCGCTGACGATCTTCAGCGCATTGCCGGCCGTCAGCCGCTCTTCGTACGTCGAGACCTGGACGTCGGGGTTCAACACCTGAATCTTTTCTTTGCCTGAGACGACTTTGGGGCGGCCTACGTCCGACGTATGGTGAAGTATCTGTCGATGAAGATTGGTCAGGTCCACCACATCACTGTCGATGAGGCCGATGGTACCGACACCAGCTGCGGCCAAATAGAGCGCCGCAGGCGAACCGAGGCCTCCCGCGCCGACCAGGAGAATCTTGGCCTTGGCAATCTTCTTTTGCCCCTTGCCTCCGACTTCAGGCAAAAGAATGTGCCGACTGTACCTGCTTATCTGATCGTCAGTAAATTCCATCTCGAAATTCCGTTAGGCGTAAAACGTAAAGCGATGTGATTGACCGCTAGTTCTTTCCGTTACCCCTTACGCCTCACCCCTTACCCCTCACGTCAGATATTGAAGTATTTCTCGATGCTGATATACCGCTCGCCTGTGTCGCAGAGGATGGTGACCACATTCTTACCTGGCCCAAGCTCCTGGGCCACTTTCTGCGCGGCAAACACGTTGGCTCCTGCAGAAATGCCGACCAAAAGGCCTTCCTTTTTCGAGAGCTGCTTGGCAGTTTGATAGGCCTCGTCATCGGTCACGGTCATGACGCGATCGAGAATGGCCCGGTTCAACACTTTCGGGATGAACCCCGCGCCGATGCCTTGAATTTTATGGGGTCCAGGCTCTCCACCGGATAAGACCGGCGATCCGGCCGGTTCAACCGCAATCACTTGCACCTTGGGATTCCGTTCCTTGAACAGTTCTCCGCATCCGGTAATGGTGCCGCCCGTGCCGACAGCCGCGACAAACGCATCGATCTTTCCGTCGAGCGACTCGAGAATCTCGATCGCCGTGGTTTTCTTATGCATCGCCGGATTGGCCGGGTTGGAAAACTGATCCGGCATAAAATACGAAGGATTCTGCGCGATGATGCTTTCGGCCTCGCGGATCGAACCCTTCATACCCTCCCAGGCTGGCGTCAATACAAGCTGTGCGCCATAGGACGATAAGAGGCTCGCCCGCTCCATGCTCATGCTCTCCGGCATCACAAGAATCAGCTTGTAGCCACGGACTGCTGAGACTAATGCCAGTCCGATCCCGGTGTTTCCGCTGGTCGGCTCCACGATCGTGCCGCCCGGTTTTAATGCGCCCAGTCGTTCCGCCTCATCGATCATATTGAGACAGATTCGATCCTTGACGCTTCCGCCTGGATTAAAGAACTCAACTTTCCCGTAGATCGTCGCTCCGCCTGTAGGGGACAACCGATTTAGGCGTACAAGGGGAGTCCGTCCAATCAGTTCGGTAATATCTTTATGCAGAGGCATGGTCATAGGCCGCCTCCCATGTAAAACAAGAATTCGACCCGGTCGCCGTCGTTCAGACTGGTGGTGGCGAGGTGGTTTCGGTCCAACATAGTGTCGTTGACCTCGACCGCAACCATTTGCGGTTCAATCTTTTTGGCCTGGAGAAGATCAAGGACCGTTCCCCCTGAAATCTCCTCTGCCTTACCGTTGATTTTCACCTGCATGAAGACTCCTAACATGGCCCAGAGATTAAACAATTTCAACACGTTATCAAAGCAACTTTGCCAATGTCAAGGTAACGAACCTGGTCGCCTCGTGTCTTGACTTTGTCCGCGATCCGCCGCCACTATGCCATCTTTTGGATGACGACTCATATGTGGAAACGCAATTTCATGTTCAGGTCCGCGGAGGCTACGCCACTTAAGGAGTCTGAAAACGAGTTATTCCATGATACCGATCCCGCGATGGATAGCGCCGGACTCCAGTTAGAGAAGTTTTTATCGGTTTGGATTCAAGGCGATGGAGAGGACGACTCACCGACATCCTTCACGAGCATGTATGTCCGCACAGCGACATTGGATTTCCAGAAGCGAGTCGGGTTTCTGCAGCCCCTCCAAGGCCGCTCACACCAGATCAAACAGTTACTCACGTCGGGCCAAAAACAGTTCCTGCAACAGTGGCTCGCCACAGAGGCTCCTCAGGCCTGGGAGGCCACGGACGACCATTTCAAGATGTTGTTTGAACTCGAATGACTCTGTTCACCATCCGCCATCGATGAGAGCGGTCATGCCCAACCGCAGCATGCTGTCGTTGTGTCTCGTCGGGCTGCTGCTCGCAGTTCCAGCCGGGGCCGGATGGAGCGCGACGGTGGAGGTCTACTACGGGCCAGACGACGCGCCACTCGATCGCCTGACCACGCTTTATCGGCATGCGACACGCTACCTCTATGTGGCAGTCTATGGATTGACCTCTCCCCGTGCGGTGGAGGCAATGGTCGCAGCGAAGAAGCGGGGAGTCGATGTGCGCCTGATCACCGATCTGAAGCGCACGGAGGACGTGAAGCAGCTCACGGCACTCCACACGTTACAATTGGCCGGCATCCCTATTCTCGTGAACCAGCATGATGGGCTGATGCACCTGAAACAGGTGGTGATCGACGATGAAGTGAATGTGTCCGGTTCGATGAACCACACGACGAGTGGCAATCGCTATAACGATGAGCGGCTCGACGTCATTACCGATCTTGCGATCACTGCCAAGGCCCGGGAGAAGTTTCTGGCAATGTGGAACGATCACGATCGGTATCGGGAATGGAAGTAAATGGGAAGGTTGAGGTTAAGGTCAAGGTTGAGGAATAGTGAGAATGAACTATCAATCTGTGTGAAACCTCGATCTTACTTAGCCTCAACCTCGACCTTAGCCTATTCTTTATGAGGAGCGATGACTGAACAGACAGACGTGGCGGTGGTAGGGGCAGGGGGTGGAGGAGCCGTCTTAGCCATGGCGCTGGCGAAGCAGGGCGTCAGCACCATCGTGTTGGATCAGGCCGTCGGCCCACCCAAAGGGTTGCGGGGAGAGATTCTCCAACCGAACGGCCAGCATGTGCTCGATCGTTTGGGCGTGTTGCAGTCGTTGCCGGCAGATGCCACGAGGTCTGTGCGGCACTTTCATTTTTGCCGGGTCGGCGGGACGCGCCTCTGTAGCATCGACTATGACGATCTGCCGCCGCCCTACAATCGTGCCATTGTGACCTTGCCGAATGTGGCACACCATGCCATTGTCGCGGCAGTGCAGCAGCAGAAGAGCGTGACGCTCCGCTACGGGACCTCCTTTACAGGACTATTACGCGAGGGAAACCAGGTGGTGGGATTATCCACGCAAGGTCCGGAAGGCGCCAATACGATCCGTGCGAAGGTTGTCGTCGGCGCAGATGGCGCCTTTTCGAAAGTACGTGAGGCCCTGAAAATTCCCGCTGATCTGTATCTGTATCCTGACGGGTATTTGATCGCGATTCTCGAATCGGAGGAGCCGGTATCGGAATCGTTCTACTACGTTGGGCACAAGACTATTTTGGGAATTTTTCCGGCGGCGGGGAATAAGGTCTATCTCTTCTACATGATTCCCAAGGATTCGATGGAGGCCGTGAAGCAGCGGGGTATCCCTGCGTTACAGCAGATGTGGAGCCAGATCGCGCCGCAATTTTCCGGGCTATTCCGGCGTCTGAGCGATTGGAGCCAGACCGCCTATATGCCGACTGGGAGGGTGAGAACGCCGACCTGGGTAGCGGATGGAGCTGTCCTCATTGGCGATGCCGCCCATGCGATGAATCCCCATGCCTCGCAGGGCCGCATGCAGGCCATGGTCGATGCGATGGTTCTGTCCGATCTGTTGCCTGGTTGTCTTGCCGATCGAGATTACTCTTCCGCCAGGCTGAAAGAATTTGAACGAATCAGGCGGCCGCAAGTCACCATGTTGCAGCAATTGGCCGATCAACAAGTGTTCTATTGGAATACGGAAAATCCAGTGGTGGCATTCCTGCGCGATCGCGTGTTTCAGACGCTGGATCGAAACGCACGGCTTCGCTACCAGGTTCTGTCGACCATGGCGGGGTTGCGGACGATGCCGCCGTTCAATCAGCTCGATCGCGTCATTGCCGCGGGGTTTCTTCCCGATATACGTTCGCATGAAAAATCTCCGCATCCGATGTCGTCATGAGGGATATGGACAGGGCTGAACGTCTGATCGAGGGGTTGCCGAACGACATACAGAAGCGACTGCAGACCTATGTGAAGGAGGTTACAGGTGTATTCGGAGAGCAGTTGGAAGGCATGCTGCTCTACGGCAGCGCTGTGCGCGGGGAATTTCTCCCGGGGCGGTCCAACTTGAACATTCTTCTCCTGGTGTCCTCGTACGACAGCGCCCTGCTCAAACAGTACAGTACGTTGCACCGTCGTTGGAGCAAGGAACAGATTATGGTCCCTCTCTTTCTGACGGAGGAGGAGTTGCACAGGTCGGCAGCCGTCTTTCCACTTGAGTTTCTGGAGATCCAAGAACAGCACCGCGTGTTGGGCGGACGCGATCCCTTCATTGGCTTTCACGTGAAGACCGATCGGCTGAGAGAGGCAGTAGTCCAGGGCCTCACGAGTAATGTCTTACGTTTGCGCCAGCGCTATGTTGAAGGGGGCGGAGGCGAGGAGGCCACGATGATTTTACTGCCGCTCTCGATCACTGCAACCCTTCCCTTGCTGCGCGGGGTCCAACGTCTTCTCGGTCGTCCCGTCCTCTCTCATTCCGATGCGGTGATCGAGGACGTTGCTGCGCAGCTGAAATTGGATCTGCAGGGTTTGCTGGATACCTGGTTGCTCAAGCGTGGACAGATTACTCCTGGTCTCCACGAAGTGCCGCGTCTTTTTGACCGGTATCTACAGGCCGCGACTCTGCTTGCACGCGCAGTCGAACAACTGCCGCAGTCTGGACAGCGATGACGAAGATCGTCGGAATGGCGTTGGCTTTCTGTTTTGTCCTCTTCGCGGGAATCGCTCAAGCTGCTCCTTACGAAAGATCCAAGATCCCGTTGCCGGGGCCTCAAGGCTATGTGAGTGACCATGCGCAGGCAATCGATGGGGGCTGGAAAGAGCGCATACGGTCCGTCTGCCAGGATCTTGAGCGGAAAACCGGCGTAGAAATGGTTGTGGTGACCGTTCCGACCATCAAGCCGTTTGGGTCGGCCAACGAGTATGCGACGGCCCTCTATGAGAAGTGGGGCATCGGATCGACGCAACAAGAACATGGCGTGATGGTGCTGGTTGCGGTGCAGGAACGACAGGCTGCGATTACGCTGGGTCGGAAGATGTGGCCGGTGATTACTCCCGCGGTGGTGAATCAAGTCGGCCGCGAGAGTCTGCAACCGTCGATTGATTTGGGGCATTTCGGCGAAGGCCTCTATCTCACTGTGGTGGCGCTCGCTTCTCCTGTGCAAGAGGTCCGTGTCGGCGACATTGCGAAGGGACATTCCAAAGGCCTGGGATTTTGGCTCGCCATTTTCACAGGCATTGGAGCGTTCGCGTATTTCTGGTGGGTCAGCCGTCCCGACCTTCGGCATCCCTTCAAACGGATTCAAAAAGGCGAGTATTGGGGAACAGGGCAAGGAGGCTTCGGCGGAAACTTCGGAGGATTTGGCGGGGGGACAGGGGGCGAAGGATGGAAGTAGGGGTAGCCCGTTGGTCTCCTTTGCTCGCGCAACGCGCGGCCTCCGAAGGCGCTCGCTCGGGCTATTGGCACGTCTCGGCGTGCCAGTGGGTGGGCGGGTGAGAAGGACGCGCGCAGTGGGAGACCAATCGGGCCACCCCTTGAAAATAGAATGTGAGTGAGCTTGGCGGGGGCATTGCTAGCTGTGGTCGTTCGACATGCGCAGTTGGGGACCAATCCAGGCCACCCACTTGGAGTGAGAAGCGAGCGAGCTTGGATGGAACAGGAGAGCACGGCCTAGTCGTCCTCCTGCTCGCGGAACGCGCACGATAGGAATGTGCTCGTTCGACGCGCGCAATCAAGGATCGACCAGGCCGCACCACCCTTGAGTGGAAACGAGCGAGCTTGGAGGGAGTATTGATAGCGGTGCTCCTCATGAGGAGAGCGGCATGCTTGGAAAGACTATTCAGTAAAGTGCATCTGACTCAATATGAGATTGCCGGTCGACACAACTATTGCTGAAGACAAGCTCATGCGCTACCTGCTGTTGCCACAAGTGCGTGGTGATAAGTCGGCCTTTCTGGCGCAGGCTGGCTATGGCTTGGAAAATGCCGGCCAACTGCTGCACGATTTGCGCGCACAGATTGTGTCAGTAGATGCGGTGCCACTGGAGTCCAATAAGTTTGGACAATATTACGAGATCTGCGGCGCTCTCATTGGCCCAAATGGCATGGAGCTGGCCGTTCGCACCATTTGGATGACTGAACACTTGTCGGGAGTCACGAAGTTCGTTACACTGATTCCAGACAGACGGAGGATGGGATGAAGTTCGAGCTTTATACTGATGTGGCATTGACGTGTGACCTACCCGTGCATCGTCTCCGTCGGGGCGACATCGTCAAGCTGGTAGACCATCACACGGCTACTGACGGTACCGAAGGGTACTCGATCGAAGTCTTCAACGCTGTCGGCGATACGATCATCGTGACTGCCGTTCCCGCCTCCGCTCTTGAAGTTCTCCGCGAAGATGAAGTGCTCTGCGCTCGGACACTGTAACGAGACCAGTCTTTCCGTCATCTATCAGATCTAACTTGCTACTTCGAACCTGATATCGCAATTTGCGATTTCAAGTTTGAAGTGTTAGCTCATCTCTCTTGTTCATTTGTTCATATGATTTTTCTGGTCTATCTGGTTCCTCTGGTGGGTTTGCCGATCCGGCAACAAGACAGACTAAATAGACCAGATAAACCAAATAGACAATCCAACCCTGTCTCGTGCTTTACGGTCCCTGACCGCTATTCCCCCTACTAATGCCCAATAGTTATCTCCCTTGGAGTCTTGTATCTTCTCAAGACGTGCCTGGCGGTATCCTATTGTCCTGGAAATGGGGGCAATGGAATGTTCACCGTGCCACAACAGCGTTATCGTAGACACCGAGGAGGTGATTTTGGCGCTCGGAATTGTATTGGGCTACATGGGCCTGCTCTATTTCGGCGCGATTATCGTTCCTGGAATCGGTCTTTCCGGACAGCTGCTGTCGCATGTGCCTGGTAATTTTCTGGATTGGGCCCATGCGCCGGGCTATGGCATCTTGGCCCTGTTGCTGACTCGCGGCTTGCAACGTCGTGCATGGCCATTAGCCTATGCGCTTCCAGTCGCAGCAGGTGCAGCGTTTGTCTTTGGTCTCTGGACCGAAGTGTTCCAAGGATCGATTCAAGGCAGGGAATCTAACGTCGACGATCTGGTGATGGATGCGATCGGAATCAGTCTCGCGGCGATAATGATGCTCTCTGTTACGGTAAGAAACAGAATCACTGCAATCTGCTCCTGGTACTGATTGTCTCCTAGCGCTCTGGTGTGCAGGTCTGTCTAAGCCTCCTCGTTCGGCCAATCAAATAAACCAGAAAGACCAGATAACCCAAATAGACGAGATGGACCAGCCCCGCCACGCGCAGCGAAACTATGATGGTGTGAACCGTTAGGCGTGAGGCGCGATATGTGTGAAAGGTTATAGGTTAGGGGTGTGGTGCAAGGAGCAGATAGGGCTGACGTAGGGTATTAGGAGAGGATTTCGGGCTGAACAATCAGAAACGATTCCCGATCCCCTTGTTTGCCCCGTTTCTAGTTTCGCGCCCTTTATTTTTCCGACCGTTCCCACCCTCATCCATTCCGAGTGTCCCAGCTAGCAACTCGTAGGCCGGAGATGGGGATGGTGCTGGTGTTCCAAGCGTGAATTGGCTAGACCACGCGGAGGAGGCGAGTGATGAGTATCCGCGAGCTGCTCCAGTCCAAGCGAAAGAAAATACTTCAGATCGCTGCGCGTCACGGCGCGCACAAGGTGCGCGTATTTGGATCGGTGGCGAGAGGAACGGCACGACGAGGAAGCGACGTAGACTTCTTAGTCGAGATGGAGGAAGGCCGAAGTCTTCTCGATCATGCCGCCTTGGTTCTCGATCTGGAGCGCTTGCTTAAACGCCCGGTCGATGTGGCCTCAGAACGCGGACTCCGCCAGCCGTTTCGGAAAGAAATCCTGAGAGACGCGATCGCCTTATGAGGGATGATTGCGGACGGTTACAAGACATTCTCGATGCCATCAAGCGGGTCGAGCGGTATGCGAAGCGAGGTCGCTCCGTCTTCGAGAAAGACGAACTCGTTCATACCTGGATGATTCACCATATCCAAATTATCGGCGAAGCAGCCAGCCAGCTCAGTGCTGCATTTCGCAAGACCCATCAGCACGTTCCATGGCCACAGATCATCAAAATGCGCCTGCATTTCCCTTGTAACGTCTAATCAGTGTCGATTGGCTGCTTTCTGACCTCTCGCCTCTCCTATTTCATTGATTTTTCTGGTCTGTCCGGTCTGTTTTGTTTGTTTGGTTCACCTGGTTTGTTTCGTCCACCAACACAGCCTCGAACAGCGTCGGTAAACAACCGCACGGCTGCACGTATGAAGACGAACTCCTGCCCAAACAACCGAGGCCACCACTTAGACCTCAATCCAGTTGTACCACTGTGACAATAATACTTGGGATTGTCGGTTCACCATCTGGTGCAATCGCCTCGAGTCCCATGCCTTCCTCGATTGTCTCCGCTGCCATCACAATATTCAGTGTATCGCCTCGATTGAGAGGCAACACGGAGTTCATGATGGCAACGGTCTTTTCCTCGGGATCGATTAACACAGCCCGTATGTTCGAGTTCGGTACATCGATGTTATTCACCCTTAGCCAAAGATCGATCCACCTGGGACTGGCACCTCTCACCTTACCAACCTGCGGACCTGCGATGATAAGGTACATACCGGACTGCTTAATGATGATATCGCCTTTGTCGAAATCTATCGTGTGGACGCCTCCACCGGCATCTGCTTGCGCGTCGAATAGAACCTCAACAGGTTTCAAGGT
>CXWL01008119.1_pt1 | contig 15810 bp, 12 predicted proteins | sample 590931 | NCBI WGS metagenome assembly CXWL01 (sample SAMEA3498368, study PRJEB10139) | groundwater metagenome | biome: water well; material: biofilm material | place: Germany | collected 2015-04-27 | reverse complement strand
CCTACTCCTTTTACAGCAGGTTACCATCTTAATTCACTGTCCGAAAATGTGGGTCCACTATAACCTTCGATAAATTTCATGTTTTAAAATTGATTAATGAAGCTGTGGATGCTGTACGAAGATCAGAAGTAAAAACAAATGATTGCCTAAAGGGTGCGCGGTTTGCGATTTTAAAGAATGCAAGTAACTTGACAGCCAGGCAAAAAAATACACGCGAGAAGCTAAGCAAAATGGGACTAAAAACTATACGCGCAGTACATGTTCGGGAAGCTTTCCAAAATATATACCAAGCTGAAACTGTACTAGAATTTACCAAACTTTTGAAGGAATGGTATTTTTGGGCGACCCATTCGCGCTTAGAACCCATCAAAAAAGTCGCAAGAACTATTAAAAACCATTGGGATGGAATATTGCGCTGGAAAGAAAGCCAGATCAATAATGGTATCCTGGAGGGCTTAAATTCTGTTATCCAGGCAGCTAAACGCAAGGCAAGAGGATACAAAATAAAGCACTTTAAAACTATGGCTTTCTTACTTACTGGCAAGTTTGATTTTAATAAAATTAATCAGCATCTACCCACTCGGTTTGCATAAGAGCCTGTCTGGTTTTATCAACCGTCATTTTGATGTAAGGAAAAAGGTTCGGCGCATACTGCACTTCATCAATCAAAACAGGAAGATTAAGTCTGTCTAAGAAGCTGGCCGGGTCTTGCTGTGCTGCCAGACGCAGGGAAAGATCGTCCAGCGTGATATAGGAACGCGATGGTTCTCGGATGTCTTGCAAAAGCGTGGTTTTCCCAACCTGGCGAGGCCCTGTCAGTAAAATGACTTTAAAGCGGGTGCTCGCTTCCAGAATAGTTTTTCCCAAAGTACGTTTGATATTTTTGTACATATTACGTCTAATCCAAAGTTAGACCTTAGAATAGACAAGAAAGAGCAAAGTGTCAAAAAGGGCTAACAAAGTGTGTCTATTTGTCCAGATGGCTTATAAAATATGTAATACACTCTACACTTCATTATTATTTGATTTTTTGAAAATTGAGACTTAACAATGAATCTATGCTTTCCTCGCCGCATCAATACTTGATCCGAAATGTCAAGTATTGATGCGGCGAGGATTATAATAAAGGGAGGTTTGTATGGCAACAACGAACTATAGTGTCTGGAAGAGTGATGCAGCGGCTTCTTTAAATGCTTCAACTTTGTCCAGTGATGTTGTAACCAAGATTCTTAGCAATCTTGATGCCCATGTCAAGGTGGTTAAGTTTGATTCTCTCGACCCCCTGACTGACCCGATTGGGGCTGCAGTGAAAGGAAATGATCTTGTCTTGATCGATCCAAACGGTTCAGTGGACCTTTCTTCGATTTCAAAAGAAGAGATTAAAGGAGTTGATGCTTTTATCTTCACTACAAACGAGGACGTGAATTTTACCTTGTCTGGCTCTAATACATTAGCGTTCAAGGGCGTGATAACTTCTAATGCTGGCGATGATAAAATTGACCTAAATAGCAAGGCTGGGGTTACAGTCTCTTCTGGTGATGGTGATGATAGTGTTACTACAGGGTCTGGCCATGATAGTGTCAACCTAGGCGCTGGCAATGATACTGTTAACACCGGCGCTGGCAATGACTCCGTATCGACGGGATCGGGTGACGACAGCATAGATACCGGCAGTGGGAACGATACCGTTTTGGTTGGTTCTGGTAATGCAGTAGTTAATATGGGCGCTGGTAATGATACTGTTCAGTTGGAACTTGGATATAGTGGAATATTCGCTCAATTCAACGGCAGTGACGGAAATAACGATATACTGGACCTAAGGTTTGTGAATATTGATACTGTAGTAGCAAGTTCCGATGCATATTTAACGATTGTTCTCGATGATGGTTCTGTTATCAAAGCTGCAAATTTTGAAAAATTTGTTTATGATAGGAGCGGAATTAATGAGGACGGAGATAATGACGACGACGGAGATGATGACGACGGAGATTATGAGGGCGGAGATGATGATGACGACGGAGAAATTGTAATTGTTGGGGTTGATAAATTTGATGCTGATTTCTAGCAGTTAATAAAAATACCTTTCAACTGAGATACAAATAGTAGTTTATTCCGGGCGGGTCTTAACAAACCTGCCCGGTTTTTTTTGATCGAAATTTATTCGATATGGAATCTGGGAGGGCACGCATCACATGAAAGGCATGCAAGGACTTCCCTATACGCTTCCTGACCTTCTGAGCATTGCACTTGAAAAACTTGATGCGGACGACTTTATCTCCGCTTTCCAATTTGCCGATCGAGCCTGTAGGCTCAGTGATCTTCCTGATGCAAATGCCCTGCTTGTTCGAGGAACAATTCTATCCAAACGAGGTTATCTGGCTGATGCCATCAACGATTTAAAGGCAGCCAGCTTGATGATGCATGGGAATCACAACATCGCATTCTCGTTGCTTCGATTGTGCTGGTCAGATTTAAAAAATCACCATAAAATATTTAATCAGTCACTCGTTTATTTACTAAGACAAGCGCCAAAAATCAGCCTTAATCCCGAAGTTACAACCTGGATTGCAGGCTCAGGCTTATCTGCGATGGGCGCCGCGTGGCGAGAAGATGAATTCATCACCGGTTGGGCCATAAATACCAATGATCCGAAATCAAGTTTGCTGCTTGAACTTGACGGTAACTTTTTCTCCGTTGAAACTGGAATGCCCACGCCATGGCTCGCAACTGCTGGTATAGGGAATGGTCATAATGGTTTTCGCTTAAAACTACCCGCTTCGTTCAGCTTACTTAGAATAGGCATCTCGGGCAACAGCCTGTGGGGTTGTCCTTTTGTGGGCAATACACAATTAATTCCCGATCCACCATCCCCATTACAACTCTCAAATACCGTTGATATTATTGTTCCGGTTTATTCAGGCCGCGCAGAAACCCTGGCCTGCCTGGATGCAATTAAGGCATCGGATAATAGCGTTCCACATCGTGTAGTAGTTGTCGATGATTGCAGCACTGATGAAAATCTGCGCAACGCATTAAGAGAACGGGCCCAACGCAAAGAAATCACCCTGATTTCTCGTCCCATCAATGCTGGTTTTGCAGGTGCAGTTAATACTGCGCTGGCTCTTGATAGCGCCTGTGATGTAATTTTGCTCAATGCCGACACGCTGGTTTTTGGAAACTGGCTAGATCGGATGCGAGCAGTCGCCTATCAGAGTGATGATATTGCGACAGTTACTCCGTTGTCCAATCATGGCGAGCTGGTTAGCTACCCTTTGCCTATGCACAATAATCCAGTGTCCAACGCAAAACATGCCGAGCAAATAGATCAGCTATTTAATTCGATTGGAACCAAAGATGCGATCAATATACCTGTGGGTGTAGGTTTCTGCTTTTACATAAAAAGACAGGCATTGATCGAGGTTGGCCCGCTCGACGAAGGCGCTTTTGGTCGAGGCTATGGCGAAGACACTGATTTTTGTTTGCGTATTCAAGCACACGGCTGGCGCAACGTTTGCGCAGCAAATACTTACGTCGTCCATTGGGGGAGTCGATCTTTCAGTGATGAAAAACAGTACTTGGTCGCACAAAATTTACATCGCCTACATGCCAGATATCCGTACCACTCGGATGAGTATGACCAGTTTCTCGCCGATGACCCACTGTATAATCTACGCCGAAATGCCCAGCGCCATTGGTTAGCCAAGGTTGTGCCGCAGTACAAAGGCACATTACAAATGGGTGCTCCTGAATCTGAAGAAGGGATAACATTTGCCCTCAAACCTATCGAAAGGCGACCCGGTCAATGGCAAGTAATCCTGCTTGTTACCGGCATCACTGGCTTGGACGCTATAGACTATGCCTGGCCGAGGCAGTCGTTAGAGCTGCGAGAGGATCTTTTAGCCGCAGGCTTTAAGAATCTTGAACTAAAAACGTTTGGTGAATGGCCAGCCGACATTATTGACCACCTGACCGATGGTTTTATTCCCTATAATGTGACACTTGAAGACTATAGTGGATATTGCCCCAGAAAATATCGGTTGATACGCAATGCCATCGTTTGCGACGATCCGGTTGACACTAGCGAATGCTGCGTGTGCATAGCAGAACTGGGGCCACTTGTTTATAACTATACGGGTACAACTCCCTGGCGGGAACGTACTCAGCGTATACTTTTAAGAGCGAATAAAATCAGTGCATTAAGTGATGAAATTCGCAATGCTTACATTCGACGATTCCCAATACTTAGCAAGCAGATTATAAAGGGAACCTCTAATAATTCAAAAATCTCCTTCTCTCTTCGGGAGAAGGTTGGAATGAGGGTGTTAAAATCAATAAGTTACACCCATAACCCTAGCCCTAGCCCTAGCCCTATTCCAGTGGGAGAGGGTATTTTTAAAGATTCCCTAAAGAATGAAACACCGTTGAAATATCCACCGGCATTACCGCTTCCCATAGAATTAAAAGAACCGCTGCGCATTGCCGTATTATCGGCTCGTTCACTTGACGAAGGCTATTTGCAGTTAATAGAGCAAGCGAATAAAGCCCTTGAGCAACAATTGGCTGTCACGTTCATTGTGCTTGGCACCACAATGAACGATGCCAATTTGCAGCAACTGCCCAACATTCACCTCGCCGGAATAGTTCCTGAAACCCAAATTCAGGATGCCCTGCGTTTGCATGATTGTTGCGCCATTGCCAACTTTTCCCCTTGCACCCACAGAAGAATTGAAATTGCCAAGGCCGCTCAACACCTTGATCTTCCGCTAGTACACGACTGTATAACCGAATGACGCAAACCTTACCTTTTAACCACAATAACTTTGCAGGGGCTCTGCTTGGACGCTCTGGTAATTTCTTGATAGGGTGGGCGCGCAACCTGTCACACCCTGATAAAATCGTCACTATCGATCTAATCGGGGATGATCAATGGATAGCTACTGCTCGTGCTGGGTTAAGCATACAATTAGAGTATCCGCAGCTGATTATGCCAGCTGAAGCTCATGGCTACGGTTTTGCGTTTAATATCCAGCCGCGCGACTGGCAGTCGATAGCGCGCTTTGAAGCCTATGTTGCTAACGATGGCCATCGCCTGACCGGTATTGTTTTTTCGCACCTGGATACACACCTATTACCTCAAGTGCGCAGTACGCATGTTGAAAATCAGGGTGGTTTGCGTTTGTGGGGGTGGGCATGGGATACCCTGGATCCCGATGTTCATCAGACAATAGTTGCCTATGAAGCAGGACAATTACTGGCGGAAAGCATTGCAAACCAACACTGTGCTGAGCTTGAAACTGCCGGAATTGGTCATGTTAATCACGGATTCAGCCTGACATTGCCGATGGGGTTGGCCGATGGCTGTGTTCATGAAATACAGGTAGTTAATGCTCATGGTCAAATTCTGAATGGGAGCCCCATTAATGTAGTCGCACCTCCGGCAACGCTAAAAACTTGGGCTAATGCTTTGGAGCTGCCGCAACAAGACCGCAGCTTTCTGAGCGCACTTATGGAACGCTATACGTGGTATGTGCCGCTCTCGACAGATTTTTCCAGCTACCGTGAGTGGTTTGATCGGTTTGGGAGCGCTAAGTTTCACCCTCGCGCCGCCACTTCAGTTACGTGTGCTATTGCGGGAGATGACGATGCAGAGAAAACCTTGCGCAGCCTGATCAGCCAGTCTCACCCACATTGGACTGCATTAGTATGTGGCACAACAAATTCCCTGGTTGACACCAGAATTCACTATGTAATACCCACAAAGTGGGTAGAGCAACTACAGAGCGCCATAAGTCAAGGCACTGGTATCGTCAGTTTTATAGCTGCGGGAGATTCATTACCTACGGATGCGTTGGCATCTCTTGTTGAAGCGTTCGACAACCCATCTGTGCAAATTGCCTACACTGATTGTGATCAGATACCAGCCGATGGACAAACGCCATCCCCTTGGTTCAAACCAGACTGGGATCCGGATTTATTCTTAACCCATACACCGCTGCATCATCTATTTGCTACACGTCCCGGCAATCTGCCCATTAGTAATCCGCATATCGGTGAACTTAATGCCTGGCCTTGGCTTGCCGTGCAATCAGTAGGCGACAATCCTGAAGCTATTCATCACATACCCCGCGTTCTTTACCATCGGCGTAAAGGGACAATACCACCTGTTCATGCCGATGCCCAGCGCAGCTGTGATGCGATACTTGCTCCGGGCCTACACCGCGCCGTTACAGATAATGGTGAAAATGCGTTAGTCTGGACAAACCATCTGGAATGGCCAACGGTTAGTTTGATTATCCCCACCCGTGATCATTTCGAATTACTGCAATGCTGTATTGAAAGCTTGCTTAAGACAGACTATCCCCATTTGGAAATTATTGTTATCGACAACGATAGCGCAGAATCTGATGCACTCGCTTATCTTAACCATCTAAAAAGCAAGAATGTGGATGTTATTCGGCATCCTGGTCCGTTCAATTTTTCTGCCATCAATAATCATGCGGTGCAACAAGCCAAGGGTGGTTTTATCGGACTTATTAACAACGACATCGAAGCCATCGATCCCGGGTGGCTTAAAACCATGGTGCAGCATCTGTTGAGACCCAATGTTGGCGCAGTCGGTGCAAAGTTATTGTGGCCTAATGGCATGGTTCAACATGCGGGCGTTGTCCTCGGTCTGCATGGTCTTGCCGGACATACAGGAAATGATTGGTATAAAGACGATATCGGTTATTTTGGGTATAATCAAATTACTCATAGTACCAGTGCAGTAACAGCCGCCTGCCTGCTTTGTAAGCGTGAAGATTATCTCGCAGTAGGTGGCTTGGATGAAATAGATTTTCCTGTTAATTTTAATGATGTTGATTTCTGCCTGAAGCTGCGAAGTATCGGCAAGCGTATCGTCTGGACACCAGAGGCGCAATTGCTGCATGCCGAGTCGGCCAGCCGGGGTGGTGATGACACGCCAGACCGACGTGGGCGTTTAGCGCGAGAGAAAAACCGGTTAATGCAAAAGTGGTATCAGTGGATTACTGATGACCCTTTTTACAACCCAAACCTTAATCTTGATGCATACAGTTATGCTGGTCTTGCAATTCCTCCACGTGGAAGAGCGGCGTTGTAAGGCATCTTTGGGAAGATGAAAAAATGCGAAGAATCAATGTGGGTCGTCGGGCTAACGATAGCGTAACCTGCCTACACTTCTAAAACAGACCAAAAACCCTTATGAAAATACTCTTCATACACCAAAACTTTCCAGCACAATTTCGCAACCTTGCTAAACATCTGGTTAAAACCGGCAAGCACGAATTATTGGCACTGAAGCAACCACCCAGTGCGGAATTCAAGGGTGTTGGCGTGGCCGCTTACAAATTTCTCCGTAACCCGGAAGCTAACACGCACCCATTGCTTAAAGAAATGGAAGCTAAGGTATTGCGTGGCGAGGCCGTTGCCGATGCCGCGCAACGTCTAAAAGCCAAAGGCTACACGCCTGATGTTATTGTTGCCCATCCCAGCTGGGGAGAAGTGCTGTTTATTAAGGACGTATGGCCGAAAATAAAACTAATTTGCTATTTTGAATATTACTACAGTGCAGCCGGGCAGGATTTCGATTTCGACCCGGAATTCCATGAATCCACATTCACCGGATTAGCGCGTTTGCGTATGAAAAACACCACTATGCAACACGCACTTGAAGTCGCTGATGCCGGTTGGTCACCCACTAGATGGCAGCAAAAAACCTATCCTGAATGGGCGCGCAGCAAAATTGATGTCATCCATGAAGGTGTTGATACGGATTACTTCAAGCCCAACGCCAAAGCAAGTTTTAACATCGCTAACAAGAGTATTATCCTGACCCGCCAAGACGAAGTCATTACCTACGCAGCACGGGCGCTTGAGCCAGTTCGGGGCTTTCATGTATTTATGCGAGCGTTACCTGACTTGCTAGCGCAGCGACCCAATGCGCATGTCGTCATTATGGGCCACGAAAAAGCGTCTTATGGACCAGAGCCAGAAGGTAATAACAGCTGGCTGGAAAAAATGCTGGCCGAAGTCGGAGCAGACCTCGATCCTGACCGTGTCCACGTTGTCGGCTTTCTGGCCAAAGATCAATATCGTGCGGTCTTGCAAGCTTCCAAAGCGCACGTTTACCTGACGTATCCTTTTATACTGTCATGGTCGCTACTGGAAGCCATGGCCTGCGGTGCGCCCATCGTGGCATCAAACACAGCTCCCATCATGGAATTTATCAAAGACGGAAAAACAGGTACCTTGTTTGACTTTTTTGATACTGCTAATCTTGTCGAAACCGTGATAAAACAACTTGGCGCAAAACAAAGCCGGATAGATGAACTTACACAGGCTGCCAGAAATTTGATAGAAAACGATTTTGGACAAACAGTATGCGTTGAACGATTGTTAAAGTTAATTGAATCTGGAGCTGACGCGGCTAACGGCGATGGATAAACGCTATTCGTTAAAAAAGTACAGCTATGAACAAAAACAAACCATTCATCAGAATACATCGCGGCAGGAAAAAAACTAAATGACACCAGATACCACCAAGCCCAGAACGGCAAATAAAAGCCCTGCCAATAAGCAAATGTTTTTAGGGGTAATCGATGACCTAAAACCTACGGATGAGTTAGCGAAATTCAGTACACCGCAACTATCCGCATCCAGAGATCTTGTACAGGAGGATCCAATATATTTCCGGAATGGAGAAAATATTATTGCTGGCTTAAAAATCGATACAGCTAGAATAACCGATAGGCAAGTGGAAATCTGGGGCTGGTGTGCTGGTGAAATCCAATTGCAGTTGCTCTGCAATGGCCAGCCGCTGAAACAGACAATCACTCATAACCTGCGGCCCGACGTTGCAGAGACACTGGAATGGATTGAGCCCGAAGAAGGCTTCGGCATTACCCTTACGGCCACAGGCCCCAAAACCCAGAAGAATCATTATGTACTTCAAATCCAATTTAAGGATGGCCAGCAAACCCGCTTGTTCCAACGGGCACTAGAACTTGAAAAATTTGTCACTCTGGGGAAAATTTCACCCGGTGCTATTCACGCTATTGGTCACTTGGAAGTGGCTGCCGCATCGCACTTAATCCAGGAAACAATAGTGGTTGGCTGGGTGGTACATGAGACTGACGTTACGGTCTGGCTGGAAAACGAAGACGGTGATAGATATCTCTTCACTAACGCCTTCCGCATTGCGCGTCAAGACGTTTTTGACGCGTACGGCAGCAGTTTCGGGCATGATGCTCGTGAGGGAGGATTTATGCTTCTCGTTCATGGTATGTTGCCAGGTGAGAAAATTAGACTGATGGCCATGTCTGGCGATGAGTCGATTGTCCTCGGAACCATAGAATGTACCCGTCTTGAAGCCACATCCACCGCTTGCGCCCGCTGGCTGCTGGGCATTGCCACACCACTAAGCCAAATGCAAAAAAGGCTGCCGCTCATTGACGGCCCGATTATCGACGCGTTCCTACGCTACGAACAACAAGCCTGGGCAGAACTACCCCTGCAAGCGCGCCAATTGGGTAGACCTACGGCCACCCCCCATGTCAGTGTGATTGTTCCCCTCCATGGCCGAAGCGACTTTGTCGAACACCAGTTGATTGAATTCTGTCATGACGCCTGGTTCATCCAGAATGCAGAACTCATATACGTTTTGGACGATCCCAAACTTGCCGATAGCTTTCCTGCTCTGGCTGAACACCTTTACCGCCTCTACCGCCTGCCCTTCAAATGGGTGTGGGGCGGCGTCAATCGCGGGTTTTCCGGGGCCAATAATCTGGGCGCCGACCAGGCAACTGGCAAACACCTCTTGTTCCTGAACAGTGATGCCTTTCCCCAGCAATCCGGCTGGCTGCAGCCGTTATTAAGCGTGCTCGACGACCACCCTGAGATTGGCGCGGTTGGGCCCCGTCTTGTGCTTGCCGATGGCTCAATTCAGCATGCCGGCATGGAGTTCATGCGCCGCGAGGAACTCGGCATATGGATCAACCACCACCCGTTCATGGGACTTGATCCCACGCTCGACCCCGCACATCAGCTCACTATGGTTCCTGCCATCACCGGCGCCTGCCTGGCCATACGCCGAAGTGATTTTGACCGCATGGGCGGATGGGACACCGGGTACCTGATCGGTGATTTTGAAGACTCCGATCTGTGCCTGAAATTGCGTGCGGAAGGACTGGAAATCGCGTATTTGCCCACGGTGCAACTTACCCATCTGGAACGCCAAAGTTTCAAACTTCTCGGGCAGGACGATTTTCGCGCCCGTGTGACCATCTACAACGCCGTGCGTCACCAAAACCGTTGGCAACATTTGATCGAAGAATCGGCGGACAACCATGGTTAAGAACATGCCTCGCAAAACTGTACCGCCAAAAAAACACCGCATTCTCGTCATGGCCCATGCCCACCCGGATTTCAGCTTGGGGGGGGGCGAAATTGCTGCCTACAACCTGTTCAATGCCTACCGCGAAAACACCAAAGTCGAAGATGCCTGGTTCTTGGCTCGGGCCGACCGCCACCGCGGTCTGACCGGGGCTATCAGCCTGCGCCGCCCCAATGAATACTTGTGGGAGCAAGCCGTGTTTGACTGGCACATGATGAAAGCCGCCCACCAGGAATCCCTGACGACCTGGTTCGCTGATCTCATCCGCGCGCTAAAACCCACGGTAGTGCATACCCACCACTACGCTCATCTGGGCCTGGAATATCTGCGCGTGATCAAGCAGGTGGACCCCAGTATCAAAATTGTCATGACGCTGCACGAATACATGGCCATCTGCCGCAACAATGGCCAGATGATCAAGACCGGCAGCTTTAAACTGTGCAGCCGGGAAAGTTACGACGAGTGCCATCAATGCTTCCCGGATAAAACCGCCGAAGATTTCTGGCTGCGCAAGCACTACTTCCAAAGCCACTTTGCGCTGGTGAATCAGTTCGTCTCTCCTTCTGAATTCCTGCGCCAACGCTACATTGCCTGGGGCCTGAAACCCGAACAGATCGTAGTGATCGAAAATGGACAGCCGGACGAGTCAATCCTGCCTCCCCGCCCTCTGGCAGAAGGCGAAACCCGCAACCGCTTCGGCTTTTTTGGCCAAATCAACCCCTATAAAGGTTTGGATGTGATTTTGGAAGCGCTTGCACAACTACCTAAAAAAGAGCGCAAAAAAATTGTGCTCGAAGTACACGGCGCCAACCTGGAACAGCAGCAGCCGGAATACCGCGAAAAAATAGAACATCTGCGAGAACCGTTGATCAAGCAAGGCGTAGTGCATTGGCTGGGCCCGTATCAGCCGCGCGAACTGCGCCAACGCATGGCTGGCATTGATTGGGTGGTGATACCTTCGATCTGGTGGGAAAACTCACCGATGGTGATTCAGGAAGCTTTTGTTTGCGGACGGCCGCTGATTGTGTCGGATATCGGGGGGATGCATGAAAAAGTGCGTAACGGCGTGGATGGGTTGCATGTGGGAACAGGTAGCATCTTTGGATGGAAACGGATCTTTGCTGACGCCACCAAAGACCCTGCTCTTTGGGAAAAATTGCGAGCGGGAATCATCAAGCCCATTACATTTAATGAATGCGCTCAATCACACTTAGAGATGGTGGCGCAATGAAACGCGTAGGAATTATCGACAACCTGGTTAATATCCAGAGCCTGCTTGAGAACAAGTACCATAATTGCAATGCAGCTGAAGTAATGAAAGCCGCTGGCGGCAATACTGGAAATGTGGCTTTTGTCTTTGGTGCCCGCCAGATAATTAATAATCCAGTCACCCGCATTGGTTGGGAATGGACTCCTGAGGTGGTCAAGCAACGTGTGGATCATCTTGTCGTGTGTTGTGCCAATCAAATTGGAAAGCATGCTGACCTCGGAGCTTGGGCAGATCGGCTCGAGCAATTCTCACTACCAGTTACTTTGATTGGACTGGGGGCTCAGTCCGATAGCTATGAAGTAGAGCCAATAGTGTCTGATGGCACCAAGAGGTTTTTAAAATTGGTTACAGAGCTGAGGGTTAATTCCGATCAACCGAACATTGGTGTGCGCGGAGCATTTACGCAAACTACTCTCCAAGCCCTGGGTGTGGAATCAATCCGTACTGGCTGCCCCTCCTTGATGATCTCGAAAGAACCTGAATTGGGTCAGCAAATTCTGAGAAGGCAAAATGGTAATTCTTATGAGAAAGTCGCGGTGGCGGCGGGAAATCCTTGGCATGGTCCATCTGCTTTTCTGGAGCGTGTGCTAGTTGATGTTGTCGATAATTATTCAGGTGCCTACATTCTCCAGCATCCAGAATCTATGCTGCAAATGGCATATGGCGAGACTGAAAATATCACAGAAAAAACAGGTAGCAGATTTCTTGAAGTTTATGGTGAGCGCTTTGATCTGGAGAGTTTGCTGCTTTGGTATCGCAGGAATGCCTATACTTTTATTGATGCTCCCAACTGGATGAGATTTTTAGATAAGTTTGATGCGGTTATCGGTCCACGCTACCACGGGGTTGCATTAGCCTTGCAGCATGCTATTCCGGGCTGCGTGTTCACGATTGATAGTCGAACCGAGGAGCTATGTGAGGAGACCGCAGTTAAGGCAATCCATGTGTCGGAATTGAAAGGTTTAGATGCGAATGATTTAGTTGAAGCTGCAAGATGGGTATCTAATGATGCGGATGGTTTTGATGGTAACAGAGTTGCAAAGTCTAGGGTTTTTATCGATTTCCTGGTAAGTAATGAAATTGAGCCATCAGATCATTTAATTTGTTTAGATTTATGATGTTATATGATTTCACGAGAGATTTGATATGAATATTAGTAAGCTACTGGATGATATTGTGCCAAGGGTTAGCCGTGAAGTTATGGTAGATGATCATATGTTCAGTGAAAAAAATCCTGATCATTATTTCCGCGTAGGTCGTTCAGCGATAACATGCATAACCGCTGCTTTGATGTTGGCAAGACGCACTGCCCCTCGCCGGATTCTCGATTTTGCTTGCGGTTCTGGCCGAGTGACGCGATGGTTGAAGGCGGCTTTTCCCGAAGCGACAATAGTAGTCTCAGACGTGCGTGAAGATAGTCTTACCTTCTTGAAAAATACATTCGGTGTTGAGACTGTGTTGTCGAGCCCAGTGTTTTCGGACATTAGCTTCGACGAGCCTTTCGATCTGGTTTGGTGTGGAAGTCTAATTACGCATTTGCCCCAAGAACAGACTCGAATATTTTTGGAATCTTGTGGCTCATGGTTATCAGCCGATGGTGTGGCCGTAGTTACTTTTCATGGACGCGAAGTGCAGCGAAGGATGGCTTTAAGTAATCAGAAATATCTTTCCGCAAATGATGCGGCAAAAGTAATTTTCGAGTTGGGGATGGCGCACTATGGATATGTTAATTATCCTGGTCAGATCAATATTGGTTTCTCGATTTCTCACCCAGAATGGATACTCAGCGAGCTGATCTGCCTAAACTACTCCTTGGTCGCGCTTAGCGAGGCAGCTTGGGACAATCACCAAGATGTGTTAGCGTTTATGTGTCGCAAATCTGGTGTTTGAACGAAAGTTTTCAACATTTTTTAAGGGGGGGGCTTAACTTTGGCTTTTACAATAAAAAGTTTCAACGCGGATAGGATAAGCGGCATTGCTGACCATGACCAAGTGATTGGGGCGTTTGTCGGAGACCGCTTGGTGGAAAAATTACTGCCTTGCGCCATCTACTTGCTTTGGGTGATCGGACAGTATGTCGCTGGCAGAGAAATTGTTTAATGCATGCGGGATCGTTTGCCTGTTAGGCGTAATTAATCAATGGTTGATTTATTATTATCAAAGGAGAGTCTTATGAATAATTCGTCAGTTTCTGAAGTTAAATTTTTCCGTGAATCGAGAGGTGTTGTTACTCGTGGATTCAATATTGAGCGGCCAGTAAAGGACGTTTTGGTTTCGGGTGATCTGTTTGTAGTTTCAGGATGGATCGTTGGAAAGACTAGCCGTGCGATTGAGGTAAATGTTTTATTGTCTGAGAAAGTGATTGCAGTTGCCTTGGTCAACATCAACAGACCCGATGTTGAGAAAGCCTATCCTGTTGAGGAGGCAAAATCGAGCGGTTTCAGGGTGGATATCCCCGTTGTTTCGTTACAGGGTGCACCTGAAATAAATTTGATAGCAAAGCTTGCGGACGGGACACAAGTCCCGCTGGCTAACATCTGTTTCGAAAAGCAGGTTGAGAACAGGGTTGCAGAGGAAGAAGGGAGCAAGGAGGTAAACAACAAACCTGATCAGAAGAAGGATCACACTGGCTTTATAAATAGACTCAAAGCCAAATTCAGGAGGTAGCATATCTGCTCAGGGAGCAGTCTCATCGATTGCTCCTATTGGAACTGGGCCATGAATTAAGCTTGCAATATCGTGCAAAGTGATAACTGTTGCAAAAAACATGGAATCACCCATTAGCCTCCGGTAGTCAAGTGGTAGGCTGTCGAAATAGATCTAGACTATTTCACCGGTTTTTAGTAGGCCAACTAAAATAATAACATATTGATATTACTTAGTAAAAAATATTTTATAAGTGCTTATTTCCAGGTAGAAAATAGATTTAATGAAGACTTTTGTAAAAGTGGAAGCAAAAATTCATCGAGTTTCCTTGTAATGCAGCATGTTAAATGACAGATGGTGTATCCAAAAAACGGGAGAGTTAATTTTAATATTTCGACAGCCTAGTCAAGTGGTCGAACCAAATACTCGCAAACAAGCGCGATAAAAATTGAAACCCAACAGCCATCACACTGCATTCTGCAAAACATGATTTTGTGCCCTTTGCTTTAGGCCTCGTCCACATATAACTTGAACAATAACAAGTTCGCGGCTATGCTTCGGAGATGGATGCGCAGACCGAAACTGCGGTACGCGAAAAGCTTGATTTGCTAGCCACTCTCTTTGATGAGCAAACGCGTCGGCTATGGGTTGCTGCGGAAGCGCAAGCCATTGGTCGCAGCGGTGTTTCACTGGTAGCACGCGCGACAGGTCTGTCGCGCATGACAATTCATCAAGGGATAAAAGACCTCGTCGCGTTGCATGAAACGAAAGACCCGGAGAGGAAGAAACGCATTCGTGCTGCGGGTGGAGGGCGCAAGCCGATCGACGAATATGACCCCACGTTGCGCAGGGATCTTGAGCGATTGGTGGACCCTGTCACACGAGGCGACCCCGAGTCGCCGCTTCGCTGGACGTGTAAAAACACTCGACAACTCGCTGCTGCGCTGGAAGAGCAGGGACACGTCGTAGGTAGGCAGAAAGTTGCCGACCTGCTGGCAGAGCTGGGTTATAGCTTGCAAGCGAATCGAAAGACCAAAGAAGGCTTGGCAGATCATCCGGATCGAGACCAGCAGTTCAACTACATCAATGAGCAGGCGACTGCATTTCAGCATCAGAAGCAACCGGTCATTTCGGTGGACACGAAGAAGAAGGAGCTGGTGGGCGAGTTCAAGAATCCAGGCCAGGAATGGCAGCTGAAGGGTGATCCGGTGCAAGTACAAGGGCATGATTTTCCGGACCCGCAACTGGGCAAGGCAAATCCCTATGGGGTGTACGATCAAAATGCCAATGTCGGCTGGGTGAGTGTCGGCACTGATCACGACACCTCAGAATTCACAGTGGAAAGCATTCGCCGCTGGTGGAACGACATGGGGCGAGCACGCTATCCGGACGCCACGGAACTCTTGGTTACCGCTGATGGCGGAGGAAGTAACGGCTACCGGGTTCGCCTGTGGAAGGTTGCGCTGCAAAGATTCGCAAACGA
>CXWL01020548.1_pt1 | contig 15811 bp, 17 predicted proteins | sample 590931 | NCBI WGS metagenome assembly CXWL01 (sample SAMEA3498368, study PRJEB10139) | groundwater metagenome | biome: water well; material: biofilm material | place: Germany | collected 2015-04-27 | reverse complement strand
CGCCACCAGGTAGTAGCGCACATCGAACTTCATGCGCGCATCTTCGAAGGCTTCGAAACCGCATTCGTAGGGGCTGTTCTTTGCGCCGTCGGGCCGGTTCGGGCCGAAGATGAAGCCCAGCACCTGCGGCACCACGCCCACCGCCGCACCCACGAGGATGAACAGGATCACCGGCAGGTAGGGTTGAAGGTCCATGGCGTCGTCAGCATCCTGTCAGGTCAAATCAGGCCGCAAAAAAGCGCCCCGGGCGTACCGCAAAGTGCGGCAGCGTAGGGCGCGCCCAGCATCCCATCCCATACATACCCAGTAGTGCAGCGGAACATGACCCAACAACCCCTGGTCACGCACCACGAAGCATAACCCCTGAAGGCCCTGGTGCCGACGGCGAGACTCGAACTCGCACAGCTTTCGCCACTACCCCCTCAAGATAGCGTGTCTACCAATTTCACCACGTCGGCGCGACGTACTCTCACTCTGCAGCATGTACGGTTTGCATGAGGAAATGGCTCCCCGAACAGCGCAGAATTCTAGCTTCAAATCGTGGCTTTTCCGCCGCTCGAGTGCTACTTCGACGCTGCGGGTGCGGGCGCTGGCGCGGCGACCGGAACCACCCCGGGGATGGCGCCGGTGGCCGGCGCGCTAGCGACCGGCGCTGCGCTGTCCAGAACGCTGCCACCAGCCTTGCTGCGGCCGCCGCTGCCACCGTTGCCCATGTAGGCCAATGTCAGCGTGCAGATGAAAAATACGGTGGCGCAGGCCGCGGTTGAGCGCGACAGGAAGTTGGCACTGCCAGTGGCGCCGAACAAGCTGCCCGAGGCGCCGCTGCCAAACGACGCACCCATGTCGGCGCCCTTGCCATGCTGTATCAGCACCAGGCCGATCATCACCAGCGCGGACAGCAATTGCACGGCCAGGATCAAAGTCATCCAGATTTGCATGATGAAAAAACTCCAGGCTTGAAATTAGGACGCGGCGCGGCAGATGGCGATGAAGTCGCTCGCCTTGAGCGCGGCACCGCCGATCAACCCGCCGTCGATATCGGGCTGCGTGAACAGGCTGGCGGCGTTGTCGGCTTTGACGCTGCCGCCGTAGAGGATCTTCATGGTCTCGGCGCGCCCGGTGGCGGCCTGCAGTTGGGCGCGCAAGACCGCATGCACGGCCTGCGCCTGCTCGGGCGTGGCGGTGCGGCCGGTGCCGATGGCCCACACGGGCTCGTACGCCACCACCATCTCGGCCGCGCAGTGCGCGAGCTGGTGGATCACGGCCGAGAGCTGGCGCTTGACCACGGCCTCGGTCTGGCCAGCGTCGCGCTCGGCCAGGGTCTCGCCCACGCAGACGATGGGCGTGACGCCACGCGCCAGCGCAGCCTGCGCCTTTTGCGCCACCAGGAGATCGCTCTCGGCGTGATAGGCACGGCGCTCGGAGTGACCCACGATGACGTAGCGGCAGCCGCACTCCGCCAGCATGCCGGCCGCCACCTCACCGGTGAAGGCGCCCTGCTCATGCGCCGAGATATCCTGCGCGCCCCAGCGGATGTCGCTGCCGGCCAGCGTGGCCGCCGTCTCGGTGAGAAAGACGAAGGGAGCACAGACCACCACCTCGGCGGTATAGGGGCGGCCCGCCAGCAATGCCGACAGCAGCTCCGCGTTGGCCGGCCGGCTGCCATGCATCTTCCAGTTGCCGACCACGAGTTTGTTACGCATCTGATGCTCCATCTACCAAGCGAGAACGATCTTGCCCACATGGGCGCTCGACTCCATCAGGGCGTGCGCGCCAGCCACGTCGGCGGCGGCGAAGACCTGGTGGATCACGGGTTTGACGCGGCGCGCCGCGATCAGCGGCCACGCCTGCGAGTGCAACTGCTGCGCGAGCGCTGCCTTGTAGGCCAGCGAACGCGGCCGCAGTGTCGAACCGGTGATCGTGAGGCGCTTGCGCAACACGACGCCGGCATCAAAACGGCTGGCGGTACCGCCTTGCAGCGCAATGATCGCCAGCCGGCCGTCTTCGGCCATGCACTCGACCTCGCGTGCCACATAGTCACCAGCAACCATGTCGAGCACGACATCCGCCCCACGCGCGCCGGTGAGGCGCCGCGTCTCGGCCGCAAAGTCCTGTGTGCGGTAATTGATGGCGTGGTCGGCACCGAGCGCCAGGCAGGCGGCACACTTGTCGTCGCTGCCTGCTGTCACGATGACCTGGGCGCCCAACGCCTTGGCCAGCTGTATGGCCGCCACGCCGATACCGCTGGAGCCGCCCTGCACCAGCAGCGTCTCGCCGGCCTGCAGGCGCGCGATCAGGAATACGTTTTGCCAGACGGTGAAAAAGGTTTCGGGCAGGCTGGCTGCCTCGACCAGGCTCAGGCCCTTCGGCACGGGCAGGCACTGGCCCACCGGGGCCACGCAGAACTCCGCATAACCACCGCCAGCCACCAGCGCACACACCGCGTCGCCCAATGCCAGGCCGGCCGCGGCCAGGTCTGCGGCTGAGCCGCCGACCACCGTGCCGGCGATCTCCAGCCCGGGCAGATCAGACACCCCAGGGGGCACGGGGTACAGGCCCTTGCGTTGCAGCACATCGGGCCGATTGACGCCCGACGCCTGCACCGCGATCAGCAGTTCACCCGGGCCGGGCTCGGGGGTCGGCCGCTCGCACAACCGCAGCACCCCGGGCCCGCCGGGAGCCGTGATCTCGATCGCTCGCATCGGCAGCCTTACTCGGGCTGCTTCGGGGCCTCGTCAGCCGGGGTGGCAGCGAGTGCAGCGGGCGCTGCGGCATGGCCCTCGGGCGCGGCGTCAGCCGGTGCGGCATCGCGGCGCGGGCGGTCCTCGCGGTCACGGCGCGGCGGGCGCTCGTCGCGGTCGCGGCGCGGCGGGCGGTCGCCACGGTCGCCGCGCGGCTCGAAACGCTCTTCCGGCATGCCCTCAGGCCGCTCGAGCAGTGCCTTCATGCTCAGCTTGATGCGGCCCTTCTCGTCGGTCTCGAGCACCTTGACCCTGACGATCTGGCCTTCGGACAGCAGGTCGGTCACATTCTCGACGCGGTGGTGGGCGATCTGGCTGATATGCAGCAGGCCGTCCTTGCCGGGCAGGATATTGACCAGCGCACCGAAGTCCAGGATCTTGGTGATCGCGCCTTCATAGACCTTGCCGATCTCGGCCTCGGCAGTGATCTCGGCGATGCGCTTCTTGGCGAATTCAGCCTTGTCGGCATCGACGCTGGCGATGGTGATGGTGCCGTCTTCGCCGATATCGATCGTGCAGCCGGTTTCCTCGGTCAGCGCGCGGATGGTGGCGCCGCCCTTGCCGATGATGTCGCGGATCTTTTCCGGGTTGATCTTCATCGTGTACAGGCGCGGGGCAAACTGGCTGACCTCGGACTTCGCGCCGCCCACGGCCTCGACCATCTTGGCCAGGATATGCAGCCGCGCCTCCTTCGCCTGCGCCAGCGCGACCTGCATGATCTCCTTGGTGATGCCCTGGATCTTGATATCCATCTGCAACGCGGTGATGCCGCTGTGCGTGCCGGCCACCTTGAAGTCCATGTCACCCAGGTGATCTTCGTCACCCAGGATATCGGTCAGCACGGCGAAGCGGTTGCCCTCCTTGATCAGGCCCATGGCGATGCCAGCGACGTGCGCCTTCAGCGGCACGCCGGCGTCGAGCAGGCTCAGACAGCCGCCGCAGACCGAGGCCATCGACGACGAGCCGTTGCTCTCGGTGATCTCGCTGACGACGCGCAGTGTGTAGGGGAAGTCCTCGTTGCTCGGCAGCACGGCGATCAGCGCGCGCTTGGCCAGGCGGCCGTGACCGATCTCGCGCCGCTTGGGGCTGCCGACCCGGCCCGTCTCGCCGGTGGCAAACGGGGGCATGTTGTAGTGCAGCATGAAGCGGTCTTCGTAGTCACCGGCCAGCGCGTCGATGCGCTGCGCGTCACGGGCGGTGCCCAGGGTGGCTGCCACCAGCGCCTGCGTCTCGCCGCGCGTGAACAACGCCGAGCCGTGCGTGCGCGGCAGCACGCCCGAGCGGATTTCGATCTGGCGCACGGTGCGCGTATCGCGGCCGTCGATGCGCGGCTCGCCGGCCAGGATCTGGCCGCGCACGATGCGCGCCTCGATCTCGAACAGCAGGCCTTCGACCTCGACTTTGTCGAAGGTGGCGCCTTCGGCCTTGAGGGCGGCCATCACGGTGGCAGTGGCCTCGCGGCAGGCCTGGGTACGGGCCTGCTTGCTGCGGATCTGGTAGGCCGCGCGCAGCGGGCCTTCGGCCAGTGCGGTGACCTTGGCGATGAAGGGTTCGTCCTTGGCCGGGGCGGACCATTGCCACTCGGCCTTGCCGGCGTCACGCACCAGCTCGTTGATGGCGGCGATGGCGATATTGCCTTGCTCGTGGCCAAAGACCACGCCGCCCAGCATGACTTCCTCGCTGAGCTGGTCGGCTTCGGACTCCACCATCAGCACGGCGGCTTCGGTGCCGGCCACGATCAGGTCCATCTTGCTGCTGGCCAACTGGGTCTTGCCCGGGTTGAGCACATATTCGCCGTTGATATAGCCGACGCGGGCAGCACCGATCGGGCCGCTGAACGGGATGCCGCTGATGGCCAGCGCGGCGCTGGCACCGACGAGGGCGGCGATATCGGCCTGCACCTCGGGGTTCAGGCTCAGCACGTGGATGACGACCTGCACTTCGTTGAAGAAACCTTCGGGGAAGAGCGGGCGGATCGGGCGGTCGATCAGGCGGCTGGTCAGTGTCTCGAGCTCGCTCGGGCGGCCTTCGCGCTTGAAGAAGCTGCCGGGGATCTTGCCCGCGGCGTAGGTCTTTTCAAGGTAGTCGACGGTGAGGGGGAAGAAGTCCTGCCCGGCCTTGGCTTCGGTCTTCGCGACCACGGTGGCCAGGACCACCGTATCTTCCATGCTGACGAGCACGGCGCCAGAAGACTGGCGGGCGATCTCGCCGGTTTCCAGCGTGACTTGATGCTGGCCCCATTGGAAGGTCTTGGTGACTTTGTTGAACATGCTCATGCGGTTGTCTCCGTAAGGTGGGGCAGCGTCATGCCATTCCATAGCAGCCAACTCGTGTGGTGGCTATGGAGTGACACAGCAGCCCGGGGTGATNNNAGCAGGCCGCGGCGGCCGTGATGGTCTTTGAGGTGGGTCTTGAAGTGCGGCGTCAGTTCATTGATGCGCGCGGTGAGCAGGGCGACCTGCACTTCAGGGCTGCCGGTGTCGGCGGTGCCGCGGCCGTGGGTCTTGACGATTTCGGCCGTGGTGGCGGTAGCCAGGGGCATGGGATTTCCTTGGTTTTTGGAAACCACCCACGCACGGCGACCTGGGCCTGCATCTGGCGGTTTCCGGGGGTTACTTGCGCACGCCAGTGAAACCGACCGGCGCCGTGCTTTCCCTTCAACGCCGGTCTTGCGGCCTGCCTCGAGGGGAGCCGGTGATTGTAGCCTGATTGCCACGTTGGGCCCAGCGCCCGCCCGCGGCCCGAGCCCATCAGCGCCGGCAGGTCTTGAAAACGCGGTGGCCACGTCCATCTGACCCAGAGGGCGCCGCGCCGCTTGCAAGTTGTGGGCGGCCGGCGGGCCCGAACAGTTCACCACAGGAGTGCATCATGTTTCTCGTACCCTACACCCGTGAATCCCGTCAGCTCTCGCGTCTGTTCGATGACAGCTTCGAGCGCTATTTCGGGCCCCTGACGAGCGGCGAGGGAGCCGTTGGCAGCGCCGAGACGCGCAGCCCGGCGCTCGACGTGGCTGAGTCTGATCGTGCCTATACCGTCAAGCTCGATATGCCCGGCGTGGCCAAGGAAGACGTCAAGGTCTCGGTGGACGGCCGACATGTCACAGTCCTGGCGCAGACCCAGCACGCCGATGAAAAGAAGGAAGGCGACCGCGTCGTCTATCGCGAGCGCTCGATGTCCAGCTTTTCGCGCACGTTCTCGTTGCCGCTCGAAGTGGACGCGGCGGAGACCGGCGCCCGGCTGGAACATGGCGTGCTGACGTTGACCCTGCCCAAGCGCGGCTCCAGGACGGCGGCCCAGATCGCGATCAACTGACGCGGGGCAGCGCCGGCGTGCGGGCCGCGAGTTCGTCGAGCGGCCAGCGCGGCCGAACGTCGAACGCACGGTCATGGCACACCGGCGCCAGGCCGTGCTGCCAGCGCATCGCGGCGGCCAGCGCGATCATTGCGCCGTTGTCGGTGCACAGCGCCAGCGGCGGGTAGTGCACGCGGGCGCCGATTTTGGCGGCGCCCGCATCGAGCTTTGCGCGCAGGCTCAGGTTGGCACCGACGCCGCCGGCCACCACCAGGCGCTGCGTGCCGCTGAGCTTCAAGGCGCGCAGCGACTTGGCCACCAGCACATCCACGATCGCCGCCTGCGTGGCAGCCGCCAGATCGGCGCGTGACTGCTCGCAGACGTTGTTGCCGCCAAGCTTGCGGAACTGCGTCATCACCGCGGTCTTGAGGCCGGCAAAGGAGAAATCGAGATTGCCGCTGTGCAAGAGTGGGCGCGGCAGCGCAAAGGCGCCGGCGTCGCCAAACTCCGCCAGCCGCGCCAGCGCCGGGCCGCCCGGGTAGCCCAGGCCGAGCAGCTTGGCACTCTTGTCAAAGGCCTCGCCGGCAGCATCGTCGATGGTCTCCCCCAGCAGCCTGTACTGGCCCACACCCTCGACCTGCATCAGCTGCGTGTGCCCCCCCGAGACGAGCAGAGCCACGAAGGGAAACGCCGGCGCCTCGTCGGCCAGGAACGGCGATAGCAGATGCCCTTCCAGGTGGTGCACGCCCAGCGTCGGCTTGCCCAGCGCGGCCGCCAGGGCCACCGCAACGCCCGCACCCACCAGCAGCGCGCCGGCCAGGCCCGGGCCGCGGGTATAGGCCACCAGGTCGATCTCGGCCAAGGTGCAGCCCGCCTGCTGCAGCACCTGGCGGGTCAGGGGCAGAACCCGGCGGATGTGGTCCCGCGACGCCAGCTCGGGCACCACGCCGCCGTACGCCGCGTGCATTGCCACCTGGCTGTGCAGGGCCTCGGCCAGCAGGCGCGGCGGGCCGTCCGGGCGGGCTTCGACCAGGGCCACGCCGGTCTCGTCGCACGACGACTCGAATCCCAGAACTCTCATCGCATCAAGTTTAGTTCTGGCCCCGCATCGGGACGCGGCACAGGTCTGCATCGAAGTGCCAGCGCGATGGCGGCGCGAAAGTTGCAAGCATGGCGGCCATGTCCCCGCCCGCTGCCACCCGCATCGTCATCGTCGCCCCCGACACGCTGGCCCCCGAGCCCGGCGATGCCGCGGCGGCGCTGGAAGTCGAGCGGTCGCGCAGCCTGCGCATCGGCTTGCTGGAGGCGGGCTACAACATCGTCGCGGTGTTGCCGGTGGATCCCTTCCTGCCCGAACGGCTGGCCCAGATCCAGCCCGACATGATCATCGTGGATGCCGAGAGCCAGGCCCGCGATACGCTGGAACATGTCGTGCTGGCCACGCGCGATGCACGCCGGCCGATCGTGCTCTTCACCGATGACAGCGACACCGCGCACGTGCGCGCGGCCATCGCGGCAGGTGTCACGGCCTACGTCGTGGCCGGTCTGGCCCTGGAGCGCGTGAAGCCCGTGCTCGAGGTCGCAATGGCCCGCTTCGAGCACGAAGAAATCCTGCGCCGTGAACTGGCCGACGCCCGCACCGAACTGGCCCAGCGCAAGGTGCTGGACCGCGCCAAGGGGCTGATGATGAAGCGGCACCAGATCGCCGAGCCCGAGGCCTACGCGCGCATCCGCAAGGCGGCCATGGACAGGGGGCTGAAGATGGCCGATATCGCGCAACGCATCGTGGACGCCGCCGATCTGCTGGTGTAGCGCACCAGCGCTGCGCGCAAGCGCCACAGCTTGGTGCAAACCCGGAGCGCAACGCCGCTGCAGCGCTGGCACGCCGATTGCGTAGCTCTGCCACAGAGAGAAGTCAGCGTCGATTTCTCGCCAGCGCCGGGCCCGCGCAACGATTGCGCGTACCCGGCGGGACAAGGGCGTCCCCACCACGCGCGCCGCGCTGCGGCGCGCCGAAGTGTGGACGCCCTATTTTCTTGGTCCTCAACTTTCAAGCAGCCATGAACCAACCGACCGCAGGACATATCGACATGGGACGCCGCACGCTCGTCAAGGCCGCCGCTGCCAGCGGTGCCGCCGGCCTCATCCCCGGGTTGCAGGCGGCGGTCTACGCCGCTGGCAGCGACAAGCCGGAGAAGGAAGAAGTCCGTATCGGCTTCATCCCGCTCACCGATTGCGCCAGCGTGGTGATGGCGTCGGTGCTCGGCTTCGACAAGAAATACGGCGTCAAGATCATCCCGACCAAGGAGGCAAGCTGGGCCGGCGTGCGCGACAAGCTGGTCAACGGCGAGCTCGATATGGCGCATGTCCTGTATGGCCTGATCTACGGCGTGCATCTGGGCGTGGGCGGCGCCAAGAAGGACATGGCCGTGCTGATGAACCTCAACCACAACGGGCAGGCGATCACGCTGTCCAGGAAGCTGGCGGACAAGGGCGCGGTGGACGTCGCCAGCCTGGCCAGGATCATGTCGGCAGAAAAGCGTGACTACACCTTCGCCCAGACGTTCCCCACGGGTACCCACGCGATGTGGCTCTACTACTGGCTGGCCTCGGGCGGTATCAATCCGATGAAGGACGCCAAGGTCATCACCGTGCCGCCGCCCCAGATGGTGGCCAACATGCGGGTCGGCAACATGGACGGCTTTTGCGTCGGCGAACCCTGGAACCACCGCGCCATCATCGACGGCATCGGCATCACCGCGGCCACCACGCAGGATGTCTGGAAGGACCACCCCGAGAAGGTGCTGGGCACCACCGGCGACTTTGTCAAGAAGCACCCCAACACCGCGCGCGCCGTGATCATGGCCGTGCTGGAGGCCGGCCGCTGGATCGACGCCAGCCTGAGCAACAAGAACAAGATGGCCGAGACGATCGCCGACAAGGCCTACGTCAACACCAGCGTGGACGCCATCAACCAACGCATCCTGGGTCGCTACCAGAATGGCCTGGGCAAGACCTGGGACGACCCCAACCACATGAAGTTCTTCAACGATGGTGTCGTGAACTTCCCCTACCTGTCCGACGGCATGTGGTTCCTGACGCAGCACAAACGCTGGGGCCTGCTCAAGGAGCACCCCAACTACCTCGCCGTGGCGCAACAGATCAACCAGACCGACCTCTACCGGCAGGCCGCCGGTGCACTGAAAGTCGGCCTGCCCAAGGAGCCGATGCGCAGCAGCAAGATGATCGACGGCGTGGTCTGGGACGGCAAGGACCCGGCCCGCTACGCCGACGGCTTCAAGATCAGGGCCGCTGCGGCGGCTTGATGCGATGAGCACCCTGACGCCAAGCGCCGCCATCGACTGGCGCGCCGTGCCGCTTGCCGTGCTGCCGCCGATCCTGGGCCTGGCGCTGCTGGTGGCCGTGTGGGGCCTGCTCACGATGGGCAGCACCACGCTGCCCACGCCGCTGGCGACTTTGGACGCCGCCGCCAAGCTCTTTGCCGACCCGTTCTACAACAAGGGGCCCAACGACCAGGGCATCGGCTGGAACGTGCTGTTTTCGCTGCAGCGGGTCGCGGTGGGCTTTGGCATGGCGGCGGCGGTGGGCATCCCGACAGGGTTCCTGATCGGCCGCTTCGACTTCCTCAACCGCATGGTCAACCCGCTGGTGAGCCTGCTGCGGCCGGTATCGCCGCTGGCCTGGTTGCCGATCGGCCTGCTGGTCTTCAAGGCGGCCAACCCGGCTGCCATCTGGACCATCTTCATCTGCTCGATCTGGCCCATGATCATCAATACCGCCATCGGCGTGCAGCGCGTGCCGCAGGACTACCTGAACGTGGCGCGCGTGCTCAAGCTCAGCGAGTGGAAGGTGATGACGCGCATCCTCTTCCCGGCCGTGCTGCCCTACATGCTGACCGGCGTGCGCCTGTCGGTCGGCACCGCCTGGCTGGTCATCGTGGCCGCCGAGATGCTGACCGGTGGCGTGGGCATCGGCTTCTGGGTCTGGGACGAGTGGAACAACCTCAACGTCAAGCACATCATCGTGGCCATCTTCGTGATCGGCGTCGTGGGCCTGCTGCTCGAACAACTGCTCGTCGCCATCGCCCGGAGGTTCACCTATGACCAGTGAGCGCGACTTCATCAAGGTCGAGCACGCCGAGATGGTGTTCGAGACGCGCAAGGGTCGCTTCCATGCCCTGCGCGAAATCAACCTCGGCGTGGCCCAGGGGGAATTCATCACGCTGATCGGGCACTCGGGTTGCGGCAAGAGCACGCTGCTGAACCTGATCGCGGGGCTGTTGCGGCCGACCAGTGGCGTGCTGCTGTGCGACCGCCGCGAGATCGCCGCCCCCGTCCCCGAGCGTGCGGTGGTATTCCAGAACCACTCGCTGCTGCCGTGGCTGACCTGCGCCGGCAACGTCGATCTCGCGGTCGAGCGCGTCTTTGGCGCCAGCGAAAACCGCGCCCAGCTCAAGGCCCGCACCGAAGCCGCGCTGGCACTTGTCGGCATGGACCACGCCAGCACCAAGCAGCCGCATGAAATCTCGGGCGGCATGAAGCAGCGGGTGGGCATTGCGCGCGCCCTGGCGATGGAACCCAAGGTGCTGCTGCTGGACGAGCCCTTCGGCGCACTCGACGCCCTGACGCGCGCCCACCTGCAGGACGAACTGCTCAAGATCGTGGCCCGCACGCGCAGCACGGTGGTCATGGTGACCCACGATGTGGATGAGGCAGTGCTGCTCTCCGACCGCATCGTGATGATGACCAACGGCCCCGCGGCCACCATCGGCCAGATCCTGCAGGTTCCGCTGGCACGGCCGCGCCACCGCGTGGCGCTGGCCGAAGACCCGGTGTACGTGCACTGCCGCAAGGAGGTGCTTGACTTTCTCTACACCCGCCACGGGCAGGTCGAGGTGGCCCCCGCCTGAGGCTCAGTGGTTTTCGCGCGCGTGGTTGATCGTGTACCTGGGGATCTCGATCGTCACGTCCTGATTCGACAGGATCGCCTGGCATGACAGGCGGGACGTCGGCGTGAGGCCCCAGGCGCGGTCGAGCAGGTCTTCTTCGGACTCGTCCATCTCGCCCAGCGAGGCCAGCCCCTCTTTCACGATGACATGGCACGTGGTGCAGGCGCAGCTCATCTCGCAGGCGTGCTCGATGGCGATGCCGTTCTCGAGCAAGGCCTCGCAGATCGATGTGCCGGCGGGAGCCTCGATGCTGTCGCCCTGCGGGCAGAGCTCGGCGTTGGGCAGGATGCGGATGACGGGCATGGCGCGGCAGTGGTCCTCAAACGTCTTCGACGCGGCGCCCGGCCAGCGCCTGGCGGATGCCCTGGTTCATGCGCGCTGCGGCAAAGGCTTCGGTGCCCTGGGCCAGCGCTTCGACGGCAGCCTCGATGGCATGCGCATCGTCGCCGGCGGCGATGCGCAGGGTGGCCGCAAGCAGCGCCTCGATCTCGCCGTGCTCCGCGGCGCTGAGCAGGGCCGCATCGGCCGCCAGCGCCGAGCGCGTGGCCAGCACCATGCGCTGGGCGTCCACGCGGGCCTCGCGCAGCGAGCGCGCGAGCATGTCGTCTTCGGCGTGGCTGTAGCCGTCCCTGAGCATCTGCGCGATCTGCTCGTCGGCCAGGCCGTAGCTCGGCTTGACCACCACCGAGGCCTCCACGCCCGAGACCTGTTCGCGCGCCGAGACACTCAGCAGGCCATCGGCATCAACCTGGAACGTGACCCGGATGCGCGCCGCGCCAGCCACCATGGGCGGGATGCCGCGCAGCTCGAAGCGCGCCAGCGATCGGCATTCGGACACCAGATCACGCTCGCCCTGGACGGCGTGGATGGCGATCGCCGTCTGGCCATCCCTGAAGGTCGTGAACTCTTGCGCCTTGGCCACCGGAAGGGTGGTATTGCGCTCGATCACACGCTCCACCAGCCCGCCCATGGTCTCCAGGCCGAGTGAAAGCGCGATCACGTCGAGCAGCAGCAGCTCGCCGTCCCGTGCATTGCCGGCCAACGCATTGGCCTGGATGGCGGCACCGATCGCCACCACCTCGTCGGGGTTGAGGTTGGTCAGGACTTCGCGGCCGAACAGCTCACCTACCGCCGCGCGCACCTGCGGCATGCGTGTGCTACCGCCGACCATCACGACGCCCTGCACTTCGCTGCGCGTCACCTGGGCATCGCGCAGCACCTTGCGCACCGCGGCCAGCGTGCGCTCGATCAGCGGGCGGGCCAGGGCTTCGAGCCGGCCCCGGGTGACATCAATGGTGGCGCAGCGGCCAGCCACCTCCGCCTGCCAGGCCACGCTGTCGGCAGTGCTCAGCGCCTCTTTCGCCGCGCGTGAGGCCACCAGCGCGGCGCGCTTGTCGCGCGGGCTGAGCGCCACCACGCCGGCCTGCAGCAGAGCCCAGTCGGCCAGCGCCTGGTCGATATCGTCACCGCCCAGGGCGGCGTCGCCGCCGGTGGCGACGACCTCGAACACGCCCCGCGTGAGGCGCAACAGTGAGATGTCAAAAGTGCCACCGCCCAGGTCGTACACGGCGTAGAGGCCTTCGCTGGCATTGTCCAGGCCATATGCCACCGCCGCCGCGGTGGGCTCGCTGATCAGGCGCAGCACATTCAGGCCGGCGAGCTGGGCCGCGTCCTTGGTGGCCTGGCGCTGCGCGTCGTCAAAGTAGGCCGGCACCGTGATCACGGCACCGTACAGGTCGTCGTTGAAGGTATCTTCGGCGCGCTGGCGCAGGCTGGCCAGGATCTCGGCCGATACCTCGACCGGCGTCTTGTCACCCTCGCGCGTGGCCAGCGCCACCATGCCGGGCTGATCGACAAAGCGGTAGGGCAGCTTGTCACGGCCGGCGATGTCATCGCGCTTGCGACCCATGAAGCGCTTCACCGAGACGATGGTGTTCTCAGGGTCCAGCGCCTGTGCGGCGCTCGCGTCGTGGCCGATCACCCGGCGCCCGCCTTCCAGGTAGCGCACGGCCGACGGCAGCAGCACCCGGCCCAGGGCGTCGGGCAGGCAATCGGCGACGCCATGGCGCACGGCGGCCACCAGCGAATGGGTCGTGCCCAGGTCGATGCCAACGGCAATGCGGCGCTGGTGCGGGTCGGGCGCTTGGCCAGGTTCGGAGATCTGCAGCAGGGCCATTGTTTACTTGGTCAGCGACTGGCGTCCAGGGTATCGAGGCGGCGCTGGATATCCTGGCGGAAACGGGCCACGAACATCAATGCGCGCACCAGGGCGGCGGCAGCGGGGGTGTCGGCACGCTCGTCGAGCAGCGTGGTCAATTCGGTGAGCATGGCGTGCTCGTCGCGCGCCACCTCGGCATCGAGCGCCTCGACGGCCGGCTGTCCGGCGGCGTCTTCGAGCGCCTCGCGCCATTCCATCTGCTGGATGAGAAACGCCGCCGGCATCGCCGTGTTGCGCTGCGCGTCTATCGGCACGCCGCGCAATGCACACAGGTAGGCGGCCCGGCTCAGGGGATCGCTGAGCCGCTGATGGGCCTCATTCACGCGCACGGCCCACTGCATGGCGGCGCGCTGGGCGGCGGTGTCGTTGGCAGCATGGCGATCGGGGTGCACGTGCGACTGCAGGTCGCGGCGACGGGCGTCGAGCAGGGCACGATCCAGGGCCTGCTTCGGCGGCAGGCCAAAGAGCGTGAAGTCGTCATCCGAGAGCCTCATGGCGCAGCGAGCAGTCGGCGATCAGACGCGGAAAGACTCCCCGCACCCGCAGCGGTCTTTCTCACGCGGGTTGTGGAACTTGAAACCCTCGTTGAGACCTTCGCGCACAAAGTCGAGTTCGGTGCCGTCGAGGTAGGGCAGGCTCTTGGGATCGACCAGTACCTTGACGCCGTGGCCCTCGAAGATGAGGTCTTCGGGCGCGATGTCATCGGCATATTCGAGCTTGTAGGCCAGGCCCGAACAACCCGTGGTCTTGACGCCCAGGCGCACGCCCACACCCTTGCCGCGCCGGCTGAGGTAGCGCGTAACGTGCCTTGCCGCCGCTTCGGTGAGGGTGACCGCCATGGGGGATGCTCAGTGCTTGTCAGAGTGCAGGGGCGGCCATGCCGTGCTTGGCCTTGTAGTCCTGAACCGCCGCCTTGATGGCGTCTTCGGCCAGGATCGAGCAGTGGATTTTGACCGGCGGCAGCGCCAGCTCTTGCGCGATCTCGGTGTTCTTGATGGTCACGGCCTGCTCCAGCGTCTTGCCCTTGACCCACTCGGTGACAAGTGAACTCGACGCGATGGCCGAGCCGCAGCCGTAGGTCTTGAAGCGTGCGTCTTCGATCAGCCCGGTGTCGGGGTTGACCTTGATCTGCAGCTTCATCACGTCGCCGCAGGCCGGTGCGCCGACCATGCCGGTGCCCACGCTGTCGTCGCCCTTGTCGAAGGCGCCGACGTTGCGCGGATTTTCGTAGTGTTCGACAACTTTTTCGCTGTAGGCCATATCGGGTCTCCTGTCGCTCAGTGAGCGGTCCATTGGATCGAGGCGATATCGATCCCGTCCTTGTACATCTCCCACAACGGGGAGAGCTCGCGCAGCTTGGCCACGTTGACTTGCAGCGTGCTGATGGCGTAGTCGATTTCGGCCTCGGTCGTGAAGCGCCCGATGGTCATGCGCAGGCTGGAGTGCGCCAACTCGTCGCTGCGGCCCAGGGCGCGCAGCACGTAGCTCGGCTCCAGGCTGGCGCTGGTGCAGGCCGAACCCGAGGACACCGCAAGACCCTTCACGCCCATGATCAGCGACTCGCCTTCGACGAAGTTGAAGCTCGCATTCAGGTTGTGCGGCACGCGGCGCTGCAGGTCGCCATTGACGAAGACCTGCTCCAGCGTCGATATCCCGTCGAGCAGGCGGCGCTGCAGCCCGCGGATGCGTTCGCCCTCTGCGCCCATCTCCATCTTGGCAATGCGATAGGCCTCGCCCATGCCCACGCACTGGTGGGTCGGCAGCGTGCCCGACCGCATGCCACGCTCGTGGCCGCCACCATGCATCTGCGCCTCGAGCCGCACGCGCGGCTTGCGCCGCACATACAGCGCACCGATGCCCTTGGGGCCATACGTCTTGTGCGAGGCCAGGCTCATCAGATCGACCGGCAGCGTGGCCATGTCGATGGCCACCTTGCCGGTGGCCTGCGCGGCATCGACGTGCACGAGGATGCCGCGCTCACGGCACATCGCGCCAATGGCCGGGATATCCTGGATCACACCGATCTCGTTGTTGACCAGCATCACCGAGACCAGGATCGTGTCGGGACGCAGCGCATCCTTGAAGCGGCCGAGGTCCAACAGGCCATCTTCCTGCACATCGAGATAGGTCACCTCGAAGCCCTGGCGCTCCAGCTCGCGCATCGTGTCGAGCACCGCCTTGTGCTCGGTCTTGACGGTGATGAGGTGTTTGCCGCGCGAGCTGTAGAAGTGCGCCGCACCCTTGATGGCGAGGTTGCAGCTCTCGGTGGCGCCGCTGGTCCAGACGATCTCGCGCGGGTCGGCGTTGAGCAGCGAGGCCACCTGGCCGCGCGCCTTCTCGATCGCCTCTTCGGCCTCCCAGCCCCAGGCGTGGCTGCGCGAGGCGGCGTTGCCGAAATGGTCGTGCAGCCACGGGATCATGGTGTCCACCACGCGCGGGTCGCACGGCGTGGTGGCGCCGTAGTCCATGTAGATGGGGAAATGCGGTGTCATCTCTCGGTGCCTTTGTCGTGTCAGCTACTTCGTAAACGCATTCCCGAGGGCAAAAACAGAATTGGGTGCGGTGATCCTGATCGGCTTGACCACCGGCACA
>CXWL01008068.1_pt1 | contig 15828 bp, 13 predicted proteins | sample 590931 | NCBI WGS metagenome assembly CXWL01 (sample SAMEA3498368, study PRJEB10139) | groundwater metagenome | biome: water well; material: biofilm material | place: Germany | collected 2015-04-27 | reverse complement strand
CCCGACCTGGCTGCCGCACAAGCCGCCAACAAGGTGGTGGTGACTTCGGACAACAGTGAGTGCTCGTTCCAGTTCAACCCGACCGGTACCGTCAAGTTCACCAGTTCGTGCGACATTGCCAAGCAAGTGTTGGCCGGTTCTTCGGTGAGCTACGAGAACGCGGTTGGCGCGGCCGGTGCACCGGCGGTCATCAAGATCGGTGAGACCGCCATCACCAGCTACACCTCCAAGGGCCTCCCGGCGGCCGAAGCGAAAGCAAAGGGTGACGCATTCAAGAAGGAGGTTGCCACCGCCCTCAAGGCCGCTGGATACCCCGCCAAGGCCGACATGGCCAAGTTTGACAAGGTCACCGTGATCGCCATCCTGACCTACCTGGTGATTCTGGTGACCATGGTCTACGGCCCGATTGCCGCCATGTTGGTGGAGATGTTCCCGACCCGTATTCGCTACACGTCGATGAGTCTGCCGTATCACATCGGTAACGGCTGGTTCGGCGGCTTGTTGCCCACCACCGCCTTTGCCATCGTGGCGCAGACCGGCAATATGTACAACGGTCTGTGGTATCCAATCATCGTGGCCGGCATGACCTTTGTGATTGGCATGTTGTTTGTCCGGGAAACCAAGGACGTCGACATCTACGCCAACGACTGATCGACAGCCAACAGCGTCAACCGAGCCCGCAGTTCGGTTGACACGACGGGGCCCTCCAGGTGAGGGCCTCTTTCATTCAGGAGTATCGACATGTGGAAGATTGCAGTGGGTTTTGCGTTGTTTGCCGGGCTGGCCTTGTTCTTCTTGAGCAAGGGTGGCGATATCGACATGGGTGGCGAGAAACATGGCGCCGAGGCGACCCATGCGCCGGCCCCGACGGACGCCGCCGCGCCCGTGAAACCAGTCAGCGCTACCGCCCCGGCTACGGGAGCCAGCGCGGCGAAGTGAGTTAGGCGGCCGTAAGTCGCTCGGCGCCAAGGCCTGCGCACCCCTGGAGCGCGTTCTCAGCGTCTGAACTTGCCGTCGGCTGAAATGATGGACAGGTCGGCAAAGTCCAGCCCGGTGTGGTCGGTGCTGCTGTAGCTGATCTCCAGGCCACCCAAGTCGAACTTATTCAAGTTCTCCAATGCCGATTGCAGGCGTTCGCGGGTTGGTTTGGCGCCGCTGCGGCGCAACGCCTCGACCAATACCTTGGCCGTGGCAAAGCCCTCCAGCATGGCCGGGCTGACGTCCTGGATGTCACGGGCCCTGGCCAATTGGGTGGCTTCCTTGACGATGGGGTAGGTAAACGTTTGAGGCAACACCTGGCTGACGATCACACCCCGGGCTTGGTCCCCCAGGAGTTTGATGAAGCCACCCGAGGCGTTGTTGGACAGGGTAACGAACTGCGTGCCACCGCTGACGGCCTTGACCGCCTTGATGCCGTCGACCACCGCGGTCCCCGAACCGATGATGACGATGGCTTGCGCGTCGGCCTTGGTCATCATGGGCACGATGGCCGAGAAATCGGGCTTGGTGCGGTCAAATTTGGCCACCGCCACCGGCTTGAGCTTGGCGGTGCTCAGGCCTTTTTGGGCGCCGACCAGACCGTCGGCGCCAAAGCTGTCGTCCACGTGAATGATGGCAATACGCGTGATGCCTTGGGATGCCAGGTGCGCGATGGCTTTTTCGGCCTCCCGCTGGTAGGTGGCGCGCACATTGAACACGTGCCGGCGCAGTGGCTTGTGCAAGGTCATGGCCCCGGTAGAGGGTCCGATCATGGGCACGCGATGCTGGTCCAGGATCGGGATGATGCCCTCCGTGTGCGGTGTGCCCCGGCTCATGAACAAGGCCAGCACCTGGCGTTCCTCGATCAGCGTGCGCGCATTGGCGGCGGCCAGCTTGGTGTCGAACTTGTCGTCCAGCGTCACGATCTCGATTTTTTCACCGGCTACGCCCCCCTTGGCATTGATGGCATCGATGTAGAGCATGGCGCCGGTCATGGACTCCTTCACGGTTGCGGCGACGGCACCGGTCACCCCGACCGTTTGACCAATCAGAATCTGGGCCTGTGCCGACACACCCCACATCAACAAGGCGACGGCGGGGGCAAGCAAGCGGGTCGGTTTCATGCTGTTCTCCTAATTGGTTGGGGTCAGAGCACATTTGCTGCGCAAAGTGGTCTGACCCACAAGGTTTCAGACTTTGTCAGTCTAGAGTCAGGAAGCGCCTAATCCATTGGGGGAACTACGTGCTCACGCGATGACGTGAAAGGTCATCCAGAGGCGTCGGCGTCCTGGATAACCCTGCCAAGCGCGATACGCGCTGAACTGCCTAGAATGTTCAGCCTCTACAACAGGGAAGTCAATCCATGACCCAGGGAATCATCCGCATTCGCGGCGCGCGCCAGCACAACCTCAAGAATCTGGACCTCGACATCCGCACCGGCGAACTGACGGTGGTCACCGGCCCCAGTGGCTCGGGCAAGTCCAGCCTGGTGTTTGACACGCTGTTTGCCGAAGGCCAGCGTCGCTATGTGGAGACCTTTTCGGCCTATGCGCGCCAGTTTCTGGACCGTATGGACAAACCCGCCGTCGACAAGGTCGAAGGCGTGCCCGCCGCGATTGCGATCGACCAGACCAATCCGGTGCGATCCTCGCGCTCCACCGTGGGCACCATGACCGAACTCAACGACCACCTGAAGTTGTTGTTCGCCCGCGCCGGTGCCCTGTATGACCGCGCCACCGCCCAGCCGGTGCGGCACGATTCGCCGCAGTCCATCGACGCCGAGCTGGTGGCACGCATGCAGGCTCTTGAGTTGGCGAGCGTGGGGGGCGCTGACAGCGTGGCGGCCAGGCTAGTCGTCACTTTCCCTGTGCAGTTGCCGGCCACAACCACCGCCGATGAAGTCACGCAATGGTTGTCGGCCAGCGGTTTCACCAAGGTGCAGGCCGAGCGGGAGGCCACGGCGACGGTGGTTTCGGGCAAGGGCACCAGTCTGGCGACGGTCAAACTGCTCGATGTCGTGGCGGATCGTTTCCGCCTGGCCAACGTGGAATCGTCGCGCGTGGTGGAGGCGATTGAGGTCGCCCTCAAACACGGCAGTGGCCGCATGGCGGTCTATGTGTTGCCTGAAGACCCGGAGGCCGCGCCGCTGATTTGGCAGTTCTCCACCGGTTTGCACTGCCCTGAGAGTGACCTGCGTTACAGCGATCCGATTGCCTCCGCGTTTTCGTTCAACTCGGCGGTCGGCGCTTGCGAGGCTTGTCGAGGATTTGGCCGCGTCATTGGCGTCGACTACGGACTGGTGATTCCCAATGACAAGCTCACCTTGCGCGCCGGCGCGGTCAAGCCGATGCAGACCCCGGCCTGGCAGGAGTGCCAGGACGACCTGATGCGCCACGCCGAGGCGGCCGGTATTCCGCGTGACACGCCCTGGTACAAGCTCACGCCCGAGCAGCAGTATTGGGTGGTGAATGGTTCACCCAATTGGAACGGCAAGTGGAATCAGCACTGGTTTGGCATCAAGCGTTTCTTCGAGTACCTGGAGACCAAGGCTTACAAGATGCACATCCGGGTGCTGCTGTCCAAGTACCGCAGTTACACCACCTGCCCCAGTTGCAACGGTGCGCGCCTGAAGACCGAGAGCCTGCTGTGGCGCATTGGTGACCACGCTGCCGCCAATGCCGTGCTGGAGCCAAGCAAGCGCTTCTTGCCCGCTGGCGTGAGTTGGACCCGCGCACAAGTCGAAGCCCTGCCCGGCTTGTGCCTGCATGACCTGATGCTGCTGCCCGTCGAACGCTTGCGGCGCTTCTTCAACCATATTTCCGATCACGCGGTGGCCACGGTCGCCGGCCATGCCGATGAGGCCCAGTACAAGGCGCTCAAACTGCTGTTCGAGGAAATCAACACCCGGCTCAAGTACCTGTGCGACGTGGGCATTGGTTACCTGACGCTGGACCGGCAGAGCCGCACCTTGTCGGGTGGCGAGGTGCAGCGTATCAACCTCACCACGGCGCTGGGCACCTCGCTGGTCAATACCCTGTTCGTCTTGGACGAGCCCAGTATCGGCCTGCACCCGCGCGACATGCACCGCATCACGCTGGCGATGCAGCGCCTGCGCGATGCCGGCAACACGCTGGTGGTGGTGGAGCATGACCCTGCGGTCATGCTGGCGGCTGATCGTGTCATCGACATGGGTCCCGGCCCGGGCGAGCGCGGTGGCCAGATCGTGTTTGACGGCACCACCGAAGAACTGCGCCACGCCGATACCTTGACCGGCGCCTACCTGGGCGGACGCAAGCATGTGGGCATGGGCTTCAAGCGGCTGGTGGCGGCCAACACGCCACGGCTGATTCTGCAGGGTGCGCGTGAGCACAACCTGAAGAACCTGACGGTGGAGTTCCCCTTGCAGCGCCTGGTGTGTATCACCGGTGTCAGCGGCTCGGGCAAGTCGACGCTGATCCAGGACGTGCTGGCACCCGCCTTGTTGCGCCACTTTGGCAAGTCCACCGACGCACCCGGTCAACACGACGGTTTGCTGGGGGCCGATTGGATCAGCGAAGTGGTGTTTGTCGACCAGTCGCCGATTGGCAAGACGGCGCGCTCCAACCCGGTCAGTTATGTCGGCGCCTGGGATGCCTTGCGCGAGATCTTTGCTAATGCCCCCTTGTCGCGTGAACGCAGCTATACCGCCAGCAAGTTCAGCACCAACACCGGCGACGGGCGCTGCGCCACCTGTGGCGGCTCGGGCTTCGAACACGTGGAAATGCAGTTCCTGAGCGATGTCTACCTGCGTTGTCCGGACTGCAATGGCCAGCGATACCGGCCTGAAATTCTGGAAGTGGCCGTGGAGCGCGGCGGGCGGCACCTCAACGTGTCGGCCGTGTTGGACCTGACGGTGAGCGAGGCGGTGAGCCTGTTCGCACAAGACCGCGAGGTGTTGCGCACCCTGCAGCCGATCGTGGACGTGGGCCTGGAGTACGTCAAGCTGGGCCAGCCGGTGCCCACCCTGTCGGGTGGTGAGGCGCAACGCCTCAAGCTGGCCGGCTATCTGGCCGGCGCCGCCAAGACCGCGACTGCCAGCGGCCAGGCGACGGCGCGCCGTGGCACCCTGTTCATGTTCGACGAGCCCACCACCGGCTTGCACTTTGACGACATTGCCAAGCTGATGCGCGCCATGCGGCGCTTGCTCGATGCCGGCCACTCGATCATCGTGATCGAGCACAACCTGGACGTGATTCGCTCCAGCGACTGGTTGATTGACCTGGGGCCGGAAGGCGGCGACGCCGGCGGCCTGCTGGTGGCCCAGGGCACACCGGAGGAGGTGCGCCTGCACGCCAGCTCGCACACCGCGCTGGCGCTGCGCGAGTACGACAGCACACTCGGGATGGGTAACCACGCGGTTAGGGAACGAGATGCCGAAGCCTACCCGTCATTGCGAGGCGCGCCAGCGACGCGGCAATCCACGTTGGCGCGGCAGGATGGATCGCCACGCTACGCTCGCGATGACGCAACAAATGGTGACCGCAACGAAATCCAAATCATCAACGCCCGCGAGCACAACCTCAAGAGCCTGAGCGTCAACATCCCGCGCGGCAAGTTCAATGTCATAACCGGGGTGTCGGGCTCCGGCAAGTCGACGCTGGCGTTCGACATCCTGTTCAACGAAGGCCAGCGCCGCTACCTGGAGTCGCTCAACGCTTACGCGCGCTCGATCGTGCAACCAGCCGGTCGCCCGGATGTCGACGCGGTCTACGGCATTGCCCCCACGGTCGCCATCGAGCAACGTCTGTCGCGCGGCGGGCGCAAGTCGACGGTGGGCACCACCACCGAGGTCTGGCACTTCTTGCGGCTGCTCTACGTCAAGCTGGGGCTGCAACATTGTGTGCATGACGGCACACCGGTGGCGCCGCAAACGGCGGACAGCATCGCGGCGCAGTTGTTGCGACGCTTCCGGGGCCAACACATTGGCCTGCTGGCGCCGCTGGTGATGAACCGCAAGGGGGTCTATACTGAGCTGGCCGACTGGGCCCGCCCGCGTGGCTTCACCCACTTGCGGGTGGACGGCAACTTTCTGCCGACCACCGGTTTCCCGCGTATTGATCGCTTCAAGGAACACACCATCGAGTTGCCGGTGTTGAGTTTGGAGGTGTCGCCGCAGCGCGAGTCCGAGTTGCGCCAGGCGCTGGCCACCGCGCTCACCCACGGCAAGGGGGTGGTGCATGTGATGAGTGCGCTGGACGGCCTGCGTGGCGCCATGCAGGCGGGTGTGCCCACGGCCGGCATCGGTGTGGTGGAGGCCTTCTCCACCAAACGCGCCTGCCCGGTGTGTAGCACCAGTTATGCCGAGTTGGACCCGCGTCTGTTCTCCTACAACAGCAAACACGGCTGGTGCCCGGATTGCGTTGGTACGGGTGTGCGTTTGGACAAGGACCAGCGCAAGGTGTTTGACGATTCCGTGCGCGATGACGACGACAAGGGCCGCGAACAAACCTTTGCCGAGCCTGAGGTGGAAGACTTGGCCGACGTGGCCTGTCCAAGCTGCCAGGGCACCCGCCTCAACCCGACGGCGCGTGCCGTGAAGTTCGGCGCGGATACGACCAGGGGGCGGCCGGGCGTTGGCATCGCCGAGATCGCCCGCCTGAGCGTCGGTGACGTGCGCAAGTGGGTCGATACCCTGCAAGTGGCGGGTGGCATGACGCAGCGAGAGACCGAGATTGCGCGCGACCTGGTGCCCGAGATCAAGAGCCGGTTGGAGTTTCTGGAGCAGGTGGGGCTGGGTTACCTCACGCTGGACCGGGGCGCCCCCACCCTCAGTGGTGGCGAGGCGCAACGCATTCGATTGGCGGCGCAGTTGGGCAGCAATCTACAGGGCGTTTGTTATGTGTTGGACGAGCCGACCATTGGCTTGCACGCACGCGACAACCAGATTTTGCTCAGTGCGCTGCAGTCCTTGAGCGACAAGGGCAATACCTTGGTGGTGGTGGAACACGATGAGGACACCATCCGCCGTGCCGAGCACTTGATTGACATCGGCCCCAGCGCCGGCAAGCGGGGTGGCCAGTTGGTGGCGCAGGGCTCGGTGGCCGACTTGCAGCATGCGCCGGATTCGCAGACCGGCCGTTACCTGTTGCATGCGATGAAACACCCGGTGCAGGCGCGGCGTTGGGTAATGGGATTGCCCTCAGCCACCGGCAAGGAGCCCGACGCCCTGCATTGGCTCGGCATCCATGGCGCCAAGCTGCACAACCTGCAAAACGTCACGGCGCAGGTGCCGCTCAAGCGCCTGGTGGCCGTCACCGGGGTGTCCGGCTCGGGCAAATCGACACTGGCGCGTGATGTACTGCTGGCCAACGTTCAGGTGGCGGTGCAACGACGCAGCACCAAAGCCGGTCGTGACGCGCTGGCGGCGGGCGAGACCATCGCCTGGAGCGGTTGCGAGCGGGTCACGGGCTATGAGGTGATCGACCGCGTGCTGGAAGTGGACCAGACCCCGATTGGCAAGACACCGCGCAGTTGCCCGGCCACCTACATCGGCTTCTGGGACATCATCCGCAAACTGTTTGCCGACACGCTGGAGGCCAAGGCGCGAGGTTACGCGGCCAACCGTTTCAGTTTCAACACCGGTGACGGCCGCTGCCCAAGCTGCGAAGGGCAGGGCATCCGCACCATTGCCATGAGTTTTTTGCCGGATGTGAAAGTGCTGTGTGAAACCTGCAAGGGCGCACGCTTCAACCCCGAGACGCAGGCGGTGAGCTGGCGCGGCAAGAACATTGGCGACGTGTTGCAAATGGAAGTGGACGAGGCGGTCGACTTCTTCGCCGCCATGCCCGCCATCAGCCACCCGCTGCAATTGCTCAAAGACGTGGGGCTGGGTTATCTGACCTTGGGGCAACCCTCACCCACGCTCAGTGGTGGCGAGGCCCAGCGCATCAAGCTGGTCACCGAACTCAGCAAGGTGCGCGACGACATCACCCGGCGTGGCCAGAAGGCGCCGCACACGCTGTACGTGTTGGACGAGCCGACGGTTGGGCTGCACATGGCCGATGTGCAACGGCTGATTCGTGTGCTGCACCGCTTGGTGGACGGTGGCCACAGTGTGGTGGTGATCGAGCACGACCTGGATGTGATTGCCGAGGCCGACTGGGTCATTGACCTGGGGCCGGACGGCGGCGCGGCTGGCGGGCGCGTGGTGGGTGCCGCAACGCCTGAGGACGTGGTACGCGGGGGAACCCCCACCGGCGTGGCGTTGGGGCCGGTGTTGGCGCGGGTCTGAAATAAAACGAAACAAAGCGATACCGCCCGGAGAAGACGCCAGATGCCGTGGCGGGCACCATGACAGTCATGTTCAACCCGAAAGGAAACCTGTCATGAAACCCTGGATCAAACGAACCCTGATTGGAGTCTTTGGCGCCTCCATTCTTGTCGGCGGCCTGTCCGCCTGCGGACACCGCCAGCCCAGTTGGAGCGGCAACATGAGTGCCGAAGAGTCGGCCCAGTTCCGCGGCAAGATGGTGGAGCGCGTCAGCAGCAAACTGGAACTCAACGAGGACCAGAAGAAGCGCCTGACCGCGCTGGCCGACAAGCTGCATGAACAGCGCACCGCGCTGGTTGGTCAAAACAAGGACCCACGTGCCGAGGTGCAGGCGCTGGTGGCGGGCGAGAAGTTCGACAAGGTGCGGGCACAGGCCTTGGTGACCGAGAAGACCGCCGCCATTCAGGGCAAGAGCCCGGAAGTGATTGCGGCCCTGGCCGACTTCTACGACAGCCTGAACCCGACCCAGCAACAAAAGGTGCGCGAGTTCATGCAGCACCGTGGCGGCCGTTGGATGCACCACCGCGGTTGACCTGCCATGGCTGCCATTCAGCCTTTGACGCTGCGCGAGTGGGCCCAGCCGGTACGGATCTACGGTCCGTCCCTGTTGGGTGAGACGCCGGACCCGCATGCCGAGCTGTTGGCCTTGGTGTGGGGGCCGCGCTTCGACCGGGAACACGCCCACGTGCTGATCGATCAACAAGCGCCGGCGCAAGCCGGTCTGTTCCAGACCGTGATGGAAGCTGCTGATCGCTTTGACCACCTTGCTGGCGCCCAGCAGCAGCGCGTGCGCCAGTTGATCCTGCGCCACCGCGCGCAGGTGCTCCGATGGGACAATCAGGCATGCCTCGCATCCTGCTGATTGACGACGATGCCCAACTGGGTCCGCCCCTGACGGCCTACTTTGCGCGTTTTGACATGAGCCTGGTTTGTGCGCTGCGCCCCAGCGAGGGCCTGGCGCTGTTGCGCGCGGCGCCTCGGCAGGGCGGTTTCGACGCGGCCATTCTGGACGTAATGCTGCCGGAGATGGACGGCTTCGAGTTGTGCCGAACCATCCGCAAAGAGAGTGATATCCCGATCATCATGCTGACGGCACGCGGCGACGTGATGGACCGCGTGGTCGGGTTGGAGTTGGGTGCCGATGACTACGTGCCCAAGCCCTTTGAGCCACGCGAACTGGTGGCGCGGGTGCAAACCGTGCTGCGCCGGCGCACCACCAGCGCGCCGGCGGCGAGCTGTCTGGAGTTTGATGGNNAGCACCGAGTTCGATTTGCTGCACCTGCTGGCACGTGAAGCCGGCAAGGTGTTCACCCGCGACGACATCCTGAACCATTTGCGCGGTCACGAGGCCGAGCTGTACACCCGCGCCGTGGACATTGTGGTGAGCCGCTTGCGCAAGAAGCTTGAACCGCTGGATGCCATCAAGACGCTGCGCAACGCCGGCTACTCGTTGGCGTTGGGGCGCGCACCGACCGCCGGCAACGGCCGAACTCAGGCATGACGGACACCGCCGCGCCAAGCCATCAATCACGCTGGCACCGCCGCGCGCGCCACGCCCTGGCGCATTCGCTGCGGGTGCGCCTGGTGGTGATGTTTGTGTTGCTGGCCATGGCCATGGCGGGTGCCTTCTTGTTTGGCATGCAGCGGGCCCTGTCGGTCGGTTGGCGCGATGCGGCGCGTCCCCTGCTGATGGACTATGTGGACCACCTGGCCGGCGAAATTGGCAGCCCGCCCAGCATCGAGCGTGCGCAGGCGCTGGTGCAACGCCTGCCGGTTACCGTGCGCATCAGCGGGCCGGACGTCAACTGGCGCAGTCACCCCGCCGCGGCAGAGGTTGATTCGCGCTGGCGAGAGGGGTGGACCGAGGACGACTGGCGCCGCCATGAGCCGCGTATTCTGGAACGCACCACGTTGGACGGCCATCGCATCCAGTTTGGTTTGAACACGCAAATCTGGCACAACCACCCGCGCCTGGTCGGCTGGATCACCCTGGGCGTGCTGCTGGTGCTGACCGCGTTGGCCTACGCCAGGGTGCGCCGCATGTTGCGCCCGCTGGACCAGATTCGCGATGGCGCTCAGCGTTTTGGCAGCGGTGATTTTTCGCAGCCGATCCCGGTGCGCCACCCGCGCCACCCCGACGAACTGGGTGTGTTGGCCGCCACCATCAATACCATGGCGGTCGACCTGCAGACCATGCTGGATGCCAAGCGCACCCTGCTGCTCGCGATCAGCCATGAGTTGCGCAGTCCGCTGACCCGCGCACGGCTGAACACTGAGTTGTTGCCCGAAAGTTCCGACATCCGGCCCAACCGAGACGCCTTGCTGCGCGACCTGGCGCTGATGCGTGACTTGGTGACCGACCTGCTGGAGAGCGAGCGTTTGGCCAGCCCGCATGCCGCCTTGCAGCGTGAAACCACCGACATCGGCGCGCTGGTGGGTGAGGTGGTGGCCAGCCTGGAGGGTGCCCCGCCGGTGCAGCAGGACATCGCGGCGGATTTACCGCCATTGCAACTGGACCGGGCCCGCATGCGCCTGTTGTTGCGCAATCTGTTGGACAACGCCTTGCGTCACAGTCTCGGGGCGGCGCAGCCGCCGCGCATCAGCGTGTTGCCCGAGACCATCGATGCGCCCGGCAGTGCGCCGGGTGTGTGTATTACCGTGCGCGACCACGGCGCCGGGGTGCCCGACGCCGCCTTGCCCCATTTGGCCGAGCCCTTTTACCGGCCCGACGCAGCACGTGAGCGCGCCACCGGGGGCGTTGGGCTGGGGTTGTATCTGTGCAAGCTGGTGGTGCTGGCGCATGGTGGCAGTTTTGCAGTCCAGAACGCGCAGCCGGGGTTGCAGGTTGTCGTGACCTTGCCGAGTGCTTGAGCCGTCCAGGGCGACGCACTTCCTCACGGGGAGCGGGCAGTCGCAGCGGCGATAATGCGCCGTGACCATGGGCCACCTTGATTGGAACAATATGGATGCTCGCTTGTATGCAGTGGCGTTGGCCGGTTTGGTCTTGTGTGGAGCCGGTGTCGCGGCGGCCACGCCGTCTGACGCCAGCCAGGCTGCCGTGGCGGCCTGCGAGGCGGAGGTGACCGACACCGTGCACCAGATGCGTCCGCGTGACGCCCAGCAGTTTGAGTTCATTCCCGCCAAACGCCTGCTGGTGCCGAGTCAAAACGACGAGGTCGGTGTCAAGGGGGAGGGGCGTTATCGGCGCGCCATGGGCGGCACGGTGTCTTTTACCTACAGTTGTGCCTTCAACCTCAAAACCGGCAAGACCAGCGGCGCGGTGTTCAACGAGACCACGCACCGCAGCGCGCCCAGCGCCGCCGCGTGGCAGCCTGACATGTCCAAGCTGTCACCAGAAGACTGCGAGTTGGCGGTCGCCAGCCTGTTGAAGGACAAACACCCCAAGGGCGGCAACCTGGCGTTCAATTCGGGTTCCCGCCAACTCAAAGCTGCCGCCAATGGTCGTGTCTTGCTGGTCGGCAAGGGCAGTATGGAACGGGCCTCCGGGATGCGCGCCAGCGCGCTTGCGTATCAGTGCGACATGGACGACCGCACTGGCCGCGTGCTACAGGCCGAGGTCAGTGTGGAGTGAGCCGCTGCGCGCCGGTTCATCCGGTGAGGTTTCAGGACTTGACCAGCAAGGCGGGCAGTTCCAGTTCCTTGATCCGGGGCGCGGCCTGTTGGGCTTCGGCTCGCGTGGCGAAGGGACCAACGCGCACACGAATGCGTTTGCCCTGGCGGGTCTCGAAAACCTCGGTGTAGGCCTTGAAGCCGGCTGCCTGGAGTTTCGCCTGCGCTTTGCGCGCATTGTTCTCGCTGGCGAACGCCCCGACCTGCAGGGCAAATCGAAATTCCGCTGTCGCGGCTGCGCTGNNCGGGGCGCTTGGCGTCGGTGCCGTGCTGGGCATGTTGGTTTGCACCAGCACCGGGGTCGGGGTTGTCATGACCGGATGGGTCGGGACCGGCGACGCTGGCGCAGCGACGCTGGCCTGCTCGACGGCGGAGCTGGAAGTGAGCAGCCAGGCGAACAGGCCCACGACCACGATCAGGCTCGAATTGGTGGCTGCCAGCACAAACCACCGCCGGTTCGAGCCCGCCTGGGAAGCCAGTGATTCGCAGGCCTCGTCGACCGTGGCGCAGGCGGCCAGCGCCGCTTCGATGCGTCTCTTGGCAAACCGGTAGTAAACGGCGTTGCCGAACAGGCCGGGCAGCACGAACACCAGCCCTAGGCACAGGGCCAGCAAGGCGAGTTCGGAAGCAGCCGAAAAATCGAACACCAGACGGCCGATACCAAAGACCAGCAGCCCCAGGCTCAGGCACAGCGCCGCGAACAGCAGCGTGGCACTCCACATGCCGCGCCAGGCGAGCCAATTCAGGGTCGACAAGCATGCTGGCCAATGCCAGGTGATACTGGTTTTGCCCGCCAGGTCGAAGCGCGCAAATTGCGTCAGATAGTAGTCCTGCCCCTGGCTGCCCACGGCCGCCTTGTACAGCACTTGCATCACCGGGGACAGGTCCGCAAGCTCGGTCGGATCGGTTGGGACGCGGCCACATGCCTGACACGGCCCTATTGGGTCGGTGACCACGGCTGCGCAGTGTGGGCATTGCATTGTGAAATCTCCGCCAGCTTGAGCAAATAACTGCGGATGTTACCGCGCGGCACCGGCGCGCCGGGAGAGCTTGCTTGGGGCGGCGCGGCGCGGGGCGGTCGCCAGGCGGTGTGGCTGGCCTTCAGGCCGCCAGCGCGGCTTCAACGTCTTCGGTCAGATTGGCGGGTTCGTCGGTGGGCGCGTAGCGTTTGAGCACGCTGCCGTCCTTGGCCACCAGGAACTTGGTGAAGTTCCATTTGATGCTCTTGCTGCCCAGCAGCCCGGGCGCCTGACTCGACAGCCAGTGATACAGCGGATGGGCGTTGGCGCCGTTGACGTCGATCTTGGCCATCATGGGGAAACTGACGCCGTAGTTGAGTTGGCAAAACTCGGCAATTTCGCCGTTGCTGCCCGCGTCCTGGGCGCCAAACTGGTTGCACGGGAATCCGAGTACCACCAAGCCTTTCTTGCCGTATTTCTTGTGCAGCGCTTCGAGCCCGGCAAACTGCGGTGTGAAGCCGCAGGCGCTGGCGGTGTTGACGATCAGCATGGCCTTGCCCTTGAACTTGGACAGGGGGACCGATTTACCGTTGATCTGGAGCGCCGCGAAATCGTAGACAGTTGACATTCGAACTCCAGCAAGTTGCGGCAAGGATGGCGCAGGCTCAAGGCGCCCGCTGGCGCAAAGTATCAGCGTTGGGTTGAAACCTTGCCCATCACAAGGTCGATTCGGCGTTGCAGCCGGGCTGCGCCAGCTTGGTCGCCAGCTTGCTGGCTGCGCTGCTGTTGCACGCCCAACCAGGCCAACAGGGGGCGGCGCCAGCCTTGACCGGATGCCGTTTGGGCGGCGAGTTCCATGCCGGCCGGGCTGAGCCGCGCTTGGCGCAGCAGGGCGGCGGCCGCGACCAAGCGCGCCAAGGGGTCGTCAATGGCGGCCAGCACTGGCGCGTCCGGCTGGGCGGGAGCTACGCCAAGCACGGCCTGGTGCTGCGGCGGCAGCAGGCTGCGGTCCAGACCCTGCCAGCGCCCGCCTAAGTAGTCGGCATAGGCCCGGTCGCGCGCGTCGGCATCGGTGGCCAGCGCTTGGAAGCCGGGGCAGTCGTCCAACGCCAGGCTGGCCAGGCGCGCGGCGCAACGCAGCAGCTCGGCGCGCGCCACCAAGTCGGCGCGCCCGGTGCTGGCAATCTCGGAGCGGGCGAGGGCAAATTCGGTGTCGGCGGCGCTGGTGTTGCCAGTCAGGTAGGCGGAGGTAAAGCCCTTGAGCGCGCCGTGGGCGTTGCTCTGCCAGTCCGGCGGCGGCGGCGTGTTGCCGCAGGCGACCAGCAGACCCAGTAGAGCACCCAAGGCAACGGAAAAATGACAGTGCTTCATGGCAGCTTGATCTCGGTGTCGCGCGCAAACGGCCACTTGCGGTTGATCTCGTCCACCAGTTGCGTGACCTTGCGCAGGCTGGCGTCGACCTCTTTGCGCAGCACGCCCAGGTCGGCGCTGGCCAGCTTGGCATTGCCGCTGACGGTCTTGACATCGGCGCTGATCACCTGGGCATCGGCCAGGATCGCGTCCACGCGTTGCAGGCTGGCGCGGGTCTCGCGCAGGATGGTGTTGAGTTGCCCAATCGCCGCCTGCGTTTCGTCCATCACCCCGTGTTGGCCAAAGACCCGTTCGTCGGCCTTGGTCAACAGCGTGTTGGTGCGGTCAAGCAGGGTGATGAGCTTCTTGGCCTGCTCATCGCCACCCAGCAGGCCACCCAACACGCCGTAGCGTCCATTCAGGCGTTCGGTGGTGGTTCGCAGGTTGCCCAGGCTGGCATTGAGACTGGAATCGGTGGCCGTCATGTTGCTCAGGTTGCCCAGCAGCTCGCGCGCGGTAGCCAGCAGTTGCGGGAACTCGGCGGTGGCGTCGCCACGCAGCACAGTGCGCTCCGAGTTCGGCGGCAAGGGCGGGTCGGTCAAGATGCCGCTGTAGGCGCGTATACGGGTCTCACCCACCATGCTGCGTTCCATGGTGAACACACTGGACGTGCGCAGCCAGCGTGCGTCCTTGCGGGGGATGTCGAGCAGGATGCGGACCTTGCCATCGTCGGCCAGTTCAGTCCGTTGCACCCGGCCAATGGGAAAGCCGGCAAAAGTCAGGTCCATGCCAACAATGATGCCTTCCGAATCGTCCGAGATCAGCACCAGCCGTTGGGTGTTTTCGAACACGCCGCGCGCCACCATCACGTACAGCACAAACGCGCACACCAGCGTGAACACCAAGGCCAACAAAAACATGGCCTTCATTTCGACGTGGGCAACCGGCTTGGTGGGGACGGGCGTGGCGGCAGTGGCTTCGGGCGGTGGGGAGTCCATGGCGGGCAATCAGAAATAGCGCAGGGTCAGCGAGGCGGCTTCAATCAGCAGCAGCACCAAGAATAGTCGAACCGCGCCGGGCTGCACCGTGGAGGCCTCGGCACTTTCAGGCATGGGCTCCAGGCTGGCCGCGGCCGGCACCACCGCCACCGCCAGCGCAAACAGCAAGGTCTTGAATGCAAAGCCGAACGCCACCATGGGCTCAAACACCCGACCCACGGTACGCGTGTAGCCCGGCACGCCCCACGGCGAAAAGCCGTAGACCAGCAAATAGGCCAGCAGCAGGGCGACGATGCTGCTCACCACGGCCAGCGCCAACACCGAAAACGTATTGCCCGTGACCTGTGTCAGCAAGCCCGCGCGCAATCGCTCAGCGTCAAGGCCGCGTGGCAGTGCCGCGGGCACGGCGGCGCGTGTCGACGCAGCGGCCCCGGCATTGAAGGCCAAGCCCGCACGCAAGGTGACGAACAGCGCTGCCGCCAGCGGAATCAATTCCAGCACCAGCACCCGCACCACCATTTCCAGGGCGAACTGCGACAAGCCGTAACTCACGGCAGTGACCACCACGATGCGAATCAGCACCAGACTCAGCAGCGCGGTCAAG
>CXWL01007822.1_pt1 | contig 15831 bp, 17 predicted proteins | sample 590931 | NCBI WGS metagenome assembly CXWL01 (sample SAMEA3498368, study PRJEB10139) | groundwater metagenome | biome: water well; material: biofilm material | place: Germany | collected 2015-04-27 | reverse complement strand
GGGGGGGATAGGTTTCACGCCGTTCCGAAGTCGTGAAAGCTTGAACATTCCCGCGAGGTTGCTATGATTGAACGTCGGTGGTTGTCGGGGGCCTGCGAGCAACTCAGTCGTGCTCCCGTACACGCATGATTGTCTTTACGTGCCTAATATCGTGAGTGTGTGATCGATGGATGCAATCGTAGTTGACGGACTGACCAAAACGTATAAGCCGATGTGGCCTTGGCTGAAGGAAACAACGGTGCTTTCGGATGTCTCTTTCTCGGTTGGGCAAGGAGAGATTTTCGGATTTTTGGGTCACAATGGCGCCGGCAAAACGACCACAATGAAAATGTTAATGGGCCTACTTAGGCCCACGCGTGGCCGTATCGAGCTCTTGGGTACATCTGCAGATAATGTGGCCGTGCATGCGCGCATCGGATATCTGCCTGAGGCTCCCTACTTTTACGATTATCTGACGGCAGAAGAGTTTTTGCGTTTCTATGGAAGGCTTGCCAGGCTGCCACGTGAAACGGTGCAGCAGCGTGTGCCTCAGTTGCTGGAACGTGTGGGGTTAACAGACGCCCGAGACCGGCAGTTGCGGAAGTTTTCAAAGGGAATGCTCCAGCGAATCGGGCTTGCTCAGGCGCTCATTCATGACCCCGAACTCATCATCCTGGATGAGCCCATGTCCGGCCTCGATCCCATCGGCCGCAAGGAAGTCAGGGATTTGATTCTAAGTCTTCGAGATCAAGGCAAGACCGTTTTCTTTAGCACGCACATTGTGTCCGATGTCGAGATGATCTGTGATCGTGTGGGCATTTTGGCAAAAGGGAGGATGCTCACGTCTGGTCGTATTGAGGATCTGGTCAACGAACACGTGGCTCAGTCCGTCGAAGTCGTTTGTGATGGAGTGGTCGGGGATATGCTCTCAGCGGTTAAGCTCAAGGCAATTCGTATTCTACAGCGAGGGGATCGTTGTTTGATGATTCTTCCAGGACAGGACCATCTAGAGGATATCCTTGCCACGCTTCGTCATGCGGGAGGAAAGCTGGTCTCGGTGATTCCACACAAGGGTTCGCTTGAAGAGATTTTTCTCGAGCAGACCAACCGGAAGGTGTGAGATGCAGAGCCTTGTGGTTGTGGCCGGCAATACGTTTAAGGAAACGGTAAGAGACAAGATTCTTTACAATCTTGTTTTTTTCGCGATCCTACTCATCGGGGCGTCAGTGCTTCTCGGGACCCTCACGATGGGTGAACAATCGAGGATTATTAATGATCTTGGGTTGGCCGCCATTAATCTGGTCGCGGTCATCATCGCCATTTTTGTCGGTATTGGATTGGTGACCAAGGAGATTGATCGGCGCACCATTTATACGATTCTGGCGAGACCCATTACCAGGGTGCAATTTATCTTGGGCAAATACCTCGGCCTGGCATTCATTGTCGTCGTCAATATCGCGATCATGTTTGCGATGTTCTTAGGAACTGTTTGGGTCAGTGGCAATATTATCTACATGTCCCTGTTTCAGGCGGTTGGGCTAATCCTTGTGGAAACGTTGCTTGTGATGGCGATCGCCATGTTCTTTTCGACATTTAGCTCTTCGACTCTCAGCGCGACAATGACGCTTGGTCTCTATGTTATTGGGCATTTGACAAGCGACCTCAAAGGTATCGCGGAGAAGAGTCAAAACCAGGTCACCGAGGCTGTAATGACTGCCTTGTATTACCTCTGTCCGAACCTTGAGTTGTTGAACATCAAAGGACAGGCTGCAGCCGGTGTGCAAGTCTCTCTTGTGTATCAGTCGATGGCGACGGTCTACGGACTCTTATATGCTGCTCTTTTGCTCGTGGCGGCCTGTCTCGTTTTTCAGCGACGAGATTTCTGAAATATCCTTCCCATCTCTCATCTGGAGTCATCAACGATGATTATGAGTAATAACCGTACTGTGAGCGCGGTAAGCAGGGGCCGGACCGGCGAGGCCTGGAAAGGGGAATATCTTCGGGATCTCATTGTTGTATTGGCGGAGAAGGAGATAAAGGGCCGGTATAAGAATAGCTGGCTCGGTTACGCATGGTCGGTCCTCAATCCGCTGGCTTTTGCCACAGTATATTATTTTGCCTTCGGCGTGTTTATGCGGGTGCAGATTACGGACTACCCCCTATTTCTTGTCGCCGGATTGTTCCCTTGGCAGTGGGTCAGTCATTCGATGAGCGCAGCGCCCAATATTTTCATTGCCAATGCTACATTGCTCAAAAAAGTGAGATTTTCCCGTCATGTGTTAGTCGTGTCGGCAGTACTAAGCGACGGGCTCCATTTTTTGATGTCAATCCCGGTCATCTTAGTATTTCTGGCCATCTACCATGTTGCACCGACGTGGTTTTGGCTTATTGGAGTGCCTGTTCTCACAGGAATCCAGCTTGTCATGGTGTATGGGATGAGCCTTCTCGTCGCGACGCTGAATCTGTTTCTGCGGGATCTCGACCGGCTCACTATTCTGTTCATGACGTTCCTCTTTTTTTTGACGCCAATCGCTTATACGAGCGCCATGATTCCGGAGAAGTACCAGAGCTATATGTATCTGAACCCCTTCACGCCGCTAATTCTCAACTGGCAGCAACTCTTTCTCACTGGAACGCTGAGCGGGGGAGGGGTGCTTGCGGCTAGCCTGATGGCGGGCGTGATGGCGATGATCGGATACTTCACCTACGCCAAATTGGCGCCTAAGTTTGCCGAAGTCATATGAACGCCATTCGTTTCGACAACGTCTCAAAGTCGTACCCACGCTACCTCCATGTCAGAAGAGGGCTTAAGGCTTCATTGCTTAGCTTGTCTCGAACCGTTGAGGAATTGAGGCAGAAGAAATTTCTTGCGCTACATGACGTTTCGTTTGAGATTGAGGAAGGTGAAACGGTCGGGGTTATTGGGCCGAACGGTTCAGGTAAAAGTACTGCTCTTGCCCTGATGGCTGGCGTGCTTGGAGCAGAGACCGGGTGTGTGAGTGTGCATGGGCGAGTCTGTCCTCTGTTGGAACTGGGAGCCGGATTCCACTACGACTTGACAGGACGTGAGAACATTGTCCTCAACGGTATCTTGCTTGGCTTGACGCGAAGAGAAGTCATGGCAAAGCTTTCGGACATTCTTGCGTTCAGTGAACTGGAAGAGTTTCTCGATCAGCCGGTCAGGACGTATTCTAGTGGCATGGTTGCTAGATTGGGTTTCTCTATTGCCGTTCATCTGGAGCCTGAGATTCTCTTGATTGATGAGATTCTGGCGGTGGGTGATCTTCATTTTCAGGCCAAATGCCGCGAAAAGATCAAATGGTTTAAGAATCGAAAGATCACAATAGTGCTGGTCTCGCACTCAACAGGTGACATCCGCCAATTATGTGATCGAGTGCTATGGCTGGATCGTGGGGAATTGGTCGGCCAAGGCGCCCCGAGCGAAATAGTGCCCTTGTATGAGGCGTCTCAGCGAGCGAAGTCGTAAAGCACTGGCGTGCGAGCAAGCATGGCGAATCGTGGGCTTGCCGCAACGGACCTCCGTATGCGCGGACAGAGCTATTTGAACAGTCGCTCATGGAACAGAAAAGTCATGCGATCGGATCCCCGACCCTTCACAGCGGTCCGAACTTCCTCTCAAAAGAGTGAGGGCGCGGACGTGCTCGCCCCGGTGCCATCGAGAATTCGTACGATCTGGGCTTCCTCTGACAATGCTGACATCGTGACTCGGATGCGCAATGCACCGCTAGGTCAGTTGTATAGAAATCGTCTAAAACAAAACGTGGTTGTGCGTACAGCTGCTCGTTGGATCTGGTGGAATCTATTCCCTTTGTATGTTCGATGTTCTGTCCTGATGAAGAAGAGGTACCCGCTGACTACTTTGAGCGATTATGCCAAAACTAGTGGAGTGCCTATGTTCAAACTGGTGGATGGTAAGTCCGTTGAAACAATTCAACCCAAGGTGTTTCCCATTGCTGACCGAGCCTATGTGGTTGCGCCGCGTGACCGATATCGATTCCCGGAAATCTTTGTGGCGACCATAAAGAACGGAATAGCGATGGGAGGAACGAATCTTGTTTTGGCCGACGGACAAGTCGTCTGCCATGATCTACTTGATTTCGAGCATGATTCTACAGCCGAAGAACTGCATGGCCGTGCATTGATATCCCCCAAGTCCAGGCGGGTGAGACTGGTATGTCGCGATAAGAAACCTGACTCGATTCCCATAGCGGCCACATTTGTTGATGCCTGTGCGCCAAACTACGCCCACTGGATGACGGAAGTCTTGCCTCGCGTGGCGGTGTTTTGTGCCGAAGACCGGTTCAAACATGTGCCCCTCGTGGTAAACGATGGTTTACATCCCAATATCATGGAGTCGCTGTCTCTGGTGGCGGGAGCAGGTCGTGAAGTTATCACGCTGCCAATTGGCAAAGCGTTGGCTATTGATGAGTTGTTTTTCACATCGGTTGCTGGGTATGTGCCATTCGAGCGGCGCATCGGGAAAGGCTTCGAACATTCTCACGGCATGTTTAGCCCCCAGGCGCTTGAGCTCGTCCGCCGGCGCATCGCGACCGTCATCCAGAACACGGAAATGGGAAGTTCGCCGGAGAAGATATTTCTTCGCCGTAACTCGGGAGTAAGAAAAATTACCAATGCGGTGGAGATCGAACATCTTCTGGTGAAGCGAGGCTATGCGATCGTAGAGCCGGAAACACTGACGTTCTCGCAGCAAGTGCGATACTTTGCTCACGCGAAAGTCATTGTAGGGCCGACCGGGGCTGGATTTGCTAATGCGATTTTTTGCGAAAAGGGAGCTCATGTGGCCATCTTGATATCCAAGTGCAAAGACCTGGCGTACAAGTATTGGGTGAACATGCTTAGTCCTATCGGGGTGAATTGTAGTTATGTGCTTGGGGACATTGTGGAGAATCATGAATATGGTGTTCATGCCGACTTTGCGATAAATATCTCCTATTTAATGGAATTTCTTGATGACTTGGAACACAATTAAAGCAGTCGTGGTTATTACGGTGGTCAGATGAATGCTACGCGCGGCTGGATCTCTGACCGATGTAACGGAGCTCACATCCGAGGAACTGAATGAACGTTTCTGGGTATGAAGCACAGGCAGTGCTCTTTGCTGCCCGACCCTCGCGGCTGGCCCTTCAGCAACTGAAGCTGGATGTCAGTGGCTCTCGATCCGTGAGTATCAATGTTTGGCGCAACCATGCTATCGAGCCGGTCATCGCATCGGCACTGCCATATTTTTCCCGCGTCTGTTGCGTTGCTGAATTCCGTCTCAGTGATTATGACGATACGCTGATGTTCGGCGGCCGGCAGCCTGCGGACATCGAATTGCTGTGGCTCGACAGCAGCCGGTATCTTGACCGTTCTCTGTTCGGTGAGTGGGTACAGTGGCTCATTGGCCGTATTAAGGTATTGCGGATCGCCAACTCTGCACCGATCATCGTGGCCACTTGGCTCGATGATGCTGGACAATGGGCACAGCTGCAGGCTTTAATCGAATCTGTCCCCGCGATTTATTTCGCTGATCTTGAAGCGGTTTGTCGTGAGGCGGGTGTGGTGCTGGTTGACCCGCGCTCTGCCGTGATGGCTGGTACACCGATCAGCAATGCCGCGCAACTGTTGCTTGCGCGAAAGCTCGCTTGTCACTGGATACCTGCGTCAGTCTTGTCTCCGATCAAGGTGGTCGCGCTAGATCTTGATAATACCCTACACGCTGGTGTTCTTGGCGAGGACGGCATACAGGGCGTACAGTTGACGTCAGCCCACCAAGAATTCCAACACTTCATAAAGTCGCTGCAGCAACGTGGCATTTTCATCGCACTGGTGTCTCGCAATGAGCCTGTCGACGTTGAGGCCTTGTTCGCACAGCGTGATGACTATCCGCTACGCTGGGATGACTTTTCCGTCACCGATATTTCTTGGGGTGATAAGAGCGCCGCAATTAATCGTATTGCGAAGGCCCTGCGAGTCGCGTCGGACTCTATCCTATTCGTCGATGACAATCCTGGAGAATTAGCCAACGTGACGGCCCAGTTACCTCAGGTACACACGGTCTACGCTAGTCCGGATGTGAGGCAGACTCAGCGGGCGGTTGAATATTACCCGCGTTTGTGGCGCTGGAAGATCGAAGCCGATGACACGAGGCGGGTACAGGATATGAGGGCCAATGCCGAGCGAGAGAAGCTTCTGTCAGCGACGACGGATCCGTCCGAGTATTTTCGCAGTCTGCAGACGACGCTGATCTTGCGGCACAATCCGCTTGATCAATTAGGCCGCTTGGCCGACCTATGCAGCAAAACCAACCAATTTAACTTGGCAATCCGTCGGTTTAAAGAAGCAGAAATTGCCGAACGGCTGGGACGTTCAGATGCCACGGTTGTCAGTGTACAGATGAAGGATCGTCTTTCCGATAGCGGTGTGATCGCAGTAATCGTTGCAGCGCGTGATAGCGAGCGGGTCGTAATCGAGGAGCTTTGCATCAGCTGTAGGGCAATGGGGCGGCAATTGGAGGACACTATGATCTTGGGGGCAATTCGCGCTCTGCCGTTGTTTGCTGGTTGCAGTGACGTTGTTTTCCATGTCCAGCATGGCTCGCGCAATCAACCGGCACTCGACTGGTTGGCACGGTTGCTGCGTAGCGATACGCGCCCTGAGCCAGGGCTTCACAGGATCCCCGCTGAACGGCTGCAAGATTTCGTGCTGCCTGAGGGCCTTATGCTGATCAAGAAATAAATTGAACCATGAATCGTATTCAAATTGAGCAAACCGTGCTGGCCGTACTGACTACCATACTAAAGCGACCATTTTCTGACAGTACGGACATTACACGCCAGAGTACGGCTAATTGGGACTCGCTTAAACATATCGAAATCATGTTTGCGTTGGAAGAGGAGCTAGGTACCGAGTTCTCAGAAGAAGAACTTGTCTCGCTCGACAGTGTGGCTAAGATCGTCGAAGCGGTATCGGCTAAGCATGCGGCATAATTTGTCCATAGAAGGGTATGCCTTTCGTTTACGACCGATTGTCGATACTGATGCGGCGTTTGTGGTTGCGCTGCGTAGCAACCCAGAACTGAACCGCTATCTGCATGCCGGCGCGAAGCGACTCAAGGACCAGCTGGCCTGGCTGGCGCATTACTATGAGCGTGAAGGTGCCTATTGCTTTGTAATTGAACGATGCACCAACGGTATGTCGGAGGGTGTTATCGGATTGTACGATATTGATTTGGCGGCCAGGAGTGGCGAATGGGGGTGGTGGATTCTAAGGCCCAGCTCACTCGCTGGGGTAGAGAGTGCATATTTGATCTACCGTACGGCATTTGAACTACTTGGGCTCAGTAGCGTTCATTGTTGCACCGTTTCTGATAACGACAAGGTCGTGTCGTTTCACGACTCCTGTGGAATTACAGCGCGTAAGTTTCTTCCCCAGCATTTTGAGCTTGGCGGACATAGGCATGATGCGGTCGAGCACCATGTTGATCTCGCAAGCTGGACAGGCATCAAGCCGGGACTAGAACAGCTCGCCCAACTGACGGCGCGGAGAATCAACCGTGGTTGAGTCGCCTGTTCTGCCTATGGGATATGAGTTTCACCACATTGGCTGCGCGACAGCATCTATTGAGTGCGAACGTCGCATGTTCGAATCGCTTGGGTATCAGGTGGAAGGGGAGCTGTTTGTCGACACGCGGCAAGGGATCGCTGGCTGTTTCGTTTGCGGCCCAGGCCCGCGCATCGAGCTGTTGGAGAATCTTCCTGGTGCCGATACATTGACGCCATGGATCAACGCGGGTGTAAAGTTCTACCATTTTGCTTATCAGGTTGACGATATGAGCAACGCCATCGATTGGGCGCGAAGCCAACGGGCCAAAGTTATCGTGCACCCGGTCCCAGCCACAGCTTTCGGGGGACGTCACATTTGCTTTGTTATGTTCCGCAATAGAATGATGCTGGAGTTTATCCAGAAAACATTGCCCCCGTTGTTCGAGAGCGATCATCGTTAGTAAAAGTTTGCTGCTAGCTATGGATGGATATCATCATGAGCTATGACGAAAAAACTCACTTGGAGCGGATCTCCAATGTTTCGCTTTATGCAGCCGGTGCAAATTCAGCGACCATCAAGTACTCGTTCAAGATCGCTGACCGTTATTTGGTCGGGGAGAACCTTCTGGAGATGGGTCCGGCTGAAGGGGTCATGACCGAACTGCTCGCAACGACAGGCAAGCGAATGACCCTGGTCGAAGGGTCTGGTTTATTCTGCGAGGATCTCCGGAAGCGTTTCCCTCAGGCAAAGGTGGTGAATATGCTGTTTGAAGAATACCGGCCGGAGGAACAGTTCGACAATATTATTCTTGGCCATGTATTGGAGCACGTGCAGGATCCGGTGGACATTCTCAAGCGAACTAGACAGTGGCTGAGGCTCCGGACCGGTCGCTTATTTGCCGCGGTGCCTAATGCTCGTTCGCTGCATCGGCAGGCAGCGGTAATTATGGGCATGTTGCCGCAAGAGGATGCCCTGAACGAGATGGATATTCACCATGGCCACCGCCGAGTGTTCAATCCTGAGTCGTACCGCAACGCGTTCTATCAGGCGGGCTTACAAGTTGAAATTTTTGGCGGTTACTGGATGAAGCCTGTGTCGAATAAGCAGATTGAAACCAACTGGACACCCCAGATGTTGGAAGCTTTTATGCAATTGGGTGAGAGATATCCAGATATTGCGGGCGAAATCTACGTGGTAGCTCGGAATGATGCTTAGCGCACATAAGCGAAAGGCGGCATAGGTAAACGCCATGTCGATTGAAGATTGTAAGATCATTGAGTTCCCAATCATTTCCGATCCGCGGGGTAATCTTTCGTTCATAGAGGGTGGGAGGCACTTTCCCTACGAAATTAAACGTGTGTACTATCTCTATGACGTTCCTGGCGGTGCCGAGCGTGGTGGTCATGCACATAAGGCCCTGCATCAGCTGATCATCGCGATGTCTGGTTCGTTTGACATTCACCTCGACGATGGATTCAGAAAGAAGACCGTGCACATGAATCGTAGCTACTACGGTCTATATGTGTGTCCGATGACCTGGCGGGAAATCGATAATTTTTCATCCGGTGCAGTGTGTATGGTGCTGGGTTCTGAATACTACGACGCACTCGATTACCACCGGGACTACGACCAGTTCTTGAGTGAAGCCCAAAGGATGGCCAAGTGATGATGGTCCCTTTTCTGGATCTGGCTCGATTGCACCAATCCATACGTGAGTCGCTGGATGTGGCCTACCATCGGGTTCTGGATTCCGGTTGGTTCATCATGGGACCCGAACTGGAGGCGTTCGAGTCGGAGTTTGCGCAGTATTGCGACGTGAAACATTGTATCGGCGTCGGCAACGGACTTGAGGCGCTTCACCTACTGTTACGCGCCTATGAGATCGGGCCTGGGGACGAGGTTCTCGTTCCGTCCAATACATTTATTGCGACTTGGCTGGCTGTTACCCAATGTGGCGCAACGCCGGTTCCTGTCGAGCCGAATATCCAGACGCACAACCTCGACCCGTTGCGGATCAGTGACGCCATCACCAGCCGAACCCGGGCGATCATCCCTGTGCATCTGTATGGACAGCCGGCTGACATGGACCCCATTCGTGCGCTCGCGGCTAAGTATGGCTTGATTGTGATCGAAGATGCGGCTCAGGCCCAAGGCGCACGTTACAAAGGGCGGCGCGCAGGGTCATTGGGGGATGCGGCCGCTACGAGCTTTTATCCAGGGAAGAATCTTGGTGCACTCGGTGACGGAGGAGCCGTTCTGACCAACGATGATGCAATCGCAGGAAAAGTCAGGCGATTACGTAATTATGGATCGGAGCAGAAGTATCGCCATGACCTTGCCGGATACAACAGCAGGCTGGATGAGATGCAGGCGGCTTTCCTCCGTGCCAAACTAGTCGTCCTCGATGGCTGGAATGCGCGTCGCAGAGAGATTGCGGCGCACTATTCAAGGGTGTTGGCCTGTGCAGATCTTACTTTGCCGTTTGTCCCTGAATATGCAGAGCCAATATGGCATCTATACGTCATTTGCAGTAAGCGACGGGACGTATTAAAGGCGCACTTGGAGCAACATGGAATATCCACGGTCATTCACTATCCTATCCCTCCTCACCGCCAGGGCTGTTATCAAGAGTTCAAAGGATGTAACTTGCCGATTGCTGCAAAGTTGGCGGAGGAAGTATTGAGTTTGCCAATGTCCCCAACCCTGAATTCAGAGTCGGTCGAGTTTGTGACGCGTACGATAGTCAGCTGCCCGGCACAAACCCTCAGCCTGCACTGAGAATGCTCCGAAGGGTAGAAGGCGCGTAAAGGAGTGCGCCTTCTTTGCTAGTACAGGAATCGCATTATGGGACGTGTTCAACAAAAGGCGAACGAATCCATCATGAATAAGAGGCAGGCTCGCCAGTTAAGACCGACTAAAGAATTGACGTCTATTTCGCCCAACGTCATGTGGCATCACGAAATCACTACTCGTACAGACCGTGAGGCGCAAAACGGCCATCGTGGTGCCATCATCTGGTTCACGGGACTATCCGGAGCTGGCAAATCGACTCTGGCACATGCCGTCGAGGACGAGCTGCATCACAAGGGTTGTCGCACGTTCGTCATGGACGGAGATAATGTTCGACATGGATTGTGTGGCGACCTCGGGTTTTCTCGCCAGGAGCGCAAGGAGAACATCCGCCGAATCGGAGAGGTCGCGAAGTTGTTCGTGGAGGCTGGGGTGATCGTCCTGACGGCATTTATCTCTCCTTACCGGGAAGACCGGGCGTGGGTGCGTGGAATGGTCGGGCAGGGTGATTTCTACGAGGTGTTTTGTGCCTGCCCAATCGAAGTTTGCGAAAACCGTGACGTGAAGGGGCTCTACAGAAAAGCTCGAGCGGGGCAGATAGCCGAATTCACAGGTATCTCGTCCCCCTACGATCCTCCGACAGATCCAGAGTTGATCGTGGATACAGCTTCTCAAGATGTCGATGCCTGTGTCAAAGCCGTGATCAATACCCTGACGGCCGCTGACCTTATCGGCCTGCCCATCAAGACCAAGTCATGAAAGCCACGCATCGACACAGGTAACTGAAATGGACACGACGCACAAGACGAACGTGCTTGTGATTGGTGCTCCGCGCAGCGGCACGACCTTGCTGGCCGGGTTGTTATCGGCGGGAAAATACGCTTCGCCAATGTTGCCGGAGTGCACCCACATTACTCAAAGTATTCAGCAGTTCTACAATGTTCTGCACTATTCCGATCCCCAACGTTTCGCCGCCTACGCTATCAACGAATCGATCCTGGTCGGCATGTATCGGAGAATGGTGGACTCCATGCTGGCGATCGTCCGGTCCCATTTCAAAGACCTGGACTATCGCTTTCTCATACTAAAAGACCCCGAGCTGTCCAAGTTGGCAGATTTGATTCCAATGTTTTTCGGCCAGGACAGCAAGACGGTGTGCGTGGTTCGCGACCCGCGAGCGGTGATTGCGTCCATGCTGAAGGTCGAGCGAAAGAAAAAGCGTGAGCTCTGGTCGGCCTGGAAAAAGATGCCGAACTGGTTGACGGCCCATGATCTCGTTAATCAAATGTTTCGCGAAAGAAGACTTGTGTCAGACCTCTTTATGTACTATTGGAAAGTGCAGGATTCTCAGTTGCGCAAGAGTGGCGCGGCACACATCGTCAGTTTCGAAAAGATCGTCGCTCGCGACGAAGATGAATTCAAACGATTGGAAACGTATCTGGGATTCTCCATCGGACGCGAGGGGTTTGGCAAGGTACATTTCGATTTCGATCGCGCCGATCCGACCTTTTCTTTGGGATATGGGGGAAGAATCCAGGAGGCGAGCACTGATTATGGAGATCTTCTCACCTATCTCCAAATCAGGAAGATCAAGTCGGCGTACAGCGGCCTGAATGAAATATACCAATGGTGGTGAGGGCTCACTTGACGATTCAAGTGCCGCCACGTCTTAGCCGTCCAGAGCGGCAAGTCATGCATGGCTTGCTGAGCGGGTTATGACCCTATGCAGATAGGACGTGAGTTCGAATCCAGTCAGCCTCTGGTCACCGTGATCGTTCCTTCATACAACCATGAGCAATATGTGTCTCGGGCCATTGAGAGTGTCGTGGCGCAGTCTTACCGGAACATCGAAATAATCGCGATCGATGATGGGTCGAAAGACCTGTCGGTACAGATCATCGCCAGCCTGGCAGATAAACACGAATTTACGTTCATCGCCCGAGAGAATCGAGGCCTTGCGAGGACGCTGAACGACGGAATTGCGCTGGCGCAGGGCAAGTACATCAGCTTTGTGGCATCTGATGATTATTATTATCCCCATCGAATTGAGAACGCGGTCCTGCATCTGGAGAAATCATCAGCTAAGGTGGCTTGTGTGTATTGCGATGGGGACATTGTGAACGAGACGGGCAGGAAATTAGGATTGTTCGGGCATCGGCATCCTCGTCCGCTCTTTGGTAGCACTTACGATAACTTGGTAGTGGGCAACTGGATTCCGGGTATCGGTGTGACCTTTAAGGCGGAACTGCTTAAACAGTTCCGGTTCGATGAACGGTTCATGATAGAGGATCACACGCTGTTTCTCCGGATGTTCAAGGACAGGGCGCACGAGCTGCTGTTCTATCACGATCTCGGTTTTGCCTACAGGTGGCATGGCGACAATATCTCGAAGCCAGGAATGCTGATGGATAGAGAGAATCGATTAATTGAGCGTTATTTCGAAGATGTTGGGAGATACGCTGAATTCAAGCGACAATTGAAAGCGAGATCTTATGCCGTGATGGGCAAAGCGAGTTGGAGAAACTATTACCTGCTATGTCTTCATGTGGCTAGGTTATATCGGAAGAAATTGACATGATGCGATGGTGGCGCAAGTGTACGTTATGCAGAGCTTGAGCCGAAGGATACCCAAGCGATTGTCGCGTAGTTATCTAGGCGATAGAGTGATCCCATGTTGAGCAAGATTCGTGGCAGCGGACCAACGAATAATGCGTCCCGAGCGCCTATCTCAGTCGTTTACTTTGCCAAGTCTACCGCTATCGGGCCGACTAGTCGTTACAGAATATTCCAGTATTTGCCTATCTTTCGGGAGCAAGGAATCGAATGTCTGGTCCATCCGTTATTCGATAATACATATTGGAAAATTATCGAGATTTCCTCGTCTTTTCTGCAAATGGCGGCGAAGATAGTCTACGTAATCGGCCGTTTTTTGCGAAGGGCCTGGGATGTTCTAACCATCGGGAATGTCGACCTTATTGTAATTGAAGGGCAATTATTTCCATACCTGCCCGCGCTGGCTGAACGTATCTTGGTGAGGTTTCGGTATCGAATCATCGTTGAGTTCGACGATGCCATATATCTCACCCCAGGGCATAGGCGGAAGATTCCTGCTTTGATGGGCATGGCGTCCGGGGCGATCGTTGGCAATGAGGTGCTTGCCCAATATGCCAGAAAATACGTGTCGCAGGTCTATGTGGTTCCCACCGTGGTTGACACCAAGCGGTTTGCTCCTAGGCAGACGGGAAGGCAGAGGATTCGTGCCACGGTTGAAACGCCTCTCACGGTTGTCTGGATTGGTCTAGCCTGCAACTTAGGGTATTTGGATATCGTGGCTCCCGCATTGAAAAAATTACAGGAAAAAGGGCTCATCAAGTTTCGGGTTATCTGTTCTCGGCCTCCACGGTGGCCTGGTTTCGCGGTTGAATTCAGAGCCTGGGAGTTAGAGCAAGAAGTGAAACTACTTCAAGACTGTCATATTGGGATCATGCCGCTGCCTGATACAGAGTGGGCTAGAGGAAAATGTGCTTTAAAGTTGCTGCAGTACATGTCTGTCGGAATGGCAACGGTCGCCTCGCCGGTTGGTATCAACCGTGAGATCATTTCTGATGGAGAAACAGGATATCTTGCCGTAACCGAACAAGATTGGAGTGACAGGCTTGCGCGGCTCTGTCAGGACGCGGTGCTCCGTGAGCAAATGGGGCGTGCGGCGCGGACGGTCGTGGAGGAGCGCTATTCATTGAATGTCTGGGGACCTCGTCTGGCGAAACAGTATCAAGAAATAGTGGCGGAGACTAGGTCGGTAAGAATTGGCGATTCACGGACGCGATCATTAACTCGGAGTGACTAACGCCATGTTTCTTCTCTCGCTGACATGCGGATTGGCCTTCCTGCTTTCGCTCTATGGTGTCCCAATTGCCAGACAGGCAGCCTTGAAGTACGGAATTGTGGATGCCCCCGATGGGCAGTTGAAGCAACAGCGAGAGCCGGTCCCGTACTTTGGCGGGTTGGCGATCTATCTCGCATTTTTGATGAGCCTGGCCTTCACCTTTGAGTTTCGTCACGACGTGCTTGGGATTGTCCTGAGTGGAACCATCGTGGTGATGCTCGGACTGATCGACGATTTTGGCGTACTGACACCTTGGACCAAGCTATCCGGACAACTGCTGGCGGTATTTGTCTTGATCAAGAGCGGGATCAGAATTGAGATCGCGGCTTTCCCTGATTGGCTTGATCTGGCCCTGACGGTGTTGTGGATGGTGGGGCTGATCAATGCGTTTAATCTGTTGGATATTATGGACGGGCTCTCAGCCGGAGTCGGTGCGGTAAGCGCAGGCGGGTTGCTTGTGGTGGCGTTGCTCCAGGGGGATCAGACGATTGCGTTTATGCTGGCAGCGTTGATTGGAAGTTTGTTGGGATTTCTCAAGTACAACTGGCATCCGGCACGAATATACATGGGCGATACGGGTGCTATGTTTATCGGGCTGCTCCTTGGAGCGATGGCGATGATTGGCAAATATCCCAGCGACCACCCCCTCTCGCTTCTCACCCCTATTTTCATTTTAGGGATCCCCATTTTCGACACGCTTTTTGTCATGTACATCCGTTACAGGCGCGGGCTGCCTATTTTTTGGGGCAGCCCGGACCACATCGCAATTCGGCTCCGCCATTGGGGGATGTCGGTCCCACAGATCGTGATTGCAAGCTATGTGGCGACGGCCGTTGTCGGCGTGATCGGTCTTGCGATGTTGTCAGTCCGTCAGGACATCGCGTGGGCACTCTGCGCTGGGACGGCCGTTAGTCTCCTGCTCCTCACCGCGATGCTGACGAAGATAGAGGTCCGTCGACCTGAGCAGGGGATCGTTGCGTCCTCAGAGAGCGGAGGGACAAAGGCCGCATGATCCTCATCGTCGGTGCCGGCTTGGCCGGCCTCAGTACTGCCTATCATCTCTCCGGCGTTCCCTATCGGCTCTATGAGCGGGAGGCCGAGGTCGGTGGGTTATGCCGTTCGTATAAGAAGGACGGATTCACATTCGACTACACCGGGCACCTGCTTCATTTTCGTCAGGCCGAAATTAAGGCTTTGGTAGAAAAGCTCTTGGCTGGAAAGCTTCAAAAACATGCCCGTCAATCGTTCATTTATTCTCACCGGACTTATACGGAGTATCCATTTCAGGTCAATACATTTGGTCTCCCCCCTGAGGTGGTGCGGGAATGTTTGATGGGGTTTATCGCTACGCTGACGAATCATCGAGCTGGACCACCACCTCAAGATCGATCGTTCAAAGAGTGGATTCTCGACAATCTCGGTGAAGGCATGGCCAGGCATTTCATGGTGCCGTTTAATGAGAAGCTCTGGCAAGTGTCATTGGATGAACTGACATCTGATTGGGTGTCATGGCTCGTCCCAAAGCCTGAACTCAAGGATGTGGTCAACGGCGCGTTAGGCATCAAAGACAAGGCGTTCGGCTATAACCCCTCATTTCTCTATCCTGCGGC
>CXWL01103152.1_pt1 | contig 15834 bp, 9 predicted proteins | sample 590931 | NCBI WGS metagenome assembly CXWL01 (sample SAMEA3498368, study PRJEB10139) | groundwater metagenome | biome: water well; material: biofilm material | place: Germany | collected 2015-04-27 | reverse complement strand
ATGCTTGTGACGCCATGCACGCCGTCCGTGACGACGCTCTTGATCTGCAGGTCGGTCCAGCTCCTGGTGGCGCCGTCGGCGAACTGGAAAGCGTCGACCGGCGACAGCGGATTACCGCTGCTGTCGGCGTTCATCACGAAGTCGAAGCCCTGATCCGGCTGTTCGCACCCTTGCGCGTCCAGGATGCGCACGTGGGCGGTGGTCACGCCGTTCGCGCTCGTCAGGCGCAGCGCGGCATTGTCGAGTGACAGGCCGGCGCCGAATCGCAACGTATCGTTACCGCCCGCATCGACGAGGGTGTCGAGCCCGTCGCCGACGTTGTAGTAGTAACTGTCGTTGCCGAGTCCACCGTCGAGGATGTTGTTGCCGCTATTACCGCGCAGGAAATTGTCGAGCGCATTGCCGGTGCCGTTCAGGTCGGCCGTGCCGGCGAGGGTCAGGTTCTCGACCTGGTCGGGCAGCACGTAACTGATCGATGCGAGCACCGTGTCGATGCCGCCGGACAGCGCTTCGACGACCAGCTCGCCCACGGTGTCGACGACGTAGCTGTCGTCGCCCTTGCCGCCAACCAGCGTGTCGTGGCCGCCGCCACCGGCCAGCAGATTGGCGGCGTCGTTGCCGATAATCACGTTGTCGAGGGCGTTACCGGTGCCCTGGATCGCCGTGCCGGTCAGGGTCAGGTTTTCCAGATTGTCGCCCAAGACATAACTGATCGAGGACATCACCGTGTCGATGCCGTGGGCTTGCTGTTCCACCACCACATCGGCGGCTTTATTGACGACGAAGGTATCGTTGCCGCTGCCGCCGATCATGGTCGCCACGCCAGTGCCGGCGATCAGGACGTCGTCGCCGTCGTTGGCGGTGAGGACGTTGGCCAGGCTGTTGCCGGCCAGGGTCACGCTGAGGCGTCCCACGGCGGTCAGGTTCTGCACGTTGCTGCTCGCCGTATAGCTGGCATAGGTGCGGATCGTGTGTACGCCGCCGGCCTGTGCCTGGACCACATCGGCCGAGTGTTTCACCACGAAGGTGTCGTTGCCGCTGCCGCCAATCATGGTGGTGACGCCGCTGCCGGCGATCAAGGTGTCGTTGCCGTTGCCCGCGATCAGCGTGGAGTTGCCGGCGTTGCCGGTCAGCGTATTGTCGGCGTCGTTGCCGGTACCGGTGAGGTTACCGGTGCCGCTCAGTTCCAGCGCCGCGATATCGGCGCCCATGACGTAGTCGATCGAGGCGCGCACGGTGTTATGGGCGCCGGCCTGCGTGACGATCTCGTCGGCGGCCTTGTTGATGACAAATGTATTATCGCCGCTGCCGCCGATCATGGTGGCGATGCCGGTGCCGGCGATCAGGGTGTTATGGCCCGAGCCCACCTGCATGCGCACGCGGCCGGAACCGCCCTGGAGGGTATTGTCGCCATTGCCGGCAAACACCACGTTGTTGCCGGAACCGACGACGATCGCGTTGTTGCCATTGCCGGCGCGAACCAGGTTATTGCCGGCCCGGGCGTAGATCAGGTTGTTGCCGTCGCCCGCCAGGATGACGTCGTTGCCGCCGCCGGCAAAGATGGCATTGTTGCCGTTGCCCGCCATGATCACATCATTGCCGAGCCCGCTATGAATGACATTGTCGCCCGATCCCGCGGTGATCAGGTCGGCGCCGTTGCCCGCATAGATAACGTCGTTGCCGTTGCCGACTTCGATGCGGTTGTTGCCGTCGCCCGCTACGATGACGTCGTTGCCGTCGCGCGATTTGATGACGACGTTGCCGGTCTTGCCAAGCAACAGGTCGTTGCCGTCGGTGCCATTGATTTCCTGACCGGAGACCGAATAGGGCGACGGCGTCACCGCGCCCGTCGTGCCATCGGGATTGCTCACCTGGACCTTGTCGGAGTAGGCCAGCGTGACGTCGGCGGCGTTGAGCGTACTGCCGTCGGCCATGCGCACCGCGGCAATCCCCTGGATCGCATTGCCATCGACGTCGGCGAACTTCTTGTCGCTGCTCAGGTTGATCGCGGTGACGCCGCTCTGGTCGAGGGTCTTGAATTCGCCCGGGTCGGTCACGCCGTTGCTGTTGCTGTCCTGCCAGATGCCGAATTTGCTCCAGGCTTCGTCGCGGGCATCGAGGGCGCCGTCGTGGTTGCTGTCGAATGCGGCCAGGCCTTCGAGGTCCGATTGGGCCCCGTCGACGTAGCGGGCGAACGCGATCTGCGACGCATCGGTGACCGTGCCGCGGCCTTCGGGATCATACGCCAGCAGGCCCTGGCCCGGCTTGATCCAGGAGATTTGATGTTTCCAGCCGTCGCTGTTGACCTCCATGAAGATCGACGACTGGTCGACCGGAGTGAAGGAAAAGCCGCTGTTGGCGACATCGATGACGACCGGGAAGCAACCGCCGCCGCCGCCGCCCGGCGGGGTCGGCGCCGTGTAGGGACCGTAGTGGGTGGCGTAGACGGTCTGGATGACGCTGACGCCGTGCGGATCGGTGACCTGGACCTGGAAGGCGTCCTGTTGCGACTGGCCATTCAACACCTGCTCGCCACTCGGGGTATCCGGAGCGCTCCAGCCGGTGTATTGGAAGTGGCCGCTGGCGTCGATCGTCGCGGCGCCAAATTGCGGCTGGTGCAGAACGGTGTAGCTCAGGCTGTCAGCCGGATCGTCGACGTCAGCCGCGTGCAGCTGGCCGGCGCCGGTATCGTGGCTGGCAATCGGCGTGTCATGATGGTAGACGGAATAGTTGTTGTCGCCATCGACCATCGTCTCGTCATACGGCTGATAGATGGCTTCGCCGCCAATGACGCCGCCCCCCTCATCCTGGAACACCGGGCTGAAACCGTAGATCGGCACCGTTTCATGGGTGACATCGGCGACCGTCGGCGCCTGGTCGAGCGACTCCAGCGCGATCGTTACTGTCGCCGTGCCCTGCTGCCCGTTCGGCGCCAGCACGCCATAGTCGAAACCGGCATCCGGGCCGGCATAATTGGCCTCCGGCTGGAAATGGACGAAGTGATTGGCGTCGATTGACACCGTGCCGTGGCGCGCATTGATGACCGATGTCAGCGCCAGGTCGCGGCCGCCGAAGCCGGCGAAGGTGTCGTTGGCGAGCAGGTCCGCTGCATTGACGATCAGTTCGGTGTTCTCGATGCCGGTCAGGCGGTCCGCATTCGCCTGTCCCGCGACCGGGTGGTCTACCCGGGTCACGATGAGCGAGACCTTGCCGTCGCTCGTGCCGATGAGTATGCCTTCCGGCACGACGTTGACGCGCGAACCGGCAGTATCGGCCAGCAGGTCGGGCGAGGCCATCTGGCGCGTGACGCCATTTTGGACAAACGTGCCCATCGCGTAGTTGAGCGAGGTGATGCCGTTTTGCGCCAGCGACGTTTCTTCGCCGGCGTCGACGGCGGCGCTGCCGTTGGCGTCGCGCCACACCTTCAATGCATTGAACACCGGGTCGGCCGCATCGAGCTTGCCATCGCCGTTGCTGTCGGCCCACGCCATGCCGGCCAGGCCGCGCGCATCGAGTGCGACTTTACCGTTCGAGAACAATTCGCGCGCGGAGTCGGTGTGGCCGTTGAAGTTGCGGTCGATCGTGAGGAAGGCGTCGTCGCCGGCGATCCACGCCGTGCTCTTGCGGAAGCCGGAATCGTCGACGTCGAAGTAGGCGCCGGAGCTGGCCTTGTCGACGGTATGGATGCCGTCGCCATTGAGGTCGAGCACGACCGGGCGCCACTTCTCGGTGGCGCCGGTTTCGGTCGGCGCCAGCTTGCCGGCGCGTCCCGCCCGCTCTTCTTCGCGCAGGCCTGCCTGCGGATCGCCGGCCGCGCTCTGCAGCGCGGCCGTGTCGACTTCCCATTGTGGCGCAATCGCCTCGCGCGCCAGCGCCGAACGCATGAATGCCTCGCCCATCGACTGGAACGACTCGGCGCTGCCAGGCTCGGCGTTGTAAGGCTTGCCACTGCTATCGTAGCGCAGCGCCGGATGTTTCTCAGCGCCGGTGAGCGGGTCGATGTCGGTGAAATGCGAACCGTCCATGCCATAGCTCATGCTCGCCATGCGGCTCGGGATCAGGCCCAGCGCGCTGCCGGGATTCTGCTGTTTCTCCTGGGCGATCAGCGTGTTCATGCTGTCGAGAATGCCGTTCAGGAATCCGGCCACGGCTTCACGGCCGCCACCCTCGCCCTCGGCCGCCACGCCGATGGCGGCGCCGTTCCACATGTAGTGGCCCGAACCCCACGGGTCGGGCGGTCCGTCATCGCCGAACAGGCTGGTAAATATCTGGTAGACGGCGTAGATTTGGCCGAGCACCGGCACGTAATAGGCGATGATGTCGATCGCCAGCGCCTTCATGTCGCCATGGATGATGTCGTTGGCCATGCCGATGAAGGGCAGGGCTTCGCCAAGCTGGCCGAGGGCGCTGTCGGCGCCGAAGGCCTGGGCGACGGCAGAGCTGCCCTGCTCGCCGGTATAGCCCATGAAGTTGGCGTAGGCGGTGGCGCCCATGTTGACTACCTGGGCGCCGGCGGTCAGCGACGCCGCCACGTCACCGTTTTTCAGCGCATTGTCGAGGCTGAGCAGGCTGAGTACGCCGCTGCCGATGTTCGCCGCTCCCGCCAGGGTAGTGTTGCCCGGATCGATGTTGCTCGCCAGCCGAAGACCGGAGGCGACGATCGGCAGCGGCTGGCCGTTTTTGATGGCATTCAACAGGGTGAGCGCGTCGGAAATGCTGCTGAGCGCGTGGCTGAGGGTGACACTGCCGTCGTCGATTGGTTCGGCAGTGACGTTGCCTTCGCCATCGTCAGTGTACTCGGTGGCATCGCCGCCGGCATCGACCGTCACGCCCGACACGGTGCCGTCAGGCTCGATCGTCGTTTCGGCCGACGAGCCGTCCGGCAGGCTTGCCTTGCCGGTGATGGAGCCGTCGGAATTTTCAGTGACAACCAACGGGTTCGCCGACTTGACCATGTCGTTGCCAGCCCACCGGATGGCTTCGACGCCGTCGCCGGCAACGAAAATTGGATCGACTTTGCCCAGAATCGAACCGGCAAGCGCGGGATTTTTTTCGATGCCGTCAACAATGGTTTTGTACACCGAATGGGTGCCGTCGGATGTGAACTGGGTCGCAATCCCGACCAGCGAAGGATGGGTGTCCAGGTTAATGTAATTCGAATGTTCCGGTCCATAGTGCCCGGTGACGTCCCATGCCGCAGCAATCTGCAGCACATGGCGATCGTCGTAGAGGTCGTAACTGCTGTTGGAATTTGGCCCATTGAGCGACAATACGTTGATTCCCTCAGGATCGCGCTGACTGACTTTCGCCCACACTTCGCCATCGAGAGAATGGCCGCCCGCCGAGATCGTATACCCGCCGTTAGTTAATCGATAATCGCCCAGGATGCTCAGAGCGTCCGCAATCCTGGATTCCGGCGCTTGACGAAACGCGATATCCACATCGGGGCCGAGAGCGTCTCCCAGAGATGAGGTTCCGCGGCCCGCGATGAAAATTTCTTTGGTTGCCTCATTCCTAAAGATCGCTGCAGCGTCGCCGCCATCCTTCCGGTTATCGATAAATCTTTCGAGCACCCATCCATTACCGACCGACATTGTCGACGCGCTGTCTTCGGCTTTATAAACCGGTCGCCCATCTGCGTTATTTTGCACGTGGTAGGCGTTGTTGATCATCTTTGCTGCGTCGAGAATGGTCGGCATTATTCTTTTATCCCAAGGGAAGCAGTCATCAGTCGTGATTCAAACAGGTGGCGTGGACGACGCTATTTTCGTAGCTCGATCAGTTCCACTCCCGCGATCGAAGGCATCGCCAGATAACGCCCGTCGGGACTGAAGGAGCAGTCGAAAAACTCAAAAGCACTACCCCGGGTGCGAATCCGCTCGATGAGTTGGCCATTCGATGCGTTCCACAACCAAATCGTCTCCTTAGCGGTGAGGTCAGTCTGACATGAGGCCAGCATGGAACCACTGCGATTGAACGAAAGCGCCCTAACGGCGCCGCGCAGCGGGCCGAATTCGCGCACCAGCTTCCCGCTCTCCCGGTCCCATAAGCGGATCGGATCCTGGTTATCGATGGAATCCCACGTTCCATTCGCCGGGTTGAGTGCGGATTCTTTTGCCAGCGTGTTGGTGCCCGTCGCTATGTAGCGACCGTCGCTGCTCGCTGCAAGTGCGGTGACTTTCATCACATGCACAGGCGTGATGCTGGCTGTGCGTTGTCCGGAACGGGCATCGAGCAAATCGAGATAAGTGGCGAAACGGTGCTTTTCGCCGGTGCGCAGCTGTTCGGAATGCGTCGCTGTCTCATAACGAGAAGCCAACAGGAGTTTGTCATCCGGGGTAAATGCCAGGTTTCCGGAGAACCGCGAGGAGTGTTTGGAGTCGCTGGTTTCCGCAACGGAAAATATTTTCTCGCCCGTTTCAATGTCAAACACAAAAATGACGCCGATGTTTTTACCCTGATATTGCGAATAGCGGACCGCCACCTGCTTGCTGTCATGACTTACAGCGAGCGTATCGAAGCCTTGGGCGCCATGAATATCGTTTTCGTAGGGGCCCAAAATTTCCCTGATTTTTTTTCCCGTTCTAGCATCAAACACGCTGATGCCGCCGTTTCCGCCAAGCAGATATTTGCCGTCCGGGGTGTACGCAACCCCACCAACCAGCGCGCCGTGCACCTGCGTTGGAAAGCTCCGCAGTTTTTCCCCGGTCTGCGCATCGAATTCCGCTAACTGGAGCTTACCGTCCAGTACCGCAAATACCCTGCCGGCAGGATGCCATGCCAGTTTGACGCCATTTGCGTCCATCCTTAAGGTGCGCTTCGACACCACCAGGCTCCCTGTCGATTCTGTATCCATGGTCGGATTTCCTTTCGGCGCCGCGAGTGCGGCGAGGTCAGTTGCGGCGGCAAATATAGGCATCGCGGCCAGCAGCAGGCCGCCGATCTGCGTTCTTTTCATGCGAGTTGGTTTCATTGCTTTGTTTCTCCTCTTCTACCTGGGTCTGGCCAGGATGTTACGTAACAATGAACGACTGGACAATCGCCCGCACATTGCTCTCGACATCGCGCCAGCGGGTAATTTCCTCCTTGGCCGGGTGGAAATAATCCACGCTTACCTCGGCCGGCAGTTCAGGAATCACGAACCGATGATCGCAATATTCCAGTGGTACATGCGGCGGCACGACCATCGGTTTGTTGGAACAACCGATGAATGTTTTTTGGCTGGCCGCGTCATAGTAGAACTCGTCGAAGTGCCCGACGCTTTTTTCTACCGTCGGTCTTTGTCGCGAAACGTAATGGTCCAATCCGTACGCCGTATCGCGCTGCAAGAAAAATGGCCCTTGTTCCGCCACATCCTTCATTGTTCCGTCAAAATAACATCGCAGGCTGCCGCTGCATTTCTGATTGCTGTAGACCGTATCGGAATTAATACCGACATGGATCCATCGATTTGCGTGCGGCGGAGACGCGGGCGCAATGATTCGCTCCAATTGCCAGCGATAATCGTCCCAGTCGCGCCTGGACTCGATGGGCCGGAAGTCGGAAATTCGCAGGCGGATCGCAAAATTCTCGATCTCGTTATCGAACGCAGNNACCCCTTTGTACGTCACCGGTCCAAGCAAATAGTGCCGCGGAATCGCCAGCTTGACGCCGCCGATATTCCCCACCACAGGGCACTCCTTTTGTCCCGACGGCCAAGTCGCCTGGCGCGGCAAGTTGCCAACGCATTCGTCGCTGGCGCCAGCGAACCGAAAGGCGCCGGCGCCGGCGGCGGCCAGCAGCACCAGGCAGCCAAGCAGCCATGCGATTTTAGTTTTTTTCGATATCATTGGATTTTCGTTTCACGTAACTCTATCAACTCCACGCCCGCGAGCGAAGGCATGGCCAGAAATCGCCCGTCGGGACTGAAGGCGCAGTCGAAAAACTCATACGCGCTACCCGGGATGCGAATCCGCTCGATGAGTCGGCCATTCGATGCATTCCACAGCCAGATCGTTTCCTTGGCGGTGAGGTCAGTCTGGCAAGAGGCCAGCATGGAACCACTGCGATTGAATGAAAGAGCCCTCACGGCGCCGCGCAACGGCCCGAATTCCCGCACCAGTTTCCCGGTGTCCCGGTCCCATAACCGGATTGGATCCTGGTTATCGATGTAATCCCAAGTTCCGTTTGCGGGATTGAGTGTGGATTCTTTTGCCAGCGTATTCGTGCCGGTCGCAATATAACGACCGTCGCTGCTCGCCGCAATTGCCGTGACCTTCATCACATGCACGGGCGTTATGTGGGTGACGCGCTGCCCGGAACGGGCATCGAGAAAGTCGAGGAAGGTGGAAAAGAGGTACTTCTCTCCGGTGCGCACTTGCTCGGAATGCGTGGGATTTTCGCTGCGCGAAGACAACAGGAATTTGTCATCCGGCGTAAACGCCAGATTCCCGGAGAGAATGGAGGAATGCTTGGCGTCACCGGTACCCGGGACCGAAAATATTGTTTCGCCCGTTTCAATATCGAAAACACGAATCACGCTGACGTTTTTACCCTGATATTGCGAATAGCGGACCGCCACGTGCTTGCTGTCATGACTTACGGCGAGCGCATCGAAACCCTGGGCGCCACGAACATCGTTTTCATACGGGCCCAGGATCTCCCTGATTTTCTTGCCGGTTCTTGCATCGAACACGCTGATGCCGCCATTTCCGCCAAGGAGAAATCTGCCATCGGGACTGTAGGCGATGCCCCCGCTCAGTGCGCCGTGCACCTGCGTGGGAAAGATGCGCAGCATTTCTCCCGTGTGTGCATCGAATTCCACCAGCTGGAGGTCGCCGTCGAGCACAGCAAAAACTTTGCCGGCGGGATGCCACGCCAGCTTGAAGCCCTTTTTGTCCATTTTCAAGGTGCGCTTCGACGCCACCATGCTCCGTGCGGATGGCGCATCAGTCGGATTTGCTTCAGATGTCGGGGGCGCCTCGAGGCGAGTTGCGGCAGAAAATCCCGGCAACGCAGCGAACAGCAGGGCGCCTGTCAAGCATGAAATTCTGGATTTCTTCGATATCATTGCGGTGCCGATTTTCGCCCGGTCGGGCTGCTTGCCAACGGCATCGAAAAATTCGACCCGCAGCAACTGAACCCCATGTGCACCATGAGCTTGTTGAAGCGCTCCATCTCGATGCCGACGCTCATGTTAATGCACAGCTCCCGGGCATTCAAATTCTGCGCCCAACGGCGCAGCGCGGTGAGCAATTTAACCGCGGCGGAGCTACCGCGATACTCGGGCAGCACATAGAACACACGGTCCTGCACCATCACGCCGTCGCAGAAGAAGTATTCCATCGCGTGTCCCACCAGCATGCCAACCACTTCGCCATCGGTGCGACAAGCCAGCAGGATGCAAGCCGTGGCCGGGCTGCCGATAGTGGCGTCGAATACCGCGTTTGCCTTCGCTTCGTTCAGTGGGAAATGCCGGAAGCGCGACTCGGCCAGCATCTGCCGGCTCAACCGCAGCACAGCTTCGCGATCCTCTTTTTGACCAAACCTGATTTTCATTTACTGTTTGTCCTGATCGTCATGCATTGGAAGTGTTGATGTGCGGCGCGATGCCGGCGTCCGCCTGGCTCCTGCCGTCGCGCTGCACGCTCATCGAGGCGGCCACGCCAGCGCCGCCGATGCGCACCACTTCGTCGACCTGCAAGGCCTTCGGCAAGGCGTGGGTAATGAACAGCATCGTTACCTGGCCTTTCAAGCCATTGATGGTCTTGGCGAAGTGCTCCGCGGTGGCCGCATCGAGGTTGCTGGTCGCTTCGTCGAAAACCAGGATCTTCGGCGCCTTGAGCAAGGCGCGGGCGATGGCGATCCGTTGTTTCTGCCCACCCGACAAGCCAGCGCCGCGCTCGCCGATTTCGGTGGTGTATCCCTTGGGCAGGCGCTCGATGACCTCGTGGATCTCCGCCATCTTGCAGGCCTTGACGACGTGGATGAACGTGGCGTGCGGATTGGACATGATCAGGTTGTCGTAGATCGTGCCGGAGAACAGCGTCGTTTCCTGCGGGACGACGCCGAAGTAATTGCGCAGTTCGTTGGCCGACAAATGGCGGATGTCGGTGCCGTCGAGACGGATCTGGCCGTCGCTGACCGGGTAAAAGCCTTGCAGCAGCTTGGTCAGCGTGCTTTTGCCGCAGCCGGACGGCCCCATCACCGCCATCGTGGTGCCGGGCTTGACGCTCAGGCTGAATCCCTTGTAGAGATACGGGTGCTCTTCGCTATAACGGAAATTGACCCCTTCGAACTCGATCAGGCCGGGGCCGCCCGCTTCCCTGCTCGGCGCGAGCGAATACGGTTCGGTCGGCGCATTCATCAAATCGCCCAGGCGCTGCAACGACAGGCGCGCTTGCTGGAATTGCTGCCACAGTCCGACCATGCGCAGCATCGGCTGCGACAGTTTGCCCGAGAACATCTGGAAGGCGACCAGCATGCCGATGCTGAAACTCCCGTCGCTCATCACCGTGTAAGCGCCGACCACCAGGATCACCAACGACAGGCCTTGCTCCAGCAAATTGGCGATGACGTTATAAGTGTTGCCGATTTGCTTGGTCTGAAAGCCGGCCTGCAGGTAAGTCGCCAGGTAATCCGCATATTTCACGTTCAGTTGCGGTTCCATTTGCAGGCTCTTGACGGTTTCCATGCCGGCGACATATTCGGTTAAGAATGCCTGGTTGCGCGCGCCAAGCAGGAACTGCTCTTGCAGCCGGACCTGGAACATCGGCGCAATCGCCGCGCACAGCCCGGCGATCAGCAGCAGGACGCCGAGCGTGATGATGGTCAGCTGCACGCTGTAGGTGAACATGACCGCAACGCAAATCAGCAGGAAGGGAAAGTCGAGGATCAGCGATACCGCAGCGCTGGCGATGAATTCGCGGATGGTTTCGACGCCGTGCAATCGGGCCGCGATCACGCCCGTCGGGCGGTGCTGGAAATAGCGCAAGGGCAGTGCAAACAAATGCTCGAACACGGCGGCGCCGAGCACCGCATCGACCCGGTTCCCGGTATGCAGTACCAGGTATTGGCGCACCCATGTCAGCAACGCACCGAATACCATGAACATGGCCATGCCGATGGCGATCGCTATCAGCGTGCTTTCAGTGCGATGGACCACGACCTTGTCGATGACCGCCTGCGTAAACAACGGCGTGCCGAGTGCCAGCAATTGCAAGACAAGCGACGCGAGCAAGACATCGCGCCAGACTTTTTTATGTTTCAGCAATTCCGGAACAAACCAGCGGAAGCCGAACGCGCGGCCCGGTTGATCCGCCGCGCCAGGATCGCTAACGGCGCCGGCCGTGGGCGCAGCCAACATCAGGCGCCCGGCGTACGCGGCATTGAATTCGGTCACCGTTTGCACCACCGGTGCTTGGCTTCCGGGCACAAAATAGGTCAGTTTGTCGGGATCGGCCCGGGTGATCAGGACGAGCCGGAGCAGCGGCGCCGGCGCGCTGGCCGGTTCCCCGGCTGGCCCTGGTGCGAGTCCGCCGGGAACATCCTCGGCCGACGCGATGCCGTCAACGACCGGGTTCAGCCAGGCGAAGCAGGGAAACACCTGCCGGTGGATCTGTGCGGCCGCGACGGCCTTGTCTTTGGTCTTGAAGCCGAGCGTGCGCGCGGCGCGCACCAGGGTGTCGTGACGGTACGGCGGCGGAAACTGTTTGACCAGCAGGTCCGCTGAAAATGGCATGCGATGCAGCGAACATAGACTGCCGAGCGCCCAGATCAGATCCGGAACGGGCAATACTTCTCGCTGTGCGTCGCGCAAATCCACCATTGTCCCGCTTCCCTTTTTCTTATTTACCTGGATGGCCGTGAATACGCGTTGCACCTGCGCGGCTATCCAGCGTTATGCCGCCGTTCAGTATATATCCTAGCGGAAACATTTTTTCAAGGCAACATTATTAAAGAATATTTAATTATCTCGGTGGGACATTCGAAGGGGCTGGCGATCAATTTAGCTTGTTTGTCATTCGGCATGGTGACGAAAGTCGCGATCTAATCGGCCTGGTCCCGACGTTGCGCCAAACCGACGCGTACGGAAAGATTGCCTAAAAACATTAAATTTTGCTGTACGATAATGTTTCCAAAAACAAATACGATAGGTCGCTTCGCATGAAAACGAATAAACTCGCAGCCGCCGGCATCATGATTACCTGTGTGCTGGCAGGGTGCGGCGGCGGCGGCAGCACTGCTGCCAGCGTTGTCCCGGCCGCCGTGACGCCGGTGATCACGGCAAGCGCTGAAGGCGTTTATGAGGGAACCATTTCGAATGGCCGCAGCCATACCACGCTGGTACTGGAGAACGATCAGTTCTTCACCTTATATGGCAGCACGATCGCCGGTGGCGGATTGGCCGTCAGCGGGTTTATCCAGGGCACTGGAAAATCGAACAACGGTAGTTTCTCGTCGACCGACCTGAAGGACTTTTTCGCTGACGGCACGGCGATCGGCGGCTCGCTCAGCGCAACGTATTCGCCGAAAGCGAGCCTGAATGGTTCCGTCACCGAAGGTACGTCAAGCGTGACCTTCACCGGCACCTCACCGTTGAAAAATTCGTCGTATGCTTACGATGTATCCGCGAACGTCGCCGATATAGCCGGTGTGTGGAGCCTGGTAGACCTGCAGGGATCGGCCGTGATACTGAACGTCTCCTCGAGCGGCTCGTTTGCCGGCTCGGCCTCCGGATGTTCCTTCGTCGGCGACCTGAAGCCAAGGGCATCCGGCAAGAACGTCTTCGATGTGGCGCTCACATTCGGCCCGAGTCCTTGCCGCCTCGCCGGCCAAGCCGCGACCGGCATCGCCGTCGATTATTTATCGGGAACGAAACGCCAGCTGCTCCTCGCCGGCACGAACTCTGCCCGCACCAGCGGCATGGCGTTCCTCGGCCAGCGCTAGGGTGGGCACGCTGTCGCGTTGCACGGTTCGTCCCTGGCGAACCGTGCAAGCCTGTGTTTGCAGCGCGACGATGCGCTGAAGGGTGCGACGTTCGCTCGCATACCTGATACAGTTTGAAGAAGACAATTACCGGCGCCGGCGGCTAGGTCGGCACAGCGCCGCTGACTTCACTGGCCGCGACCGCTGCCGCGCTAGTGTCATCATGAGAATCGACGCCCATGAACATGCTCCCCCTGCGCCTGCTTCCCGGCCAAGACCTGCGCGCCGCCCTCCAGGCGGTGCTGGGCAAACAGGCCGCCGGCGCTGCTTTTGTCTTGCAAGGCATCGGCAGCCTGAGCGTCGCCCAGTTGCGCCTGGCGGGCGCGTCGCAAGCCACCGAATTGTGTGGCGACCTGGAGATACTCACCCTCGCCGGTTCGCTCGCTCCGGATGGGGCGCACCTGCACATGTCGATATCGGACGCACAGGGCCGGGTACTTGGCGGCCACGTCGAACCCGGCTGCATCGTGCGCACCACCGCCGAGATCCTGCTGGCGCGGTTGCCCGACCACGAATTCAGTCGCGAACTCGATGCCACCGGTTCAGGCTTTCGCGAACTGGTGGTTCGCGCGCGAAAGCCGACTCAAGAAACGTGACTTAGTTTGGCACGACGTTGGTGCGCATCACCGGATAGAGGTTGAAGCGTTCGTCCCACGATCCGTGGCGGCGCGCGAAAAACTCCAGCCGCGCGCGGGCATCCTTTGCAAATGCCGGATCGCTGGCGACCATCTTCCTGAACTGCGTGGCCAGTTGCGGATCGGCCGCCATCTGTTCGCGCGCCACGTCCTCGGCGACGTACTCCTCCATGTATTCCTTGCGCTCGAAGGCGTTATTGAACTCGCCCCACGCCAGCATCGAGTCGGGCGCCTGCGGTTCCAGCAGCGCCATCACCAGGCGCGCCTTCGGCTGCGCCACCGGCACGAACAAGGCGCCCTTGGCGAACGCGCGTGATTCCGCTTTCCACGCGCCCTGCACTGCCAGGCGCTGGTGCGATTCGAACGAACCCGGTGCGAACGTCGCCTTGTCGGCGCGGAAGGTCTCCACGTCGACGCGGCCCTGGCCGGCACCCAGCACGCGGAAGCTGATCGCGTGCTGCGCCAGCTTGTGCGCCACCATCTTCGCTTGCGCCGCAGGCACGATGTAGCCGGCGCCGGGCGCGGTCACATTCAGGTCGGGCAGCACCTCGTCGCGCAGCGGCACGGTCCACACTTGCGGCCTGGTTTCATCGTACTGCGTCATCAGGATGCCGGAGACGTCCGACGGCGTGCGCGTGTACGCATAGCCCTTGAAGTCGACCATGCGCGATTTCTCACTCGTCTTCCAGGTCAGCGTCACCGGCGTGCCGGCGATTTTCATCGCGCGCGCGTCCGCGTCCGCCGCCGCCTTCTGCCACTCGGCGCCGTGCAGCGCCACCTGCGACAGCACCGACACGATGGCATTGTGCGTGATGCGCACGCGGGTCGGGTAGTCCTTCCACGCGTGAGTCTCGACCAGCATCGCCAGGCGATTGCGCAGCTGGAAGTAGCCGGTCGAAAACCGCGGGTCGGACACGCCGTCGACAAAGCCCGATTGCGGATTGTCGTTCTCGGCGAACGACATGTAGTACGACTGCGGCTGCGAGCCCTGCCTGGCGATGTCGGCGATGACGTTGGCGCGCAGCGCCAGGCCGGCCTTGCGGAATTGCGCGTCGCCCGAATACACCGGCTCGACCTGGATCGATACGTCATGCTCGAACTTGGCGCCGTCGGTGACGTGCAGGTCGACGTAGGCCAGCGGATCCCACGCGTTCACCAGCGCCAGCATCGCCTGCATCTCGGGTGCGTCGGCCTTGACGTAGTCGCGATTGAGGTTGAAGTTCTGCGCCGTGGTGCGCCAGCCCATCTCGACCGGGCCGCGCTGGTTTGGGCGGTTGTTCGGCGTGAAGCGCTCGTGGCCATCGACGTTGAAGACGGGGACGAACAGCAGCACCTGCTTGTCGAGCGCGCCCGGCGCCATGCGGCTTTCCAGCAGTTCGCGCAGCGCCAGGAAGCCGGCGTCCTTGCCGTCGATCTCGCCGGCGTGGATGCCGCCCTGGATCAGCACCACGGGCAGGCCGCGCTGCTTTGCCGCCGCCGGCGTCAGCGCGCCAGTGCGTGTGACGATCAGCGCCTTCATCGGCCGGCCTTCCGGCGTGGTGCCGAAGTCGATGCACCTGACCTGCTTCGGATACGCCTGCTGGAACCCGGCGCACAGCTTGATGACCTCGTCGTAGCGGCCGGTCTTCAGGAAGCCCGAGCGCTCGGACACGGTGGTGAGATCGGTGGCGGCGTGGGACAGAGGCACGGCGGCGGACAGGGCAAGCAGCAACGCAGAACGGATCATCGGTAAGGCTCCGGCAGGATTGGGGGGATCGCCGGACNNAACTCAACCGACAAGGCTCACAATGACAATCGAACTGACCATCCTGGGGTGGACGCTGGTGCTGGCGATGGTCCAGATCGCGCTGGCGGCGACCTTTCGCACGATGGAGACCGGCCTGTGGTTCAACGCGTCCGCGCGCGACGGCGGCGGGCCGCCAGTCGGCAAGATCACCGCGCGGCTGCAGCGGGCACAGTCAAACCTGTTCGAGACCTTGCCGCTGTTTGCCGCCGCCGTGCTGATCGCCCACTTCGCCGGCCGCAACAACGCGCAGACCGTGCTGGGGTGCGAACTGTTCCTCGGCGCGCGCGTGCTCTACCTGCTGCTGTACGCCGCCGGCGTACCGGTGGTGCGCACGCTGGTGTGGGCCGTGTCGATTGTCGGCCTGGTGATGCTGTTCAAGGTCATCCTCGCCGGCTGATGCCGCGCCACCATTGCATTGCGCGGCGCGCGACCTAGTATGAATGGTGC
>CXWL01026765.1_pt1 | contig 15834 bp, 17 predicted proteins | sample 590931 | NCBI WGS metagenome assembly CXWL01 (sample SAMEA3498368, study PRJEB10139) | groundwater metagenome | biome: water well; material: biofilm material | place: Germany | collected 2015-04-27 | reverse complement strand
CACGCGCGAGGCCTCATGCACGGCCACGCCACCTGCGTGCAGTTGTCGCGCCAGACCCTGCGCATATTTAAGCGGGTGAAAGTGGAAACCGTTCGATTCGAACAAGGCCGTTGAATAACGTTCCGTCAGTAATACGCCTCGTAACTGATCACGCCCAATCCAGTCCCACTGCACACCCAGTTGCGCCTGCATGAACTGCTGCAGTTCGCGCAGCGGGCGTTCGTCCTGAAACCAGTTGGCCAGCAGCACGCCGCTGTACTGGGCGTCGCAGTCGATCTGGTAACGGTCGATGCGCTGGCGAATACGCGCCACGGCGTCCAGCGTGAGCTGATATAGAGCACGCCCCTGCGCGGCCCCCAGTTGGCGCAGCAGGTCGGCGTTGTCCAGGCTGAAGCCACCAAACACAAAACCGCCATTGCGTCCGGAGGCGCCGCTGCCCACGGTTTGGGCTTCCAGCAACATCACGCCTGGCGCACCGCGCTCTTGCAGGCTGATGGCGGTACCCAAGCCGGCGTAACCGCCCCCCACGATCACCACGTCGGCCTCGACCTGGCCCGTCACCGCCGGAAAGTCCAGCGCCCGGTCGGCGGTGCTTTGGTAGTAGGTCCGTGTGGCGTCCATGGCGAGCCGGTGAGGCACAACCCTAGGGCGCGGCCTTCAGGTGCTTGGCCAGGAATACCTCGACACGTTTCCAAAAGTCGATGTGCGTCTCATTGCGCTGCCAGCTATGGCCTTCGCCGTCATAGACCACCCACTCGGGCTCGCGACCGTTCGCTTTCAGGGCCTCACGCATCTTTTCGCCATGCACGAGGGGAACCCGCTTGTCCTGCGCGCTGTATGCCATCAGAACTGGGGCCTTGATCCGCTTGGCTTGTGCGAGTGGTGAATTGGCCGTAAGCATCGAGGCATCTTTGACAGGATCGCCGATCCGGGTTGGCATACTGACTCGCTTGGTGTCGCTGGTGATGTCCGACCAGTGAGTCGAGAACATCAGCGCCTGGTCACTGACCGCCACCCACGCCACGCCACACTGGTATTGATCGGGGTCCTTCGCAAGGCCCATCAAGGTCGCGTAGCCGCCGTAACTCGCCCCGGCAATACACACGCGTTTGGGGTCAGCCCATCCTTTGTCGACCGCGAAGCGTAGCGCGTCGGTGACGTCATCCTGCATGCTTTGACCCCATTGCTTCCAGCCGGCCCGTTCAAGTTTTCGACCATATCCGTCGCTGCCACGAAACTCGGGTGCCACCACCAAGTAGCCCCGCGATGCCAAAAATTGCGCCTTACCCTCCCACTCCCAGTACCCACCCCGTACCCACGGCCCGCCATGCACCAGCACCACAGTTGGCTTCATCGGCTCACCCTTGGCAGGCGCTCCGGTAACCCAGACCGGCACCTTGACACCGTCTCGGGCCGTCAGGCGATGAAACTGAACCCTTGCCGCGTTGTCTGGGTTGAGGGTGGACCTCTCCCGCCCCAAGCGCTGCAATTGATCACTGCCCGCCTGATACAGGAAGTACTGCCCAGGGTCGCGATCGGTGAACGAGCGAACCAAGATGTTCTTGGGTTTGTCGCAGGGTCGGCATTCCAGCACGTTGACCCGGCCCGGCAACAACGAATCAATTTTTGCTTGCACGCCCTGCATGGCAGGCTCCAGCCACACCGTGCTTTCTGCCTCGCCAACCACACGCAGTCCCTGCAGCGCGCCGGTCTGGGGTGATCGCACGGGCGTGACAAGCGCATCAAACCCTGGCACAGTGACCCAGGGTTCAGCCTCTGGTTTGCCAGTCGTGAAGTCAAATCGATACAGTTGCTGCTCCCCGTTCTCCCCGGAGGAACGGTAGACAAAGAGGTTGTCCGATTGGTCAACGAACGCAGGCTCAAACTCCTGCGCCAAAACAGGAAATCGCCCAATTTGCGACCAGTTGCTGGCGTCGCCGTTTGACCAGTGAACCGTCACAAACTCCCCGCCTTGCCAACTGACCGCCACCCGCGCGCGCCCCAGATGGTCAAAGATCCAACTGAAAACGTTCGGAAGGCTCTTATCGACCAGCGTGCGGGTAACGCTGGATTCGACATTCAGGGCCAGCGGCGTGATGTGGGTGACGTCGGCCCCATTTACCGGATCGAAATTGGCATGGCCGATGACAACTTCGTTCTTGCCCGGCGCCCCCGGGGCAAGGTAATAGTGATCCGGATTGAGAACGCGCGCCAGGGTTCGGTCGAAGACAGACTGCTCGTAGTCCCGCTTGATCAGTATCCGCGTGCGCTCACCATTTCGACTGATCGCCAGCAACCCCGGGGATTTGCGTTTGCCACTTCGGTCTTCTTGACTGCTCACGCCGTAGGTCAACCAGTCATCATTAACCCAGCGAAAGTCGGCGATATCGGCCGACGTCAACACCGCCAAGATTTTGGTCGGCTCCTTGTCTTCGAGATCAGTCAGCACCAGCCGGTCGCGTAACCCACCGCCCCCCACCAGGCTGACAACCCAGCGCCCCGAAGGTGACAACTGCGCTGATTTGAAGGACTCAACCCCAAAAAAGGCCTCGACTGGCGGCGGGGTGACCGGCGCCGCAGCAGCGGCAGAAGACACGATGCCCGAGAACGCGGCGACGCAAATCAATGCGCGCGGCCATGCAAATTCAAATCGACTCATAGATACCTGTGTATGCGGGGAAAAAGGAAATGTGATCGCCGCCGCAATCACTGCGCGTCGACCCCGACAAAATCCGCCAAGGCGGCGGTGGACATGGCGCCCGCCTTGGCCTGTACCTGGCCGGTGCGTTGGTTCTTGGCGACCACGTAGGGCACCGAGTCGGCGCCCAGGCTGTTGAGCAGTTGGGTGTTCTTCTTGATTGCGGCCTCCAGTTCGGACGACCCCGCTGCCGACGCCGCGATGCCGCCCAGGCCAGCCAGCAGCGACTTCTCATGCTCAGTCATCACTTCGGTTGGGTTGGCGGCGGTCAACAAGGCGACGCCTTGCGGGACGCTCTTGGGGCTACCCAGGGAGACCGGAATCCACACAAACTTGGCCTTCTTGTGCAAAGGCAAGGACGCCTCCCACAGGTGGCCGCAATGCGGGCATTGCGGATCAAACAGCACATACACCGTGGCCGCGCTCATGATGGCGCCCACGGTGAAGCCCTTGCCCTGCGCGGTAACCGCCTCAAGCGGGCTGCTTGCGGCAGCCGCCGGCGCGTCCTGCTTGGAGCAGCCAATCAGGGTCAGTGCCAAGGCGGCGGTGAGGGAGAAAAGAAATGTGGATCGTTTCATGGTGGTCTTCACAATGGTTGCGGGCGGGTCTGGAGCGTAGTTTACGCAAGCGCCCACACGGCCGGCAGAAAAGCTGCCAGGTGGCTAACATGGCGGCTTAACAAAAAGAGGAGACTTTCATGGTCAAGAAGATTGCGCTGGGGCTGGTGGTTGTGGTGCTGGCCCTGCTGGCCTTTGCCGCGACGCGGCCCGACACCTTCCGCGTGCAACGCAGCACCACCATCAAGGCGCCGCCAGCCAAGGTGTTTGCCTTGCTGAACGACTTTCAGGAGTTTGGCACCTGGTCGCCCTGGGAAAAGCTGGACCCCGCCATGAAGCGCACCTTCAGCGGCCCGGCCAGCGGACCCGGCTCGGTCTACGGCTGGGACGGCAACGACGCGGTGGGCGTCGGGCGCATGGAAATCCTGCAAGCCGTGCCCGACAACAAAGTGGTGATCAAGCTTGACTTTCTCAAACCCTTCGAAGCCCACAACACCACCGAGCACACGCTGCAAAGCCAGGGCGAGCAGACCACCGTCACCTGGACCATGTACGGGCCGCACCCCTACCTGATGCGCGTGATCGGGCTGTTCGTCAGCATGGACAGCATGGTGGGCAAAGACTTCGAGCAGGGTCTGTCCAACCTGAAGCGGGTGGCGGAGCAGTCCGGCCCGACCTGACCAGACACTACACTTGCCGCCAGTCTCTTGCTACCCGAGGTCTATGCGGTCGATAGTCACTTTCTTGCTCATAGCGTTGCCATGGCTTAACCCGTTTGCACCGGGTCCTTCCGCGGCCGTGGTACCTTGGTTGTTCACCCTGGTCTGCGTGGCGTTGATGCTACCGTGGCTACCGCGTGAACGGCCCGAAGAAGTGATTGCCATCGCCTGGCTGGCGGCCGCGCTGCTCAGCGCCGAGCTGGGCCTGTTGCAGTATTTCGGGGTCAGCGCCTCTTTGGGGTCCTGGATCAGCCACACCGGTCCGGGTGAGGCCTTTGCCAACCTGCGCCAGCGCAACCAATTTGCGACCCTGACCAACATCGGCCTGGGCGCGCTGCTGTGGTGCGCATGGCGCATGCGCGCCCTCGCGCCACGCCGCCAGCAATGGGTCCACGCGGGCCTGCTCTTGGCAGGCATGCTGCTGGCCTTTGGCAATGCCGCCTCGTCGTCACGCACGGGCCTGCTGCAATTGCTTGTGTTGGCGCTGCTGGTCTGGATGTGGGGCGGCTGGAAGGACACCGTCACGCGCAGCCTGATGCTGACTGCCGTTATCAGCTACGCCGTGGCGGTCCTGGCACTGCCTGGCCTGGCTGGGCTGGACCCCCACAGCACTGGCATTCTGGCGCGGCTGGGTGAATCGGACCGCCCCTGCGGCAGCCGCCTGACACTGTGGGCCAATGTGCTGCATTTAATCTCGCTGAAACCCTGGGCCGGCTGGGGTTGGGGCGAACTGGACTTTGCCCACTTCGAGACACTCTACCCGGCCGGGCGCTTCTGCGACATTCTGGACAACGCCCACAACCTGCCGCTGCACCTGGCGGTGGAGTTGGGCGTGCCAGCGGCCGCGCTGGCTTGCGCCACTACTCTATGGCTGACACTGCGCGCCAAGCCATGGCGCGAAGGTGACCCGGCACGTCAACTGGCATGGACCGTGCTGGTTTTGATTGGCTTGCACAGCATGGTGGAATACCCACTATGGTATGGCCCGTTTCAGGTGGCCTTGTGGCTGAGCATCTGGCTGCTGGCCCGCCCGCTGGTATGGCCGCCAGACACCACCGCCCGCGCCCGCGCTGCGGTGGCCGCCGTGCTACTGCTGGCCACAGGCTATGCCAGTTGGGACTACCACCGCGTTAGCCAGATCTACCTGGCTCCGGAAGATCGAGCCGCCGGCTATCGCGCCGATGCGTTGCAGCAAGTACGGGGCTCATGGCTGTTCCAAAACCAGGTGCGTTTTGCCGAGCTGACCACCACCCCGCTGAGTCTGACCAATGCATCGCACCTTCACACGCTGTCATTGGAATTGCTGCACTTCTCGCCCGAGCCCAGGGTCGTCGAGAAGGCGATCGAAAGCGCCACGCTGCTGGGTCAAAACGAACAAGCGCTGTACTACCTGGCGCGCTACCGGGCCGCCTTCCCCGAGGAGCATCAACGCTGGGCCAACGCGTTGCGACGCGCCCCATAGATCGTCAGTGCTCATCGAGGTAGCAGCGCACCTGCGCCAACGCCATACTCCGTCATTGCGAGCGTAGCGTGGCAATCCATCTTGGCGGCACACGATGGTGGATTGCCACGCTACGCTCGCAATGACGGAGTTCTGCCCTGTACTCCAAAGGATTCAAGGCGCGTCGCGGTGGTTGACGATCACCTCATCGATGACGCTTCGAAAAATCCCGACCACCAACTCGGGCTTGAGGCCGTTCGCTTGTGCCAGCGCGCGAAAGCGTGCTTCTTGCACGGCCTCCCGATCAGGGTCGACTGGGTCGAGCGCGTGGCGGGCCTTGAGTTGACCAACCTTCGATGTAATGCGAAATCGGCTCGCCAGCAGCGTGACGATTTGGGCATCGATAGCATCAATATCGGCTCGAAGCGTTTCGAGTTCCGGATGGGTGATACGCGTCATGGCTTCAGGATCGATGTTGGCATGCAAGGCCTTTCTCACGCGTGGAGAATCCGCCCGCCACCGGCCGCAGCGTGGATGGACTCCAGCACGCCGGGTTTGAAGGCGCTGGACTTCGGTTGACGAACGGTGACCGTGACAATTGGCATAAGGGCACTCCCTGGCAACGCCATACTCCGTCATTGCGAGCGTAGCGTGGCAATCCACCATCGTGTGCCGCCAAGATGGATTGCCGCGCTGTATTCGTCATTGCGAGGAGCGCCAGCGACGCGGCAATCGAAATGACGGGCCCTGACCCGAATGGTTCGCTCGCAGGACGGGCTCTGTGACGAATGAAAGACTCCCCACAACTCGCACCGTCAACACGGCACGGCCTGCAAGGCCGACCCCACCGCCTGCAGAGCGCCATTGACCAGCAGCGGGTTGAGAAAGGAGACGACGAAGGCGGCACCGAACAGCGCGGTACCCAGGAAGGCCAGGATCAACAGGGCGCGTCGCATGGGTTCTGCGTTTCGCCAAGCTACGCCACCAGCAGGCGCCATGCCCAGAACACCGCGATCCCCATCTGCACCGCGAACGCGACAAAGCGCAGCGTGACCGCCTGCACCGACAGGGAGCTGAGATGCAGCACCGACTGCAGAACGCGGGCACCCAACAAGGTGTAGGCCAGCGGGTCGGTAACGGCTGACTTGCCGGCCAGCACGGCGACCAGCATCAAGCCGCCAAAGACGGGCAGACCCTCCAGGCAATTGGCATGAGCGCGTGCCAGGCGTTGCATGAACGGCGACAGGTTGGCGTTGTCGGGACGAAACTCGTTGGCCTGAATGGCCTTGGCCATGACCAGCTTCGAACGAAGGAGCTCCATCAGCACCAGCAGAAACAAGGTCCAGGCGACGAATCCGGTGAGCGCGGTGAGCGTGGGGGTCATTCTGTTGGGCTCCTAGTGCGAGTGGTGGCCATTATGTCCAGGGAAGTTGACCCCGCCAAGCCAGGGGTGATCGGGAGAGATCGGATCAGTTCATTGATGCAAAGGCCAGCACATGACCATCGGGGTCCAAGGAGTAGGCGGCGCTATGACCCCAGTCGCGTGCCAGCATCGGACTCAGCTCCCGCGCGCCGGCCGCCAGCGCCCGTGCGTGGCAGGCAGACGGCGCGGGCAATATCAGGTAGAGCTCGGCGCGGGGTATTCCCGTCGCAGCGCCTGGATCAGGCAGCGCCGCACCGAGCAGATTGCGAATGCCATCGACTGGCATCAGCCCCAGCACGCCGCCGCCGGGTAGCGCAAACTCGGTCATTCCCGGTACCTGAAGCCGCGGCTCGATGCCCAGGACGTGCGCATAGAACGCGGTACTGCGCGCCTGGTTGACGACATAGAGTATGAAGTGGGATGCGGCGCTCAACAGCGATCCGATCAGCGCAGCACCATTTCAACTCGCCGGTTCTTGGCCCGCCCGGCTTCGTCGGCATTGTTCGCCACCGGCGCAAGCGGCCCGACGCCTTCGGCGTTCAACCGGTCAGCCTTGATGCCGTGATCCTTGGTCAATGCGGCGATCACCGAGGCCGCCCGATCACGTGACAGCTTTTGGTTGCGCTCGACCGACCCCTGCATGTCGGTATGGCCGACGATAAAGACTTTGGCACCGCCATTGGTCTTGAGCCACTTCGCCATCTCGACCAGCGTCGGTGTCGATTCGGTTTTCAGTGTCGCCTTGTCGGTGTCGAAATAAATGCCGTAAAAAACCACTTTGCCCTCGACGCCCATTGCTTTGGCAATCTGCTCGGACGAGACCACCACCGACTGCGCCATGCCAGCCACGCGAATGATCTTGTGCATGATTGCCGAGCACTCATCACCGCCGCGCCCGCAGCCCGCCTCACCCAGGAATTCGTCATTGCCTTTGCGCAAACGATAGTACAGCGTAGAACCCCCGACAGAGAGCACCTCCCCGTTGGCCTGGCGCACGGCGTTTTCGAAGTTGCGCACCACCTCCAGCTTGCCGGGATGCAGGCCCTTGGAATCCTTGGCAATGGAGTTGAAGTAATACCAGTACTCACCCTCCACCTTGAACGACTCCGTGCCGGACTTCGGGTCGTTCGCCTTCTTCCAGCGCCAAAGCTCCAAGTCCTTGAAGCGGGCTCGCTCGCAGCCCTCCATCACCTCCCCGGCAAAACGGTTGAACACCGGATTGGGCTCGCACTTCCGGTTGTCCTTGGGCGATTGCGCCAAGGCGTTGGCGGCAAAGAAGAACAACATGGCAGCCGTCAACGTCGATCTATCCAGACACTTCATAGCGCTCTCCATTTATGGTGTGATGTGGGTTGCAAATGAAACAGCACGGAATTCTATTCCTCGTGTTGTGTCGATTCACTCACCAAGCTGGCGCAGATAGGCCACCGCGTCGCGAGGATGTCGCAGCTCGGCCCAGACGAGGTGGGCGTACTGCTTGTCCGCCCGAAGTTTGGCGTAGCGGTGACGGTTCTTGTCGTAGGTGTTGGCGGCCCAGACAAGAATCGACTGCCGAGAAAAGAACGCCCGGCCAACACTCTCGCGATTGCCATGCCAGAGCGGCTGATGCGAGACCACGCGCCAAACGGTGCGGCGCAACACCCTCATGAGCACGGTGCTGCGAGGGTAGTTCAGCCAGACGACGTGGGTGGCCCTGGGCCAGATCGTCTCGCGCGCGACGCTGTAATCGCCGTCCATCACCCATCGCTCAGCCTGCGCCGCGCGGCGCGCCAGCTCGATGAACTGAGGCTGCCGCTTGGGCGTCCAGCCCTCGGCCCAGAACAAATCATCCAGCTCCACATACCGGCTGCCCTGGCTGGCTGTAAGGGCTTTGGCGAAGGTGGTCTTGCCGCAGCCGCTGGTGCCGATAACGATGACGCGCAGGTGTTCAGAATTCATCGCCGCAGTGTGCCGGATTTCCTGGGCCGCGACAGCGAGGTGATTCATCCTTGGATCGACGCCTCAGGTGCAGGAGTGGGTTCAGTCGCCGCATGGCAAGCAGCCACTGCCGCAATCACCGCAGGGGCCACGGCGAATCCGGGCGTCCGGTTCGCGCTCGGTTCGTGCGCTGTGCACCACCACGGGCAGGCACCACTAAAATGGGTGCGTGCTTGCCCGCTCGGCAGCGCCTCTGCGCAAGCCCGCTGCTCCCAACACCCACCGCCCCACCGCCGCATGAAAGACCACTACACCGCCCTCGGGTTGGGCAGTTCCGCCACCCTGGCCGACATCAAGAGGGCGTTTCGTCAGAAAGCGTCGCAATACCACCCGGACCGCAACACCGATGCCAATGCGCCGACGCGGTTTCGCGCGGTGCAAGAAGCCTACGAGGTGCTGACGGACGACGCCAAACGCCAGGCCTACGACGACAACCGCCGACGTAACCTGTTGGACGACCCCGCCGAGACTGCGCGTGAAATCTGGCAGGCCTACTTCGAGCCGCTGCGGCAGATCGCGCGCTGAACCCCCTGCCACCGGCCCTCAGCCCCGCCCCACCCCACCAGAGCATCCTCGCCATCACCACCTCCTACTTCTTCCACGACCTGCGCACCGCCTACCAAGCCGAGCTCGACGACCTGCGCACGGATTTCGAAGGTCACGATGTCCTGCACAAACGCCTCGCTGAAAAGCGCCGCGAGCTCGGCTTTCTGGTCAAGATGATGGAGCTCAACCCCGAGATGGTGGCCGTGGTCTTGCATCAGGCCTTGCGATTCACCAACCCCGCCGCCATGGACCACTTGGTGGCGCAAGACGCCGACGACCTACCCGAGTGGTACAGCCTGTGCGACACGATTGAAGTGGCGGCCTCGGCGCGTGACATGGTGCAGACCATTCTGAAAGAGCCCATGGGCGAATGGTTCATGACCATTGCCGCCGCACTCGAATACATGCACCACAAGCCGCTGTCGGCAGCCGAGCGCGCCCAAGCGCAAGACGACGATGGTGAAGGCAACGTCGACCGCGACGAAGCCCGCAACGAGCGGCACGAAGACAACCGTACCGAAGACCACGACGAACAAGAGGCCGATGCCCGCGCCCGCGAAGAAGCCGGCAATGACTGGATGGTTGAACAAGGCTTCGACCGCAAAGACTAGAACCAGCGCCTACCCAAAGAGACACCCCATGAACGCACTCGCCCTTATTGTCAAAACCCAGAGCCTGATCGCCGCAGGCGACATCGTGGCCGCCGAAGCCGCGCTGGTCGAACTGGCCGACGTCGAAGGCGACCACGCCCTGATGGTGGTGCTGGAGCAGTTGGCACCCAAAGACATCCTGGCCGTGATCCGCGAGTACGACAACTCCAAGGAATCAGTCGTCAACCTGTTGGTCACACCGGCACAATTTGCGCGCGCCGTGGTGATCGAAAAGCAGTACAACGACCAGACTCGCACCTACCTGCGCGGCATGGTCAACTCCGTCGTCTTTCGCGAGGACTCCGATCCGGTGGAGTTCCTCAATGCCATGGGTGAACTGGAAGGCGGTGCCGAGGCGCTGGCAGACTACTTCACCGAGAAGTGGAGCCGCATCGAGGGCTTTGCCCGCAGTGGCACCTTTGATGCCGCCGAAGACGACGGCGACATCTTGTCGGAGTCGGCCCTGCTGGCCAGTGTCTATGCCAAGCCGCGTGTGGACGAGGACGAAGTGGCCGACCAAGACTGGATGCAACTGGCCTGGCTGTTGCGCCACGATTGCCCCGACCTGTTTGTGGAAATGCTGCTGGTGCTACGCGCCAAGGCGCGCGCCCACGACTTGAGTCCAGACGAAGAAACCCCAGCCGAGGAAGACAACGCCAGAGTGGAAACCAGCGACACAGACCGTGGCAAAGCCACGCCTGCGGCACTGGAGGCGGACGAAGAGTCGGCCATTTGACACCCTTGCACCAAGCCATGTCTGATTCCCAAGCGCCGTCCCCCGAGGCCACCCAGACGCTTGCGCGGTTTGATGCTCGCCCGTTTTTTGAGAAGGCCCTGGCCCACGGCCTGCGACACGACATCATCGACCAGGCCAAGCTGGACGCCATCGAGGCAGAGGCACCCAAAGGCATGGTGCAGATTGCGCGCTACTTCGGCAGCGAGTTCCTGCGCCCCGAGCTGGAGAAGGCCCGCGAGCGCCTCGTCAATCTGGTCAGCCTGAACCTGGAGCACCACAGTGCGGGGGATCTTCGCAAAGCGGCCGAGGCGCTGCGCGACCACAGCTTGCTGTCGCGCTCCAAGGGCGGCTCCGACATGCTCAAGGCCCTGATCGCCATGCCACAGAGCAGCCACTTCGGCATGAACCAGCAGGTCGGCTTCACCGACGATCAGATCCCGCAACTGGCCAAGTGGTCCCTGGGCAGTCTGACGGACTATCAGCGCGAACTCGCCCAACGCAGCCAGGTGGTGCAGGTGATCCGGGCCGCCGAGTGGTTGGCTGAGCGTCTGGGCATGGATGCCCAAGAACTGGAAGAAGCCGGACGCGATGCCGAAGCCGTGATCCGCACGGCGCTGCTGATGCTGGCCACCCGGCATACCCGGCTGCCGAACTGGGTGGCCTTTCAAAAGACGATTGCCTTCTTGCGCAAGAAAGCCGCAGCGTCCAAAGCCCTCAGCGTCTCGATTGCGCTGCCCAAAGACCTGCCCGCTGAATACAAGGCGATCGTCGACCGTGTGCGCCAGAGCATGGTCTCGGACCTGCCCAGGATTCTGGACAGCACCCTGCCTGCCAGAAAGCTGTTTGATCAGACTCCCGCCTTCATGGGCCGCTACTTCTGGGTCGAGGATGCCCTGAGCGAAGTGGACGATTTCGACCGCAGCGCGTCCGCATCCTGGAACAAGGCCACCGGTGGCCACACCGACGACGGCTCGCTGCTGACGCTTTTCTTGTGCATCGCATCGGGCTGCGCCCCCAAGACCCTGCTCAGCGCCAAAAGCGCAGCCACGCTGGTACGCAAGATCCGCAAGGCCGGCATGAAGCCGGAACTGGTGTCGCACTATATTTTGGGCAACGCCCCTGAGCACTACCAGAACGACTACCTTCAACTGTGGCAAACCTTTCTGGACGATGCACAGAGCCGTTTGCTCAGCGATCACGACGACGACTTGCACGACGCCATGGCCTTGTTGCGGCGCGATTGCAATATCGCACCGCGCTGACCGGCTTGCACCCTTGGTGAGTTGGATCTGTCATGGCGCCAGCGTGCCACACCGCTGCCACGGCTTCAGGCGAGAGCGCATGGACCTTGCCTCGCCAGCCTTTTTGGGCCGGCGTACCGCGTCCACTGGGCCTAGGCGCAACGCCAATCTCGCGCTGTTGGGTTTCAGGCAGCACCTACGGAACACGCCGGTGCCGCTCACTCATCAAACAAAAACGTCGACTCCTGGTAAAAGCGCGCGGTCTTGGCCGCCACCTTCTGCTTCATCCAGTCGGCCAGCCAGAGGTTCTTCTCGGCCAGGCTCTGCGGACTGCGCAGCACGTCCAGCGGCAGGTTGATGCGCAGGGCACGGCGCGGGATCAGGTGGCGGGTGATGCCGGCGGGCAGGCAGGCGCCGACGCGGGCCAGCTCCATCACCTCGGCCGGTGCGAAGCGCGGGAACACGATCAAGGCGTTGACCTGGTCGTACAGGGGAAGCAACTCGTCCAGGTGGTCGGTGTTGGCGCGAAAGATGCGCGCCTCGCTTTTGTAGGCGTTGACCACCTCGTTGAGGCAGTGGTTGCAGGCGTGCAGGTCACCCCAGCATTCGACAACCCAGACTTCGCGTTCCACCGTTTGCACAAAGGCGACGATGTCGCGCCGCGCCAGCAAAGCGCGGGCTTGCATCAGGTCGGTCTGGCGCAGGCCGGCGCAGTCCAGCGCGCGCAGCAAGTCCAGCAAGCGCTGGCCGTGCATGCCCTTGATCAGGTGGTGCCAGGTGTCCAGTACTAGCTCGGGGTCTTCGTAGTCCACCACCTGCGCGGCAATGTGGGCAATGCCCAGGGCACGCATCACAGTGACGCGGTTGGCGCCATCCAGCACCACGTAACGCTGTTCGTCTTCACCGCCGCCGTTGGCGGCAATCGGCGCCACGATGGGCGGGTTTTTCAGCACGCCCTCCTGTTGCAGCCGCTGCTGCAGCGGTTCGCTGCGCTGGGCGTCGTGCTGCTCATGCAGCAGCAAGTGGGCCACCGGCAGCACCTGCAGGGTGGGCATTTCGGGTTGGCGTTGGTGTGCGTGCATGCGGACTCCCTTTCAAACCCTCATGGCAGACTGGCCCTGGCCAGGCTAGGCCGCAGCAGCACGGCTGCAAAGCACAGCAGGTACAGGCCAAACGCACCCGCCCACAGCAGCGCCGCCAGCAGCAGCACGGCCATGCCGAGGTGGTGCACGCTGTAGGCCAGCCGCAACAGCGTGGCGGCCAGCACCAGGGCGTAGGCGGCCTTCATGGCGGCGGGTACGCGCAGCGGCCGCCCGGTGTGGCGCAGCACCACGCGGGTCATCAGGCCCAGCATGGTCAGGCCCAGGGCGCCCAGCGTGAACACGTGCACCCAGGCGTCGGGCGGCACCAGAGCGGGGCGCAGCGCCGAGACGCCGCGCAACGCGATGGCCGCAATCAGCAGGGCGTAACCCGCGTGCAGGGTCCACAGCAGCGGCTCCGAAGTGGTGCGCCAGCCGCGCCAGCGCGCGCAGCGCCAGCCGTGCAAGACGCAAGCCAGCGCCGCCGCAGCAGCCATCCAGGGCGCACTGGCTTGCAACAGGTCGGCGGCGGCAAACAGCACCATGGATGCGGCGGTGGCAATCTCCAGCGGCACCAGGATGGCGCCGCAAGTCTCGCCGCGCTGGCCCAGCCAGTTGCGGGTGAAGGCCGGCGTCAGCAGACCACCGTACAGCGAATACAGAAAGGCCAATGCGTGCAGGCCCAGCGCCAAGCCAATGTGTGCGTCCGCCACGCTGGCGCGCAGCAGCGCCAGGTGCACCAGCACGTTGCCCAGCGCCAGCGCCAGCAGCGGCGGCAGCGTCCACATAAACAGACGCTGGCGCGCCCCGGCCAGGGTGGGCCACAACATGGCGCACAGCACCGGCACCAGCGCGCAATCCAGCAGCAGCACCAGGGCCGGTGGCAACCAGGCGGCACCCCACCACGCCAAACGACCCAGCGCCCACAGGCCGGCGAGCAGCATCAGCGCGCGGCCACGCAGCTCGGTGCCGCCGGTCCAGCCGGGCAGGGCCGTGAGCAACACACCGCACACGATGGCCGTGGCGAAACCAAACAACAACTCATGCGCGTGGCCCAGCGCCAGCATGGCACTGTCTGGCGGCCAGCCGAGCCAGCGCGCGCCCAGCCACAGCAGCATGGCCAGCGGCCCGTAGGCCGCACCCATCAGGAAGAAAGGCCGGAAGCCGCTGGACCACAAGCCCTGCGGCTGGCTGCTCACGCCAGCACGCCCTGCGCCACCAGCGCCTCGATGTCGCCTGCGCTGTAGCCTGCCTCGCCCAGCACGCTGTGTGTGTGCGCGCCGTAGTGCGGCGGAAAGCTCAACTCGGTGCGCGCGCCAATCAGATCCACCGCCATCGGTGGCAGTCGCAATGGGCTGGTGTCCGGCAAGGTGGTGCGGGTCAGCTTGCCCTGGCGCTCCAGCAACTCGCGCACCTGGCGCACGTCGAGGATGCGCGTGGCGGGAATGGTGGCGCCGGCCAGATCGCGCAGCAGCGCGTCCGTCTGGTACTGCATCGTGGCCGCTGCCATGTCGCGGTAAATGGTGTCGCGCTGCTGGCCCCGGCCTTCGTTGGTCACGCGCACGGCATTGGCCACGCTGGCGAATGGGGGGATGGCGGTCAGGCGCTGCCACTGCACATCGCTGCCAATGGCCAGGTAGACAAAGCCGTCGCGCGTCGGGTAGACGTTGGTGGGAATGAACTTGCGATGCTCATTGCCGGATCGCGTGACCTCGCCGTCGGCACAACCCATGTCGAGCAGCGGCAGCAAGGTGATCAACCACGATGCGGCCACCTGCAGCATGGCGACATGGATCTCGCGACCCTGTCCGGTCTCGGCGCGCTCCAGCAGCGCCAGCAGCACGCTGGCGTACAGCTCGTCGCCGGACTTGAGGTCGATCACCGGAATGCCGGTCAGCATCGGCGGGCCGTTGGGGTCGCCGGTGACTTCCATGTAGCCGGCCATCGCCTGGATGACGGGGTCGTAACCGGGCGCGTCAGGCACCTGCGGGCCTTGTGCCGAAATGCCGGCCCAGATCAGGTCGGGCTTGGCCGCGCGCAAGGTGGCGTAGTCAATGCCCAGCGGTTGGTAACGCGAGGGCACGGTGTTGCAGCAGAACACGTCGACGTTCAAGGCTTGAATCAGCCGTTGCAGCACCTGCTGGCCGCGCGGGTCTTTCAGGTTGAGCGCAATCGCCTCCTTGCCGACATTGGGCGCAATAAAGTAGCTGCGCCGGTCATCCCCGCCGCCCATGCGCGAGCCGATATAGCGGTTCGGGTCGCCCGGCAAGCCGCTCCCGCTGCCGGTGGCCTCGATGCGGATCACACGCCAGCCGAGCTGCGCAAAACGCAGGGTGGCGTAGGGCAGGGAGAGCGCCTGCTCCATGGAGAGCACGGTGCGAGATTTCATGCGGCCTCGCGCGCCACCTTCAACGCCCGGTACACCTTCTCGGGCGTGAAGGGCAGTTCCAGCAGGCGCACGCCGGTGGCGTTCTCAATCGCGTTGGCGGTGGCAGCCGCAATGCAGATCGCGGGCGCCTCGCCAACACCCTTGGCGCCCTGCGGACCTTCGCCATCCATAGTCTCGATGAAGTGCACGTCCATCTCCGGGATCTCGGGCGCGGTGATGAGCTTGTAGTCCCGAAAGCCGGGGTTGCGCACCACGCCGTTTTCCACCATCAGTTCCTCGGTCATGGCGTAGCCCTGGCCCATGACGATGCCGCCCTCGATCTGGCCTTCGATGCCAGTGCGGTTGAGCACCCGGCCCACGTCGTGCGCCGCCGTGACC
>CXWL01115329.1_pt1 | contig 15836 bp, 15 predicted proteins | sample 590931 | NCBI WGS metagenome assembly CXWL01 (sample SAMEA3498368, study PRJEB10139) | groundwater metagenome | biome: water well; material: biofilm material | place: Germany | collected 2015-04-27 | reverse complement strand
CCGAGCGCGTGCGCCGCCTGATCAACCTGGAAGGCTTCGGCATGCCCGCGACCAGCCCGGAGAAGGCGCCGCGCCACTACGCCAAGTGGCTCGACGAACTGCGCCAGTCGGCCGAGATGCGCAGCTACCCGAGCGTGGCCGCGGTGGCCGCGCGGCTGCAGAAGACCAACCCGCGCCTGTCGGATGAGCGCGCCGCCTTCCTGGCGCCGCACTGGTCGGCCCGGAACGACGCCGGCGAGTGGGAAATCCTCGGCGACCCGGCGCACAAGAAGCCGAGCCCGATCCTGTACCGGGTCGAGGAAGTGATGGCGTGCTGGAGCGCGATCACCGCGCCGGTGCTGTGGGTCGAGGCCGAGGACACCAATATGTGGCAATGGATGGGACCGAAGGAGCAGGCGCGCATCGAAGTCGACCGCCGCCTCGGCCACCTGAAAAACGTGCAGGCCAACATGATGGCCGAGGCCGGCCACATGCTGCACCACGACCAGCCCGAACGGCTGGCGCGCCTGATCGAGGATTTCCTCGGTTAGAAAGCTNNTGTCAGACCTGACACCAGCGCCCGCGCCCCGTGCCACTCAGCGTACAATGGACGCTTCGTTAATGAGGCTGCTCCGAAGCTTTCCATCCCTATGCTGAATGTAGATTTGCATTGTCACTCGAATGTCTCCGACGGCGTGCTGACGCCGGCGGCGGTGGCGCAGTACGCGCACAAAGCCGGCGTCGACGTCTGGGGCCTGACCGACCATGATGAAGTGGGCGGCATCGCCGCCGCGCGCGCGGCGGCCGACAGCGTTGGCATGCGCTTCATTCCGGGCGTCGAAATATCGATCACCTGGGCCGGCCAGACGGTGCACATCGTCGGCGTGCGCATCGACGAGACCAATCCGCTATTGCTGCAGGGCCTGGCCGACACCCGCAGCGGCCGCGACGCCCGCGGCCGCGAGATGGCCGATCAACTGGCGCAGGCGGGCATCCCCGACGCCTACGAGGGCGCGCTCAAGTACGTCGGCAATCCCGACCTGATGTCGCGCACCCACTTCGCCCGCTACCTGGTCGAGATCGGCGCGTGCGCCAACATCCCGGAAGTGTTTCGCAAGTACCTGACCGAGGGCAAGCCGGGCTACGTGCCGCACCGCTGGGCCTCGCTCGAGCAGGCGGTCGGCTGGATCAAGGCGGCCGGCGGCATCGCCGTCATCGCCCACCCGGGACGCTACAAGTTCAGCCCGGTGGCCGAAGGTGCCATGTTTGACGAATTCAAGCAGATGGGCGGCAGCGCCATCGAGGTCGTCACCGGCAGCCATACGCCGGACCAGTATCCGATTTACGCCGAGCTGGCGCGGCGCTACGGCTTCCTCGCCTCGCGCGGCACCGACTTCCACGCGCCGGGCGAGTCGCGCGCCGAATTCGCGATGTTGCCGCCGCTGCCGTCGAACGTGACGCCGGTCTGGCACGACTGGTTCTGACTCAGCACTTGAGTTTTCGCGGTGGCGCCCTTATCTTAGCGGTCTGTCATCACTGATCACGTTCAGTATGGGTTCCCGCCTCCGCGGGAACGACAACCTAAAGACCGTCATCCCCGCGCAGGCGGGGATCCATGCTGAGCACGCTGTCCCACTGGAGCCTGTTCATGAAACGCATCATCCTGTTCCTCGCCACCAACCTCGCCGTGATGCTGGTGCTGTCGCTCGTGCTCAATGTGCTCGGCGTCGGCAGGGCGGTCACCGGCGCCGGCATCAACGTCAACGCGCTGCTGGTGTTTTCGGTGGTGGTCGGCTTCACCGGCTCGATCTTTTCGTTGCTGATCAGTAAGCCGATGGCGAAATGGTCGACCGGCGCGCGGGTGATCGACAACCCGGCCAATTCGACCGAGCTGTGGCTGGTCAACACGGTGCGCCAGCTGGCCGAACGCGCCCAGATCGGCATGCCGGAGGTGGCGGTCTACGACGGCGAGCCGAACGCATTCGCCACCGGCGCGTTCAAGAATTCGGCGCTGGTGGCGGTGTCCACGGGTTTGCTGCAAAGCATGAACCGCGAGGAAGTCGAAGCCGTGCTCGGCCACGAAATCGCCCACGTCGCCAATGGCGACATGATCACGCTGACCCTGATCCAGGGCGTGGTCAACACCTTCGTCGTGTTCATGGCGCGCGTGGTCGGCTTCTTCGTCGACAAGGTGCTGCTGCGCGGCAACAGCGACCGCGGCCCCGGCATCGGCTACATGGTCACCGTGTTCGTCTGCGAGATCATCTTCGGCCTGCTGGCCTCGATCATCGTCGCCTGGTTCTCGCGCCAGCGCGAATTCCGCGCCGACGCCGGCTCGGCCGGCCTGCTCGGCAGCCCGGCGCCGATGCAGCGCGCGCTGGCACGCCTGGCCGGCGTGCATGCCGGCGAGCTGCCGCAAAGCATGGCCGCCTCCGGCATTTCCGGCGGCAACAGCGGCTGGGGCGCGCTGTTCGCCACCCACCCGCCGATGGAACAGCGCATCGCCGCGCTGCAAAACCTGCAGCGCTCAGCGACCTAAGGGCGCATGAGCCAGTTTTTCCAGATCCACCCGGACAATCCGCAGGCGCGCCTGATCAAGCAGGCCGCGCAGATCATCCACGCCGGCGGCATCGTCGCGCTGCCGACCGACTCGTGCTACGCGCTGGTCTGCCACCTCGACGACAAGGGCGCGGTCGAAAAGCTGCGCCGCATCCGCGGCATCGACGACAAGCACCACCTGACCTTGCTGTGCCGCGACCTGTCCGAGATCGCGCTGTACGCGCGCGTCGACAACCGCCAGTTCCGCCTGCTCAAGGCGGCCACCCCGGGCCCGTACACGGTGATCCTCGAAGCGACCCGCGAAGTGCCGCGCCGCCTGTCGCACCCGTCGCGCAAGACCATCGGCCTGCGCGTGCCGGAGAACGCCATCGCGCTGGCGCTGCTCGAGGAGCTCGGCCAGCCGCTGATCGGCACCACCCTGATCACGCCGGACAACGAATTGCTCAACGACCCGGAGGACATCCGCGAGCGCATGGCCAAGCTGCTCGACCTGGTGATCGACGGCGGCGCCTGCGCGATGGAGCCGACCACCGTGATCGACCTGTCGGCCGCCGAACCGGCGCTGCTGCGCCAGGGGCGCGGCGACGCGGCCATGTTCGGCCTGTGATGGCGCGGCGCGAACCTCGGCGCGCCGGCCGGCTCTGTTAAAATCGGCCATATGAATGAAATTGACACGATCGTCCGGACGATCACCGTATATGCGATTCCGGTCCTGTTTGCCATCTCCCTCCATGAAGCCGCGCACGGCTATGTCGCCAACTATTTCGGCGACCCCACCGCATCGGACGCCGGCCGCCTGAGCCTCAATCCGGGCCGCCACATCGACCTGTTCGGCACCATCCTGCTGCCGCTGCTGCTGTATATCTCGATCCATGTGCCGTTCGGCTACGCCAAGCCCGTGCCGGTCGATTTCAACCGCCTGCGCAATCCGCACCGGCAGATGCCGTGGGTGGCGTTCGCCGGCCCGGCGGCCAATTTCGTCATGGCGCTCGGCTGGATGGTGATGCTGGTGCTGCTGGCGAGCGGCTTCACCAGCGGTGGCGTGTCGCAGATGGCGATGTTCTTCTTCAAGATGGCGAAGGCGGGCGTGGCAGTCAATTGCGCCATGTTCGTGTTCAACCTGATCCCGATCCCGCCGCTCGACGGCGGCCGCATCCTCACCGGCCTGTTGCCGATGCCGCTGGCGCGCAAGTTCGCCCGCATCGAGCTGTACGGCCCGTGGGTGTTCCTCGGCGTGATCGCGCTGATGTACCTGCACATCCTCGACGGCGTGCTGATCGGCGCCATCGAATTCGTCACCGAAGTGCTGGTGTTGCTGGTTACCCCCCTGACCTATCTCCTGAGCTGACTACTATGTATCCCGACCGTGTCGTTTCCGGCATGCGCCCGACGGGCACCATGCACCTTGGCCACTTCCATGGCGCCCTGAAAAACTGGATCAAGATGCAGTCGGAGCAGCCCTGCCTGTTCTTCGTGGCCGACTGGCATGCCCTGACCACCCACTACGACGACCCGACCATCATCGAGCGCAGCGTGTGGGAGATGCTGGTCGACTGGCTCGCCGCCGGCGTCGACCCGTCGCAGGCGACGCTGTTCATCCAGTCGAAGGTGCCCGAGCACGCCGAACTGCACCTGCTGCTGTCGATGGCGACGCCGCTCGGCTGGCTCGAGCGGGTGCCGACCTACAAGGACCAGATCGACAACCTGACCAACAAGGACCTGGCCACCTACGGCTTCCTCGGCTACCCGCTGCTGCAGGCGGCCGACGTGCTGATCTACCGCGCCAGCCAGGTGCCGGTCGGCGACGACCAGGTGCCGCACATCGAAATGATGCGCGAGATCGCGCGCCGCTTCAATCACCTGTACGGCAAGGAAAAAGGCTTCGAAGAGAAGGCGATGGAGGCGGTCAAGAAGCTCGGCAGCAAGCGCGCCAAGCTGTACATGGAACTGCGCACCGAATACCAGCAGGAGGGCAAGGACGCCGCGCTCGACCAGGCCCAGGCCATGCTCGACGACGCCCAGTCGCTGTCGATGGGCGACCGCGAGCGCCTGTTCGGCTACCTCGAGGGCAGCCGCAAGCTGATCCTGGTCGAGCCGCACGCCAAGCTGACGGTGGCGTCGCGCCTGCCGGGCCTGGACGGGCGCAAGATGAGCAAGAGCTACGGCAACTCGATCGCGTTGCGCGAGGACAAGGCCTCGGTCACCAAGAAAGTGCGCACCATGCCGACCGATCCGGCGCGGGTGCGCCGCACCGACGTCGGCGACCCGCAGAAATGCCCGGTCTGGCAGCTGCATGAGGTGTATTCGGACAACGCCACGCGCGAGTGGGTGGTCAAGGGCTGCACCACGGCCGGCATCGGCTGCCTCGAATGCAAGCAGCCGGTGATCGACGCCATCATCCGCGAACAGGAGCCGATGCACGAGCGCGCCCAGCAATACCTCGACGACCCGACGCTGGTGCGCGCGATCGTCGCCGACGGCTGCGACAAGGCCCGCAAGCTGGCGCAGGAAACCATGCGCGACGTGCGCGAGGCCATGGGCCTGGCATATACTTGATGAGTCAAGTATCTGCCTGGGTCGCCCGTTTCGCGCCGCTCATTCCCCCCGGCGAAGTGCTTGACCTCGCCTGCGGCAGCGGGCGCCATGCGCATCACCTGGCCGNNCCGGCATCACCACGGTCCAGGCCGACCTTGAAGGAGCGGGCGCCGCCTGGCCGTTCGCGCCCGGCCGCTTCGCCGGCATCGTCGTCACCAATTACCTGCACCGCCCGCTGATGGCGCAGATCGCCGCCAGCCTGCGCCAGGACGGCGTGCTGATCTACGAGACCTTCGCGGCCGGCAACGAGGCGTTCGGCAAGCCGTCGAATCCGGCCTTCCTGCTGGCGCGCGGCGAGTTGATCGAGCACGCGCGCCGCGCCGGCCTGGCCGTGCTGGCCTTCGAGGACGGCTATTGCGCGGCGCCGAAACCGGCGATGCTGCAGCGCCTGTGCGCCGGCGGGCCCGCTTTTCCTGCCGGGAATGCCATTTTGCGCCCATTTTGAGCGCCGTTTCCAGCCAAGAATGAACCACTCCGGCGGGCTATCCGCTACAATCAGGTCTTTAATGGCCACCAACGTCACGAAATTATGATCAAGGGCAGCATAGTAGCAATCGTCACCCCGATGCACGCGGACGGCAGTCTCGACATGCCGGGCCTGCGCAAACTGATCGACTGGCACATCGCCGAAGGCACCGATGGCATCGTCATCGTCGGCACCACCGGCGAATCGGCCACCGTCAACGTGCAGGAGCACTGCGAGCTGATCAAGCTGGCGGTCGAGCACACCAAGGGCCGCATCCCGATCATCGCCGGCACCGGCGGCAATTCGACCGAGGAAGCGATCAAGCTGACCCAGTTTGCCAAGGAAGCCGGCGCCGACGCCGCCCTGGTGGTGGTGCCGTACTACAACCGCCCGACCCAGGAAGGCATGTACCGCCACTTCAAGGCGATCGCCGAAGCGGTCGAGCTGCCGATCATCCTCTACAACGTGCCGGGCCGTACGGTCGCCGACATGTCCAACGAGACGGTGCTGCGCCTGGCCACGATCCCCAACATCGTCGGCATCAAGGACGCCACCGGCAACATCGGCCGCGGCGCCGAACTGCTGCGCATGGTGCCGAAGTCGTTCGCCGTGTACTCGGGCGACGATCCGACCGCGATGTGCCTGATGTTCATGGGCGGCGCCGGCAACATCTCGGTGACCGCCAACGTCGCCCCGCGCGCGATGCACGAACTGTGCGTGGCCGCCATGAAGGGCGACACCGCCCGCGCCGTCGAGATCAACAACACCGTCATCCCTTTGCACGCCAAGCTGTTCGTCGAACCGAATCCGGTGCCGGTGAAATGGGCGATGGCCGAGATGGGCCTGATGCCGGCCGGCCTGCGCCTGCCGCTGGTGCCGCTCGCGGCAGAATTTCACGACACCGTGCGCGGCGCCTTGCGCGAAGCCGGTGTCCTTCCACAGCCCTGAACCCACAAGGTTCGGGATTTATTTCTGACATCCGCTGCCTGCAGCGCTTACCCAGTTACGACATGACTATTCGCAAGACATTTACCCCTGCCGCCACCCGCGGCGTCGTCCTTTCCGCGCTCATGGTCAGCCTCAGCGGCTGCGGTATGATGGGCTCGATGATGGAGTCCGACAAGCTCGACTACCGCGCCGCCAAGAAAGCGGCGCCGCTCGACGTCCCGCCGGACCTGACCCAGCTGCAGAAAGACAACCGTTATGCCGTGCCGGACGGGCGCGGTGTCGCCACCGCCTCCGGCTTCCAGCAGCAGAAGGGCGCCGCCCCGGCCGTGGNNGAGCAGTTGTGGCCGCAGCTCAAGGAGTTCTGGCATGATTCCGGCTTCACCATCGACACCGAGTCGGCCACCACCGGCGTGATGGAAACGAACTGGGCGGAAAACCGCTCGAAGATCCCGCAGGACATCCTCCGCCGCACCCTCGGCAAGGTGTTCGATTCGGCCTATTCGACCGGCGAACGCGACCGCTTCCGCACCCGCCTCGAGCGCGGCGCCGACGGCAGCACCGAGATCTACATCAGCCACCGCGGCGCCGAAGAGGTGCTGACCGGCGCCCAGAAGGAAATCATCCAGTGGACCGTGCGTCCGAACGACCCGGGCCTCGAGGCGCAATTCCTGGCCAAGCTGATGGCGCGCCTGACGGGCGCACCGGACGTCAAGACGGCCGAGACGGTGGTGGCGAACGCGCCGGTGCAGCCGCTGCACGCCAAGCTGGTCGGCACCGGTGCGGCCAGCTACGTCGAAGTCGACGAAGGCTTCGACCGCGCATGGCGCCGCGTCGGCCTGGCGCTCGACCGCGTCGGCTTCACGGTCGAAGACCGCGACCGCGTCAACGGCGTGTACTTCGTGCGCTACGTCGATCCGGACGCCGCCGGCAGCACCGGCTTCCTGAAGAAGCTGTTCACCTTCGGCGCTGCCGCCGACAAGGAAAAAGAAGCGCAGCGCTATCGCGTCACGGTCAAGGCTGCGGCCGGCGCCAACGCCAGCGTGGTCGCGGTCCAGACCAACGACGGCAAGGCTGACACCGGTACCGTCGGCGCCAAGATCCTGAAGCTGCTGGGCGACGAGCTGAAGTAATCGGGAGGCGCACGCTCGGCATCGGCTCCCGCCAAGGGGGGGGCGTCGAGCCCGGGAGCGACGGTTTTCAGGGCGTTAGCCGTAAAACCGTCGTCCCCGCGCAGGCGGGGATCCATATTGAGTAACAGAAATAGGCGAGGCACGCTCAGCGCTTCCCATAAAAAAGAAACCGGCTACTCGCCGGTTTTTTTACGTGCGTGCGCAATCTGTAACACTTGGCAAATCCATTTAAAAACAAAGACTTAATGGGTTGTCAGGCGAATTACACGAAATCATTGAATGTCTTGACCGTCAATCCAACAATCGCTAGAATGAAGTTATGAGAGAGATCAAAAATCACCTGTATGCGCAAGTCGCTCGCGTCGGGAAGGCCTTGGCCAGCCCCAAGCGGCTTGAGTTGATAGAACTATTGTGCCAAGGCGAGAAGGCTGTGGAAGTGCTCGCGGCGCAGGCAGAAATCAGCGTAAAGCTCACTAGCGCCCACCTGAAGGAGCTCAGGCAGGCTCGGCTCGTAGACGCTCGCAAGGAGGGGAAATATGTCCTGTATAGCCTCGCGAACACCAGCGTGGCCGACTTGTGGGTGACGCTGCGTACTGAAGCCGAAGAGCGGCTGGTTGAGTTGCAGGTCGCCTTGGCATCTATCGTTGAGCATGCCAGCGACCTTGACGGTTTCGACCGAATGACAATTTTGAAGAAGGCCAAAGCTGGAGAGCTACTGGTGCTTGACGTGCGTCCCTCTGAAGAGTTTGTCAGTGGTCACCTGCCTCACGCCTATTCATTGCCTCTCGACGAGTTGCAGAAACGGCTGTCTGAATTGCCGAAGGATTTGCCCGTCGTCGCGTACTGTCGCGGCCCTTTTTGCCTGATGGCCAAGGATGCCGTCACGTTGATGCGAAAAAATGGATATCGCGCTTTACATCTCACGGATGGGGTTGCCGAGTGGCGTGCCCAGGGATTGCCGCTGGAAGTCTGATAGAGACGAGTCAGCCTGGTCGACAGGTGTCGCCAAGAGGACTTGAAGTTCTGAACAGGAGGATGATATGTTTTTCAAACAGCGAGCAGCAGAGAGCGCTACGCTTTCCTATTTCTTTGGGTGTGCGAGCCAAGGTAAGGCCATTGCTGTGGATGTCGTCGCAGGCGATGAAGCCTGGTTCATCGCTGAGGCAGAAAAGGCGCAGGTGTCAATCACGCACGTCATCGACACCCACGTTCATGCCGACCACTACTCCGGTGGACTGGCTCTGGCTCATGCGGTCGGCGCCCCCTATTGCCTTCATGAGAGCAATAAGGACCGCGCGTCGTTTAAGTTCACCGCGCTCACTGATGGCCAGCGGCTGGAGGTCGGCAATGTGCTGGTAGACGTGCTGCACACGCCGGGTCATACGTCTGACAGCGTCTGCCTGCTGGTACGCGACCTTCGTCGTGCCAACGAGCCTTGGTTCGTCATCACCGGCGACACGCTGTTCGTCGGGGCGGTCGGACGTCCTGATTTGGCAGGACAGGAAAGGGAAATGGCTGCCCAGCTTTACGACACGCTCCACAACAAGCTGTTGACGCTGCCCGCCGAATTGGAGATTTACCCCGGTCATCAAGCCGGCAGTGCTTGCGGCGCGGGGCTGTCGGGGAAGCCAGCATCGACTATCGGATTTGAGAAGCGATTCAATCCGATGCTGGCAATGTCGCGCGAAGCATTTGTCAATGCCGTGACCGCCGATATCCCACCGCAACCGCAGGACATGGCACGCATCATCGACGCCAACCTTGGCGACACCGTGACCAGGGTGGCGTGCGCGTGAAACCGCTCCCGATGAACTTCGGCATTCGAGCCAACCTGGTTCAGGTCCTGCAGCAATTGCTGCAGGTGCTGTTCGTTGGGATGACGCTTGGGATGATGCGCACAGTGGTGCCTGCGCTGGCCGAGAGTGAGTTCGGCGTCCCTCGCGGCTCGTTCATGCTCCTGGTGGCCTTCGTGGTCGCGTTCGGCTTCGTCAAAGGTACGATGAACTTCGTTGCAGGTCGTTTGGCCGAGCGCATCGGGCGCAGACGGGTGCTGCTCATCGGTTGGCTGACGGCGCTGCCGATTCCATTGGTCATCTACTATGCCCCCTCGTGGAACTGGATTGTTCTGGCGACCATCTTATTGGGAATAAACCAGGGGTTGACCTGGTCGATGACACAGACGGCCAAGCTCGATATCACCAGGGCAGACCAGCGCGGTCTGGTTATCGGCTTAAACGAATTTTCTGGGTATCTGGGCGTCGCGGCGGCGGGAGTTGTTACAGGCTACACGGCCACCCTCCTTGGCCCACGGGCAGGCTTGCTGTGGTTCGGTGCCGCTGTGATTGGTATCGCCACATTGCTCGCCGTACTGGCGATTGTAGAGACACTTCCTTGGGCTCACGCCGAGGTCAAGCGACATGCCACCGGTGTCTCTGCATCGCTGCGCCCACGTTATCCGTCGCGTGTCAGTGAAAGGCCGTCGACGAGCGAAATGTTCGCATTGATGAGTTGGCGTGACCGGCGGATGGCTGCCATTTGCCAGGCTGGTTTGGTCGAGAAATTTGTTGACGCGCTGGTCTGGGTCTTCTGGCCGGTCTACCTGCACCAGCAGGGCGTAAGTTTGCCGGGCATTGGCTGGATAGTCGGAATTTACGGCTTCACTTGGGGCGGCGCCCAGCTCTTTACCGGTCGATTCTCAGATAAGGTCGGCCGCCAGCGCCTCAATGTCTGGGGAATGTGGGTGTGCGGAGCAGGCGTGGCGCTACTACCGCTGGGCAGCAGTTCAGCCTGGTGGGGCGCTTCGGCTGCGGTGACCGGCTTCGGGATGGCGATGCTGTATCCCAACCTAAGCGCGGCGGTGGCAGACATCGCCCATCCGAATTGGCGCGCTTCGGCCATCGGTATCTACCGTTTCTGGCGCGATCTCGGATATGGCATCGGAGCGCTCGGCTTGGGAGCTGCTGCCGCGCTCGGAGGACGGGTCGAGAGCGCCTTCGGCTTCGTCGCTATCGCCATGGGGCTGTCCGGTCTGGTTCTTTACTACTGGGGTGAAGAGACTCATCCAGGGCTAAATCCCGCCGCGTAATTTTTCGATAAATAAAGACAGGCCCATGCCGTCACGGCGAAATCGAGTCGCGTTCCAATGCCAGGCGGAATTCGCGCAACTAGTTGGGCGGATAAATTGGTACCGNNAATGTCCAGGCGTAAAAAAGCCGGCCCGCAGGCCGGCTTTTTCGAAACACCCGAATTACTTGTTTGCAGCCGATGCAGCAGCCGATGCAGCCGAAGCAGCCGAAGCGGCAGCCGAGGTAGCGACCGAAGCGGCAGCAGCAGCGTCAGCAGCAGCCGAAGCGGCGACCGAAGCGTTAGCAGCAGCGGTGTCAGCAGGAGCAGGAGCTGGTGCTGGAGCAACTTCAACTACTGGAGCTGGAGCAACAACAGGAGCTTCTTCTTTTTTGCTGCAAGCAGCCAAAGCAACAGCCAGCAGGGAGATGATCAGCAGGGATTTTTTCATGGGTTTTCCTTAATTAATTCAAAAGTAGAGACAACGTTGTTGCGATGAATAATTACCGGTAATTATCGCTCATTAGGGAATTCTCGTTAGCTTTCGTACCTGTAATGGTGCCTGACAGACAACGGAAACTTCCTAACCCGATATTATAGCTAAATTTGGTGCTTCGCAATAGGCGAAAGATGCTTTTATGAAATTTTCTAGCTTATTAACACTAATCATTTTGTAACAATGTGTTTACATCGGCGTAAACGTGCCGTCTAAAAGGGGTTTTCCCTACAATATTCGGCCTTTCGCCGTGCTGCACTAGAGCCCGGTGGTGGTCGGATGCAGGCAAGGGCGCGATTCCAGCCAGATGGCGCCGAAGCGTTCCTGGCTGATCTCGGTGGCCAGCGGCGCGTCGAATGCCGCCTCGCCGCGCATGTGGTCGCTATGGAAACGGCGCACGATGTGGACCCCGTCGCCGATGCAGAATGAGTCGGTCAGCTGGTGCAGGCTGACCGGCGTGGCGCGGCACTCGATGCGGTGGCTGTAGTCTTTCAGCAGGCGCACGAAGCGCGGGTACTCGCGCGCGATATGCTCGCTGCGGTGCATCGCCAGCTGGAGGGCGCCGCCGCCGGCCAGGAACTGGCGCAGGGCGCCGTCGACGTCGAGCTGGCCGAGCGGGAAGACGCGGAAATCCGGATCGAACAGCTGCAAGGTCGCGTGCGAGCGCGCGATGCACTCGCGCAGGCGCGCGCCGAATTCGAGGTGCGTGGAAAAGCGTGCGGCGACCGGTTCATCCATGGCAGCGATCCTTTCAGGCGAGTTCGATCCATCCGTCCTGGTACCAGGTGTACAGCGCCTCCATGACGTCGTCCGAGGCGCCCGCCAGCGCCGCGCCGCTCAAAGTGCGCGTGTTGGCCAGCGTGTCGAGGATCTGCTTGTCGGCGCGGCCGACGGCAAACGATTCGCCGTTGATGAACACGTGCTTCCCACGATACAACATCTGGGTCTTCAGCGACAACACCACGCCGCGCTTGGCCAGCGCCTCGCCGAAGCGGCCCACCGTCAGCGGTTTCGCAGGCCCCTTGAAGAACACATTGTGCTTCGGCTCGGACAGGTGTTCGCCGAGGAATATCGTGACGTCCTCCTCGGTGAAGCGCACCTTGTTGATCTCCTCCGTGATGGTGGCGAGCATGTGGCGCGGGATTTCGGCCGGCTTGTTTGACGTTTCCAGTTCCGGGTCGGCGTAACGGCCCGGCAGGTCGATCGAATCGGCCATGAACTGCAGGAACGCTTCGCCCAGCTCCTGGTACGACGGCGCGCGGAAGCCGATCGAATAGGTCATGCATTCGCCCTCGGCGATGCCGTCGTGGGCGTAGTGGGGCGGCAGGTACAGCATGTCGCCCGGCTCGAGCACGAATTCTTCCTGCGGCTTGAAGTTCTTCAGGATCTTCAGCGCCAGGCCGTCGACCAGCGACAGGTCCTTCTGCGGGCCGATGCGCCAGCGGCGCTTGCCGTGCGCCTGCAGCAGGAACACGTCGTACGAATCGAAATGCGGGCCGACGCCGCCGCCATCGGTGGCGAAGCTGATCATCAGGTCGTCGAGGCGGGCGTCGGGGATAAAGCGGAACTGGCGCAGCAGCGCGTCGGCGCGCGCGTCATACAGGTTGGCGCCTTGCACCAGCATGGTCCACTGCTTGCGCTCGCGCGCCGGCAATTCGGTCAGCGGACCATGCTGCATGTCCCATTCGCCGTCGAAATGACTGATCAGGCGCGACTCGATGAAGTTTTCGGAGGCCATCTTGGCCAGCGCGTCGAACGGCAGCACCGGCTTGAAACCGGGAATCGCCTGGCGGATCAACAGGGGTTTCTTGTGCCAGTAATCGCGTAAAAACTGGGCGGGCGTGATGTCGCCGAGGAGTGGTATTTTTTTCATGCGTCATTATAACCATGGTTGAATAGGGTGAAGACCCCGGCGGAGGTATAATCTGCCTGCTAAAACAATGAAAGGAAAGCACTATGAAGATTGCCAAGAACACAGTAGTCACGGTCAACTACAAGCTGTCGGACGCGCAGAACAACCTGATCGAAGACGGCAGTCAGCCCATGGTCTACCTGCATGGCGGCTACGAGAACACGCTGCCGAAGATTGAAGAAGAGCTCGATGGCAAGGAAGTCGGCTACTCGTCGACCATCCAGATCGAGCCGGACGACGCGTTCGGCGACTACGACCCGGCGCTGGTGAAAGTGGAGCCGCGCAACCGTTTGCCGGAGCCGCTGGAAGTGGGCATGCAGTTCGAAGGCATGCCCGACAGCACCGACGACGAAGGGGCGATGATCTTCACCGTGACCGACATCGCCGACGACAAGGTCGTCCTCGACGGCAATCACCCGCTGGCCGGCATGGCCCTGCGCTTCGAGCTGTCGGTGATCGACGTGCGCGCCGCTACCGAAGAAGAAATCGTGCACGAGCACGTGCACGGCGCGCATGGCCACCACCATGGCGACGAAGATGACGAAGGCGCCGGCGACGAGTTCCGCTCGCACCCGGTGCACTAAAAAGCAAATTGGATTCCCGCCACTGGCGGAAATGACTTCCCGCGCAGGCGGGAATCCAATTCAGCTCGATCAGCCAGTACTATTTTTCATCCGCCGCATTCTTCAGCGTGAACGGCGAAGCCGCCCCCGGCGTGACCTTCACCTCCACCGCCTCCGACCCCAGACTCAGATGCCCCAGGTTGCCGCGCCATTCGATGCTCGGCGCGGACCCTTTGCGCGCCGCATCCGTATCGATCAGCAGCACCTTGCCCGGAAACTTCGCCGACAGCGAAGCGATCTGGCGGCGCGGCTCGTCGAAGCCATCGAGCTTGCTGTTGCCGCGATTGAGCATCGCGCGAAAACCGGTCGGCTGCGTGAGCGCCTTCACGTCGCCCTCCGAAAACAGCACGATGGCGTCGAGCTTCTCGCGCCGCGCCATGGCGAACAGGCGGTTCAGCCAGAACCGGTTGGCCACCAGCCGGTCCTCGAACTCGCTGTTGCGGCCAGCCTCAGGGCGATAGTGGTTGTTATTGGCCGGCAGGTTGACCGTCGCGTACAGCACGTCGCCAACCTGCCAGTGGGCGTTCTCGCCGTAGCTGCGAAAGCGCGGGCTGGCCGACAAGCGCGTCACCGCCAGCTTGTGCGTACCGAGCGACGTCGACTCGCTGAAAAACAGCTCGCGCAAGCGATTCAGCCGTTCGATCGCGATCGAACGTCCCGCCGAATTCTTGCATTCGCTCCAGTCGCTCGCGGCCGGCGCCACGATCATCGGCCGGCGCGCGTCGTCGAACATCTCGCGCCGCTTTTCGTACAGTTTGTCGCTGCACGGCTCGTTCGCGCCCTTGATGCCGGTGACGACGACGAACGCCAGCGCCGCTTCGCCTTCGTCGGCGATCGCGCGCTTCAGCTTCGCCTCGCCGCCGCCATCGTGAAAGCTGTGGCCGATCACGCCGAACTGGTGGCGGTCCGTATTCTTCGGCGCCGCCAGCAACGTGCCGTGCACCGCCAGTGCGGCCAGTACGGTGGCCGCGAATTGTGCGTGGCGCGCCATTACGCGGACAATCGCTTCAACTGGTACAACTGATCGAGCGCCTCGCGCGGGGTGAGGGCGTCCGGATCGATCGCCGCCAGTGCCGCCAGCACTTCGCTGCCGGCTTGCGGCGCGGCGATCTCGTGCTCGTCGTCCGGCTCCACGCACGGCAGCGCGAACAGGTCGCGTTGCGGCGTCGTGTCGAGCGCCTGCGATTCGAGCCGCGCCAGGTGCTTGCGCGCCGCCTTGATCACGCCTTGCGGCACTCCGGCCAGTTGTGCCACCTGCAAACCGTAGCTTTGCGACGCCGGGCCTGCCTGCACCGCGTGCAAAAACACGATGCTGTCCTTGTGCTCGACCGCCGACAGGTGCACGTTGGCCGCGCTCGGATGGCTGTCGGGCAGCTGGGTCAGCTCGAAGTAGTGGGTCGCGAACAGCGTGAAGCTGCGGCTCGCGTCGATCAGGTGGCGCGCGATCGCCCACGCCAGCGCCAGGCCATCGAAGGTCGACGTGCCGCGCCCGACCTCGTCCATCAGCACCAGCGAATGCTCGGTGGCGCCGTTCAGGATCGCCGCCGATTCGGTCATCTCGACCATGAAGGTCGAGCGCCCGCCGGCCAGGTCGTCGGTGGCGCCGATGCGGGTGAAGATGCGATCGATCGGGCCGATTTTTGCGCTGGCCGCCGGCACGTAGCTGCCGATGTAGGCCAGCAGCGTGATCAGCGCGACCTGGCGCATGAAGGTCGATTTACCGCCCATGTTCGGGCCGGTGATCAGCAGCAGCCGGCGTTCGTCGGAAAAGCAGCAGTCGTTGGCGATGAAGCGCTCGATCTGGTTTTCGACCACCGGGTGGCGGCCTTCGCGGATGTCCAGGCACGGCTCGGCGACCAGCTGCGGCGCGCTCCAGTTGTGGTGCAGCGCGTGGGTGGTCAGCGCGGTCAGGGTGTCGAGCTGCGCCAGGCCTTGCGCGATGGTCTGCAGCGTCCCGATGTGCGGCGCCAGGTCGGCCAGCAGCTGCTCGTACAACAGCTTTTCGCGCACCAGCGCCTTGTCCTGCGCCGACAGCGCCTTGTCCTCGAACACCTTCAGCTCGGGC